>Ga0209343_10000179_pt1 | contig 84286 bp, 79 predicted proteins | sample RifCSPlowO2_02_FD_184026 | JGI IMG/M metagenome (GOLD analysis project Ga0209343, IMG submission 184026) | Groundwater microbial communities from Rifle, Colorado - Rifle CSP2_plank lowO2_0.2 (SPAdes) (version 2) | ecosystem: Environmental > Aquatic > Deep subsurface > Groundwater | place...
GCAGAGCTTTCTAAATGGCTCGCTGACAAGGCTTCTTGACCCTGATAGTATATTGCGTTTCAAGATTGTCGAGTTTGTTGGGCGTGGAGATTTCGGTTTAGCATCCGGGCAAAAGCCTGATGGAACTTACGAAAGGGTCTGGTATAAGGAACTCATCTCACCGGATGAAGTATCATTTGAAAGCGGAGTTTTTCTTTTGAGCAAAGACAAGGCTGCCGCTATCAAATCTGGCGGCGCACCTGTTAAAGCGCCAACCGTTGAGCCTCCACTACCAGCAGGACCAGAGCCGCTGCCATCTTCTGGTCCGGCGGACCCCACGCATGGAATGCATATGTGCACTCTCCGTCTTTCAGGGACTATTCCGCCCGAGATATGGAACAGGCTCGGAACCAAAATACTGCCTAAACTTAGGTTAGGTGATGATCTTCAGGTTGGCATTGATTTCCGTGTAACGATGAATACAGACCTTGCGCAAAGCATGAAATCAGATCTTCGCCTTATTCTTGACGACCTGGGCTTGGCGGATAAAGTGCAGATTGAGGAGGGTTAGTGTTGCCAGTGGATAATATAGGATTATTAGATATTTTTGTTGAGCTTATCAGAAGGACATCTGCTGACCTGCCGGCAGATATTGTTAGTGCTATAGAGATGGGTCTTTTGTCTGAAAAGGAAAATTCTATTGCCTATAAGACTCTTCAGATGATTCTAAAGAATATAAAGCTCGCAAAAGAGAAATCTCTCCCTATGTGTCAGGATACAGGGACACCTGTGTTTTATATTAACTTACCTAACAGTGTTTCGCAGATTGATATTAAAAATGAAATAAATAAGGCAATAAAAGTATCTGTCCAGAAGTTATATTTAAGACCAAATATAGTTGATACACTTACAGGAAAGAATCTCGGTGACAAAACAGGTCCGGGTTATCCTGTAATAAATTTTGAAGAGTGGAAAAAGGATTATATAAAGGTGATACTTATGTTGAAGGGCGGAGGATGTGAGAATGTGGGAACACAGTATGCCCTCCCCGACAGCAGAGTCAATGCAGGAAGGGATTTGGAAGGGGTCAGGAGATGTATCCTTGATGCAGTTCATAAGGCACAGGGGAGGGGATGTTCGCCGGGAATTTTAGGTGTTTGTATAGGCGGTGACAGGGTTTCATCATACGAGGAGTCAAAGAGGCAGTTACTGAGAAGTCTTGATGACAGAAATGAGAATCCTGTCCTTGATAAGTTAGAGCAGTCTATCATGAAGGATGCAAATAAATTAGGTATAGGTCCTATGGGATTCGGCGGGAGAACAACTCTTCTTGGAGTAAAGATTGGTTCTTTATGCAGGATACCTCCATCATATTTTGTATCTGTGACATATATGTGCTGGGCATATCGGAGACGCGGGTTTGAGTATAAAGGCGGAAAGGTGAAGAGATGGTTATACTAAATTCTCCAATATCAAAAAAGGATGTTGTGAAATTAAGGGCAGGAGATACTGTTCATCTCAATGGTATTATAGTTACTGCAAGGGATGTTTTTCACAAATATTTAATTGAAAGGAGACCTGATAAATATAAAAAACTCCTTAAAAATGGTGTCCTCTATCACTGTGGGCCGGTTGTTGACAGGGTTGGTAAAAAATGGATTATAGCAGCGGCAGGTCCGACAACAAGTATGAGACAGGAGCCATATACTGCAGATGTGCTCAAAGAATATGGAGTATCCGGGATTATAGGGAAGGGCGGAATGGGTGATAGAACTCTTGAGGCTTTGAAAAAATATAAGGCTGTCTATTTTCATGCTATCGGCGGACTTGCACAGGTTCTGGCAGAGTGTGTTGTGGATGTAAAGGATGTTTTCATGCTGAAAGAATTTGGGAGTCCAGAGGCTATGTGGGTTCTTGATGTCAGGGATTTTCCTGTAACTGTTACAATGGATTCTCATGGAAATAGTTTGCATAAGACAATGTATGAAAGGTCAGGAAAGGTGTTGAATAGATTAATCCAAAGTTGAGAGAGATAATATTTCTAACAATGGTGATTTCTAAAGGAGGTTTATGAAGGCAAAGGATATTATGACTAAGGATGTTTTGACAGTATCACTTGATACACCTGTTAAGAAAGTAGCAGAGTTATTGTCGGATTATGAGATAAGCGGTGCACCTGTATTAGATGAACATGAAAGGGTAATCGGGATAGTTACTGAGAGCGACCTTATTGAGCAGAAAAAGAATCTTCATCTGCCGACTGTGGTCACACTCTTTGAAGGGGTGTTATTTCTTGAGAGGCCCCAGAAGATGAAAAGGGAAATAGAGAAGATGCTTGGGGCTACCGTGAAGGATATATATAGCAAAAAGGTAATTACGATTATTGAAGACACCTCTCTTGAAGATATTGCCACGATAATGTCTGAGAAAAAGGTTCATCTTTTGCCCGTCCTTAAAGGAAACGAATTGGTGGGTATCGTCGGTAAGGTGGATGTGGTAAGGGCTTTGGCAAAATTATAAATGGAATTAATCTCATCAAGCCATGAAGAAACCCAGAAAATCGGGAGGGCTATTGGAAAACTCCTCATATCAGGTGATATCGTCTGTCTCTACGGTGACCTCGGTTCAGGCAAGACCTGTCTTGCACAGGGGATAATAAAAGGGCTGGATGTGGGAGAAGATAAATATTTAAGAAGCCCTACTTTTACGCTAATCAATCAATACAAGGGCAGAATGCCTGTCTGCCATCTTGACCTCTATCGTCTGGATAATCTTTATGAGATTCAAAATATAGGGGTAGAGGAGCATCTATATGGTGATGAAGTTATAATAATAGAATGGGCAGAGAGATTAAAGGAGCTTCTGCCAGAAAAGAGAATTAATATTCATATTTCTACCATTGATATTAATACACGGAAATTTACAATTTCGTCTCCTGATAATAGATTTGAATTTCTCCTTTAACTCTGCCTTGACATTTTCCTTTACAACTTTCTATTATTATGGCACAATATTTGCGTAAGTTTTTAACCACGAATTCGTTGTATCGTCAGGTTTAATATATTGTGAAAGGAATTAAAATCTTAAGATGGTTTTTAATTATAATCATCCTCTCTGTAACATCTCTCACAATATTTTATCTCTTAGAAGGTCAGCCTATAAAAGATAATTCTGCAGCAATAAATATAGCAAAAAGAGGCATTGACCTTATTATGAGGAGGGTTCGACTGGAAGAGAAAAGGGGCGGAAACAGGGAGTGGGAGTTAGTAGCGAAAATGGCAGAATTTGATAAATCTAAAAACAAGATAAATCTTGAAGATATAAAGGCTATCTTTTACCCTGCGGATAGAAAGCCTATCACTGTTAGTTCAAAAAAGGGGATTATGGATAATAAAAGTAAGAATATTGAGTTGAGTGGTAATGTTTTTATAAAATCAGATGATGGATATAAACTGAATACGGAAAATCTTAAGTGGGTTGCCTCCCGAAGGGTGCTGGAAACTGACGATTTTATTGAGATAACAGGGGAGCGATTTAAAATTACAGGCAATGGGCTTGTCTCAAATATAGATTCACAGGATATAAAGATAAAGAGTAATGTAGAGGCGATATATTATTAATGAAAACAAGAGTCGGGAGTAAGGAGTCAAAGATAAGTAAGCAGTATGCAGTAAGGAGTAAGCAGAAAACTATCTATTGTTTACTACCTACTGCCTACTGTTTACTGCTTACTGTTTTCTGTCTTCTATCTTCTGTATCCTATGCGGAAAATAAAGATGAAAAGACCCCAATCAAAATAAGATCCAACAGGATGGAAACCTACAATGAAAAAAATGTTGTATCCTTTCTTGAGAATGTAATTGCTGAGAAAGGAGATATGACTATATATGCAAACAGGGTTGATGTCTACAGCGATAAAGACCAAAAAAAATTAATAAAAATAATCGCAGAGGGAAATGTTAGAATAGAAAAGGGTGGGAAAACAGCTACAGGAGAGAAGGCGGAATATTACGAAGAAGAACAGAAATTGATTTTAAAGGGGACCCCTCAGATAAAGGAAAAGAATAATTTTATAAAAGGAAGCGAAATAATTTATTATCTAAAAGAAGATAATATATCTGTGCAGGGTGATGAAAAAAAGAAGGTAGAGGTAACTCTTTTCCCTGAGGAAAAAAAGAGCGGGGAAGAGAGGAATTAAAGGATTTGCAGATACTAAAAGCAGTAGAACTGGTAAAGACCTTCAGGGGGAGGGAGATAGTAAGGGGAGTAAATATTGAGATACAAGAGGGTGAGATTGTAGGGTTACTTGGACCAAATGGGGCAGGGAAAACAACAATATTTTACATTGTTGTGGGACTGACGAGGCCTGAAAGTGGAAATGTATTCTTAAGCAAAAGAGAGATTACCCGGCTTCCCATGTATCAAAGGGCAAGGCTGGGAATCGGTTATCTACCACAGGAACCTTCAGTATTTCGTAAACTAACGGTAGAAGAGAATATCCTGGCAATTCTGGAAACCATGTCACTTACAGGAAGAGAGAGAAAAACAAGGGCTGAGATGCTTATGGAAGAACTAAATATACTCCATGTAAAAGATACAAAGGCATATGCCCTCTCAGGAGGTGAAAGGAGAAGGGTAGAAATCTGCAGAACCCTTGTCACCTCTCCATACTTTATTTTATTAGATGAACCTTTTGCAGGGATAGACCCGATTGCTGTAATAGATATTCAAAATATTATATCGCAGTTAAAAAAAAGGGGGATAGGTATATTGATAACCGACCATAATGTCAGAGAGACGCTGGAAATTACAGACAGGGCATATATTATAAACGAAGGTGAGATTATTGATAGTGGAAGTCCTGAAGAAATAGCGAGAAGTGAAAAGGCAAGGAAATTTTATCTGGGAGAGAATTTTACCTTATAAACCTTTAGAACACGAATTGCACGAATATCCGAATGGCACGAATAAAGACTAAATTATTTTATTTTACTAATTCGTGTAATTTGTTTATTCGTGTCATTCGTGTTCAGGTTTTTGTTTGTTATGGCAAATGAGACAAAACTCACATTAAGACAGACACACAGGCTGGTAATGACCCCGATGCTGCAGCAAGCAATAAAATTATTGCCCCTCGCCCGATTTGAGCTTATCACTTTGATTAATCAGGAGATGACGGAAAACCCCTTTCTTGAAGAAGAACCTATTCAGCCAAGCGATACTGATAGTGAAAATAATGGTTCTGGTGAATATTCGGATATAGAATATGCAAAGGAGGAAAAGGGTGAAAATCAAAATCCTGTTGAAATTGACTGGGATACATTTTTTGAAGAAAATTATTATCAAGGAGTCCCCTTTGAGGATTACGCCCCTACCAGACCACCCATAGAAAATACCCTCAAACAGAAGACTTCATTAAGAGAATATTTGATATGGCAACTCAATTTATCAACAGAAGATGCAGGGTGGAAATATATAGGGGCAATCATCATTGGCAATATTGATGATGATGGGTATTTAAGAAGTACCGTTGAGGAAATTGCGCAAAATACAGGTGCAAATACCGAAACAGTAGAAAAGGTTCTGGAGCTTATTCAATCTTTTGACCCGGTAGGGGTAGGAGCGAGGGACATTAAAGAGTGTCTTATGCTTCAGATTAAAAATAAGGCACCTGCAGATTCTCTTGCTGCAGTTCTGATTGAAAAATATCTGGAAGAATTAGAAGACAGGAATTTTAAAAGAATTGCTGAGAAAATAAATATTCCCATTGAAGAACTGCTGACGGCAGTAAAGATTATAAGAGAGTTGAATCCAAACCCGGGCAATGGTTATACTTCCGCAGAAATCCAGTATATATCTCCCGATGTAATCGTTGTGAAGACTGCAGACGACTATCAGGTAGTAATTAATGATGAGGGGATACCAAGACTCAGGATAAGTCGACGTTACCACGAAATTCTGAATAGCAAAAATAAGGCAGAGGCTAAGGAATATATTGAAAATAAATTCAGGGCTGCCCTGTGGTTTATAAAGAGCATTGAACAGAGAAGACAGACCATTTATAAAGTAGCGAATAGCATTGTCAAATTTCAAAGGGAATTCCTTGATAAAGGACTCACCTATCTCAAACCTCTCATCCTCAAGGATGTGGCTTCAGATATTGGTATGCATGAATCCACGGTAAGCAGGGTTACAACAAATAAATATATGTATACCCCTATGGGGATATTTGAGTTAAAATTTTTCTTTCACAGTGGAATAGGCTCATCACAGGGAGATGCCATATCATCAATAAAAGTTAAGGAAATGCTGAAAAAAATTGTATCACAAGAGAGTTCCAGAAAACCCTTTACAGACCAACATCTTGTAAATGTCCTCAAGAATAACGGCGTAAATATAGCAAGAAGAACCATAACAAAATATCGAAAGGAAATTAAAATTCCTTCTGCTTGCAGGAGGAAAAAGAGATTTGACTATTAGGAAAAAGGCTCTTGCAGTGTGATAGATTAAACTGATAAGGAGGAGGGAAAGATGCAGGTTACTGTAACAGGTAGAAATATTGAGATGACTGAGGCGCTTAAAAAGTATGCAGAAGAAAAGGTGCAGAAGGTAAAAAAATATCTCCATGCATCAATTGATGCCCATATCATACTTGCCGTTGAAAAGTTTCGCCAGAAGGCAGAGGTAACAATCAATGCCAACGGTGTAAAGATTCACGGCGAAGAGGTTACGGAGGACATGTATTCCTCTATAGACAAAGTAATGGATAAGATAGAAAGGCAGGTAAGGAAACATAAAGAAAAAATATGGGCATTAAAAAGCAAGCAGCATGAAAGGGATGTGAATATAAAGATGAATGTAATAGCAAAAGAGAGTTTAGAAGAATCGGCTGATAGCCCCCACAGAATTATAAAAACCCAAAATTTCCCCTATAAACCAATGTCTGTAGAAGAGGCTGCCATGCAGATGGACCTTCTTGGATACGAGTTTCTTGTATTCAGAAATTCGACAAATGAAAAAGTTAATGTGATATACAAAAGAAAAGATGGTAATTTTGGCCTGATTGAACCCGAACAATGAAGATAACGGATATAATAGACGAGAATTCTATAATTGCCGACCTGAAGGCAAATACAAAGCAGAATATAATTGCAGAACTGGTAGATCGGCTGGTTAAGAATGGTAAGATAAAAGATAAGAATACGGCAATGCATGCCCTTATGGAGAGGGAGAGACTCGGCAGCACCGGAATAGGTGGAAATGTAGCAATCCCCCATGCCAAGTCCCCTGAAATAGGCGGCATAGTAGCCACCTTCGGGAGGTCAAAAAATGGAGTTAATTTTGACTCTCTTGACCAGAAACCCGTTTATTTTATCTTTCTGCTGATATCACCTGAAAACTCTGCTGGTATACACCTTAAAACACTGGCAAGAATTTCCCGGCTCCTGAAGAATCCTGCATTCCGGCAGGAGCTTATGAAGGCAAAGGATGAAAAAGAATTATACGAGTTTATTTCGCATGAGGACTCAAAACTTGTATGAAATCAGAAAAAAATAAAAGTTCTGAGCTAAAGGGGATATCTGCATCGGCGGGAATAGCTATAGGAAGGGTATATATACTCGACAGGGCAAATCCTTGCATATTACAACACAGTATTGCAGATTCCCATATTAAAGAGGAAATAAACAGGTTTAAGAGGGCACTGGAAAAATCCAAACTTCAGTTGAAAGAGGTCAGGGAAAAGGCAAGAAAGGACATAGGGGCAAAACACCTGTATATACTGGATGCCCATATCATGATACTTGAGGATGCTACCTTAATAGAAAACACAATCAACATCATAAAGGGGCAGAATGTTAATGCTGAATGGGCATTGAAGGAATCTCTGGAAAGTTTTTTAAAAAAATTCGAGGGGATAGGCGATGAATATCTAAGAGGCAGGAAAAAGGATATAGAACAGGTGGTATACAGGGTATTAAGAAATATGATGGGGTACCATATGGAAAGCCTTGCCGATTTGGAAGAACCTGTGATAATTGTGGCTCATGATTTAACTCCATCTGATACCATTCAGATAAAAAGAGAGAGGGTGCTCGGTTTTGCAACCGATGCAGGGGGGAAAACATCTCATACAGGGATTATGGCTTCTGCCTTTGAAATTCCTGCCGTTGTAGGATTGAAAAATATAACAGAGAAGGCAAAGAACGGTGATTCCATCATTGTAGACGGAATTGATGGTACAGTTATCATAAATCCCACGGCTGACATATTTCAAAGCTTCCTAAAAAAACAGCAGAAATTCAAATATCATGAGAATGAACTCCTCAAGACAAAGGATCTGCCGGCAATAACAAAGGATGGTCGCAGAGTCACTCTTTTATCAAATATAGAGTATTCAGATGAGGTCGACCTGGCAATAAGATACGGGGCTGAAGGGATAGGATTATACAGAACTGAATATCTCTATTTAAAAAGGGACGGGTTGCCTGCAGAAGAGGAGCATTTCCTCGACTATAAAAAGGTCGCATCCAGTATAACGGATGGCTATTCAATCATAAGGACCCTGGACCTTGGTGGAGATAAATTTATTTCAGAGCCGGGCGATAAGGAGGCCAATCCTGCCCTTGGCTTAAGAGGGATAAGACTGTGTTTAAAGAGGTTGGATATATTCAAGACCCAGCTTAAAGGTATTTTAAGGGCAGGTCATTATGGAAAGCTCAAGCTCATGTATCCAATGATTTCTGGCATTGATGAGGTAAGAGAGGCAAACCACATATTAGAGGAGGTGAAAGGGGAGCTTAAACTTAAAGGGATACCTTTTGCTACTGATATTGAGGTGGGGGCAATGATAGAAACACCATCGGCATCTATAATTACAGACCTTTTAGCCGAAGAGGTAGATTTTTTCAGTATAGGAACAAATGACCTTATTCAGTATACCTTAGCCATAGATAGGATTAATGAGCAGGTTGCATATCTTTATCAGCCTCTCCATCCATCTGTTTTAAGAATAATTAAAGGTATTATATCATCTGCTGAAAAGAATGGAATACCTGTAAGCGTCTGTGGAATGATGGGGGGTGATCCTGTATATACATTAATTCTCCTCGGTATGGGGAATATAGAATCTATAAGCATGGACCCTCACTCAATACCGCGGGTTAAAAAATTTGTCCGTCAGATAAAATATGAAGATGCTGTCAGAATTGCAGGGGAGATTTTAAGCCTCAAGTCAATAGAAAAGATAAAGGAATATCTGAACAATGAGATTCCAAAGATATATCCTGAAGACTTAGATAGTCAAATCTCTAACCAAGTCACGGGCAGAGAGATAAAGAGTTATGGTGTAAAGGCACAAGGTTTTTAAACTCGTGGTTCAACAAAACTTTAATACTATTAAAAGGAGGATTAATGGGAAGGACGAATTATCTTTTTACTTCTGAATCAGTAACAGAGGGGCATCCTGACAAAATAGCTGACCAGATTTCAGATTCGGTTCTCGATGCGATTTACAAAGAAGACCCTCATGGAAGGGTAGCATGTGAAACACTGGTTACTACAGGACTGATATTTGTAGCAGGAGAGATTACCACAAAAGCCTATATAGATATTCCAAAGATAGCAAGAGATGTTATTAAAGATATTGGCTATACAAGGGCAAAGTATGGATTTGATTATGAGACATGCTCGGTAATTACCTCTATAAAAGAGCAGTCCCCTGATATTGCAATGGGAATAGACAGGGACAACGATGAGGAGCAGGGTGCAGGCGACCAGGGGCTTATGTTTGGATATGCAACGAATGAAACGCCAGAATTGATGCCCATGCCGATATCTCTTGCCCATAAATTAACTATGAAACTTGCCGAGGTGAGAAAAAAGGATATTCTCTCCTATTTAAGACCCGATGGGAAGTCTCAGGTTACGGTAGAATATGCCAACGGGAAACCTGTAAGAATAAATACCGTTGTTATTTCTACCCAGCACAGCCCTGATGTATCACTTAAAGAAATCAGGGCAGACATAATAGAAAAGGTTATCAAACCGGTTATCCCTCCTGAGTTGCTGACCGGCGATAAGGTTACCTATCATATAAATCCAACAGGGAGATTTGTTGTTGGGGGACCAATGGGGGATTGCGGACTTACAGGCAGAAAAATAATAGTGGATACATATGGAGGTGTTGGGAGTCATGGTGGGGGTGCATTCTCCGGAAAGGACCCTTCAAAGGTGGACAGGTCAGCATCGTATATGGCAAGATATATCGCAAAAAATATAGTAGCCTCTGGTGTCGCTGAAAAATGCGAAGTTCAGATTGCGTATGCCATTGGAGTTGCAGAACCAGTATCAATTATGATTGATACCTTCAAGACAGAAAAGGTCCCTCTGGATAAGATAAAGAAACTGGTAAAAGATTTTTTTGACCTCAGACCTGCAAAGATTATCAAGGAACTGAATTTGAGAAGACCAATATACAAAAAGACCGCTGCATACGGTCATTTTGGCAGGGAGTTGCCTGAGTTTACATGGGAAAAAATTGATAAGGCAAAAGAATTTAGAAAGGCAGCAGGACTGTAAGAAAATCAAAAATCAAAAATCAAAATGCAAAATGCAAAATTGTGGAATTAGACTTATTTTAAAATTTCCTTAATTTTGATTTTTGATATTTGAATTTTAAATTTATTTATGGGGGTATAATGAAGCCACAATTAAAGGTCATGGAAACAGAAAGGAATTACGATATAAAGGATATCTCTCTGTCGGATAGGGGGAAAAAGAGGATTGAATGGGCAAATAACGATATGCCGGTCCTCAGATTGGTAAAGGAGAGATTTGAAAAGGAGAGGCCGCTATCAGGACTGAAAATGTCTGCCTGTCTCCATGTTACTGCGGAGACAGCAAATCTCGTCAGGACATTAAAGACAGGGGGTGCTGATATCCTGCTTTGTGCCTCCAATCCACTATCCACACAGGATGATGTTGCAGCGGCACTGGTAAAATACTATCAGATTCCCGTATATGCCATAAAGGGCGAAGATAATGATACATATTACAAACACCTGGATGCAGCTATAAAACATAATCCTGTAATTACTATGGATGATGGTGCAGACCTTGTTTCTACAATCCACTCAAAATATCCCCAGATGAGCGGTCAGATAATTGCCAGTATGGAGGAGACTACCACAGGGGTGATAAGACTACGGGCTATGGAGAGAGACAGGGCGTTGAAATTCCCTGTTATTGCCGTTAATGATGCTGAGACCAAACATCTCTTTGATAACAGATACGGAACAGGACAGTCCACAGTAGATGGGATAATAAGGGCTACTGATATCCTGCTTGCAGGAAAGACTGTCATTGTTTCTGGATATGGCTGGTGTGGTAAGGGTTTTGCCATGAGGGTAAGGGGTATGGGTGCAAATGTGATTATCACGGAAATAAATCCATTAAGGGCGATTGAAGCTGCAATGGATGGACTCAGGGTAATGCCCATGATACAGGCTGCCAAGGAAGGCGACTTGTTCTGCACCGTTACCGGAGATATGCATATAATCAGAAAGGAGCATATCGCCGTTATGAAAGACGGGGCAATGCTTTGCAATTCAGGGCACTTTGATATAGAGATTGATATAAAAGGATTAAAAGAGTTGTCAGTAAAGGTTAATAAAAATGTAAGGGATTTTGTTGATGAATATATACTCAAAGACGGAAGGAGGATATACCTTCTTGGTGAAGGGAGATTGATAAATCTGGCTGCTGCTGAAGGACATCCAGCCTCTGTCATGGATATGAGCTTTGCAGTCCAGTCCCTCGCATCTGAATATGCAGTAAAACAAAAAGGCAATCTCGGACCGATGGTGTATAATATTCCTAAAGAGATTGATGAATGGGTTGCCTCCCTTAAATTAAAATCCATGGGACTGGAGATTGATAAACTTACAGATGAGCAAAAGAAGTATCTGGAGTCATGGGAGAGGGGAACATGAATTAGTGTCAGAGAGTCAAAGTGTCATAGTGTCAGAGTTATTTAATGCTTTGATACTTTGATACTCTGACATTTTGACACTTTAAAAGGGAGGGTTATTTTATGGAAAGGGAAAAGAGAGATGATTTAGAAAAAATTGAAGATGATTTAAACAGTGAAGAAGAAGATTCAAATAAACCAAAGAGGTTGGGAATTATGCTTTTGATACTAATAATTATAGGCGGAGCCGCTTATATCGGGATTGAATATCTGCCTTCGCTAAAAGAACCCCCGGAAGAAGTAGCAACACCTCCTCCTCAACCACAACCAGTTGTTCCTGAAAAGAAGGTAGAATTACCATCGTCAGAAACTGTTTCCCCCCCTTCCCCTGAAGTACAAAAGTCTCCTGTAGTTGTAGAAGAAACACCCCCACTGCCAGAAAAAAAATATGCCGTCCAGATTGGTACTTATGTATTCAAACACAATATGGATATGGTTTTAAAAGAGTTAAAGGAGAAGGGATTTAAACCTTATGAAAACCCAGGTATATCAGAAATAAAATCCTACCGTGTTGAAGTAGGTGAATTTCAGGATGCCCAGGAGGTTAGAAATATAGTAAAAAAACTTATCGGTAATGATATAGAGGTGAAGTTTAAAGTTGTTTCAAAGGGGCTTTATACCCTTTCAGCAGGTGAATTTTTTAGCAGACCCCATGCCGAAGAATTCAAGAATAAATTGATAGAAAAAGGGTATCCGGCAAGGTCTTCTGAAATTAAGGGGAAAAAGAAGGTATATATATTGAGAATAGGAAACTTTAAGAATTATAAAGAGGCAAAAGAAATGCTCACAAACCTCTCGGATAAAGGAATAAATTCAATAATAGTAAAGCTCTCAAAGACCTGACATTCTATAAATCCAGCCTCAAGGGGAGTAAAAGACATTTAAAGGTGGCTCACTGCACCAAAAACACAGGTTCTTGGGAGAGTTTTATCCATTTATTGAAATGAAATCTGAAATTTCCTGTCTTTGTAGGGGTTATAGGTCTGATAACTTCTTTACCATCTGTCATCCTTTCACTGATTACAATTTTCTTATCCATCAGGGCAGTCCATTTCCCTACATATAAAAATGTATAGGGCTGGTCTCTGTATATTGTTTCATGAAGTTTATTACAGTATTCTATCTGTTTGTTTCTGTCATATTCCTGTCTGATTTTTATAATTAAATCATCAGCCTCTGGATTGTTGTAGCCGACAAAGTTCAATTGAAATGGTCCTGTCTGGCTTGAATGCCATATCTGATACAAATCAGGGTCAATACCCATGCTCCACCCGAGGATTACGGCATCAAAATTTCCCACATCAATATACTTTTTTAAAAATACAGCCCACTCTACTGTATCTGCCCTTACATCAATGCCGAGCTTCTTCCATGAGTTCTGTGCGATAATCATTATTGCCTTCCTGAGTTCATTCCCATGGTTTGTGATAATTATAAACTGAAAGGGTTTGCCATTCTTTTCAAGTCTTCCATTTACCTTCTTCCACCCCGCCTCCTCAAGTAGTTTTAATGCACCTTCAGGGTCGTAAGGAAGCGGCGTGATATTATGATTATAATAATCTGTCTGTTTTACAAATGGTCCCGTAATCTTTTCAGCCTGATTATAAAATAGATATTTTATTATCTCATCCACATTGATTGCCATCCCCAATGCCTTCCTCACACGCCAATCCTTGAAGATATCCCTCCTCATATTGTAGCCAATGTAAGTATAGCCATAGGAGAGCCCTGAAAAATTATGAAATCTCTTATCCTTCTTAAACCTCTCAACCTGATGTGCCTGTGCATCATAACTATCCACTGTCCCTGCGTAAAACTCCATCTCCTGCCCAAGAAGGTCAGGTATGATGCGGTAGATGAATTCTTTATAATTCGGGGGACCCTCCCAGTATCCATCATTTTTCACAAGCCGTATGTATTCATCCGACTTCCACTCCTTGAACTTAAAAGGCCCTACACCTACAGGATTTCTGTTAAAATCACTATCCCTAATGGTAAATTTGTTAGGGTCAGCCCCTTTTGCCTTTGCCTCTTTGGTCAGCGCCTCTTTGTTTAAAAGATGTTCAGGTAATATACCCATCATCCATGTGCTTATTGCAGGAGAGTAAAGCCTTTTGTAAGTAATTTTAACTGTGTATTTATCAATAACCTCAAGGGATTTTACAGGCTCATAATCAGACACCCTTGGGGAGAGATTTCTCGGGTCCATTATGGACTCATATGTAAATTTCACATCCCTTGCATCAAACTCATGCCCGTCATGAAATAAAACCCCTTTTCTCAAATGAAATATTATTACAGGATTGTGCTCTGTGGTCTGGACTAACTGCCCTGACAGAGGCTCAAGTAAATCAGGCACGCCCTCTAACTCCCCCCCCTTCAAAGGTGGGGATAATGGGGGGGTAGTTTCTGATACTGTTATATATCTTTCAGGATGAATTGAGGAGAAGTAATCTTTACCAAGTATATCCCCCATTTTTTTAAAGAACTCCTGGTCAACTGTCTTCAGGGTAACCTTAATCCTCTGTGGAAGGGTTAATGTTGCTACTACCTTTGCACCCTTTTTCTCGGGTCTTGGGTCTCTGGTTTCTATAATTTCAGCCTGGGGCGGAAGTATATCTATATTTTGGATTTCGGATTTTGGATTTCGGATTTTATAGTCATTTATTTTTTTTACAATCTCTTTGGCGGTAACGGGGGTTTCATCGGGGAAGTGTCCATCCATGTTTACAAAAAATACTGCTTCTTCATATATCTCCCAGTTGGTGGCAAGTCTGCCACGATAGCGAAGCTCCTCATCATAATCAAGGAGACCCTCAAAGACCATGGAATTTATATCACTGCTTGATGCATCTGCACTCAATATTGGATTCAATATAGATGCATCACCGATAGACCCCTGTATAAACTGGTAAAGCCTATCCCTGCTGCCTTTAATCTGGTTATCGTATGTTGGAACCCAGAAAAAGGATTGTAACAGGAGTATGGTGATAACAAGCGGGATTATAAGAAATAACCTTTTTATAATCATGGTTAAAGTATAACAAATTTTCTATTTTTATCCTATCGTCCCCAGTTCCAGCTTCTTCTGCCATCTCTTTTTCAGAGAGTCTTTGAGGGATTGATGTTCTGACATAAAGAGTGATGAATCAATCTTTATAAGTTTAAATGCCTCGCTTCGGGCTGTTTCCAGCAATTTATGGTCTCTTATTATATTTGCTATCTTTAACTCCGGTAATCCTGACTGTCTTGTTCCAAGAAATTCACCGGGTCCCCTTATCTCTAAATCCTTTTCTGCTATATAAAACCCATCTGTGCTTTCTGTCATTACTTTTAACCTTATCTTCGCCTCATGAGAAAGGGGATAATATGCAATGAGGATGCAATAGGATTGATACTCTCCTCTTCCTACCCTGCCCCTCAATTGATGGAGCTGTGATAGACCAAATCTCTCTGTATGTTCAACAACCATCACAGAGACATTCGGGATATCCACACCAACCTCAATAACCGTTGTGGATACGAGGATGTCTATCTCTCTCTCCTTGAACCTCCTCATAATATCCTCTTTCTCATCAGATTTCATTCTGCCGTGAAGGAGTCCTATTTTAAGATGTGGAAATATATCTTTCTTGAAATGCTCCATCATTTCAGTTGCAGCCTTTAAATCCAGCTTTTCCGATTCTTCTATGAGGGGATAGACAATGTATGCCTGTCTCCCTCCTTTTATCTCTTTGTCAATTAGAGTGTAGGCTTCTTTAATCCTGCTTTCATAAAATAGGAGTGTTTTGATAGGTCTTCTCCCCGGAGGCATCTCATCTATCACTGAAAGCTCAAGGTCTCCATAGACAGTCATTGATAGTGTCCTTGGGATTGGCGTGGCTGTCATGATAAGTATATCAGGGCTATAGCCCTTCTTCTTAAGTATTCCCCTCTGCATTACACCGAATCTATGCTGTTCGTCTATTATGGCAAACCCTAAATTCTTAAATCTCACCCCTTCTTGAATAAGGGCGTGGGTGCCTACGATTATATTTACCTCACCATTTGCAAGTTTAGTCAGTATCTCTTCCCTATCCTTCCCCTTTACACTGCTTGTAAGGAGTACTGTCTTAAGACCGAGTTGCTCTGTCAACCCGTGGATATTTGAAAAGTGCTGCTCTGCAAGTATCTCTGTAGGTGCCATAATTGCAGCCTGATAACCATTCTCAACAACTATAACCATTGCATATAGTGCGACTATTGTCTTACCGCTACCCACATCACCCTGAAGAAGTCTGTTCATTGGCTCAGGTTTCGCAAGGTCATTCTTGATTTCATTAATGACCCTTTCCTGTGCCTGTGTTAATTTAAAATGAAGGGTAGAGCGGAGCCTATCTGTGAGTTTGCCATCCACACTAAATGATATTCCTTTCTTCTCCTCCTGCCATTCCTTCTTCCTTATTGCAAGGCCAAGCTCAAGGAGAAAGAACTCATCAAATATAAGCCTCTTATGATAATCTGTTGAATATGAATTTAATTTTTCTATAGAAGTTCCCTTTTCGGGGAAGTGGATATTTTTTATTGCATCCTTAAGCTGAATGAGTTGATTGTCTTTTATTATACTGTCAGGCAAAAAGTCAGTAATAGAATCTGCATAATTGTCAACAACCTCTTTTAATATTGACCTCAGAGTCTTTTGATGAATCCCTTCTGTAGAGTGATAGATTGGGACAATTCTTCCAACATGGAGAAGGTCTTCTTTCTCTGAATCAAGTATTTCTATATCAGGATGTATTATCTCCATACCGCCATGATATGGATTAAACTGAACCTCGCCGCTCATAATTATTCTTTGACCTATGGAGAATCTCTTGTTCATATACCTTTCATTGAACTTAAACCACTTGCCCCTGAGCAGACCAGTCTCATCCTTTACAGTTACTTCAAATAGCCGTTTCCCCCACTTTGTCTTTATAACACCCCTTGATAAAACAGTGCCAGCTACAGTCTCAATCCCTCCGCCAGTTCCCTGCTTAAGACCTGCAGGGACAGGTCTGATTTCGGAAATCTTCTTCATCCGGCTCCTGTCTTCATATCTCATGGGTGTAAAGTAGAGGGCATCCTCAACTGTATGGATATTTAATTTGCTTAAAAGTTTTTTCCTCTTTTCTCCAACTCCTTTGACAAATTGAATACTATCAGTCGTGAGTCGTGAGCCGTGAGCCGTAAGCTTTTCATATTCTTTAATTTCTGACCCCTGACCCCTGACCCCTGACCCCTCTATCCTATTCAGGAGGGTCTGAGCGGTTTTAAGTCTTTCCTCTTTTTCTGACAGATTTAAGGAATCAAACCCTGAGAATAAATCTTTTATTTTGTTAAGATTCTGCTGAAGGCTGAGGGCTGAAGGCTGGAGACTCAACAGTGAAATAGCCTTATCAACATATTGATTGACAGTAGATTCTAAATCACGAAGGGCGGTAATATTTGCAAAGGAGTTTTTTGATGCAAATTCAACAGGCTTCTTAATTTTTAAGATTATTTCATCAAAACTTTCAGGTATCAAAGGAAATTATATATCCGCAGATTAAAACAAAACATTTTTTTAAAAAATCTGTGAAAATCTGTGTAATCTGCGGATTAATCAGTTTTTTTGTTCTTCTATTATTTTATTGAGCTCATTCAGTATCTCATTTATTTCAAGTCCGTGCATCATAGCACCTTTTTCTATTGACTCTGCATTTGCACCCATACAGCCAAGACAACCCATATTGTATTTTGTAAATACCGTTTTTGTCTGGGGATACATCTTTAAACAATCATTTATAGACATCTCTTTTGTTATATTCATATTGAATCTGCTTGTATTGATTTTGTTATTATGGTATCATTTTAACATCATAACTTCAATAGGGAGGTTTAAAATGTCAAGACGATGTGATATATGCGGGAAGGAACCACACTTTGGTAATAATATAAGTCATGCCCATAATGTAACTGCACGTAGGTGGAATCCGAATATTCAGAAGGTCAGGGTTATTATTGATGGGAGTCCAAAAAGATTAAATGTTTGCACCAGATGCATAAGGTCAGACAGAGTAAAAAAGATAGTATAATTTAGGAATACAAAAGTCACCAGCTCATACTTGGCTGGTGAACTATATTTATTTTCCAGCCGCAGTCCTCTTCAGCTTTCTATACTCTTTCACCCTCTCTACCCTATAAACTCCCTTTAGCTGTTTTATTGAATTTATCACATGCTGAAGATGGGCGAGGTCAGTTATCTCAATAGACAAATCAAGGGATGCCTCTTTTTTATCAGTAGTTTCAACATTTGCCTGACTTATATTTACCCCGCAGGATGCAATAGAAGCGCTGACATCAGCCAGTATCCCTGGCTTGTCAACTGTATGTATGACAATTCTAACCTTGTGGAGTGTCTTCTCCTTTAAAGCCCACTCAACATTAATCTGTCTATCTTTGTCATGCCGGAGTTCTACGATATTAGGACAATCTACCGCATGAACAGTTACCCCTTTCCCCTGTGATATAAATCCCACAATTCTATCTCCTGGCACAGGGTTGCAGCACCTTGCAAACTTTATCAGGATATCCTCCAACCCCTTTATCTTAACACTTCCCACCTCAGGTTTCTTTGTGACACGGCTGAGAATTCTTCTGAATCTTGATTCTTCTCTCCTCTTTCTTTCCTCAATCTTTTCCAGAGGAATCAGCTTTATCATAAGTTGATGAAGCTGATATTTGCCGTATCCTATTGCCGCAAAAAGATTCTCTGTATTAGAAAAGCCTGTCGTTTTTGCAATCTCTGATATAAGCTCAGGTTTCAGTATTTCAGAGGAATCAAGATTATATTTCTGTATCTCTTTTTCAATTATCTCTTTTCCGAGCGCTATGCTTCTCACCTTATCTTCAGCCTTCAACCAGTTTCTTATCTTTGCCCTTGCACGGGAGGTTTTAACAATCTTAAGCCAATCCCTGTTCGGTTTATGGGTAGATGATGTCAGTATTTCAATAATATCCCCGTTATTTAACTGGTATCTAAGGGGAACTATCTTCCCACTTATTTTTGCCCCAACACATCTATCCCCTACATCGGTATGAATATAATAGGCAAAGTCTATTGGTGTAGCACCCTTAGGAAATGCAAGGACCTTACCCTTCGGTGTAAATACATATACCTCATCAGTAAAAAGGTCTATCTTCATTGTCTCTAAAAATTCCTTTGGGTCTTTCATTTCTTGCTGCCACTCTAAAAGATGTCTGAGCCATGCAAATTTTTCATCAATTTTTGCAATCTTTTCACCTTTTTTGCCCGTCTCCTTATACTTCCAGTGCGCAGCAATACCATCTTCTGAAATCCTGTGCATCTCCTCTGTCCTTATCTGGAATTCAACCCTCTGCCCTGAGGTGCTTATCACTGTTGTATGCAGAGATTGATACATATTTGCCTTTGGCATAGCTATATAATCTTTAATCTTTCCGTGGATAGGTTTCCAGATTGAGTGGATGATGCCAAGAATTGAATAGCAATCCTTTACAGTATCTGTAATAATCCTGAGCCCCAGCAAGTCATATACCTCATTAAAACTGATATTCTGGTCCTTCATTTTCTCATAAATACTGTAATAGTGTTTTGGCCTTCCCATTATCTGTGCCTTTACCTCTGCCTTGTCCAATTCCTTCACAATAACTTCTGCTATCTCATTTATAAACCTTTGCCTCTCTTCGTATATTGCTGCTACCCTGTTTTTTATTTCATTATATTCATCAGGATGAAGGTATTTGAATGCCGAATCCTCTAACTCCAATTTCATCCATCCGATTCCGAGCCTGTTGGCAAGAGGGGCATAAATCTCCAATGTTTCACGGCTGGTCTTTTCCTGCCTATCCCTTGACATATGTTCCAAAGTTCTCATATTGTGAAGTCTATCAGCCAATTTTATAAGAACGACCCTTATATCCTTTGCCATTGCCACTATCATCTTCCGATAGTTTTCAGCCTGCTGTTCCTCACTGCTGGCAAATTCAATCCTGCTGATTTTTGTAACTCCATCTACCAGAGAAAGGACCTCATCTCCGAAATACTCCTTTATCTCTTCCGGAGTGGAAATAGTATCCTCAATAGTATCGTGCAAGAGTCCGGCAGCTACACTGAACTCATCCATTCTAAGTTTTGTAAGTATGTGGGCTACTTCTAAGGGATGGGAAAGATATGGTGCCCCTGAAAGCCTCACCTGCCCTCTATGGACTCTGGCAGAATAGTTATAGGCATTCCACACTATATCTACATTTGCCTCAGGATTGTATGAGAGTATAGCTTTTGTAATATCTTCTACACTAACCATAAATAAAAATAAGCAATGAGCAATGAGTGCAAAGCAGTGAGTAAAAACTTATTGCTCATTGCTCATTGCTCATCTTTCTTGGGTGTTACATCTATCTCATCCTCACCTTTTAGGGATTTTTTGAAATTCTTAATCGCCTTTCCCACACCGCTGCCAATTTCCGGCAACTTCCCAATCCCGAATATAAGGAGAATAATGAATAGTATGATTATTAATTCTGTAAGACCTATTCCATAAAACATATCTCACCTCTATAAAACCGTTCAAGCCGTTTGAACCTTTATTGCAATTGCCCCTATTGTAATAGCTTATAAATCTGCTTGCAAGATATATCCGACAGGTATATTATACCAGATTATGAAAGCTAATTTAAGAGAGATATTCTCAAAAAAGGGTGCTGATACTAAGAGAGAAAGTGTTCTTATAGTTGATGATAATAAAAATATGAGAGGATTATTAGAAAATGTTTTAAGGTTTGAAGGATATGAGACTGCTTCTGCAATCAATGGGAAAGAAGCCCTTGAAATGTTTGCCGCCGATTGGAAACCTGACCTTATACTGATGGATATAGATATGCCTGTAATGGATGGATATCAGACCTGCGAAGCAATAAGGGACAATAAAGAATACAACTCAATCCCCATTATCGTGTTAACAGCAGTCTATGATAAAAGTGTAATAAAAAAGGTATTGACCATTGGCGCCAATGATTATATTTCAAAACCATTTGAGCCAGAAGAATTACTCGCCCGCATATCTGCCCACATTACGAGAAAGAGGCTTACGGAGGAGAGAGATAGGCTTTATAATCAGGCTAAGGAATATAACATAAGACTTGAACAGGAGGTCAAAGAGAGGACATGGGAGATAGAGGATACACAGGATGCCACAATCATAGGATTTGCAAAGCTGGCAGAGTATAGAGACCCCGAGACGGGTCTCCACTTAGAAAGGATAAGGGAATATTGTAAATTGGTCGCCGGGAAATTAATGACAAACAAAAAATACATGGATTTAATCAATAAAAAATATATAGACTCAATACATAAATCAAGCCTCCTTCACGATATTGGGAAAGTGGGGATACCAGATTCCATACTTCTTAAATCGGGTAAACTGACATCAGAAGAATTTGAGATTATGAAACAACATTCAAAAATTGGCGGGGATGCCATTTCAGAGGCAGAAAATAGGCTCAGAAATAAAAGGGTGTCGTTTCTCGCTATGGGGAAGGTAATCGCATACTATCACCATGAAAAGCTTGATGGGACAGGTTATCCTTATGGACTCGGAGGAGACAAAATTCCTCTGTCAGCCCGTATAATGGCTTTAGCAGATGTATATGATGCATTGATATCTAAAAGGGTCTATAAAGAGGCATGGAGTCATGAAGCCACTATAGAAGTTATTATTAAGGATTCGGGCAGGCATTTTGACCCTGATGTGGTGGACGCATTTTTGAAGCTAAAAGATGAGTTTCTAAAAATAAGTAAGCGATATAAATCTGAAGGATGAGTCATGGCTAAATGCAACAGGATATAAAATTAAAAAAGGGGGCAGATAAGAGGATAAGAAGCGGCCATCTCTGGATTTTTTCCAATGAAATTACCGATAAATTAAAAAAATACAAGGGAGGAGATATAGCAGATTTATACTCTTACAAAGGTGAATTTCTGGGACGGGGGTATATTAATCCTTTATCACTCATAGCCATTAGGATTCTTACCTATAAAAAGGAGGATATAGATACAAATTTTTTTTACAATAGAATTAATAGGGCTTTGTCTTACAGAAAAGAAATGTATCCTGATGCAAATTCATATAGGGTGGTCTTTGGTGAAAGCGACTTTCTTCCGGGGCTTATCGTAGATAAATACGAAGATTACCTGATAGTGCAAATCTTGAGTCTGGGTATGGAAATACGAAAGGATACTATATTGAATGCACTGGAGGATGTTTTCCATCCTGCCGGAATCATTGAGAGAAACGATGTGGCTGTAAGGGAATTGGAGGGATTGAAGATACATAAGGGTATTTTAAAGGGCGATTTGAAAGATAATATTATTATCAGAGAAAATGGGGTTAAATTTGAAGTAGATATTTTAAACGGGCAGAAGACAGGGTTCTTTTTTGACCAGAGGGAGAACAGACAGGTAATTAAAAAATATGTTAAAAAAGGGGGCAGAGTCCTTGATTGTTTCTGCTACTCAGGGGCATGGTCTATCCATTCCGCAAGAAACGGTGCCGATGAGGTAATCGGTCTTGACTCATCTGACGATGCCATAAAATTGGCAAAGAGGAATGCAGAGATAAATGGATTTTCTGAAAGGTGCAGATTCAAAAATGTGGATGTCTTTGATGAATTGCGGAGACTTGTTTCTGTCGGAGAGAAATTTGATGCAATAATTCTTGACCCGCCTGCCTTTGTAAAAAGTGCAGGCAAGGTTAAAGAGGCATTGAAAGGTTATAAAGAAATAAATCTCCAGGCAATGAAACTTTTAAAAAATGGCGGAATACTTATAACCTGCTCCTGTTCTTACCACATTGATAAGGAAACCTTCAGGGATATGCTCATCCAGGCTGCCTCAGATTCTGAAAGAGATTTCAGGATAATTGAATTCAGGGGACAGGCACCTGACCATCCTGTATTATTATCAATGAGAGAAACGGAATATTTGAAATGCGCCGTCCTTAAAATGGGTTAAGTTAACCTTTCCTGAATGGCTTCACTGCAATATCCTCAATATCAACCCTTAAAGGAAGTGAGGCGAGATATACTACTAAATCTGCAATATCATCAACACTATTGATATTAAGGGGATTTTCCTTTGACCAGTCAATAGAATTATTGGAATCAACCATGTATGGGTAAATAATATGGACTTTTATATTATAGGGCTTTAGCTCCTTTGATAGTGCCTTTGAAAACCCTACAACACCAAACTTTGATGCCGAATAAACAGCCTTCCCTCTTAGCCCAATCCTGCCGCCTACTGATGAAAAATTTATAATTGTCCCGCTCCTTCTCTCCATCATCCCTTTCAACACAGCCTTTGTGCAGAGGAACATTCCCTTTAAATTCGCACCTATTATTTTCTCCCAGTCTTCAACAGTAGTATCTAAGATAGGCTTTTCCAAAAACTGCCCTGCATTATTTATGAGAATATCTGTCTTGCCAAATTTATTAAGAGCCTTTTCTACCATATTATTAACCTCCTTCTCATCAGAAATATCAGTCTTTATAGGCAAAGCAACTCCACCAGATTCATTTATAATTTTGGCTGTATTTTCTAATTCTGATTGATTCCTTGATACGAGGACTACGGATGAGCCTGCCTTTGCCATTGCAACAGCAATCCCCCTCCCAATCCCCCTCCCCGCACCTGTAATTAAAGAGACCTTATTTATTAATTTCATTTCAGATGGAGTTGCGCATTCTCTACCAATTCCATTACAATTAACTTCTGTTTTGATTTTTCTTCTGGCCAGCCGACAATATTAGCGTGTCGTGGCAGAATGATTGAGCAGATTGGATGAGATTTATTTCCCCCTTTCTATTCTCTAAAAACATGATAAAATCATAAACCTCAGCAGCAAGGTTATCAGGCAGGTTATCAATTTCTTTTTTAATCATTTCCTTTACATACATTTTAATTCCCTCCTTACTTGATGAATACACTTAATTTTATCCTTTCCCCTCCACAATTGCAATCACAGTTTAACACTCTCTCAGGAATTATTTTGAAACTAGCTGGGGAATTGTTTTGAAACTCGACAATACCAGATGTTATTGCATACATTGAGGCTGAACAGGAAGATAATATGGCTTTAAAACAAGCTGCATGAGGAATACTTTTAAAGGAGCCACTATGAAAATTTCAACTAAAAACTTGACAACTTCGTAAAAACAAATCAACATATGCGTTGAGGCTTTTTAACACTGGTTAATAAATACACAGCGGTCTGGAATAGGCTGAAAGATATAGAGATGGAAAAAGAGGAAATAAGGGCAGACCTTATCACCTATGCTAAAAAAGAAGACATGGAAATAATAAAAGGGAGCGACCATACAGTAAAGGTTACATTCAGAGAAAGACTGAAATTCCCGAATACAGATGACCCAAAGAGAAGGGAACTTGAGAAACTAATTCGTGATGCTGGATTATGGAATGAAGTCTCAAGACTTGATACAAACGCATTGGAAAAGGCTGTGGACTTGGGTAAATTGGATGAGGGCGTATTAGAAAAGGTCAAGCAGTTTTCCTTCCCAGAAGAAAGCGTTATAGTAAGCCAGCCAAAGGTGGTAAGGGAAGATGAGTAGAAATAAAAGAAAAATTACTTCCATAATGTCTCTGATGGTTATTGTCCCCATATTTATCACCTCTAATAATGCCTGCAAAAATGATAGCACAATACAGTTATATAATGTAATCAATCATGAAATATACTGAATTAATAAATTTTATCAATACAGGCATTGAAAGATGGGAAAGAGTAAAGAACCCCGTATGGAAGCACGGGGTTCTTTACTTTAGTTATGGATAAAAACATGATTATATTCTTCAGTTGCTTATAATACCGGAAGGAGATAACCACCGTAAGTCTCTCTGCTTTTCATGTCTTCTAAGATATTTATAAAAGAAAAATTTCAGAAAATTCCCAGTGGTTTTTTTTCTTGACAGCACAATATATTGTGGTATCATAACATGCCTTATACAAAATGTTGGGTTAATCTTTGTCGGGGCGTAAGATGATTAAGACATCAATTTTCTAATGCTTTGGTACCCTAACCCGAATAAATCGGAATTAATCCGCAGATTACACAGATTATAATCTAAAGGGTTTTAAAAATTTTTAATCTGCGAAATCTGCGGGTATAAAATTTTTTTACCAAAATGTGCAAGATTTTACTCATAAGACTAACCCTCATATCAGGGAGGTATTTATGAATACTGTAGAAAAAGTAAAAGATTTTTCAGAAGCAATGAATATCGGAGCCACCATACCCGTTCAGGTTGCATGGCAAACAAGTGAGAGTCAATTAAAATCTGATGTGCTAAAAATCTCCCAACACCTCAAACCCCCAGAAATAAAATTATCACAAAATGCAATTAAGGTGCTGGAGAGACGTTATCTTAAGAAGAATGAGGATGGCAAGATTGTGGAAACACCTAAGGATATGTTAAGAAGGGTCGCCAACAATATTGCCCAGGCAGACCTCCTTTATGACCCCAATGCTGATATTAATGAAACTGAACAGAGGTTCTACGAGACAATGGCAAATCTGGAATTTATACCTAATTCTCCCACACTGATGAATGCCGGAAGGGAATTGCAGCAACTATCCGCATGTTTTGTCCTGCCAATAGGCGATTCAATGGAGGAGATATTTACTGCCGTGAAAGACACTGCCCTGATTCATAAAAGTGGAGGGGGGACAGGCTTTTCTTTCAGCAAACTAAGGGCTGCCGGCAGCAGGGTTGCAACAACAAGCGGGGTATCAAGCGGACCTATATCATTTATGAAGGTCTTTGACGGTGCCACTGAGGCAATAAAACAGGGTGGGACGAGAAGGGGTGCAAATATGGGGATATTAAGGGTAGACCACCCCGATATTGAGGAATTTATTGTATGCAAGCAGGATAATACGAAGTTTAATAATTTTAACATATCCGTTAGTCTGACAGAACATTTTATGAAATGTGTGGAAAATGATGAGGAATACGAACTTTCAGACCCTCATACAAAAAGGGCAATAAAGAGGGTGCCTGCCAGAAGGATATTCAATTCAATAGTGGAATCGGCATGGAAGAATGGAGAACCCGGAATTATATTCATAGACCGCATAAACAGGGATAACCCAACTCCATCGCTTGGAGAAATTGAAAGCACAAATCCCTGCGGTGAACAGCCTCTCCTCCCATACGAATCCTGCAATCTCGGCTCAATAAATCTGTCAAAGATGGTGAAACCAAAAAATAGCAATGAGTATAAAGCAATGAGCAATGAGAAAAACTCTACTCATTGCTCATCACTCATTGCTAATTGCTCGTTTGAGATTGACTGGGAAAAGTTAAAGGATACTGTATGGTTGTCTGTTCATTTCCTTGACAATGTAATTGATATGAACCGCTATCCGTTAAAGAAAATTGAATTAATAACCAAGGGGAACAGGAAGATAGGTCTCGGAGTTATGGGGTTTGCCGATATGCTTATCCTTATGGGGGTATCATACAACTCTAACAGGGCAATTGAGGTGGCTGAAGAGGTGATGTCTTTTATAAACAGGGAGTCAAGAATGGCATCATCATCACTGGCTAAAAAGAGGGGGGTGTTTCCAAACAATCATCAGTCAACCTTCAGTAGCCAGCAATTAAGAAATGCCACCACTACAACAATAGCACCAACAGGAACAATAAGTATTATAGCAGGGTGCAGCAGTGGTATTGAACCTATATTTGCAGTATCCTACATAAGAACAGTAATGGACAAGGATGAGCTTGTAGAGGTTCATCCGATTTTCCTTGAGATGGCAAAAGAAAGGGGATTTTATTCTGAAAGACTGATGAAGGATATAGCCAAAAAGGGGCATATCTGCGATATGCCGGAGATACCTGAGGATATATGCAAATTCTTCGTTACATCTCATAATATATCTCCTGAGTGGCATATAAAGATGCAATCGGCTTTTCAGAAATATACTGACAATGCTGTATCAAAGACAGTCAACTTTAAAACCAGTGCAGCAGAGGAAGATGTTAAGAAGGTGTATATGCTTGCCTACAAATTGGGGTGTAAAGGTGTAACTATATACAGGGATGGCAGCAGGGATGAACAGGTATTGAGTACCGGGGATAAAAAAGAGAAGGCAAAGGGGAATGGACAGCCGATGATAGTACCGCGACCAAGACCTGATATTACAAGAGGGACCACACAAAGGGTCAGAACGGGGTGTGGAAACTTATATGTAACAATAAATGTATGTAACGAGGGTAAACCATTTGAGATATTTACAAGGATGGGTAAGGCGGGGGGATGTGCTGCTTCACAATCAGAGGCAATAGGAAGGCTTGTATCCTTAGCCCTCCGTTCAGGGATAGAGCCAGATGAAGTTGTAAAACAGCTTATGGGTATAAGCTGTCATATGCCTGCATGGGAAAATGGCAACAGGGTTCTCTCCTGTTCAGATGCAATTTCAAAGGCCGTGAGCACATATCTTGATGAGTTCAAAGAGTTAGAAAAATTTTCCTCTAAATTACCAAATAATTCCGCCAATATAATCGGGGATTTCACCCCCTTTGCAGGTGCCTGCCCTGACTGCGGCAGTGCCATGGAACTTGCTGATGGTTGTCTTGTATGCAGGGCATGTGGTTATTCAAAGTGCAGCTAAAAAATTATGGGTATAATTCCCATTCAATTATTAAAAAACCTGACTGAAAAAGGATTTATCTCTTCTTCAATTCCCCTTACAGAAAAACAATTTCAGCCTGCAAGTCTTGACCTGAGGATAGGAAGCAAGGCATATAGAATCAGAAGTAGTTTCCTCCCGCAAAAGGGTAGTATAGAGGACAGGCTGAAAGACCTTTTCATGTATGAGGTAGACCTTGAGGAAAATGGAATACTTGAAAGGGGCAATATCTATCTTATCCCTTTAATGGAGGAATTAAATCTTCCTGATTATATTCGGGGCAGGACAAATCCGAAGAGCACAACAGGGAGGCTTGATATTTTTACAAGGGTAATTACAGATTATAGCCATAGATTTGAGGATATTGACCATGGATATAAGGGTAAAATATTTTTAGAGGTAGTAACAAGGTCATTTACGATAAGGGTAAAACCAGGCCAGAGCCTTAATCAGTTGAGATTATTCATAGGCAATGAAAGACTAAGTGATAATGAACTCAGGAATATATATGACAAATATTCGCTCCTTTATGACGATAACCATAAACCTATAAGCGGAAGAGATGTTAAGATAAGCGATGGGCTTTTTATGAGTATCAATTTGAAGAGAAACCGTCTTGGTATCATAGGATATAAGGCAAAGAAAAACAGTGCAGTTATAGATATTGACAGGACAGAATTCTATGATGCATCAGACTATTGGGAGCCTATATACCCACCTAAAAATGATTTCCTAATCATTGAGCCTGAGGAGTTTTATATATTTTCATCAAAAGAGAGGGTAAGGGTCCCGCTGGAATATGCGGCAGAAATGTTAGAATACGATGCTGGGTCAGGGGAATTACGAACACATTATGCAGGATTCTTTGATAGTGGATTTGGTTACGGGGCAAGAGGCGAGATTAAGGGGACAAAGGCTGTCCTTGAAGTCAGACCACACGATGTACCATTCAGGATAGAGGATAATCAGATATTTTTTAAAATAAGATATGAAAAAATGATGGAGCAGCCCTTAACTTATTACGGAATGGATATTGGCTCAAGTTATTTCAATCAGGATTTAACATTAAGTAAACAATTTAAAAAAGATGATAAATAGAGAAGATATATGGGCATATATATTAATAGCTTTAATATTGCTCTTACAGATTATTGCCCTGTATTGTTTTTGATAACTCTTTGTAAAAAGAATGATTATTGGGGCATATCTGCAATTTTATCTGCCATTTTTCTTGCATTTTGAAAGAAAAATGTTATATTATAAGAAATAGCTTCTGGTGTAAAATAACATTTTTCACCAGAAGCTAAATAACAGGGAGCTAAATCGGCTTTTCAGAAAGGAGTATGTATATGGAAAACAATTTTATTGCTCTTAAAAAGGTGCTGATAAAAAGAAGGGCAAAACTCTTATCTGCCCAGAAAACAAAGAGATATGTAAGAAGGGATAACCGTCATGGCGACGATATGGACCAAGCGGATTCTGCCTATGAACAGGAGATGTCTTATATATTCAGAGGCAGGGAATCAGATGAAATAAAGGCAATAAATGAGGCACTGGATAGGATAAACAAGGGGACATATGGCAGATGTGACAGGTGTGGTGAAATGATTGGTATAAAAAGGTTAGAGGCAAGGCCTTTTGTAAAATATTGTGTAGATTGTCAGGAAGATATTGAAAAGAAAAGGGAATTAGAGACCGCAATGGTACCATCCTCATGGGATGAGAGTGAGTATTAAGGGAGGTAAAGATTAGATGAACACGATGAAGACTGTTCTTCTTATGACAGGGTTAACCCTGTTACTTGTTTTAGCAGGTAGTGCATTTGGTGGAAAAAATGGGATGGTAATGGCTTTTGCCTTTGCCTGTATTATGAATATAGGGACATACTGGTTCAGTGACAAGATTGTTCTTGCCATGTATAGGGCGAGAAAGGTTTCTGAAGCAGAGGCACCTGAACTCCACAGAATAGTCAGGGAACTATCAATAAGGGCAGGTGTCCCTATGCCAAAGGTATATACGATTGACAATAATACCCCAAATGCCTTTGCAACTGGTAGAAATCCTGAACATGCTGCAGTGGCAGTAACCACAGGAATAATGAATCTTCTCGAAAGAGACGAATTATCGGGAGTTTTGGGACATGAACTTGCTCATATCAAACACAGGGATATTTTAATAGGAACAATTGCCGCCACGGTTGCAGGGGCAATAAGTATGCTTGCGAATATGGCACAGTGGACGATGATGTTTGGCGGCAGAAGAGATGAGAGAGAGGGTGGTCATCCATTAATGGCTATGGTTATGATGATTTTTGCGCCAATCGCAGCAATGCTTATACAGATGGCAATATCAAGGTCGAGGGAATATTTAGCGGATGAGGGTGGAGCAAAAATATCGGGAAACCCCCTTTCACTGGCAAGGGCACTTGGAAAACTGCAGAGAGGGGTTCAAATAATGCCTATGAATGCAAATCCCGCAACAGCCCATATGTTTATAGTAAATCCTTTAACAGGCGGCGGGCTTTTAGCCCTTTTCAGCACTCACCCACCGATTGAAGAAAGGGTCAGAAGACTTGAAAAAATGCTGAGGCATTGATTGTATTTCACCATAATTTAAATACTGAAAGGTAGGTAAAAATGTTTAATCAAACTTATTATAAATCAGCCTTAAAGAAAATTCCACAACGGTATATGCTTGTAAATGTCTTAGCTAAACGGATAAGGCAACTCCAAAAAGGTGCCGAACCACTTGTTGAAGAAAAAAATGAACTTATTCCCAAAGCAGATATCGCTCTTAGAGAGATTGCAGAGGGAAAAATATGGGTAGGGGAAACAGAAAATTAATCCCACGGGAATAAGGGGGAGATTGTTTTGAATGATGAAGAAAAGGGATTTGTAATTAAAGATAAAAGGGGGTCCGCATCGTCAGAGAAAGAGACATTGGAAGAAGATGGCTCTCTAAAAGAAAAGATTTCTGAAAAAAAAAGAGAGAAGGGAAATAGTTTAGGAAAAGGGGATGTACGTCTTCCTGAAATAAATTTTGCTACCTTTATCCTCTCTCTAAGCAGTTCCGCAATGCTCCACTTCGGTGATTTTGAAGACCCTGTCTCAGGTAAGAAGGAAAAAAATCTGACCATGGCAAAACAAACTATAGAGATGATTGATATGCTGAAGGAAAAGACAAAGGGGAATTTAACACCTGAAGAAGAGAGGCTTCTTGAAAATATACTTTATGAACTCAAAATCAGATATGTAAAAGAATCAAATAAATCCCATTAGAAACTTTTAATTTTAAAATAGCGGTATTTCTTCACCTCTGACCAAATCTTCATAACTTTCCCTTTTTCTTATAATATAAAACTCTTTATCCCTCACCAGTATTTCAGGAACCCTCGGTCGGGAATTATAATTTGATGACATGGTAAACCCATAGGCGCCTGCACTCATAATAGCTGCAAGAGATTCTTTCTTTAATTCCGGCAATACCCTGTCCTTTGCAAGAAAATCCCCACTCTCACAAATAGGCCCTACAACATCTGCAACAATCTTGTGGGAGTTTGAGTTTTTATCCACCGGCAGAATTGAATGGTAAGAACCATAGAAACTCGGTCTGACCAAGTCGTTCATACCAGCATCCACAATTAAAAATGTCTTTCCCTCGCTTCGTTTTGTATAGAGAACCCTGGTAACAAGTATACCTGCATTTCCTACGATAACTCTTCCCGGTTCAAATATTATAGTGCAATGTATCCCCTTCAATACAGGAGACAGTTCTGCTGCCAGTTCTTTAGGATATGGCGGGGATTCATCCTTATAAGTAATTCCAAGTCCACCACCAATATTGAGGTATCTGACATTTAAATTCTCATTTTTTAGAATATCAATAAGTGCAACTATTCTTTCAAGGGCATCCATAAAGGGACTTATCTGAGTTATCTGGGAACCGATATGTTTGTGTATCCCCGTTACCTCTATATTTTCAAGACTGCGGGCAATTCTATATCCCTCAAGGGCATCTTTTGTACTCATACCAAATTTATGGGTTTTTAATCCGGTAGAAATATATGGATGTGTCTTTGCATCTATATCAGGATTTACCCTGAGTGCTACCCTTGCCTTTACGCCAATTTCTCCTGCTACTTCATCAATGGCAAAAAGCTCCTGGGTAGACTCTACATTAAACATAAGGATATTTGACTTCAATGCATACCTTATCTCTTCTCTGGTCTTTCCGACACCTGCATAAACTATTTTTTGCGGGTCAGCACCTGCAAGGAGCGCACGGTATAATTCACCACCCGATACTATGTCAAAGCCCCCCCCTTCTTCAGCAAATATCTTAAGAAGCGCAATATTTGAATTAGATTTCACGGCAAAACATACAAGATGGGGTATACCTGCAAAGGCAGAGTCGAATGCCCTGAAATGATTCTTTAGGGTATTGTAACTGTAAAGATAAAAAGGTGTGCCAACTTCTTTTGCAATCTTTTTTACTGAAACATCTTCACAATATAACTCATCACCTTTATACTGAAAATCGTGCATCTAAAAACCTCCTGTTTTTAATTGACGATTGACTATTGTAGATAGATATTGAACCATTAGCAATTTCAATCTTCAATCGTCAATCTTCAATAACCAATTCTCTCTGCGGGAGGGATCGGCGGTGCCTTTTTCCCACACCCCCCTGCTGTTACACTTATTGAAAATAATATAATAAAACCGAATAGTAAAATCTGTAGATTCCTTCTCATCATGAACACTTCATTGCCTTTTCAATTTCTGCTATCCTTTTTAAAACCTGTTTTTTTGCCGTGCCGCCGATAATATCCTTTCTATTTACAGAGTTCTCCACTTTTATATAATTAAATATATCCCTTTTAAATTTTTTAGAAAATCTTTGCAGTTCAGATAGTGTCAGGTCTGACAGCAATCTATTATTTTTTATACAGTAAAAAACCGCCTTCCCCACCATCTCATGTGCACCTCTAAAGGGCAGACCTTTCATTACAAGATAATCTGCCATATCTGTTGCGGTCATAAAGCCACATTTTACAACATCCTTGAGCCTCTCCCTTTTGAACTTAATTGTATTAATCATCTTAGAATATATTAACAGAGAAGCCTTTATTGTATCAACTGTATCAAATAGAGGCTCTTTATCCTCCTGCATATCCTTATTGTATGCAAGGGGCAACGACTTCATCACTGTAAGCAGAGACATAAGATTTCCATAGACCCTGCCCGTTTTTCCCCTCACAAGTTCAGGGACATCCGGGTTCTTCTTCTGGGGCATAATGCTGCTCCCTGTGCAGAATGAATCATCAAGCTCTATAAAACCAAACTCAAAAGTTGACCATATTATCAATTCCTCGCTGAGCCTGCTTAAGTGCATCATCAGAACAGCCGATGCAGATATAAACTCAATAGAAAAATCCCTGTCGCCTACTGCATCCATACTATTTGTGGTAATCTGCAAAAAACCGAGGAGTTTGGCTACATATTTTCTATCAATCGGATAATTAGTCCCGGCAAGTGCAGCAGAGCCAAGGGGCATAACATTTACCCTCTTTAAAACATCTGTAAATCTTTGTTCATCCCTTTCAAACATGTCATAGTATGCAAGGAGGTAATGACTGAAAAGGACAGGCTGAGCCATCTGCAGGTGTGTATATCCCGGCATTATTATATCTATATTATCTCTTGCCTTCCTTACAATAGATTTTTTTAAAATCTTTATCAGCTTTATAATTTCTCCAATCTCATCCCTCAGATATAGCCTTATATCAAGTGCCACCTGGTCGTTTCTGCTCCTTGCCGTGTGAAGTTTTCCCCCGACAGGACCTATCTTATCAATAAGCCTTTTTTCAATATTCATGTGGATATCCTCAAGACTTATATCAAACTTAAACTTACCATCCTCTATCTCCCTTCTTATCCCCTTTAAGCCCCTGACTATTCTTTTTGCCTCCGCCATTTTTATTATCCCGCACCTTGCAAGCATCAGGCAGTGGGCAATACTCCCCTCAATATCCTGTTTATATAACCTCTTGTCACATGGTATTGATGCGGTAAACTCCTCTACAAGTTTATCAGTCTCCTTTTCAAATCTTCCAGACCATGGTTTATTTTTCATATCTCTCCTATTTTATATCCCTTATTTATCAATTCCTCTCTTATCTCTCTATTATGTTCAAATCCCTTCGTTTCAAGATTTAATTCCACTATCGTCTTTGTTATCGGAAGCTTATGTGAGAGCCTATCGTGGACTATATGAATTATATTCGCTTTTCTCTCCGCAATGACTGATGTGAGTCTTGCGAGTGCATCAGGTGTATCAATTAACTCCACTACTATCCTCAACACCCTCCCTGATTTTACGAGCCCCTTCTCTATAACCCTGCCGAGTATATTCATGTCAATATTTCCACCACTCAAGACAAGAACCACCTTCTTCCCTTTTATCCTCACCTTTTTATTCATAATTGCAGCCAATGGAACCGCACCAGCACCTTCAACAACTATCTTCTTTCTCTCCATTAAGAGCAGTATTGCCGCCGCTATCTCTTCCTCTTCTACAGTTACCACATCATCCACCATCTTTTGAATAATGGGGAAGGTTATATCGCCTATTCTTTTTATTGCTATCCCATCTGCAATTGTATGGAGAGAGATGACTGGTGTATTTTTACCCATCTTCCTTGATAGATACATGGCAGCCGCTGCATCTGCCTCCACACCTATAATCTGGACATCATTTTTTTTGCCTTTAACCGCTATAGAAATACCCGATATAAGACCCCCTCCGCCAATAGGAACTATAACTGAATCCACATCAGGAATCTCATCAAGAATTTCAAGCCCTATTGTCCCATGCCCTGCTATCAGGTCAACATCATCATAGGTATGTATAAATGTACAGCCCCTCTCTCTTTCAATTGTCTTCGCATATTTCAATGCCTCGTCAAAGCTATTACCATGGAGTATAACCTCCGCACCGTAACCCTTTGTAGCAAGCTGTTTTGAGATAGACGCCCTTTCAGGCATGACCACAGTAGCTTTTATTCCAAGCCTGTTTGCAGCAAGTGCAACACCCTGTGCATGATTTCCGGCAGATGCAGTAACTACTCCGTTCATCTTCTCCTCTGCGGACATATTTAATATCTTATTTGTCGCTCCCCTGATTTTAAAAGAACCTGTTTTCTGAAGATTCTCCACTTTAATATATACCTGTAATCCTGTCATATTACTTATAGAATTTGAATATACAAGCGGAGTTTTGTGTATATAATCCCTTATATTCTTTTGTGCCTCTTTTATATTTTCAAGAGTAACCATCGCTTTTAAAGTTTAGCAAAATACTGCCCTGTTTAGTTTTTGGTGAAAAATGTCATTTTTCACCGCACACTATTTAAGTATGTATTTCTGATTTTTATGCAGCTTGTAAATTACTATATATCTGTAGTGCTGTCAAGTTGTGAGCCATAAATATTTGACAATGCCAATTTCTTCTACTACAATTTTCGTCATATATGGGATATGAACTGAGTATAAGGACATCTTTTGCCGCAGCCCATCAACTAAAGGGATATGAAGGACCATGTGAAGAACTTCATGGACATAACTGGAAGATAGAGATATTTATCCAGGCGGAAAAATTAGATGATATTGGCATAGCCATAGATTTTAAGGTCATAAAGAATAAGGCTGATGAACTCCTCAATATGCTTGACCATAAGAATTTGAATAAGGTTCTTGATTTTCTAAATCCCACATCAGAAAATATAGCCCGATGGCTCTACAATAAATTGAAAGATTCCTTAAAATCTTATAATGTAAAGGTAAGCAAGGTATCTGTCTGGGAAACTGACAGCTATTGTGCTACATACGGCGAGACACTGTAAAAGGGGCAACTGACAGGTTAAAATACTTTATTCAGTTCTATAGGCTATTATTGTTTTTTCTATATATGTCTTTATACCATCGTATATACAGGCGGCAATATAATCTCTGTATTTCTGGTCTTTGAACCTCTTTTCTTCTTCATGGTTGCTTATAAACGAGGTTTCTATAAGTATACTTGGCATCTTTGCCTTATGAAGCACATAGAAGAGTGCCTGCTTCACCCCAAGGTCCCTAACCTCATCATAGCGGGACCCCATACCTTTGATAAGTGAACCCTGTATAACACCTGCCAGTAGGGCTGACTCATTTATCTTATGGGTATTCCTCATATCGGCAAGGATGAATTCAAGGAGGTTATCGTCAGGCGCATATTCACCTTCGCCCCCTGACATATTCTCTCTTGCGGCAGTCTCCCTTTCTTCATCGGTTCTCGGTATACCCTGAAAATATGTTTCTATTCCCCTTGCACTCCTCTTTCTGCTGGCATTGGCATGGATTGATATAAAAAGGTCTGCCTTCTTCACATTTGCAATCACCGTCCTCTCTTCCAGCGGGATAAATATGTCAGAGTCTCTTGTTAATATAACCTCATAATCTGTCTTTTTCTCAATTATATCTTTCAACCTCCTGGCAATATCGAGGACTACTGTCTTTTCCATAAGTCCCTTTTTCCCTATAGCACCTGAATCTTTTCCGCCGTGTCCCGCATCAATGACAATCCTTTTGATAATATTTTGATGTGAAGTTTCAATCTTTTTTTCAGCACCCTGCTCTAATATGGCAGTTTTCCCATCCGTCGGTATTGCCGCCTTTATATGATTTTTTCCGTTTTTACCTATTAATGAGCCGTCTATATCAACAACTATTCTGAATGGGTTACTCAAAGGGATAATACTGTAAGAACCTATGCTATCCATATCCAATACTATCCTTACAATATCTTTTTGATTCTGACCTACCCTTACAGATTTTAAGAGTCCGTCATTTATTGCAATCATCTTGTTAATCTCAGGAGATAACTTAGAATTATAGATATCTATGAACAGCCTATCCGGGTCTTTAACTCTCTGCTCTTTATACTCCACCTTATCTTCTGTATCTATAACTATCCTTATATATTCAGTGCTTGACCAGTGCCTTATCCCTTTTACAGTAATCAGATTGCTTGATATTAATTGTTCTGTATAATTATCCGTCGGTTGATATATCTTCAACAGCTCGGAGAGTTTATTCTTTGCCTTTTTAACCATATCGCCATTTGGATAATTATTGATAACCATGCTGTAAGATGCATAGGCTAAAGGATAGTTATTTGTTTTAAAATATACCTCACCTACCATATACTGTGCATCGTCAGCAAACGGACTATCTTTGTATTCCCTTATAAGCTTATTAAAGAGTCTTATGGCTTGTTTTATATCAGATTTATCCGAAGATTTGGTGAAAAGTTCTGAATAAAGTCGGGCAGCCGTAAAGAGGGATTTATCTGCAATATGGCTTGAAGGAAATTTTTTATAAATGGATTCAAATTTCAAAATGCAGTTGAGCCAGTTTGCCCTTTCTGACTGTATTTCTTTTGAATTAACAAGAGTATGATAATATTTCCTTACATCATTGTATAAAAGGTCAGCCCTTTGATTTATACTGTCCCTATGATTTTCTTTACCATAAACAATTGCTATCAAAAGTATAAAAATCAGAGCAGGTAGAAAGGCTATAGCCCTTGATATTACTTTCATGCCCTTACATTCTTAATGGCTATTGATAACAGGTTGGCAATATCCCCAATAAAATCCATATCCTCAACAGCCGAACTTATACTTAATACACCTATTACCCTTTCCTTTTCTGTCCCGGCATCGGTTATAAGAGGTATGGAACTAAAAACTCTTTCATTCTTTTGTGGGCGATAAATTTGCATCTTTCTGTTCTTAAACACCTCCTTTGCCTTCCCCATTATTTTATCCCTGTAGTTTTTATTCTCTCCGATGCTTACAAAATTACAAGGTTTACCATCTTTACCTATCAAGGTGATTGAACACATCATTTTTGTATCAGAACTATCGTAAACCTCCCTTATTTTATTTAAAAAGGTTTTTAGTATCTTATCAATACCAATACTCCTGTTTAACATTTTTATAATTTTACTCAGTATCTCCTTCTTTTCTGAAGATGTTAGAATCTTACCCCCCTCTGCCGATTTTTCCCTCTCTTTTGTATGAGCAACAACCCGATTCTTTCCTGAATTCTTTGCCATATAAAGGGATGTATCTGCAGCCTTTAATAAATCTTTCTCTGTTTTTATATCATTCATAGGATATGAGACAACACCTATACTTACGGTGGTAGTTAGTGGTCTATTAGCCTCTTTAAATTTATACGACTCTACCCTTCTTCTGAATCTCTCTGCTACCTTTACAGCTCCGGCAATATTTATTTGGGGGAGGAGGGCTATAAACTCTTCTCCTCCATATCTTATTGCCATATCAATATTTCTTATAGAATCTGTTAATATCCTGGCAAATTCTATCAGTATTCTGTCCCCTATCTGATGTCCGTATGTATCATTGATTTTCTTAAAATCATCCAGATCCATCATCAAACATGAAAATGGTAAATTGTATCTTTTTGCCCTTATGAATTCCTCCTTTATCCTCTTCTGAAAGTATCTCTGGTTATAAAGACCAGTCAAGCCATCGGTAATTGAAAGCCTTTGCAATAATCTATTTGTCTGTTTGATAATAGTCTGCTCATCTTTAACCTTTTTATAAAGTGTCTTTGTCTTTTTCTCCTCCATCATGAGTTGTTTATTCTTTTCCTTCAATTGTTTTGTTGCCTCTTTTATCTGTGATTTTAATTCAGTATGAAACTTGTCCTCTTTCAGTTTTATTTTTTGTTCTTTTACTGCCAGCCGTAGTATTCTCAAAAGCTCTTCATTGTTAAAAGGTTTTGTCACATAACTATTGACATTACCCTTTGTAAATGCATCTATAACAGTCTGTTCACTGCCTACCCCTGTAATAAGGACGGATGCAATATAGGGATGCACTTCTTTTATCTTCTGTATTAACTCAATTCCATTTATTCCCGGCATAAAATAATCTGTAACAATAATGTCATATTCCTTATCCCTCGCATGTTTCAGCGCCTCCAGACTGTTTTCAAATGATGATACGCTGTATCCCTCCATCTCAAGAAGGGTAGCCACTATATCCTTTATAACCGGTTCATCATCAACAACAATGGCCTTTATATGTCCTTCATTTTCAACTGATATGGTCTTCTTATGTAAATTCTCCATATTGATTAATATAGGTTTTGAATTAGGCAAAGTAAAATGAAGAATAAATTCAACTTACATTTCATATTTGCCAAAATCCTCAGGTCTTAAATCTTCCAACCACTTCTTCAACTTCTCCTGATCTTTTATATCTTCTCCTTCAGAAAGCCCAGGACCCTTTGCCATATTGATAACTTTTTCTGCCACATAAATCGGGGCATTTACCCTTAATGCTACTGCTATAGCATCACTTGGGCGGGAATCGATATTGACAATATGATTGTTGAGAGTCAGCGAAATAACGGCATAGAAGGTATTGTCTTTTAAATCATTTACAACTATATGATTTACCTTCGCCTCTATCCCATCAATAATATTTTTTATAAGGTCATGGGTCATCGGTCGTGGTGTAGCAATCTTTTCCATCTGGATGGCAATAGCGTTTGCCTCAAATATACCAACCCATATCGGGAGGAACCATTTCCCTGAGAGGTCTTTAAGGGTGATTATAGGCATGTTGGTCAATGGGTCCAGGGTTAATCCCTCCACCTTCATCTCAAGCATATTTTCCACCTCCCTTTATATTAATTAAAATCCCTTCCAAACTATATAAATTACTTTTTAAAATACTAACATTAACCAATTCCCCTATTAAGGATTTTCTATCTTCAGGCATGTCAATAGAAAAATTCACAATTTTATTTGTCCTTGTCCTTCCTATAAGTTTTCCATTGGCATTTTTGTCTTCCCCTTCCACCAGCACCTCAACAACCTTACCCTCCAATTCTTTATTCTTTTTAAGTGTTATCTCCTTCTGCAATTTCAAAATTTCTTCAAACCGTGCCCGCTTTACAGTATCGGACAATTGGTTGGAAAATATAGCAGCAGGGGTTTCTTTTCTTGGAGAATATTTAAACAAATATATGCCATCATAACACACCTTTTTTACAATATCTCTTGTCTTCTCAAAATCTCCGTCGGTCTCACCAGGAAATCCTATTATTATATCTGTAGAAAGTGCTATTTCCGGAATGGATTCCTTCAGCCTATCAATCTTTTTCAGATAATCTCCAGATGTATAACCCCTGTTCATATCAGTTAAAACCCTGTCAGAGCCAGCCTGAATCGGGAGATGGAGATATTCACATACCTTCGGCAAATCAGCCATTACCTTTATAAGTTTATCGGAGAGGTCTTTTGGATGAGATGTAATAAATCTTATCCTCTTAATACCCTTCACCCTATCAATAATTGAAAGCAGGTCAGGGAAATCTATATCTTCCCCTGTATCTCTGCCATAAGAATTTACATTCTGTCCAAGGAGTGTAACCTCTTTAAACCCCTCTTCTGCCAGTCCTCTTATCTCAGAGAGAATTGATTCCTTTGGTCTGCTCTTCTCCCTGCCTCTTGTATAGGGAACAACACAGTATGTACAATAATTATCACATCCATGCATAATGCTGAGCCATGCATGAATACTTCCCTCCCTTTTAACAGGAGCCAGGTCATTATCCTCACTATAATCGTTATCAATATCTGCTATTCTCTCACCCTTCTCCTCCACCTCCCTGATAAGATGGGGAAGTTTATAAATATTGAGTGTTCCGAATACCAGGTCTACATGTGGTGCCCTCTGCAGGATTTTTTCCCCCTGAATTTGTGCCACACATCCACCTACTCCAATTATCAGTTTACTATTTTTTTTCTTTAGAGGTGTTAGTCTTCCAATTTGGCTATAGACCTTCTGTTCTGCCTTCTCCCTGATACTGCATGTATTTAGAATAACTATATCGGCGTTATCCAGGTCATCAGTCAATCTTATGCCAGATTTCTGCAATATGCCTGCTATCTTTTCAGAGTCATATTTATTCATCTGACAGCCGAAAGTCAGAAGTGCAAGATTCTTTTCTGGCATTTACACCTCACATATTGGACAGGAATTTTTGGTAAGATAAATATCCATTTGGGTTTCCCATTTGCAATTAATTAAATATACCCTTTCTGCCCAATCCTGTCAAGGTATTGAAAAAAATAATGTGAAAAAATAATCCCTTGAAACTGCCGTTTAGCCATGCTATTCTTTACTCATGGTCTCAGAATCAATGGAAAAAATTATAACAGATGAAGATTTTTTACCGCTGATTCAAGACGCCTCATCTGGCTTTTTCAAAATATATAACTACCTCATTTCTGATTCGGGGGAATTTACAAAACGATTTTATTCCCACCTCATGACTGAAACCGACCATTTTGAGATGTTTTTAGACGACCATGGGGCGAGGCAGAACAAGAGATGGATTTTCTTCGCCGAATTGGTAGCCTCCATAAGAAATTTCGCAACTGTGGCATTCCAGCTCAAACACCTGATGGACAGATACCCCGACTATAATATTGATGAGCCTGAAGATGAAAGTGCAGAATTTACAACAGAGACTAATAACACCTTATCATTTTTAAATGACTCCATAAGGTCACTTTTCAATGCCGTTGCATCAGAGGCAGTATCTTTAAAAATTGCCATTCTGGAAAGCAAGATAGATAAGGATGAGTTTAAAGAGATAACAGTGAGAAAACACCTCCCTACCGATGCAGAAGAGGAAAAGGTTAAGAATGAAGAAGAAAGGATACTGGAACTTTCAAGAAAATACCGCAAGGTGGCAAAGATATTCAGAGAGGAGAATTTAGGGAGAAAACGCAATATAAACGAATTAATAGAGCTAATCCCGTCAAAGATAGATGAAAAAAAGGCACAGAAAATAAAAAACATGATTCATAGCACCCAGTCTGACTACGATACCTATGTAAAAAATACACCTGTAGAAAAAACAAATGAAAATCTTAAGAGACTGAGGGGTCATATTTCTCTCCCCCTTCACCTTATGGAGATGGTCAGATGGCTATCCCATTTTTATGAGAGGCATGAAAACCAGATACGCAAGGGTACGGCGAAGGAGAAGATTGCAGCTATTGTAGATAAGAATATCCTGCTTGACAGGATTGTAAACTTTTCCCTGTTTTACAGTGACAGATATCTTCAAAAGGGAAATGCTATTGCCGAGCAGATACTTACAGCCTATGTAAAAAATATTCAGTATGAACTTCCCATCCCTCACCCTCTGGGTTTCCATGCAAGACCTGCCACTTATATATCCATGATAGTCAATGAACATGGAACAGATGTCTCCCTCATTGTAGATGGCCACAGGTATAACGCCAAATCTGTCCTGAGCATAATGGAGGCCGGAGGGTTGATAGCAGATAAGGGATTAAAAATGGTGATATTTGAAGGAGATAAGAGGGTGCTGGAAGATATAAAGATACTGTCAAATTATAATTACTGTGAAGAGTGCGATATACCGAGAGAGCTTAACTATGTCAGGATATTGAGAAATATAGCTTAACAATGCCAATAAATAATAAAAAAAAGGCAATTACAGAAAAGATAGACAAACTCAAATCTGAACTGATAAGGATAAGCAGGTCCATTCATTCAAAACCTGAACTTGCCTACAGGGAATTTTTTGCAGCAGAAATACTAACATCATTTCTCAAAGATTGCGGATTCCAGATAGAAAAGGGTGCTGGCGGACTACCGACATCGTTCAGGGCATCGGCAGGTGGAGGGAAAGGGGGGACATCAATAGCCTTTATTGCAGAATACGATGCCCTTCCTGAAATAGGTCATGCTTGCGGACATAATATGATAGGCACAATAAGCGTCGGTGCAGCAGTTGCCTTAAAAAATGCAGGACTGGATAAGAGAGGTAAGGTTATTGTTATAGGAACACCCGCAGAAGAAGGTGGTGGAGGAAAGATAAAGCTTATAGAAAAAGGGGTTTTTAGGGATATTGACATGGCTATCCTGATACACCCGTCAAATAAAACAAGAGTGATAGGGAGAATGCTGGCAGTAGTGGATATAACCTTTACTTTTATTGGCAAATCTTCTCATGCATCATCATTTCCTTACGAGGGTATAAATGCCCTTGACGGGGTAATTCTTACATATAATAATATAAATGCCCTGCGGCAGCAATTAAAGGAAGATGTGAGGATACATGGTATAATTCCAGAGGGTGGGAAGGCACCGAATATTATACCTGACAGGGCATCCGCCAAATTTTATGTAAGGTCGCTGGATATGAAATACTTCAAAGATGTAATTGAAAAGGTTAAGAACTGTGCAAGAGGTGCAGCAAAGGCCACAGGATGTAAATTAAAAATAGATACCGGTAAATTTGTTTATCACCCATTCAAACCCAATTATACCATGGCGGGGATATTTAGAAATAATATGAAATTGCTTGGAATTAAAGAGGACAATATCGGAGAAACAGAGGGGATGGGGTCTTCAGATATTGGAAACTTAAGTCAGGTTATTCCTACCATACACCCTGAGTTTGCCATTGGAAAAAGAAATGTGGTTAATCACTCACCAGAATTTGCAAGGGCATCAGTATCAAAATTCGGCGCAGAGAATATGATAAAGATGACAAAGGTTTTAGCCATGACGGCAGCAGATATATTTTATTCACCCGAAAAGACAGAGGCAATTGTAAGAGAGTTCAGGAGCTAAACAATATCACAGACATTTAAACCCAAAAAATGTGTGAAACCACAGATGGACACGGATAGGATAAAAGTGTCAGAGTATCAGAGTATCAAAGCGTCAGAGTTAAAAAAACTTTGACACAATGACACTTTGACTCTTTGATACTTTTTTTAAAGTCAGTGTTTACCTGTGTTCATCTGTGGTTAATGCATAATTCAGGTTAAATTTAACTCATAAGAGGGGAATCATTATGGATAAGAAAAAAATATGGCTGGACGGGAAGGTCGTGGGATGGGATGAGGCAAATGTTCATATAATGACCCACACACTGCACTACGGGCTTGGTGTATTTGAGGGTATCAGGTATTATAAGACAAATAATGGGTCGGCAATTTTCAGATTAAAGGAACATATAGATAGATTATTCAACTCTGCACATATCGTAGGAATAAAGATACCTTACAGCAAAGAAGAATTTGCAGAGGCTATAAAGAATATTATCAAAGTAAATGAATTGGAGGCATGCTACATAAGGCCAATAGTTTTTCTCGGCAGCGATAAACTGGGGTTGAACTGCAAGGGGGCTTCCGTTCACGCTGCTATTGTAGTATGGCAATGGGGGACATATCTGGGTGATGAGGCACTGACAAGGGGGATAAGGGCAAAAATATCATCTTTTACAAGGCATCATGTGAATATAAATATGACAAAGGCAAAGGTCTGCGGTAATTATGTGAACTCCATACTGGCAAAGTTAGAGGCTGTTCAGGATGGTTATGATGAGGCTATACTCCTTGATGTAACAGGTAATGTAGCAGAAGGCTCAGGAGAAAATATCTTCATTGTTAGGAGCGATATAATCAAGACACCTCCTCTTACATCTGTTCTGGAAGGGATAACAAGGGACTCAATTATAAAGATTGCCAATGATTACAATATAAAAGTAAAAGAGGAGACCTTCTCAAGGGATGAATTATATATAGCAGATGAGGCATTTGTATGCGGAACGGCAGCGGAGATAACTCCAATAAGGGAGGTTGATAACAGGGTTATAGGAAAAGGGGTCATAGGACCAATGACTAAAAGACTGCAGGAAACATTTTTTAATATTGTAAAGGGTAAAGCCGACAGATATAAAAACTGGCTTAGCTATATCTGATAATTCACTGAACTTTCTTAAAAAATATTCTCTTTTTATCTTACGGCACTTCCGGTACAGATACCTCCTCCACCAATGAAGAGAAAGGGTTCTTCAGCAAAATTGAGGAAGCAATAAGAAGTGAAAAACAGCTGATTGGTGAGATACTCATCAAAAAAGGGTCTGCTACTCACGGTGAGATTGAGACATCACTGAAGATTCAGGGAAAAAATAAGGACAAATAATTCAAAAAATGGCTGGATTATGAACAATTCTCTGAAATTAGAATCTCATCATCTAAACACCTTGTTCAATTCACTCAAGAGAGATAATTATACCCTCATCGCACCCATAATATCTAATGGAAGTATCATCTATGAGCAGGTAAATTCTGCAGAAGAGTTACCCCGCGGCTGGACAGATGAGCAGGAGGCTGCAACATATCGTTTGAAAAAACAAAATGACAATGCCTATTTTTCTTACAATGTCAGTCCATATTCATGGAAGAAATTCCTCTTTCCCCCTCACATCAGGCTATTTACAGTGGAAAGTAAAGGAAAGAGTTTTAAGATAAACTCAAGCGATGCCCCAATTCCAGCTTACGCTTTTATCGGTGTGCGCCCCTGTGAACTCAATGCAATTAAAATACAGGATAAGGTTTTTAATAATGGACAATATACTGATACTGTATATAAAACCCGGCGGGAGAAGGTTTTTATAGTAGCAGTAAACTGCACACAGGCAGGCGGCACTTGTTTTTGTGTTTCAATGAATACAGGTCCAAAGGCAAAGGGAGGTTTTGATATTGCCTTAACTGAGGTTATAAATGAGGATGGACACTTTTTTATTGCTGATCCCGGCAGTGAAAAAGGAACTAAGTTAATGGAAGATATTCCATGCAGTACTGCCCGCCAATCCGAAATTGAGACTGCAGAAAGACTTGTGCAGACTACAGCACAAAACATGGGGAGGTCGCTGGATACAAATGATATAAAGAAACTCCTCTTTGCCAGTCTTGATAGTCCATACTGGAACGATGTTGCCAGCCGTTGTCTTACATGTGCCAATTGCACACTCGTTTGCCCGACCTGCTTTTGTTCAACTGTTGAGGATATCACCGATATATCCGGTGAACATGCCGAGAGATGGAGGCGGTGGGATTCATGTTTTACAATGGACTTTGCAAGGGTTTTCGGAGGCAATTTCCGTCCCTCCTCAAAGGGCAGATATCGTCAATGGCTGACGCATAAGCTTGCCTCATGGATAGACCAGTTTGGCACTTCTGGTTGTGTCGGCTGTGGACGCTGTATCACATGGTGTCCTGTTGGCATTGATATTACCGAGGAGGTAAAACGATTGAAGAATGGATATTGAATATTGAAAAATATTATCCTTAATTATTTAGTGTGCGGTGAAAAATGACATTTTTCACTAGAAACTATTTAGAGGGAGGTTAATCATGGCAATAAAAGACCTTTCAGAAATTTTGCAAACCCATCCTTTTGTTAATGACCTTACTGAACAGCATCTTCAGACACTTATTTCCTGCGTTACAAATGTGCGGTTTTCAGAAGGCACTTACATCTTCCATGAAGGTGAAGAGGCAGATAAATTTTATCTTATCCGTGCCGGCAGGGTTGCACTGGAGATTCATGCCGGTAAGAAGGGAATTATCAGGGTGCAAACCATCGGTCCTGGCGAGGTATTAGGATGGTCATGGTTAATTTCACCATATCGCTGGCATTACGATGCCTGTGTTGTTGAGGATGTCCGTGCCTTAACATTTGACGGGAAATGTCTCCGTACAAAATGTGAAACAGACCATAACTTCGGCTATGAAATGCTGAAGAGATTCTCGCAGGTGCTTGAACAAAATCTGAAGGCAACCCGCATGCAGCTGCTTGACATATATGGTTCATAATATAGACCCCATGATTCCCATACCTGCCCATATTCGCAGGGTGAACTGGGAAACGGAGGATACATTCACATTGCTGTTGGAACCCGAATGTGGGAATAACAATAAATTTCAATTCTTGCCCGGACAATTCAATATGCTTTACGCCTTCGGCATTGGGGAGTCTGCAATATCAATCAGCTCAGACCCGTTTAAAAAAAATACCATCTCCCATACCATACACCGCCTTGGTATTGTTACCAACTCACTCTCACAATTAAAGCATGGAGATACTATTGGATTACGGGGGCCATTTGGCAGCGGCTGGCCCGTTGAAAATGCAAAGGGGATGGATGTATGCATTGTTGCAGGCGGGATTGGACTTGCCCCCCTCCGCCCTGTTATTTACTCAATCCTTCGCTCCAGAAAGAAATATAGAAAAATCTTTTTGCTATATGGTGCCCGCAGCCCCCTTGACTTGCTCTATCGTGCAGAGTTGGAACAATGGGGTAAATTTCCCGATATACATGTATTAATTACAGCAGACCATGGAGACTCATCGTGGAAAGGGAATGTTGGTGTGGTTACAAAATTGTTTTCCTATATCAAACTGGATGGCTTCAGGACAACAGCCATGATTTGCGGACCTGAAATCATGATGAAATTTACATTACAGGAACTACAGCAGTATGGTGTCCCACCGAACCAAATTTTTATATCAATGGAAAGAAATATGAAATGCGGGATAGGTTTATGCGGACACTGCCAGTGCGGACCTAAATTTGTGTGCAAGGACGGGCCTGTGTTTCCACTACCGCAGGTAAGCCATCTTTTGGATAAGAAAGAAATATAAAAAAGCAGTGTAAGTGTTAGTGTTTAGTGTCAGTTCTTGCATTTTACTAACACTTTTCACTGACACTGACACTTTTTATAATATGGCAAATAAAAAACCGAAAGTTGCTGTCTTTAAATTTGCCTCCTGCGACGGCTGCCAGCTTTCGCTACTTGATGCAGAGGATGAGTTGCTTGCTGTTGCTGATGCAGTTGATATTGCATATTTTCCAGAGGCGAGCAGGAAGATGCTCAAAGGTCCGTATGATATAGGTGTTGTTGAGGGGAGTATCACTACCCCTCATGATGTTGGACTAATCCGGGAAATCCGCAGGATGTCAAGGACACTTATTATAATCGGCGCCTGTGCAACTGCCGGCGGTATCCAGGCACTCCGCAACTGGAAGGATATAAAAGAATTTACAAATATTGTTTATGCCACACCTGAGTATATATCAACTCTTGACCGTTCAATGCCCATAGCCTCTTTTGTCCATGTAGATTTTGAATTGCGAGGCTGTCCGATTAATAAATACCAACTCCTTGAGGTTATCAATGCCTTTTTGAACCAGCGCAAACCGAACATTTCTGCTTACAGCGTCTGTGTGGAGTGCAAGCTTAAAGGGAATATATGTATAGCGGTAGCCAATGGAATCCCATGTCTCGGTCCTGTTACTCATGCAGGCTGCGGGGCAATATGCCCATCCTACAAGCGGGGATGCTACGGATGTTTTGGTCCAATGGAGAGTCCCAACACATCAGCCTTATCCAAACATCTTTTTGAAATGGGACAGACAGGATACGATATCATGCTGGCATTTCGCAGTTTCAATGCCTATGCCTTAGAATTCCGCAAAGAGAGCGATGCATATGAAAAATAGGCTCAAGGCAACAAATTATGGATAAACCCCAGAATATTTTAGTATTTACTTATTCAAGAAGTTATGTTATCTTTTAATGAGATTTTTTAGGAAAAAGGGGATTTTCAACACTTCTTATCTTAATACAAACGCATTAAATAATGTGTAGTGCGACCCTTTAGGGTCGCTTACCTGCCTGTGCCGAAGGCAGACAGGTAGCGAGGCTAAAGCCTCGCACTACCTGTAACAACATTTTTTGTGTTTGCTATAGTCTAAAAAAACATCTCCCTTTAAATTAAGTTTAATGATTTTTAATAAAATGGAGGAGGGTTACAATGAGACTTAAAAAAAATACACAGTTTCTTTTTTTCAATCATATTGATATTTCTGGTTCTGAGCGGCTTCATGAAGGTCAGACTCAGTTTAGCTGAACCTAAACAAGATTATTCTCAGAAACTCTTAGAAACACTCTCCAATGAACTGGGGATTCCAGTTACCTCTCTTGCGATAGCTAATGAAACTACACTTACCCTGCCATACCTGAACAGACGAATACCTACAGCAAAGGTATTAAATCTTGAAACAGGTATGATTCATGAGGTTACGCTTGATGAATCAGGCTTAAGGATAAATGCAGATGAATTAATTGCACAGGACTTTGCAATAAAAAAGGATAGATATGGCAAACTTGAACCTGAGCTTCATAACTTGCTGCAGACAATTAAAGATAATGATACAGTAGAAGTAGCCATCTGGCTTGCAGCCCCTGACGAACCATTGAAACGCCCCACTTTAGAAGACATAAATATAAAAGGTGAAACAATTATTGAAGCAGAAATGGAGACACAGGCAGGAGAGAAGAAGGCAAGGATTGCAGATATTCAGAAACCTTTATCAGAACATCTTCAGATGATTGGGGCAGAAATCAGGGATATTAATGGACTTGCCCCAGTTATTTCAGCCCGACTTACCAAAGGACAGATTCATGCCATTGTCAGCAGGTCAGATGTAGATGGTGTTTATCTTATTCATGAAAATCAACCAGCTCTGGATTTATCTCCCACAGTTGTTTCCGCCACAACAGTATGGTCAAGGGGAATAACTGGAGCAAATCAGAAAGTAGCTGTTATAGAAGCAGGAGGAATCGGCTTTAATTCCTTTCCTGGATACGGTTATTTAACAGGGACTAACCAAACTGATAGCTGTATAGATATGGATGATTATCATGCCTCAAAGGTAGCTAAAGTTGTAGCAAACAGATTCTATGAATGTTATTGGTGGGGGTGCGAATATTCATTAGGGATTGCTAAAGGGGCATCCCTCTTAGGTGGTGCGGCATGTTCATGGAATGATACTGCCTTGATTCAAGCTACAACATGGGCTGCAAATAATGATGGTAGGGTGCATAATAATAGTTGGGGTTGCACTAACTGTACTGCAGGTAAATCAACAATTATGTCCCGTTTTCACGATACTGTTGTTAGAGACTGGGCAATAACAGTTGTAGATGCAGCAGGGAACTGTATACCTGATTGTTATGTAAGTGCCCCATCTCTTGCATATAATGTTATTGCTGTAGGGGCATTTGATGATAGAAATACTACTGATCATAATGACGATGTAATGGCAAGTTTTTCTAGTTATATTGATCCAAGCTCAAATCACGGTGATAGGGAAAAACCGGAAGTTACTGCGCCAGGAGTAAACATTATGGTAGATAGTATTTTTGGCAATGTCAGTGGAACCAGTTTTTCTGCACCCCATGTAGCAGGTGGGGCTGCCCTGTTGATGGAGCGCAACAGCACTTTTAAATATTGGCCAGAAGCGGTAAAGGCTATCCTTATGGCAACAGCGATTCATAATATTGAAGGGAGTTCTCGCCTGAGTGAGTATGACGGGGCTGGTGGAATCAATCTAGACTATGCTGATCAGGTGGCAAATAACATAAATAACTGGAGGTTTGGTACAATCTATCCAGGTAATAGCATAGACTATTATTTTACAGCATCTGCAGGACAGCGTGTCCGAGCCGTTATTACCTGGGATGCTACCCCATCTTACACATACTATAATGACCAGCCTGGAGTGGATTTAGACATGCATGTTTATAAGCCAAGTGGTGGGTTTATAACCGGTTCTTATAGTTGGGATAACACATATGAGATTGTTGATTTCACTGCACCTGAAACAGGAAGTTATAAATTAAGGGTTAATCTCTATCGTTTTAATGATCCCTTTACTCGCCTTGGTGTGGCATGGCACAATTTTTAGTTTAAAAAGAGGTATTTATGTCAGATAAATCATTTTTAAGCATAATCTCATTTATATTCCCCGTTTTTTTGATACTCTTTTCATGCGGAGAGATAAAAAAAGATATAAAAGAACCATTGGGGGAACTTCTACTTGAGCCGCTTAAAGCCACAATTCAGCCAGATGGACATCAGATGTTTCAGGCTTATGTTGTTGGACCTGCAATCTATACGCCAGATACGCCAGATAATAACCCGATTGAATGGAGAATCAGCAATGATAGTCTGGCGACACTTAAGATAGATGAGAGATTTGGTTCTGGAACTGCTTTTGTAACAGGGAAGGCATCAGGGGTTGTTGAGATCAGGGTTGAAGATGGAAGTAGAAGTAAAACTGCAACACTATTCATAGATGCTTCTTCGACCAGACCTTTAGAGCTTTCTTATGTTGAACCGAAGGAGGATTCCATATTTGTGTTTAGTATCATTGCATCCTTAAATTATGAGTTTTGCATCTGTGAAAATGATGAATTGGGGAGTTTTAGACTTTTTCTGGACGAGGTGGAGGTTACATCATCGGCTAATCTTTCTATTGAATATCAGGAAGGTAACAAATGGGTAACTGATAGTTTAAGACCAACCATATCCTACTCTCCTCCATCTCCCCTCTCGGTGGGACAACATAAAGCTGAGATTCAGGTCACCAGCAAGCTTGGAAGATACGGCACATACTCATGGTCATTTCAAGTACTTGAGACCCCCAAAAGAGAGTTTTAAGTTTTATGGATAATAATAAAAAGGAGGGGTGGCTTTTGTAAATTGGGGACGGGTTCAAATTTATTTTGAAATAGACACCTGATTTTGATATAAATTTAGCATAGGAAGATATGCCCGAGAGACAATTGCAAATACTCCGTATCATGTCATTAGAGGGGGGGGGCATGAAATAAATACCATGAAAAACAGGAGTAAAACCATCAAGGTAGATTATCTTGCCCGTGTTGAGGGGGAAGGGTCTATTTTGATTAAGATTAAAGATGAAACAGTTACCGATGTTAATTTTGGAATCTTTGAACCGCCGAGGTTTTTTGAGGCATTTTTAAGAGGGAGAAAATATTCTGAAGCACCTGATATCACCTCCCGCATCTGCGGTATCTGTCCAATCGCCTATCAGATGAGTTCTGTCCATGCAATAGAAAGCGCCTTTGGCATAAAGGTTGATGGACAACTGCGGAGTTTACGGCGTCTCATATACTGTGGCGAATGGATTGAGAGCCATGCATTACACATCTATATGCTGCATGCCCCTGATTTTCTTGGGTTTGATGATGTCCTGCAGATGGCAAAGGATTACCCTGAAATTGTTAGGCGGGGACTTAAACTCAAGAAAGCAGGCAATGATATTGTTGCACTTATCGGCGGACGGGAGATTCATCCAATCAATGTCCGTGTTGGAGGTTTTTACCGTGTGCCATCCAAAAAAGAGCTCGCATCCATTGTTGAAAATCTGAAGCGGGCAAGGGATGCATCGCTTGAGACTGTCCGATGGACTGCCACACTTCCATTTCCCGATTTTGAACAGGATTATGAATTTGTCTCTTTAAGACATCCTGATGAATATCCCTTTAACGAAGGGAGAATTGTCTCAACTAAAGGGCTTGACATTAGTGTAAGGGAATATGAATTTTCTTTTGAAGAAGAGCATATATCCCATTCAAATGCCCTTCACTCAGTTCTCAAGGGGAGGGGTGCATATTCTGTGGGGCCGCTTGCCCGATTCAACCTGAATTTTGATAAGTTATCACAATTAGCTCAGGAAGCAGCAAAAGAGGTTGGGGTCATTCCTGAGATTCGCAATCCCTTCAAAAGTATTATTATCCGCAGTATAGAAACCCTTTATGCCTGTGATGAGGCACTGCGGATTATAGAACATTATGAGCCTCCTGAAAAATCGTATATTGAAATCCCCCTTCATCCCCTTTTAGAAAAGGGTGAACGGGGTGAAATTGGTTTTGGATGCACCGAAGCCCCTCGTGGGATTTTATATCATCGTTATCGTATTGACGGGGCAGGTTTAATAAGCGATGCAAAGATTGTCCCTCCAACCTCTCAAAATCAAGGGATAATTGAGAACGACCTCCGCAATTTTGCCATATTAAACATCAATTTACCTAAAGATGAACTCCTATGGAAGTGTGAACAGACTGTGAGAAATTATGACCCCTGTATCTCCTGTGCAACACATCTTGTGAAACTGGATATTGAATAATAATGAAAGGGAGATATTTCATAGGCACAAAAAACTACAAATTCTTGACAATCATATAATAAATTGATATATTATAAATTTAAGAAATTTTACGAAATATTCTAAAAAAGGTATTTATAAAGAAACAATAAAACTAAAATATATTTGGAGGTTACTATGAAAGCTGGAAGGGGGGATAGGCTTGTATGCCAGGGGTTAAAATTAAACAAAATGAGTCACTGGAGAATGCCTTAAGGAGGTTTAAAAAACAGTGTGAAAAGGCTGGCATTTTATCTGAGATTAAAAAAAGAGAATATTATGAAAGACCCAGTGTGAGAAGAAAGAAGAAAATGATGGCAGCAAGGAAAAATCTTGGACGTTTTGGCACCAGATACTACTGAGATAAGAGGTTGTTATGTCGATTAAAGAGAGACTAATGGAAGATATGAAAGATGCCATGAAAAAAGGTGACCAGATTAAACTTTCTGCTATCAGAATGGTAAGGGCGGGGATAAAGAATAAAGAGATAGAACTTATAAGGGAACTTAAGGATGAAGATGTAATTGATGTTATTAAAACCGCCATAAAACAAAGAAAGGATTCTTTTGCCCAGTTCTTGAGCGGAAAGAGGATGGATCTGGCTGAGAGAGAGAAAAAGGAGATTGAAATATTTTCGGTCTATTTGCCCGAACAGATGGGTGAGGAAGATATAAGGAAGAGAGTTAGGGAGGTTATATTAGAAACAGGTGCTTCTACATCTCGAGATATGGGAAGGGTAATGAAGCTAATAATGCCGGAGCTAAAAGGAAGAGCAGATGGACAGTTGATTAATAAGGTCGTACAGGAAATGCTATCTTAATCTCATAACTCCCTTGAAAAATTTATACTAATTATCATTTCTCATAAAAGAACTCTCTCTTTTTGCGCCACTTTTTATTGAATGTCATCTTCAAGTCAATGCATTTCAATTGGAAGATTCCTTAATATTAGAGGAGGAGTGTAGAAATGGGTGGTTATATCCCTGATGAGATAATAGAGGAGATAAGAGTCCGCAGTGATATAGTGGAGGTAATATCTGAACGTATATTATTGAAAAAGAGTGGGGCAAATTATAAAGGGATATGTCCCTTTCATACTGAAAAGACTCCTTCTTTTTCTGTAAGTCCTTCGAAACAGATATTTCATTGTTTTGGATGTAATACAGGTGGTAATGTATATACTTTCATAATGAAGATAGAAAATATTCCTTTTGTTGATGCAGTCAAATATCTTGCAAAGAGGTATGGCATCAACATACCCCAGCATGAGGAGAAAGGTATAAATAGTAATAACAGAAATACCTTGTTTGAAGTAAATGAGTTAGTGGCAGATTTTTTTCATAAACAATTGCATGATTCGCCCGGCGGGAAAGTAGCGATGAAATATTTAAAAGGCAGGGCAATAAATGAGAAAACCATAAGCCTGTTCAGAATAGGATACGCTCTCCCTTCAGGTGATGGAATCCAGCAGTTTTTGAATAAAAAAGGGATTCCTCATGGTATTCAAAATCTTGCTGGTCTGATAAAGAATAGAGATAGTGGAGGATATGTAGACAGGTTTAGGGACAGGGTTATTTTCCCTATATCAGATACAGAGGGAAGGGTTGTAGGTTTTGGAGGGAGGGTATTGAATGATGAAGATTCAAGACCAAAATACTTAAATTCCCCGGAGACCCCTGTTTATAAAAAAGGAGATATACTTTACGGTCTCCATATTACAAAAGATTCAATCAGAGAAAAGAGGGATATCTTTCTGGTGGAGGGCTATTTTGACCTTATAACAACATATCAGGAGGGTATAAAAAATATAATTGCAACTTCTGGAACTGCACTCACCGAGAATCATGTTAAAGTTTTAAGGAGATATGCTGATACTGTTACACTTGTTTTTGATGGAGATGAGGCCGGTAAAAAGGCTTCTGAGAGGGGCGGTATTATCCTTTCAAAAGGGGGAATGAAGGTAAAAGTCATGCCACTTTTATCGGAAAAGGACCCTGACAGTTTTATAAAAGAGGTTAAATCAGAGGGATTTTTAAATATTGCTAAAGACTCAAAGCCTTTTATGGAATATATAATAGACAGAGTTGTGGCTGAGTCAAATATAAAGACAGTTAGCGGAAAAACAGATTGCATTAAAAGGGTTCTACCTTTTTTGTCTGCAATAAACAGTTCGGTAGAAAAAAGTCTGTATATATCACTGATTGCTGGAAGGGTAGGGGTTTACGAGAAGGCAGTAGTGAATGAGTTGAATAAGGAATTAAATACTACCAGCTACAAATTTTCAGCCATTAATCCTGAACCCGGACCCATGGTTAAATCAGGGATAGATTCTCGCAATAGGGCAGAGAAGATTCTTGTTCAGTTAATGCTTCTGGATGATAAAAATATAAATAAAATTAAGAAATATATCTCTGCTGATGATTTTAATGATAGAGATATGGCAAAAGTAACATCTGTTCTGTTTACTCTTTCTGACGGAGGAGATAAGATAACCGTCGCAGAGGTAATGGATTTACTGTCAGAGGATAAGTTAAAGGATACGGTATCAGAACTCGCATTTGAAGATATTGAATATCAGGATGTAGATAAGAATATATTGGATTGTATAAAATACATAAAAAGGAGCAGGATAGATGTAAAAGATATTATTCATCGGTTAAAAAAAGCTGTATTAGAAGGTGACCGCAAAGAATTTAAGGAATTGCAGTTGAAGATTTCAAAGAGCAGGGAGAAAGAATATAATAACGAAAGTAAAAATATCCCTGATTAAATATGGGACAAGCTTCGTAGTATATATTAGGAGGGAAAATAGAATATGGGAAGAAAACCGAAGATGACAGAAGTAAACCGACTCATTTCCATAGGAAAAGAGAAGGGTTATCTGACTTATGAAGAGATTAACGATGTCCTCCCTTCTGATATTGTATCACCGAAACAGATTGACGACATAATGATGCTTTTTGGTGAGATGGATATAGAACTTATTGAAACAGGACAGAATGCCCCGAGTGTTTCACTGCCAGTGGAAGAAAAGGAGAGAGTAGTGGAGGGGCTTAAACTTGAAGAAGATGAGCTTATATCTTCCGATGATCCGGTAAGACTTTATCTTAAAGAAATGGGAACAGTGCCTCTGCTCACAAGAGAAGGTGAGGTTGAAATTGCCAAGAGGATTGAAAAGGGACAAAATGAGGTCATTCAGGCAGTTGTAAATTGTCCTATCACTATAAAGGAGATAGTTGTTCTTGGAGAGAGACTAAAGAAGGGAAAGATACCAATCCAGGAGGTTGTAAGCTGGGGAGATATGGATGAGACCGATGCAAATAAAATATGGGAGGAAACTAAGAGGGTATTAAAATTAATAAAGGAATTAAAGTATATCAGCTATAAATTGAACAGGGTAAGTACAAGGCTTAAAGGCAGGTTAAATGATAAAAAGAGGAAACGGGTAGAAGAAAAGGTAAATGTAATTAAAAATGAGATAGCAAGGATTATAAAAGATATAAAACTTGACCCTCTCCAGATGGACAGGATAATCCAGAAGATAGACGGATTTGTGAAGAGGATTCAGAATGATGAGATAATAATAGGACAATACTATCGGGAACTTAAAATTACACCTGAAGATTATAGAACGATTTTAAAGAAAGTAAAAAACAATAGCAAATTAATAAAATTGGAGAATGGGAGAGGTATTCCTAAAAAGGCGTTTCTGGAATTGGGAAAAAAGGTAAAGAATGTGTGCAAAAGGATAAAAAAGGTAGGAGCAGAAGCAGGTATGACAAGGGACGAACTTATAGAGACACTTAAATCAATAGAGAAGGGTAGAACAAAAGATGGATTGGCAAAAAGGGAACTGGCAGAGGCAAATTTGAGACTGGTAGTCAGTATTGCGAAGAAATATACCAACAGGGGGCTTCAGTTTCTTGACCTTATTCAAGAGGGGAATATAGGGCTTATGAAGGCGGTGGATAAATTTGAGTACCGCCGTGGATATAAATTCAGCACCTATGCTACATGGTGGATTAGACAGGCTATTACAAGGGCTATTGCAGACCAGGCGAGAACTATCCGTATTCCCGTTCACATGATTGAGACTATAAACAAGCTTATAAGGACATCAAGACACCTCGTCCAGGAGATAGGCAGAGAGCCCACATCGGAGGAGATTGCAGAGAGGATGAACCTTCCTGCAGAAAAGGTGAGAAAAGTTTTAAAGATTGTAAAAGAGCCCATATCGCTGGAAACTCCTATCGGAGAAGAGGAGGATAGTCATCTTGGTGATTTCATAGAAGATAAAAAAGTAATTTCGCCGGTAGAATCTGTTGTAAAAATGAATTTAAAAGAACAGACTCTGAAGGTTCTTCAGACACTGGCATCAAGGGAAGAAAAGGTATTGAGAAAACGGTTTGGAATAGGGGTTGAAAGTGAGCACACATTAGAAGAGGTAGGGCAGGATTTTGATGTAACAAGGGAAAGGATAAGGCAGATAGAATCAAAGGCATTGAGGAAATTGAGACACCCCAGCAGGAGTAAATTGCTGAAAAGTTTTACAGAAGGATGAGAGAGTATCAAAGAGTCAGAGTGTCAAAGTATCAAGGATTTCTCTGACTCTCTGACACTATGATGCTTTGACACTTTACTTATGGGGGCCCATAGCTCAGCTGGAAGAGCTACCGGCTCATAACCGGTAGGTCCCTGGTTCGAACCCAGGTGGGCCCACTACTTAAAGGTATCAAATGTGAAGAAATTAATAAATTTGAGTTTGAGAAAACTACAATTTGGGGAGGGTAACAGCAACTGACAGCTTTCCATTAAGTCCCGGTTTTTCTCCACCACTTATTCTCAACCTTTGCCTGCCGCCAGGGATACCATCCACTTCAATTTCAATAATTCCATTATCTTTTGTCAGCTTTAGTCTTCCTGAACCATTGATAGTCGCAGTGGAAGGCAAAGGGATAGAAGAGATACTAATATCCAGGAAAGATATTTCTTTAAAAGAAAGAGATAGTTCGTCAGAGTTATAGTAGCCAAAAAAATCACCACCTGAAGGGGTATTACCATGGTATTTAATCGCTGGCTTAAGCCTTATCAAACCAGCCCATTGAGGGGCTATATTAAATTTACCAATCTTAAGAGTAAATTCGTTTTCTCTTGTGGAATTAATGTAAACCCCTTCTATGGCTATATTAAGGTTCCAGTTTATTCTGAGCCTTTCTATGGACATACTGACCTTAAACTCTTTTTCAATCATTCTGGTCAGCCACCCTTTGGTAGTTTCGATTGGAAAACCCGTAATCAGGAATAGCCAGAAGAAAGCGAGCCATAGTAGCGACCAGCCTGCTATTTTAAGGGTTTTTTTCATTCTTCTCTCCATACTGCAATCTTTACAGTGTTCATACCCCTGTTAACTATGGCAACCCCTCTTTTTACAGTATTAGAAACCTTTGACTCAGATGTTATTGTGAAGACAGAACTTTTTACATCTATTACATCGCTGAAGGATGAAAGTATAACATCGTCAATTCCCTGAACCTTCTTCAAGTCAGCTATCTCCTTAAAAGGATGCTCTTTCCTGTAATCCATTATGGCAATGGTAAGAGTTTCCGTTAATTCAGAAGATAGAGACCTTAAAACCTCTATTCCGACCGTGTTGATATTTATGTTTCTCTCGTTTCGGCGGTCGGTATACACTGTTATATGTTTCTCAATTTTTTTTAAGGTTTCAGGTGTGAAGTCTGAAACGAGGGGGAGTTCTGAAATATCTCTGAAGGTATATGAAAAGTCCTTTCTGTTTTTTTTCAGCCATTCAGCAATCGTCAAGGAAAATCCTTCATCAATATCCAATTCCCTCAATAGTCTTCCGAATCTGACTATAGCCTTTTCAATAGGATGCCCCTGAGAATTTATCATGGTATTGATATTGAATTTTGAAAATTCATCGCTAATGGCAACTGAGACAATTCCATCTCCCACAGGAAAATCTCTTATCCCCTGTGCCCAATTCTCGGAAAAGGTATCAATGTTGCTTTCCTTTGCATCCCTTTCAAGAAACCCCATTGCTGCCGATACTCCAGACCTCATTATATAATAGGATTTCAGGGAATTTACACTATTTTTTGCCCTTGCAAGGGTAAGATAGCTCCTGCTGTGAATTGATATTATAAGAATAAATAGAAGTGTGACAATTAGGATAGTCATGAGAAGGGCAATTCCTTTCTCATTAAACAGGAATTGATAAATCCGACTTTTCACTGTCCTTTTTCCAGTGCATTTACTACCACTGTAGTATTGAAGAGGGCGGGGTCATCATAGGTGGTCTTTATAGAGACCCTATCAATATTTATAGAATGTCCATCGGATTCTACGGCAGAAAGCAGATGGGAGATATCACTAAGCGTAGCCTTTTCAAGAGAGAGTTCAAATTTTATTTTATTTGTTCCATCAGTTATCGGACTTGTTGTTGGTCTTAGAGAGGAGAGCTTCTTCTTCAATCCTGACCTGGATACAATTGAGTCTACGCCCGAAAGGGAAGCCCCCTCACCTCTGAATGCCCTTTCTTTTATATCATCTATTTCATCTTTTATTAAAAGATACTCTTGTCCTATGGATATTATAAGGTCTAACCTTCTTTCCTCTTCTCCTATCTTTTTTTCCAGGTTCCTGCTTTTATTATAAAGGGGAATATCTACAAAGATGAAAATGGAAATAAAAACCGCTGTAATAGTAATAGGAAAAAGGAAACTCCTCTGTCTATCGGATAGTTCTCTAAATAATTTCATATCAATTCAATCCTTACCCTGAAGCGATAATTATTTGGGTCAATTCCCTGTGCCATTTCCTCTACCATGATGTTCTCCATACCTTCAATATCTGCAAATATCCTTTTTAATTTATCTGACTCTATCCCTGTTCCATCCCCGCTAATGGTTAATTTTCTACCCTCAAATAGTAGTTCTCTAATTGTTATCTCGGGATGTCCTCCGATAAGATTATTTATCCCTTCAAGTTTTTGACTGTAAAAAGGGGCTGCCCCACCTGCCAATATTTTAAGCAGTTCTTTTTTATCCGAGAGGGCATTCTTTAGCTGGGTATCTTCCCTTACCACCTTCTTTACCTCCGGCATAATAGATGTAAAAATTTTTCTGGATTCTGTTTGCAGAGAGGAAAATCTATAGAAAGCAGTTGAATAATGGAGATACAGGTTTACGGTAACAATGGCAAGGAGGAGAGAAATTCCTACAGATGCAGCTTTCAGTATTTTTTCTATTTGTTCTCTTTCAGGATTTAATCCAAGTATGTTAAATTGGGAATATTCGGAGATACTCAACGCCCCCCCGGCAACAGATGCCCACTTTAACCATTCTCCTGAGTTTATGCCATTCAGGACTGCTGGCAGCAGAGTAACCTCTCCTACCTTTTTAAGGAGGGGGATAGTGTGTGTTGCCCCCTTACCACTTATATAGAGCCTCTCAACCTTTTGACCATCAGCCTGAAGCGATTTTATTGTGGAGTTAAGTTGCTCCTCGGTAAATGCTGCATCAGTATCTGTAAGGGACCTCATCATAATTGGTCTGCCGTTTGAAATGAAGACCATGCTTATCTTTTCATCATCTATTTCTATTATTCCCCATATTCCACTTTCTTCCCTGATATTATTTCCGAGGGATAAGAGGGAAATAAAATCAGGGATTACCCTCGAAGGTTTTCTTGTTTCAGGAAAAGATTTTAGATAGTGAGAAATAATATTTTTAGGAATTGCCAGTGCTATTACACTGCTCCCTTTTTCGTGGGAATGGGAAAGGACACTATCTGTCATTAGTTCCTCTACAGAAAAAGGCAATATCCCATCTAATTCAAAAGGGATAGTCTTTCTTATCTTCTTTCTGTCTGTAAATGGAAGGGTTAACCTTCGTGTCATAAATAGGTGTCCGGGTAGTTGTAATGTTATTTCTGCATCTGAGGGGAATGCAGAAAGAATCCTTGCTATGGTTGAAGAAATTTCTTCTCCCGCAACAGGAATGGACTCCATCCTTTCAATGTTTATCCGGCCGATAAAGGAGGAGAATAGAACCCCCCTTACCTCCCGGGTTCCTATTTCTATTACAAGTCTTTTATTGCCAAGCATAAACTATTTATTATCTCCTACTAATCACAGGTATTACACTTTCTACCTGCCTTCCCTGATAGAAAAAAGCAATCCTTACGCCGGACGGAATATTTTTCCCGTCAGGCCAATCATCAATCCATTGTTCACCATCAAAATAAGAAAAGGAAGATTCATTTATATTATTAAGAAGGAGAGTATCTTTTTTGACCTCACCGGCTGAATCAGAATACCATGTCCTTCTGATAAACTGACCGTCTTCAAATAAGTAAGAAATCTTCTGAATTGCAGGGTCATCGTCTTTTACAAAATGCGTCAGGGAGGTAAATACAATCCTATCTTTCTTACCTAAAAATTCTTCCAGATAGTTTTCCATTGGCGGGTAAATACTCCTGATTTCATTACTCACCACATCAATAGCCCCTGCAAGCGAAGAGAGTTCATCAGCCCTGTCTTCTATAATCTTTACATTTGTGGAGGAAGTAGAAAATGTGCCATAAAGTATGGACATTACAATTGCCAGAATTGTTATTGAAATTAGAATTTCTACAAGGGTAAAACCTTGTGACCCATAAGATGCAGGGTGTGAGGTGTAAAGTGAAAAATACAGACACCTCTCACCTGATGATTTGAACCTTACAACTTTAATGTCTGATGACTTACTTTTAATGTTCATAAAGATATTCTGCAAAACTTATTTTCTCCTCCCTTTTCCCATCTTTCCAGAATATATCAAGAGAGAGTTGTCTGCCCGGTAAGAGCGGCACCCCTTCAGGCATCTTTTCGGGGGTAAGTCTAATTTCTGTCAGCAGCCATCTATAATTGCCTGCCTCCCCCTTAACTTCGCCACCCGGGACTCCCTTCAATTCTCCTTCACTCATGACTTTTTCAGCAAGCATCCTTGCCCCCTCAAGTATTTCAGCCGATTCCATCATTTTTATTGAGCGGCTTTGCAAAGAGAGGAGAGATACAAGGGCTGTTGCTATGATAGCCATTGCAACAAGAACCTCAAGCAGTGTAAAACCCCCTATCTTCTCATTTATTATTGCCTTCTTCATGTATCTCAAACCTTTCCCCTAAAGCAGGGATTACAATTGTATATTCTTTATCTTTATCCGAGAGATGTATCATTGCCTCATCTCTAAGTCCTGAAGGAAAGAATGCTAAAGTAGTAATTCCAGAGGTTCTTGCTCCCTTACCCGCCACCACATCTTTTATATGAATTGTATCGGGGAGTTTCAATTTTTTACCGCTGTTTTCCTCCCAGTATTCTCCGTTTTTAATATCTATTGCAAGCACCCTTTTCTCCTTTTTGAATAATGCCTCATCAGAAAGCCTTCTGACTGTATAGAGGAGTTGTCTCGAAGCCCCCCTTAGTTCTGCCTCTTTGACTCCCATAAATTTTGGGATTACGAAAGAAAAGATAATGGAAATAATAGCAAGAGTTACGAGAAGTTCAATAAGAGTAAATCCCCGCGAGGTGCAAGAGATAATATGTAAGATAATGGATTTTAAATTTTGTCGGAGCCGGTATTGACGACTGCTGACTATCTTACATATTCCAATTTTCCACATCTGCCTCCTTTCCTTTACCACCGGGTTCGCCATCTGCCCCAAAAGAATAGAGGTCAAAATCGCCATGTTCGCCGGGAGACAGGTATAGATAAATTCTCCCCCATGGGTCATTCGGTACCTTTGAGAGATAGCCTTCCTCCCTCCACTTTTGGGGGATAGGTGTAATGTCCGGTTTTTTTACGAGAGCCTCAAGCCCCTGCTCTGTGGTTGGATATGTCCCATTGTCGAGTTTATAAAGATTTAATGCCTCCTCAATTGCCTTTATATCTATCTGGGCTTTTGTCCTCTTAGCCTCCTCAGGTCTTCCCATAATTCGTGGTACGATTATTCCAGCCAGTATAGCAAGGATGACGACTACCACCATGACTTCTATTAAAGTAAAACCCCGTGAGGTGCGAATTATAGATTGTGAAGTATCTTTTTTATTTATATCGTTCATAATAACCATAATATTAAAAAGTTATTTGACTCATTTCAAAGATTGGCAGGAGGATAGCCAGCACAATAAATCCAACGATAAGTCCCATAAAGAGTATCATTATCGGCTCTAAGAGTGTCAGAAGCACATTAAGTTTGCTGTCAAGTTCTTTTTCCTTTGCATCTCCAACCTTGGCAAAAATATCTTCAAGATTCCCTCCTGCCTCGCCAACAGCAATAAGGCTCAGGATACTTTCAGGAAAGATATCTGAATCCCTCAGAGAACCGGAGAGTGATTTGCCCTCTATGATATCCTTTTCAGCATCAGACAGAATCTTTTCCATTTTCATATTTCCTGCTGCCTTGCTGGTAATAGCCAGTGCTCTGGCGAGCGGTACCCCACCATTCAGCAGTGCTTCCATGGTCCGTCCAAAACGGGCTATATGCAGAGACTGAAGGGTACCTCCAATATAAGGGATACTGTCTAAAAACCTTTCTAACAACTCCATTCCACGGGGTCTCTTTGAAAATCTGTAAATGCTGTATACGATGGCAGCAAGAAGCATAAGAATAAAAGTCCAGTATGATGAGAGAAATTCCGATATTCTTATGAGCAGGACAGTTGGCATAGGCAATGCCCTCCCTACATCGCGAAAAACTGTAACCACCCCTGGAACTGCAGATGTCAGGAGATAAAAAAGAATAATTATACCTATAAGTGACATGAAAATGGGATAGGTCATGGCTGCCCGCACTTTTTTTAATATATTCTCCTGCCTCTCAAGGTGAACTGAAAGATGATTGAGGACATCTTCAAGCATCCCCCCTGCATCCCCCGCTGCTACTACATTTACATACAATCCACTAAATATATCAGGATGGTTAGACAATGCGGCAGCTATAGAGTCTCCATCTTTTACCCTGTCTCTAACATCAGCAAGGACCCCTTTAAATCTTCTATTCTTTTCCTCGTTTACAAGAATAGTCAGGGCATCAACCACTGGAAGCCCCGATATGAGAAGTGTCCGGAGTTGATAGGTAAAGGAGGAGAGCTCTTTATGTTGTGGTCTTACGCTCGATTTAAACCTGTTTATAAGGGATATATATTTTTTTCTACTTTCTTTCAGGGGCTCAGACAGGAATACCTTTTTCTCTTTAAGATAGAGTTTTGCATTGCTCTGGTCATCAGCGTCAATAACCCCTGAAACGGATTTACCTGCTGATGTATATCCTGTATATTCGTATAAAGGCATCTTAAAACCTGTTCACAATTTCATTTACGCCTGATAACACTTACTCCTCCTGCGTTACCCTCAATACTTCTTCTATGGATGTTATCCCCTGTAAAACTTTTGAGAATCCGTCTGCAAGCATACTATTCATACCTCTTTTTTCTGCTTCTAACTTTATACTTTTGGAATCTCCACCATGGAGTATAAGCCTCCTGATTTCATCATCCACTTCAAATAGTTCGTATATTGCTATCCTGCCGAGATATCCTGTGCCGAGACACTCATCACAACCTACCTTTCTGTAGAAACCCTGGCTTCTGACCTCTGACTTGTAATTCCTTACTCCGATTAGTGCCAGCTCTTCATCTGCTGGCTCATATTTCTCTTTGCATCTATGGCAGAGAATTCTCACAAGTCTCTGTGCCATTACGGCAATGAGGGATGATGATACAAGGAAGTTCTCAATTCCCATATCTATAATCCTTGTAACTGCTCCAGCGGCATCATTTGTATGCAGGGTTGAGAGAACCAGATGACCTGTAAGTGCAGCCTGTATGGCTATTTCCGCCGTCTCCCTGTCTCTTATTTCACCTACCATTATCATATCAGGGTCCTGTCTGAGGATATGACGGAGTCCTCTGGCAAAGGTCAACCCCACCTTTGGATTTACCTGCATCTGGCCGATACCCTTAAGCTGATATTCTATGGGCTCCTCAACTGTGAGGATATTTTTCTCAGATGAATTCATATGGGTAAGAGAGGCGTAGAGGGTTGTGGTTTTTCCGCTTCCTGTAGGACCGGTTATGAGGATAATTCCATTTGACCTGGCTATCAGTCTTTCATAGAGTTTTAGCATTTCTGCCGAAAACCCCAGGTCTTTGAGCCCTATCATCACCCTTCCCCTGTCGAGGAGACGCAGGACTACCCTCTCTCCGAATGCTGTAGGTATTGTGGAAACTCTTATATCCACATCTTTTCCTGCTATTTTAACCCTTATCCCTCCATCCTGAGGAAGTCTCTTTTCTGCTACATTCATTCCACCTATAACTTTGATTCTTGATACCACAGAGGGATATAACCCCTTTTGTATAATTTGAATATCGTGCATTATCCCATCAACCCTGAATCTCACTCTGGTGTCCCTCTCAAATGGTTCAAAGTGAATATCACTTGCCCTTTTCTGCAGACCTTTAGAAAGGAGTGAATTGACCAGCCGCACTACAGGTGCCTCATCGGAAGATTCCAAAATATCCCTTGTTTCTTCCCGGTCGGAGACATCCTCAATTGTAATGACCCCCTCGTCTTCAGTGGAAATTTCATGGTAAACCCTGTTTATCAGGTCAAGCAATGTATTTTCTTCCATAAATACAATCCTGACAGTGGAATTCAGCAGCAATCTGAGGTCATCAATAGGCTGAAACTCCTCAGGTTTAGAAGAAGCTACAATAATCGTTCCGTTCTCCCTCCTTATTGGTAAAAGCGAAAACCTCTTGGCATAGGAAAACGGAAGGTATCTTATAAGAGATTTATCTATATCTGAAAATTCCATATAAAAAAACCTTTAAGTGGTAAAGCATGAGTCATATATCGGGAGGCGTAAAATTGTCTCACGGTTTCTTATCCTTTGCAGTCTCCATCTCTTTTTTCTTTTTGTCTGTTATATCAGTTAGTGTTGATTCCTTTACAATAGTAGGGGTAATGAATATTAGAAGGTTTGTCTTATCAATCTGTCTTTTTTGATAACGGAACAGGAAGCCGAGAATCGGGATATCGCCGAGGAGAGGAACCTTCTTTGAAATTTTTGTTTCATTATCACGGAGGAGTCCTCCTATGGCTATTGTCTCTCCGTCTTTTGCCACAACTGTTGTGCTGGCATATCTTTTATTTACTGCAGGTCCAACTTTATTAACATCAAAGGCCGCTGTCTCCGTGAGAGAAGATATTTCCTGATAAATATCTAACTTTACAAATTCTCCCTCGCTTACGCGTGGTGTGAGTCTCAGGGTTATACCTATATCTTTTCTTTCAATACTTTGAAGGATAGTTCCACCTGTGGTCTGGCTCTGCCCTGTTATGAATGGCACATTTTCACCCACAACTATCTCTGCCTTTTGATTGTCGGTAGTTAGAAGATGAGGTGTTGAGAGGACATTTACATCACCTTCGGTCTGTAATGCCCTCACAAGAGCGCCTACGTTCAGATACTCCTTACTCCCGAACTTAAAGGTTCCTTGGACTACACCCGCCGCCATACCGGAAAGGGATGCCAATGCCTCCGGCCCGGATACTGCGGCCCCAATACCCCCGAAATTGGTTCCTCCGAATCCCGTTGTTGACTGACTGATATTGCCCGCACTGTCTGTAGGTGTCATTGCCCTGAATTCAATTCCAAGTTCCTTCATCTTTGAGAGGGATATCTCCATAATAGCAGCCTCTACATAGACCTGCCTGCGTCTCATATCAAGTTTTTTTATAACCTCTTTTACCGAATCATAGTCATCCGGGTCTGCTGTTATTATTAAGGAGTTTGTGAATCTGTCTGCGGTAACACTTATCTGAGTTGTTGGTGGTCCTCCAGGCATTCCTCCCGGCTGAGCAGCCGGCTGCCTTGCAAAGAGGTTTGTAAGTGTCTTGGAAATCTCTTCTGCCTCTGCATTTTCCAGAGAATATACATTTATTTTACCTTTACGCGGCAGACCCTCTCTGTCTAAAGAGGAGAATAGAGATACAAGCCTCTCAACATTTTTTGCTGTATCGGTCAGTATAATTGTATTTGTCTGAGTATAGGCATTTATAACCCCATTTTTTGATATTAAAGGGGTTACAAGCCTTACCGCTTCATTTGCATTCAAAAATTCAAAGGGTATCAGCCTCGTTACAAAGCCTTCCCCTTTCCCCTCTTCTGTAAGAACTGGGGTCCAACTCTGTTTTGCATCGCTGAGGGGGATTATCTGGATAAGGTTGTCAGAGGGAATAGCAGTAAATCCCTTGAATTGGAGGACGGAGAGAAATAACTCGTAAAGTTCCTCTTGCGTGATCTCCTTCGGAGAGATAACGGTAACTTTTCCTGCCACCCTTTCGTCAAAGACGAAGTTTTTTCCAGTTATATTGCTGACAAATCTAATGAATATAGGAAGCTCAATATCCTTAAAATCTATCTTGCCGGGCAGACTCTCCTTATCGAGGGAAGAGAGGAGAGATACAAGCTTCTCAATATTTCTTGCTGTATCAGTCAGTATAATTGTGTTTGTCGGGGTATACGCATTTATAATTCCATTTCTTGATATAAAGGGGCTGGCTACCTTCACTCCGTCATTTGCACTCAGATAATTGAGAGGTATCAGCCTCGTTACAAAGCCCTCCCCTTTTTCTTCTTCAGTAAGAACTTCTGTCCAACCCTGTTTTGCATCGCTTAGTGGAATTATCTGGATAAGATTACCAGAGGGGACAGCGGTAAATCCCTTAAACTGGAGGACAGATATGAGCAACTGATAGAGTTCATCTACAGAGACCTCTTTCGGAGATATAATAGTAACTTTTCCAGTTAACTTTTCATCAATAAGGAAGTTCTTTCCGGTTACCTCGCTGACAAGCCGTATAAATACAGGAAGTTCTACATCTTTAAAATCCATCTTAACGGTTTTAGGAGTTTTCTGACGGGCGACTTCGGAGAAGGCAGGGGATGCTGTTAGCAGTAAGCAGCAGATAGTGAGCAATGAAAAAGCAAAAACCTTTGATAAATGATATATAAAAAATCTAAATTTTAATTTCAATTTTTACCTCCTAACCCAAACGAGTCGGAAAAGGTTATAACTACAGTATTTCAATATTGATGCTTTCCCTTTTTCCCCCCCTGCTGAGGTCAAGCGTTATCTTTCTTTCGTTTTTTATCTGATGGAATAGCTGGTAGAGGGTATCAGGACTTTTTATCTCAACACCGTTTACCCTTTCTACTATATCATTATTCATCAGCCCCATTTTCGTATAAATGCTCTGAGGTATTATATTAAATATCCGGTAACCTGATGTCTTTCCTTCAATCATGTTTGGAACAACCCTCGCCTGGGTCATTACCTTATTCAGGTCGGAGAGTGTCATTTCAACTTCTCTCTGGTCGAGGCGGACCCCTTTTCCTGTGCTCACAATATCTGTACGAGGTCCCGCCCCCTTCTGTTTTAAGGGTTCAGTCTCAACAAATTTAGCTTCAATAATTTCTTTTATATCTCCTTTCTTCAATACAACTGTACTCTTGTCTATCTCGTGAATAAGCCATCCATTTCCGACATCACCATTTATTTTGTAAAGCTCCTGGGTATTATTAGCAGGATTTATAATAACGGCATAGGGATATGCGCCTGTGATGGTTCCAATGAGCTTTAAGAGCGGTGCTGCCTCCTGGGGAAGCGGGGTCTCAGCCCTATCCTCAAGAGGTGGAGCCGGCGGAATAAATTGCTTCTTAACCCTTTTGGGAATAGTAAAAGAAGGCAGGGTATGGATAGCCCTTCTGCTAATAGTGTTTACCATATCAGCAGCAAGGAATGCACTCACACACAGGAAAAAGACCTTTAGGCTTATATCCAGAGCTTTATAATTCACACATCTATAAATATCAGAATGTTACGAAATTGTCAATCTTTATAGGTTTAGTCTTGCCAAAGTGAATCGTATAATATAATATTTTTTTATGGACATGGATATATCCTTAAAGGGATTTCTTCAGCCTGAAAAAGGGGAGCAGAATCTCAAGGCAATAGATGCTATTTTAAAAAATAAGATACCCGATTCCCATTATTTTATATCTCTCATTCTTGAGGCTTCGGTAGGCTCTTTTGACCCTGACAGGGCGCTCAATAATTTTGAGAGGTTTTTTGCAGGCAATGAGGATGCCTCTCTCCTTGATAAAATATTTTCTGAGGCGGTTAAAAATATCAGGACTCTCTCCTTTCTCTTTTCAGGGAGTCAATATCTAAGTGATATTCTGATTAAGACCCCTTTCTATATAACATGGCTTTTGAATCCGGAAATAATAGAGAAACCGCGATTTAAGGACAAAATGTATGATGACATTTCCAGAAGATTTTACAATTCTGCCGACTATAAAGAAAAAATGACTATCCTCCGCAGATTCAGGAATATGGAATTTTTAAGGATAGGGTTAAGGGACCTTATAAGAAAGGCTGATACTGCCGAGACCATGGAAGACCTCTCAAATGTGGCGGATGTATGTCTGCAGATTGCTTATGAATATTGCAACGGGGAATTAATAAAGAAATATGGAGTTCCATATTTTGAAGATATGGATGGGACAAAAAATACTTGTGAATTCACAATACTCGGTATGGGTAAATTGGGAGGGAAGGAGTTAAATTTTAGCTCTGATATAGATATACTTTATATATACTCCTCCGATAAGGGGAGCACGGATGGTATCCGTTCTTCTGATGGGAGGATTGAGGGTCGTATAACTAACCATGAATATTATGTCCAGCTTTCGCGGATGATTACAAAAATAATTTCCGAGATAACCGATGAAGGGTATGTCTTTAGAATAGACCTTGATTTAAGACCTGAGGGTAAGAGCGGTGATATAACAAACTCCATGAGGAGTGCTGAGATATACTATGAATCGTGGGGTGAAACATGGGAGAGACAGGCACTTTTGAAATGTCGTCCTATGGCTGGGAGTATGGAATTAGGGAGGCAATTCCTTGAGATGATAAGACCTTTTATATTCAGAAAATATTTGGATTTTTCAGCCTTGAGAGAAATAAAGGATATGAAGGATAAGATAAATATATCTCTTGAACAAAGAAAAAGTATAGGGGAAAATGTAAAGCTGGGATACGGCGGAATAAGGGAGATTGAGTTTATTGTTCAGTCCTTTCAGTTGATATATGGCGGAAGAGAGAAATGGTTGAGGGAAAAAAATTCTCTGAGGTCCCTCCATCGCATATCAGAAAAGGGATTCCTTTCTTATACAGAGTATTTCAGCCTCTCAAATGCCTACCTTTTTTTAAGAGACCTTGAGAACAGGATTCAGCTCGTAAGTGGAAGGCAAACCCATGAAATTCCCCATGATACAAAAGAGAGGATGACACTTTCAAAAAAGATGGGCATAAGACGAATTTCAGATTTCGGGGGGGGTATCAGCTGGATGGGGCTTAAGGATTTGGATTTAATGGAAGCGTACAGTTATCATACGAAAAATGTAAGGAGGCTGTACGATAATCTCTTCTCTGCAGATATATATGATATTACTGAAATGAAAGAGGAGGGGGCTAAGTGGCAGATAGATATAGATGAGATATCATCTGTTGCTTCTTTGAGGGAATTTGGTTTTAGGATGCCGGAGATGACACGCAGAAATCTTCTCCTGATGAGGGACGGCGGAGCCTTTGCCCATCCTACCATCAGAAGCAAAAGATATTTTAATCAGATGCTCCCGGCACTTTTAAAGGTGTGTATCAGCATGCCTGACCCTGATTTGACAATTAATAACTTTGAAAAATTTGTAGATGCCGGCAGGGTCAGGGAGTCTATATATTCTGTTCTATCTGGAAATGAAATGGCTATTGGAAATCTTTGCCACCTTTTCGGGATGAGTCAATACCTTTCAGATATACTTATTCATCAGCCGGAATTGATAAGCTCTGATTTTGCGGTGGAAAATATTTATCAGAAAAAGACAAAAAATGGATTAAGAGAGGAATTAGGCGGTATCTTAAAATCTGCAGATTCCTATGAAAAATCACTGGATGAACTCTGTAAGTTTAAAAGGGGAGAGGAACTTAGAATCGGCTTGAGAGATATATTAGGAATTGCTGAACTTCCGCAGGTTATGTCAGAACTTTCAGGTCTGGCTGATATATATGTGGAGTTTTCACTTAAATTGGTAGAGGATGAGCTTATCAGGAGGTATGGAACGCCAATGAAAAATGATAATAAAGAGAGCAGATTTGCAATTGTGGGGCTTGGCAAATTGGGTGGAGAAGAACTAAACTTTGGTTCAGATTTAGACATAATTTTTGTCTATTCAGATGATGGAGAGACGACAGGAAATCTTAAATCAGGAGATAAAATCAGCAACCAGCTTTTTTTCTCTAAACTTTGTGAAAAATTGATATACGCAATAAGCGGAATGACCCGCTTTGGTTTTGCCTATCGCATTGATACAAGACTCAGGCCTGATGGTGAAAAGGGTGTTCTGGCTATGCCCCTGAATGGATACAAAAATTATTATCATAAAAGGGGTGAGATATGGGAGAGACAGGCGCTCATAAAGGCAAGATTTATTGCAGGGGATGAAGATGCTGGAGAAAGGTTAATAGATATAATCCATCATTTTGTGTATAATACGCCGTTTGAAACATCTGCCGCCGGGGAAATTGACAGGATGAGAAAGAGAATGGAATACGAACGGGTGAGGGCAGGTGAATCTCAAAGGGATATAAAATTTGGCAAAGGCGGGATAGCAGACATAGAGTTTATTGTGCAGTTTCTTCAGCTTAAATATGGTGGCAAGTTTAAAGAACTTCGGGGGACAGGGAGTTTGGAAACATTAAAACTCCTCCATAAAAAGAAATTTATATCAGAAGAAAATTACCATGTGCTTTTAGATGGCTACATATTTTTGAGAAAAATAGAGAGCAGGATAAGAACAGATTATGACCGCCCTGTAGATGTTATTCCTGAATCGGAAGGGGAACTTATATTGTTAGCAAAGAAACTTGGTTATAGTGATAATGGAGGCAGTGCGGTGGAGGAATTTCATAAAGACCTTGAATCCTGCACTGAAAATGTGAGAGAGATATACAACATGGTATTTGAAAATACTGATGTATAAAATTTTACTATCCCACTACATTGCATCTCCTTACCCTGAATTTAACCTTTAATTCTTTTTCCGTAATCCTTCTGCACTCTTCTTCATCCACCTCCGGCATATCAACAATTGTTGCTGTAACTTCGCCTATATAATTTTTTGCCTCTCTGATAAATTCTTTTACGGATTCGTAGGCGCCATTCTTAAGTGCAGGATGGCAGATTTTATTATATTTTTCGCCATTTTCTGCATTGAGACTTACAGAGATTGAATCCACGAGACCCTTTAATTCAGGGAGGATATTCCTCTTGTTTATCAGATTGCCGTGTCCATTTGTATTTAATCTTATCTTTCCTCCCATCTCTTTTATCTCCTTTGATATTTCCTTTATTAAATTGAGTCTTAATGTCGGTTCTCCATATCCACAAAATACAATCTCATCATATTTAACAGGGTTGCCAATCTCTTTAAGAATCTCCTCTGCTGACGGCTCTTTCTCAAGTTTAAGATTATATCCCTGCACATAGGGGTCTGTAGTTCTTGTACAGAAGGAACATTCATTTGTGCAGCGATTGGTGATATTGAGATAGAGGGAGTTCCTTATCTTGTATGTAATCCTGCCACTTCCATCAGTTATTCCGATGTTAAAGAGATTATATACATTCAACATAATCACCCTTTCAATATCTTCAATACTCACCCCTTTTATCTCCGCTATCTTTTCTGCCACATATCTTACATAGGCAGGTTCATTTCTTTTGCCCCTTACCTGCTGGGGTGCGAGGAAGGGACAATCAGTTTCTATTAACAGTCTGCTTGCAGGGATGGATTTAACAAGGTTTCTTAATTTTTCAGTCTTTGGGAATGTAACAGGTCCTGCAATAGAGATGTAAAATCCCATCTCCATATACATCTTCGCCATATCTTCGTCTCCAGAAAAACAATGCATAATCCCGCCCGATTCAGACCCCCATTCCTGTTTTAATATATTGAACGTATCATCTCCTGCGTCACGACTATGAACAATTATGGGTTTCTTAAACTCCTTAGCCAGTCTTAGAAGGTTTATAAATTCCCTCTTCTGAATATCTCCTGGAGAGTGATTTTTGTAATAATCAAGTCCAATTTCACCAACTGCAATTACCTTTGGGTAGGCGAGCAGCCTCTCCAGTTCTTTATAGGTTTCCGTATTTATCTCTTTTACATCGTGTGGATGGATTCCTACAGAGGCATATATGAAATCGTATCTGCGGGATAATTCTACTGCATCTTTACTACCCTTCAGATTGGAGCCTACATCAATTATCAGGGAGACGCCTGAATCTGCTGCCCTTTTTATAACCTCTTCTCTATCCCCGTCAAACTGGGACATCTCAAGATGGGCATGTGTATCAATCATATATTTTTAGCGTCCTATATTAGTTTCTGGTGAAAAATTAACGGAAGTGAGAAAAATGTCATTTTTCACCGCACACTTATATTAATATCCCAGCCTATATTGTATTTTGATAGAAGTGAGGTGATGATGGTGAAGGAGTTGGTCATGAGGAGTATGCCGAGGGCTACCAGAAATACACCGCTTACCATGGATATATGCCACATCCATCTGTTGAGTTTCTTAAAATGAGTAAGGGATGAGTTGACTGCAAATGATATAAGGAGCAGGGGGAGACCAAGTCCTGCAGAATATACAGCGAGGAGTTCCATACCCTTTATTACCGATTCTTTTGTGCTGGCAATTAATAAAATTGAACCGAGTATTGGACCGATACATGGTGTCCACCCTGCTGCAAAGGCAACACCTACAAGGAATGTCCCAAGGTAACCGGCAGGTTTGTTCTGTATGTGTATTCTGTTATCAGACATGAGAAATTTTAATTTCAGCACACCCATAAAGTACAGTCCAAATAGTATTATTATAGCTCCGCCAACTTTTCTTATTATATCCTGATTTGAAAGGAAGAATTTACCTATGGATGTAGCACCTGCACCGAGCATTGTAAATATAAAGGAAAAACCAGCAATAAAGAGGAGGGAATTTTTGGCTGTAAGCCACCTTATCTCTTTTCTATTATCTGCAGATGTCAGCTCTTCATAGGTCAGACCTGTTATAAATGTTATGTAGAAGGGGACTACTGGAAGCACACATGGGGAAACAAAGGACAATAGCCCTGCAAAAAAAGCCATTATGATTGATACATCCGGTGCAAAATCCATAACTATATAATATCAGAAATGGGAAAAAAGAAGAAGATAAAACAAATATCCAATGCTGCAAAAACCTTTTCTTTCACTTCCGTTAATTTTCTTTTTGCCCTTTTATAGAATTAACAATAGAACAAAAAGAAAATTAAAAAGTCGTTCAAGAAAAGTTTTTACAGCACACTCACACATTAAACCTGAAATTCATTATATCCCCATCTTTCACTCCATATTCCTTGCCTTCAAGCCTCAGAAGTCCCTTGTTCCTCCCTTCAGATAGGGAGCCGCATTTGATAAGGTCTTCATAGCCGATAACCTCTGCCCTTATGAACCCCTTTTCTATATCTGAGTGTATAACGCCTGCAGCATTGACTGCCCTGGTCTCTTTCCTTATTGTCCATGCCCTTACTTCATCTTCCCCGACAGTAAAAAACGATATTAGTCCAAGTAAATTATAAGATGTCCTGATAAGGCGGTTAAGCCCTGACTCATTGATACCTAATTCTGTTAAAAATGGCAACGTCTCTTCTTTATTTAACTGGGAAATCTCCATCTCTATCTTCCCGCATATATGAAATACAGCAGTATTGGGCTGATTTGAATAATTCTTTACATCAGGGTCTTGAATCTCCTTCCCTATCAAATCCTCCCCAGTGTTAAGTATCATCAGCATCGGTTTTGAGGAGACTAACTGAAATCCCCTTAAAATCTTTGTTTCGTCTTCTGAAAGCTGCAATGTTCTGATGGGTTTCTCTGACTCAAGACATGCCTTGCATTTTTCAAGAACCTTTTTTTCTTCCTCAAGCCCTCTCCCTTTTCCAAGCTTTGTCTGTTTATCAATCCTTTCCAGTCTGCCCTCTATAACTGCAAAATCAGAGAACATTAATTCAGAGTCAATATTCTGAATATCTGCCTTAGGTGTAGGCAGTTTCCCATTATCAAAAAGTCTCACAACATGTGCTACGGCATCTACAGTCTTAATAGATTGAAGGATATCTTTCCCCCTGTCTGTTGCCTCTCCTGTAAGCCCTGCTACATCAATGAATGTCAAATCGGCATAGACTACCTTCTTTGGATTAAACATCTTTGCCAATATATCAATCCTCTCATCCGGCACCTTTATCACACTTATATTTGGTTTGGCTGTTGCCGCCCCGCCTCCGACTTTTGCACTTGCACCCGTGAGGGCATTAAACACAGTGGTTTTTCCTGAATAGGGTAATCCTATTATACCTATCTTCATTGTTGATTTATCTCCTTTATATCCATCATAACCCTCTTCCCGTCTTCAAGCTCTATAACAGCATTTTCCTGAAGCAGATTAATCTGGATTATTTTGCCTTTGCCTTCTTTGGTATCTACAACCTTTCCAATTTTTGGCAGATTTTTTTGAAGCTCTTTATATGTCTCATGTTCATAGGCAAGACAGCACATGAGCCTCCCGCAGACACCGGATATCTTCAGGGGGTTCAGTGCAAGATTCTGGTCCTTTGCCATCTTGATGGAGACAGGTTCAAAATCCTTTAAAAAACTTGCACAACACAGGTTTCTGCCGCAAGGACCGCATCCGCCGAGTATTCTTGCCTCATCCCTGAATCCTATCTGCTTCATCTCTATCTTTGTATTGAAGTGATGTGCCATATCCTTTACCAGTTCCCTGAAATCTACTCTTTCCTCGGCAATAAAGTAAAATACAGATTTCTGAACATCAAAACTGAAGTCTACCCTGACAAGCTTCATCTTCAGTTCCAGTTCCTGTATTCTGTTCTGGCACATTTCAAAGGCTTTTCTTTCCATAGCCTCATTATTTTCTATCTGCTTTAAATCCTCTTCTGTAGCCTTTCTTACCACGCCCCTCAGTGTCTTCTGGATGAGGTCTTCCGGAATCTTCCTGCGCGCCATTGCTACAATACCAAATTCCAGTCCTTTTTCTGTTTCTACAATACACCTGTCCCCCACCATCAACAGGAGACCATCGGATTTGAAGTCATTGACCCTGCCGCTGCTTTTAAATCTGACCCCAACTACAAATATTGAGGTGTCAGATTCACTGGAATCTGTCATCTCTTATACCTCCCATTTCCATCATCATTGTCTCTATTGCCAGTTGTGGGTTTGCGTTTTTCTTTAACAGGATTTCTGTTTTGTGAACTGCCTCATACATATTTATAATAAACGGGGCTTTCAGCTTAACTGAAAGTTCTTCAAGCTTATCCCTAATATCTTTATTAATAATGTGGTCATCCCTCCCGGTTTTATTGATTACTATTGTATCCCTGATGAGGTCATTAATGAAATTCAAAAATTCAGGGAGGGCTTCTTTTTTTCCAGCAAGTCTTTTGGATTCTGTAAATATGTATTCCGTATCTTTTGTAATGGAGGCAGTTACCAGTTTCAATGCCTCCTCCCGCAGTTTGCAGACTGACCTGTAATCCATAGCAACTGCCCTCCCCAGCCTGCCTCTGGACAGAGAAGAAATAATTGATGCCTCGCCTTCTTTAATGTGGTAATTTTTAATCAGTATCTCCTTTATATGTTCGTTTGAGAGGGTGTTGAATTTTATTATCTGACAGCGGGAGACAATAGTTGGCAGAAGGGAATGTAAATTTGATGTAATAAGTATTATAACCGTTTCTCCGGATGGCTCCTCCAATGTCTTAAGAAAGGCATTAAATGACGCAGTAATCATATCCTCTGCACAATCTATTATAGCAATCTTTCTCTTGCCTTCATACGGTTTTAAAGACAGCCTCCTCTGAAGTTCTCTTATGGCTCCAATCTTAATTGACCTGCTCTCCTTATCCTCATCTTCATCCCCAAAATTCCTCTTAAGCTCACTTATTGTATTTGCTTTTGCATCACCACCCTCTTTTTTGATGATAGTTAGATCCGGGTGGTTCAGGCTATTAATATTTCTACATGAAAGACATTCGTCACAAGAATCCCCATTTCCCGCAATGATAGGGTTAAGACAATTGAGTGCCTTTGCAAATGTAATGGCAGTAAGCTTCTTCCCAATGCCCTCTTCACCCGCAAACAGATAGGCATGAGATACAGTCCCTTTAGTAAGGCTGTTCTCCAGTATCCTCTTTGCCCTTTCCTGCCCAAGAATATTGTTGAATGACATAAATATACTAAACACAAATTTTACTAATGGACTAATTAGTTGATACTGAAAAATGACTTTTTTGAACGACTTTTTCCGGTGGATTATAAAAATTTTTCCTTACACCGCAATTTTCTTTTGTTCCATCTCCACTATTCTAATTATTTCTTTTTGTATTTTTTCTATTCCCTTAGTTGCATCCACTACCTTCACTCTATCAGGCTCCTCCGATGCAATTTTGAGAAAGCCTTCCCTGACCTTTTCATGGAAATCCAATGTCTCTTCTTCAAACCTGCTCTCTGAAAGGTTGCTTTGTAGGACATTGACATTTATATTTCTGCCCCTTGCCCTCGCCAATCCTGTCTTTACATCCATGTCAAGGAGTATTGTGATATCAGGTTTTATATCATTTGAGGCTATCATGTTTAATCCTTCTATGATTTCTGTATCAATCCCCCTCCCATATCCCTGATAAGCGATGGTGGAATCAATGAAACGGTCACACAGAATAAACTCCTTATCATTTCCTCTGACTCCCGACTCCCGACTCCCGACTCTTAACTCTTTTATCAGTTGCGCCCTGCATGCCTCATATAAAAATAACTCTGCAATGCTACATATATTTTTATTTTCAGGATTAAGGAGTATCTTTCTTATCTGGTCTCCGATTAATGTTCCACCCGGCTCCCTTGTCTCGTATACAGAATAGCCTTTCTCACGAAGGTGGTTTGCAAGCAATTTTAATTGTGTTGTCTTTCCACATCCCTCAATCCCTTCAAAGGTAATAAATTTTGGCATAAATAAAACCGTTTAAACCGTTTAATCCGCTAAATTATGAAATCGCACACTCCTTCATATCCCCCTTAAGTTTTTCTATTGCATGAGGGATTGCCGGCAGAATTACAGATAGATTTTCCCTTACAGCCTTTGGGCTCCCCGGCAGGTTTATTATAAGTGTCTTACCCCTTACTCCTGCCACAGCCCTTGATATCATGGCGGTATGTGTCTTCTTGAGACTCTCTGCCCTCATTGCCTCTGCCATTCCTGGAACCTCCTTTTCAATAACCTCCACCGTTGCATCAGGGGTTACATCCCTTGGGGACAGCCCCGTTCCGCCTGTAGTAAAAATCGCATCTACCTTTATTATATCTGATAGATTGATAAGCCTTTTTTTGATAATATCCTTTTCATCAGGTATGACCTCATAGCTAATTATTTCGGCAGGAAGCCCCTCAATTATCTCCCTGATAACCTGTCCGCTTTTATCTTCCCTTTCACCCCTTGAGCCCTTATCACTCATGGTCAGTATTGCAGCCCTTATCATATCTTAAATTTACCACGATTTATAACAGTTCAGCAAGGGTGAAGTTTTCTCCAAAAATCGGAAAAGAATGGAATTGTAAACCTATTTGGAATTTTCTTTATCAGTTTTTGTTATTTTTTGGTTTGAAATATGGAGATATGTTTGATAGCATAATCAAAAATGATACCAAAGATAGCGGTAAAAAAGGTAATATCAAAATGTATAATGTCCGTTGACCCTGCTACTTCTGTGAAAAGGGCTGCCGAGATAATGGAGGCACAAGAGGTAGGAAGTCTTCTTGTTAAAAAAGGTGAGGAATTTTTAGGAATAGTTACAGAGGTGGATTTCACCCATAAAGTAATGAGAGGTGAACTTGACCCTCATAAGACAAGTGTTGAGCATGTAATGAGTTCCCCCCTTATAAACATAGAAGGTGACAGTTCTATTGAAGAGGCACAGGAGGTGATGAAGAGAAGAGGAATCAGACATCTCCTTGTTACCGACAAAGGAAAGCCTGTTGGGGTAGTATCAGCCAGAGACCTCGTCTACTTTGAATACCCTGAAGGAGGGGAGCCGTTCTGGCCCAACCATGCAATAAAAAATGCCCTTGTTATGCTGATATGTCTTGCTGTTTTAATTACCCTCGCCACATTCAGCCCTGCACCAATGGAGTCAAAGGCAAACCCATTTTTCACGCCCGAACATATCAAACCGCACTGGTATTTCCTCTTTTCTTATCAGATATTGAAGGCAGCAGAGGTTTTCAAATCAATCCATATTGAACTGCCAAAACTCATTGGGGTTATGGGGCAGGGGTTGATAATATTCTTTATTTTGCTCCTACCGTTTTTGGATAAAAATCCGGAAAGGCACTGGAGGAAAAGACTTCTGGCTATAAGTATAGGACTTCTTATGACACTTATTATAGTTATTTTAACAGTGTGGGGATATGTTTCATGAGGCATGAGGCAAGAGATAAGAGGCAAGAGGCAGGAAAAATCTTGTACCTTACAGCATATATCTGGTTTTTATCTTGCTTCTTGCTTCTTGCTTCTTGCTTCTATTCTGAGGCACGGGCACAGGATATTTGCATATCGTGCCATAAGGAAATGGAAGAGGAAAGATTGAAGCTTCCCACGGTAGAATGGGAAGCGAGTATTCATAAAATTGAAAAGGTTAGATGTCACAACTGTCACGGTGGAGACCCTGAATCAGGGCATGGAGTTGGTTTTATGGGAAAACCTGCGAGGAAGGATATACCAAAATTCTGCGGGAGATGTCATATCCGGCAATTAAACAATTACCAAAAAAGTAAGCATGAGAAACTTCTCTCCGAGAGGAAGGAAGAGGGGGGTGCTACATGTGTGGATTGTCATGGGTATCACAAGATAAAAGGGGTGAAAGATACTGAATCACCTGTATATTATTTAAATGTCCCGGAGACATGCAGCAGATGTCATTCCGATTCGGTTAGAATGAAACAGTTTAAAATACCCACCAATCAGCTTGAGTTGTATAAGGAAGGAAAGCATGGTCTTGCCCTTTATGGCAGGATGCCTGAGGTAAGAAAAACATCAGCTCCTAATTGTGCGGTATGCCATGGCCATCATGACCCTATGATTTCTGCCCATCAGGATATACCCCGTATATGCGGGAAGTGTCATCCCTCAACCTTTGATAATTTCAAAAAGAGTCTTCACTTTGACGCCCTCAAAAAGTCAGGAGACCCATCATGTGCCTACTGCCATGGCAATCATAAGGTAATTAAACCTGCAGGCGAGATATTTTCTAATTTTAAAAAGGGAGAATGCGGGGAGTGTCATGACCAGTCTTCAAAAGAATTTAAGGTTGGGCTGAATATAAAAAAAATAATAAAAGAGATTGACGATTTAAGAAATGAAGCAATCGGCAGTATAGAAGAAGTTAAAAACTATGGCAGAAATACCGGGGATTTAGAACAATTGTATAATGAACTTAACGGAAATATCCTCATGATTGCACCTGTAACTCACTCCCTTGATTTAGATAAAATAAATGAATATGTGAATAAAATAACAAAGACCTCACAGGAGGTTAAGGGAAAGGTAGAGGAATTTAAAAAGGAAATCAGTCGTCGCTATATGGTATATGCAGTCTCCATGATAATGATATTTACTGCTGTTATTATCCTTTCCATGCAGCTCTATATTTATAAGAGGACAGAGAAATAATTAATTAGTTCACACTGAAAAATGACTTTTTAGTATCAATTAATTAAGGAAATAAGACATGGTAATATAATTCACAGATATTTTTTCAGTCCTCTGCTTTTCAATATCTCCACTATCTTTTTCACATCCTGTGCCTTCTCCTTCGGGCAGATGAGGATGGAGTCTTTTGCGGCAACAATGACAAGGTCTTTCAATCCGATGGTGGCAACCAATTTTTTCGGACTGTGTATGATGCAACCCTCTGTATCAATGGCTGCATAATCTCCAACCACTGCGTTATTAAAATTGTCCTTTTCAAGAATGTCGTAAAGTGCCATCCATGTTCCGATATCGCTCCATCCTGTATCGCATGGAATTACCGCCACATTGTCAGCCTTCTCCATTATACCGCGGTCAATGGAAATACCCTTTATTCGTGAATATACATTTTTTACAACCTTCTTTTCTTTTTCAGTTTCAAGAACTTTCTCAATCTCCATAAGTCCATCAAATAAATCAGGCAGAAATCTTTTTATCATCTCAAGGATTGTATTTACCTTCCATATAAAGACACCACTGTTCCAGAAATAGCTGCCGCTGGCAACAAATCTCCTTGCCCTTTTTATGTCAGGTTTCTCTGTAAATCTGTTGACTGTGAAAACCTTTGTTTTGATTTTTCCCTCAAGTTTTTTCCCCGCCTGTATATAGCCATACCCTGTCTCAGGGTAGGATGGCTTGATGCCAAGTGTAATGATTAAATTCTTTTCATGGGCTATCTGACTGCCATCTGATATAAGTTTCCTGAATCTGTCTTCATCCTTTATGAGATGGTCTGCAGGAAGGACTGCCACGACTCCATCAGGGTCTCTTTTCTTTATATGAAGGGCTGCAAGGCCAATGCAAGGTGCGGTATTCCTTCCGAACGGTTCAACAATAATGTTTTCTGAAGGGATTTCACCAAGCTGTGCCTTTATTTCCTTTACATGGGAGCTGCCTGTAACGATAAAGACATTTCTATGTTTAATTACAGGCTCAATCCTGTGGATTGCCTTCTGGATAAGTGTTCTATCACCTGTGAGGTTTAATAACTGCTTCGGGGTTCTTTCTTTGCTCAGGGGCCAGAATCTTGTCCCGCTCCCTCCTGCCATTATCACTCCATATATCGTCTTTAATCTTTTCAATGTCTTACCTCTCAATCTCTTTTACGCAAACCCGGGACAGACAGTTTCTTAAGAAGCATAAAACCGCCTATGAGGAGGGCAATAAAAATGATGGTAAAGAGTTCAAAATAATTTTCTATGAGATGTTTTATCTCCGCACCGAACAACTGGATAAGCCCTGCCACAATGAAGAATCTTCCACCCCTTCCGAGGAGTGATACAAGAACAAACTTTCTGAAATTTATATAAAATACACCTGCAGCAATTGTAAATACCTTGTATGGAATTGGTGTAAATGCTGCTATCCCTATAGCCCATGCCTCGTATTTCTCAAAATAGTTATGGACAAGTGTTATCTTCTCATGGGAGAAAAATCTCTCCAATACAGGTCTTCCACCCTTTAATCCCAGAAGATAACCAAATGCACCTCCTCCTGCTGAGCCGATGGTGCATACAGTTGCATAAAACATGGCTGTCTGAGGATTCAGTATTGAAAGTCCTATAAGAAGGATATCGGGTGGAATCGGGAAAAATGACGATTCGGCAAAGGCAATTAAGAATAATGCATATGTCCCGTAATCAGTCTGTGCCCAATGGATAGTCCATTCTATTAAACTATGAATCATTTTTAAGCCTTAGATTTTAGTTTACTGTCCTTTTCCTCTACTTTTTCTGCAAGTCTTTTTTTATAAGACTTTAATTTTTTCTGTAAGGATTTATCTCCGATGGCTAAAATCTGAACAGCCAGTATAGCCGCATTTCTTGCCCCTCCCTTTCCCAGTGCCATGGTTGCAACAGGAATACCAGAAGGCATCTGAAGGGTTGAGAGTATTGAGTCCAGTCCAAGAAGGGGGGAAGAATTTATCGGCACACCTATAACAGGCATGGTTGTCTCAGCCGCAATAACTCCAGCCAGATGGGCTGCCCATCCTGCACCTGCAATGATTATCTTTATTCCCTTCTCTTCTGCTGAGTGGATATAGTCTCTTGTCTTTTTTGGTGAACGATGTGCAGATGTGATTGTGATTTCATATCCTACACCAAATGAATCAAGAACCTTTCCTGCCTCCTCCATTACAGGCAAATCCGAATCACTCCCCATAACAATCCCAACCAATGGTTTCATAAATCTATATCTCCTCCCTCAATAAATATTAACCCTATTCTTTCTCATATACAATATTGACTTCAACCCTTTAATCATAATTACCATATATTATAATAGTTTTAATGACGATACGAATCCGCTTTAAACTTTACTTTTTTCCCTTATAAAGCATATCAAGCGGGCTCTTCGGGGCATTTGCCATATCCCTCATCACATGGGTATAAATCATGGTTGTTTCCACATTTTTATGACCTAATAATTCCTGAACCTCCCTAATATTAACCCCATTCATTAAAAGATGCGTAGCGAAGCAGTGCCGCAGGGTATGAACAGTAACATGTTTATCTATGCCTGCCTTTTTCGCCGCATTTCTCACTATATTCTGAATTGTTTTTTCACTGATATGGTGCCGTCTTATTTTACCGCTCCTTGGATCAACCGAAAGTTTTAAGGAAGGAAACACATATTGCCAGTACCATTCCTTTCCTGCATTTGGATATTTACGGTCTAAGGCATCAGGCAAATATACATCGCCATGTCCTGATTTTAAGTCTTCATCATGAAGAAGTTTTGCTTTTTCAAGATGCGACTGTAATGGTAATTTAATCGCTTCCGGAAGTATCGTTGACCTGTCTTTATCCCCTTTGCCGTCCCTGACAAATATTAGATTAGAACCAAAATCAATATCTTTAACCCTTAAACGCGCCAGTTCCATAAGCCGGAGACCCGAACCATAGAGTAATTGAACCATCAGCGCTTCTGTGTTTTTTATATGTTTAAATAACTTTTGGACTTCCTCAATACTTAGAACCACCGGCAATTTAACCCCCCGCTTTGCCCGCACTGTTTTATCTAAATCAGTAAGTTCAATATTCAGGATAACCCGGAATAAAAATAACAAGGCATTAAATGCCTGATTTTGGGTTGAAGCAGATACCCGTTTATTTATGGCTAAATAACTTAAAAATTCCCGCACATCATCAGATTGCAATGGTTTTGTCTGAAAATCATTTCCTTTAACGTTTCCCATATAATAATAAAATCTTTTAGCCCAATCAATGTATGACCGTTCTGTTTTATAAGAATAATGTTTAATGCGCAGTGCCTCCCGCATTTTTTCAATGATTTGAGTCAGATTGAAAATATTTTTCTGCCTTTCAGGGTTATTGGGATGCAGTATGGTTGTATCTCCTTTTAAAAAATGGTCAAAATATAATTGCAATGATTCGTTAGCCTGATGAACCTGCCAATCAGACGCTTTTTTCTCTGTCTTTAATTGGGCCAAAAATTTCTCAATACGCAACTCTTTAG
>Ga0209343_10000180_pt1 | contig 84177 bp, 80 predicted proteins | sample RifCSPlowO2_02_FD_184026 | JGI IMG/M metagenome (GOLD analysis project Ga0209343, IMG submission 184026) | Groundwater microbial communities from Rifle, Colorado - Rifle CSP2_plank lowO2_0.2 (SPAdes) (version 2) | ecosystem: Environmental > Aquatic > Deep subsurface > Groundwater | place...
GGTCTCCGGCACGGCGGCGGGGCGGCTTCCTTAGTTCCGTTCAAAGTAGGTTCGAGCAAAGTGTATAATTACAGCACATAAAATAAATTTTATATAGTTAAAACTATATAAAATTTATTTTAAGAGTGAGGACGCAGAACCTCGGAAAGGGGTCGGGAAAACATTTGTTTTCCCGTGGCGGAAGTATTGAAACCGCAGGGTTTCAAGGAGCGAAGCGACGGGTTCTACCGAGCGAGCCGAGAGGCGGAAGCGAGGGAGAGTCCTCTTCCGCGCACCAGTAGTAACTTGTTTGGAATTGTAAAGTATAGAAAAATATGGCAACATTTGAATCTCCCGAAAATGTAGTTGAAAGTGGAAAAGTTGATCTAGATAGAATGTACGCAAGAGCAGTTAAAAAACTTCGGGGACACGCAGTTAAACCGGAGATTTTTTGTGATTTGTACGGCGCGCAGCAGGTTGAAGCCGACCTAGATGAAGTTAGACGATTAGAAAGAATTTTTGAAGCACAAAGCGCCGCAGATAAAATTCCTACAGGTAAACTAGCTAAAATATTTGAATGGATAATGCTTGAAAGCATAGAATTAAGCAACTGGTTGGGAGAAGATGTTGTAACAATTGTTCCATCGCAATACGATGATTATATAAATCACGTGGACAGCATAGCTGAATTTAGAAAACAAACTGGTGGCGCAGAGTATTTAGCATTTGGAATTGATGTAACTATAGGTATTGGAGTTGTGCATCAAAAATTATTAGGTATTAAGGATGAAATAAGGCGAGGAAAACTAACTCGTATAAAGTATTTTTTGTCTGAATTTGCAAATATCAGAGGTGAATTATCTAAGATTCCTCGCGTATTAATTGCCATAAGCGCAGAAAATGCTAAAAAACTGGCAGAATTATGGAGTAGTGCTAAGGAAAAATCAAAACTCGCAGATCACCCTATTCAGTTTCAGATAATAGATGAAATTTTGCTACAGCTTGAATATTTTATAGACTATTCAAGAGAGGTTGGAAATTCTGAAGTAGAAAAAATTTATATAAATATGCGCGATATAATTTTAAAAATAAAAACAGAAAGATTAGAACAAGATGGTAAACAGGATGGCGGTGAAAGAGAGGAGGGGTTTCGTGCGATTGAGTCGGAATTAGAAAAAGTTTTTAGCAGGTAATATTCATATGGAACCCAAGGTTATCTACGAAGACAAAAATTTGATAGTTATAAACAAACCCTCTGGTTTACTGGTACATGCTACTAATAAGAATGAGGCGGATACAGTAGTTGATTGGGTAATTAAAAAATATCCAGAAATTAAAGGAGTTGGAGATGGTGGAAGAGACGGCCGTCCTTTGCATGAGGCTACGGAGCGACACGGTATTGTGCATCGACTCGACAAAGAAACGTCGGGTCTTTTAGTGATTGCAAGAAATTCATTGAGTTATGAAAGATTGAAGGATTTATTCCGTACGCGACAAATTCAAAAAAAATATTATGCTTTGGTTTGGGGAAGTCCACAGCAAAACAGGGGAGTAATTAAAAAAGATATTAAGGCATATAAAGGAAAGAGGCAAACCGTTGAAGTTTATAGCCAAACAAAGACGTCTAAAGCTCGTGCTTCCGAGACACATTGGCAGGTTATAAAGCAATATAAAGAGTATGCGTTGATGGATGTTCAGCCGTTAACTGGAAGAACGCATCAGATAAGAGTTCACTTAGATTCTATCGGCCACCCCGTAGTTTGTGATAAATTGTACGGTAAGAAAAAGAGATGCCCCAGCGGACTTGGAAGATTATTCTTACATGCTTACTTTTTACGGATTCCGTTTGACAAAAACACAGTTTTGGAATTTGAGGAGGAAATGCCCAAAGATTTAAGTAATTTCTTGAAATCTATATAGCATTGTGCTACAATAACACGGTTGAATATACAAAAATATGAATCCTATACAAATTTTGTTAAAAGATAGACATAAGAAAAATATACCCGATTTGAAGGCGGGGCAAGTTGTGCGTGTTCATGAACGGATCAGTGAAGGTGATTCCTCAACCTCCCGAGAAACTTCTCGGTCTTCGGGTGGTGCCGACGGGCAGGCAGGACAAACCAAAGAAAGAACTCAAGTTTTTGAGGGGCTTGTTATTGCGGTAAAACATGGAAAAGGATTAGATGGAACTTTTACTGTACGCAAAATCGGAGCAGGAGGAGTCGGAGTAGAGAGGGTATTTCCTTTACACATGCCGGCTATTGAAAAAATTGAAATATTGCGACAAGAACATGTAAGGCGAGCTAAGCTGGACTATATTAGAAAGCAAGTAGATAAGAAAACTAAAAAAAGAAAAGCTAAAATTCAAAATCTTATATTTGGCGTAGGTGAAGAAAAGGAAGAAGAGGTAGAGAAGGAATTGGAAGATACGCAAGATGTATTGGAAGTTCAAGAGGTTATTGAACAAGAAAATAATGATGATGGGGTTAAGAATGAACAGAGTGTTGAGGGTGGGAAAGAAGAAATATCTACGGAACAACAAAAAGTGGACTCTACTGACGAAGGGGAAAAAAAATAGTAAAATAATAAAGACTGCCGCGGTGGTGCCCTCCTACGCTCGGCACTTCGTTTGAGCTTCGGAAGGGCCAGTAGTAATTTAAGTTTCTTACTAGCTCTTCCGTAGCTTTGATGGAAATCAAAGCGTAGGAGAGCCGCGGTGGTGGAATTGGTATACACAGTAGACTTAAAATCTATCTCCTTTTTGGAGTGAGAGTTCGAGTCTCTCCCGCGGCACAATTCACTTTGTTAATTTTGATGTGGGGGAGCGAGAACTTTGGAAGGGGGTCGGGGAAACACTTGTTTCCCCGCCTGCGTGGCCGACCCAGGCTACGCCAAAGGCTTCGCCGAGAGGCGAGAGCCACTTCTGCGAGGCGAAGGCCCGTGGGCGGATAGGCACAAACCGAAGGGTTTGTGGGAGCGAAGCGACGAGTTCTAGGAATGAAGTGACGGAGTCTCTCCCGCGGCATAGTAATGGGCGTGTAGCTCAGTCGGTTTAGAGCACGGAGCTTATACCTCCGCGGTCCTTGGTTCGAGTCCAAGCACGCCCACATGGGATTTAAAATAGGAATAAAAATTAGCCTTATAGGAACAGCCATCGAAGCGGTAGGAATGGTTTTAGATATTCTTCACCATCTTGAAATTGGTCTAAAAACCTCTGAAGGATTATTGACCTTAAACCACATTCTTATTTTTATTGGGTTCATTATAAATTTTATTGGTGTTTTAATAACCTTAAAGTCCAGAGTAAAATAAGGGCGTTTAGCCCCTCACATGCAATAATAAAATGTATTATGTGTATATAATAAGAAGTAAAAAAGATACTAGTTTGTACACTGGTTATACTAATAATTTGAAAAGGCGTTTTGTTGAGCACAACGATATGTTAAACATTTCTACAAAGCACAAGGCACCTTTCCAACTTATTTATTACGAAGCCTATTTATCTAAGTGACGCAAAGCATCGTGAAAAACAATTGAAACGTTTTGCAGGTTCTATGGTGCATTTAAAAAAGAGGCTTCGTAATACTTTAAGCATGTGAGGGGCGTTTAGCTCAGTTGGTTAGAGTGCCTCGACGACATCGAGAAGGTCGGAGGTTCGAGTCCTCCAACGCCCACTGGGTTTAATATCAGGAGAGCCGCGGTAACATCTCTCTCCTGCGCCTTTTATTTCATTGCGGGTTTTGGAATGACAAGTACTAGAGACTTGTTACTCCAAAGCTCCGATAATGTGTTGGAGTGAATAGTGAGCCGGACTAGCTCATTGGTAGAGCGTTGCCCTGGATTCTTCGGGGCCTCTAATAGTAATATTGGATGTAAAAATTGGGTGAATTCGGGGAAACCCCGACATAATGTCGGGACAATTCCGAGCCAAGCCAAAAAGGGTATAAGTTTTTTGGAAGGTGTAGAGACTAGTGAGTGAGTCCCAACAATAATCTCACATTTAGCGCCCAACTCCGTACCCCCGAGAGAACGGAGATGATATAGTCCAATCCCTAAAGTAATTTAGGAGTTAAGGAAGAGGCAAGCGTACCCAGTTCGATTCTGGGGTCCGGCACCAAAACAGAATACATACTTTGCGATATAGCGCGGACCTGCCCGCCGAAGCTCGCAAAGCGAGCGTAAGCGGGTGTCGTATAGTGGCTATTATACTGCCTTGCCAAGGCAGAAACGAGGGTTCGATTCCCTTCACCCGCTCAAAAATAAATAACTCATCCGCCAGCTGGCCGATGAGTTATTTATTTTAAGCATAAGCAGTGCTAAACTAAAAAGGTAGGAAGAAAAAATGTAATCCGCCTACGCGCAAGGCTGTGGCAGGATTTTATTTTCTAATTTTTCGCTATGCTCAAAAAAGAAAATAAAACAATTTTAACCGGAGATAGGCCGACAGGTCCTCTTCATTTAGGCCATTATGTTGGTTCGTTAAAAAACAGAGTGGAACTACAAGACAAATACAACACTTTTGTGCTTATTGCCGATGTTCAAGCTCTAACAGACAATGTGCAAGACCCTAGTAAAGTCCATGACAATATTTTGGAGGTAATGCTGGATTATTTGGCAGTAGGAATAGACCCACATAAAACTAACATTGTTTTACAGTCACAAATTCCAGAAATTGCAGAACTTACAGTGTATTATTTGAATTTGGTGACACTGGCTCGTTTGCAGAGAAACCCGACGGTCAAAGAAGAAATGAAGCAAAAAAATTTTGGAGCCAACGTTCCTGCCGGTTTTTTAATGTATCCAGTTAGTCAGGCGGCAGATATTACAGTATTTGGCGCACATTTAGTTCCTGTGGGAGAAGATCAACTGCCAATGATAGAACAAGCGCGCGAAATTGTTAAAAAGTTTAACAAGATTTACCCGTCTAGACTCGGCGAGGCTGGCAGCGAAACACTAATAGAGCCAAAAGCATTACTTTCTGATACGCCACGATTGAGTGGCATAGACGGAAAAGCAAAAATGAGTAAATCCTTAAACAATGCAATTTATCTGAAAGATTCAGCCAGCGAATTAAAGCGTAAAGTTATGCAAATATATACAGACCCTAAGCACTTAAGAATAAGTGATTCAGGCAATGTGGAAGGTAATGTGGTTTTTGAATATTTAGATATTTTTGATACGCAAAAAAAAGAGGTTGAACAATTAAAAAAACAATATAAAAAAGGTGGACTGGGGGATGTTGAATTAAAAAAACGATTAATAGAAGTTCTGGAAGAATTTTTAGCGCCGATCAGAAAGAGGCGCGAGGAATTAGGAAAAAACAAGGCGCAAGTTGTTAAAATTTTAGAGCAAGGTACAAAAGTTGGTAGAGAAGTTGCTAACCAAACTCTAAATAAGGTCAAAAAGGCTATGCGTCTTGACTATTTTTGATATTTTGCTAAAATTTAGGGGTAGCAGGAGGATGGATAGTTGGTATTGACAAGTGTCTATTTTAATGCTATAATACATATATATCTCCGAAAAACGGAGATTTTTTAATGCATATTTAATAACTCGCCAGCTGGCGTAAAATTAAAACAAAAAAATATGATTAGTAAACAAATTACCCTTTTGCATAAGTGGGAGAGGGGAAAACAGTTGAAATTTGATTTTGAGGATAATAGTATCCAAATAGAAAAATTTAAGCCCCTTGGGGTTGTCAGCAAAACTTTGTTGGTAGTGATAATGGTGTCAGTTTTATTTTCTGCTCATTTTGCTCTCGCTTACGATGGAAATATGCCAAAGTTAGTAACTTGGTTAAACACAGAACAAGATCCAACGATATTACAAGACGAGCAATCGCAAGAACCAGTTACTCCTGTTGCGCCAATACAAGAGCCAGATAGAGTTGTGCGAAGTTATTGGATGCCTGTAACAGCGTATTCATCTACACCGGATCAAACTGACTCTTCTCCCTTTATTACAGCAAATGGTACCCGCGTACGGGAAGGAATAATTGCTGCAAACTTTTTACCGTTTGGTACGAAAGTTAAAATACCATCTATGTTCGGAGACAGAGTATTTGTGGTACAGGACAGAATGAACGCGCGGTATTGGCATCGTGTGGATATATGGATGCCAACCAGAGCTCAAGCGTTGCAGTTTGGAGTAAGAACATTACAAATTGAGATAATACAAGAAACCTAAAAGAAAAACTGCCTCAATGAGGCAGTTTTTCTTTTAGGTTTCTTGGCTATGCGACGAGTATTATTACGCGGGAGTTAGCATTAACTTATCAAATTCCTTTCTTTCAATGACTTCTTTTTTTATTAAATAGTCTGCAATTTGTCTTAATTTATTTTTTTTCTGAGTAAGCACTTGTTTTGCGGTTTTGTAAGCGTCTTTTATAAAGCGCTCTACTTCCTGATCTATTTTGTGGGCAATTTCTTCTGAATAGTTTCTGGTTTCACCGAGTTCTTTTCCCAAAAATACCATTTCTTCCCTATCGCCAAATGTTACTGGGCCCAACTTTGTACTCATTCCATATCTTGTTACTAGTCTACGCGCTAAGTCGGAGGCCCTTTTTAAATCATCTGAGGCTCCAGTGGATACTTGTTTGAATGTAAGTTGCTCGGCTGTGTATCCACCCAACAAAACCGCAAGCTCTGCCAAAAAGTGTGTTTTTGTTTGGAAACTTGTTTCTTCATCTGGAACTTTTAGTGTATATCCACCGGCTCTGCCTCGGCTTATGATAGATATTTTATGTACAGGGTCGCTATCCGGTAAAGTTGTTGCTAAAAGAGCATGACCCGCTTCATGGTATGCGGCTATTTTTTTATCTTGGCTGCTGTAAACTTTACTGCGTCTTTCGGGACCCAGCATCACTTTTTCTATAGAATCATACAAATCTTGTTGGCGAATTGTTTTTTGGCGCCTACGTGTTGCAAATATTGCCGCTTCATTCATGAGATTTGATAAGTCGGCTCCGGAAAACCCAGGCGTTCTTGCGGCCAACTCTTTTAACGCAACATTTGTAGCTAGTGGTTTGCCCTTTGAGTGTAGTAATAAAATTTCTTCACGCGTTTTTATATCAGGAAAGTCTATTATTATTCGTCTGTCAAAGCGCCCTGGGCGAAGTAGGGCAGGGTCTAAAACGTCTGGACGGTTCGTAGCGGCAATTATAATAATACTTGTATCTTGTTCAAATCCATCCATTTCGCTTAAAATTTGATTTAGTGTTTGTTCTCTTTCGTCGTTTCCTCCTCCAAGTCCTGCTCCACGCAAGCGTCCTACCGCGTCTATTTCGTCTATAAATATTATGGCTGGAGCATTCTTTTTTGCGGTTTCAAATAAATCGCGTACACGAGCCGCTCCAACACCAACAAACATTTCTACGAATTCCGAGCCACTTATGGAGTAAAATGGAACTCCTGCCTCCCCGCTAATCGCGCGAGCCAAAAGAGTTTTTCCGGTTCCCGGAGGTCCCATCATCATTACTCCTTTTGGAATACGCGCGCCCATCTTTAAAAACTTTTGAGGTGTTTTTAAAAATTCTACTATTTCTTTTAATTCTTCTTTTATTTCCTCTTCTCCGGCAACATCTACAAAGGTTACTTTCTGTTTTTTACCCTGCGCACCTCCAAACAATTTTGCTTTTGCTTTACCAAAACTAAAGGCTTGATTTGCGCCACGCTGCGCGCCACGCATCATAAACCAAAGGAAAAACCCTATTATTAGGAACGGAAATATAAATGGCAAAAGAGTCGCAGCCCAAAATAGAAAGCCGTCTTCTGCCTTAAGTTCTAAATTAACTGCGGCAAGTTTATCTTTGTCCACATTATAATTAAATAATGATTGCGTTAAAGACGCTTCGGGTTCTTTGCGGCTTTTAAGTTTGGTATCATCTTGCAAGGTTATGCTTAAGTTATTTACTTCAACAATAATGTTTTTAACTTCTCCCGTATTTATTTTTTCTACCAGCGTGCTAAGAGAAATACTTTCCACTTCTTCAAACGGAGAATAAAAAAGCGACGCGAAACTGGTTATAATCGTAAAGACTAAAATCACGAGAAACACGTTTTTTATTATGGGTTTAGTTTTCATATTACTTTTTTTTATCATTTGTTATTTAGTTATTTTATCCGCCTTAGCTCGCGCCAAGCGAGACAGATTATCTCGTTGCTTAATACTTATTATTTTATCATAAAATAAATTTATAACATATTGTTTGTTTTATTTCAACAAAAAACCGATCGGATTGCGATCGGAGTGTGATTGGTGGTCCCGGGGGGTTGCGCGTAGCGCAACCCCCCGGGATACACCGTGACGAGTAGGTGAAACTCGAAGAAGATTTTACGTCTTAGATCAGGCGTCTGGCTCTTCTATGCGCCAGTTGGGAAAGGGGTTGTTAGGACTCGTTGGAGTCCGCATCCCCTTCATCCGTGGTCTCGGTGGCGGACACTTCATCAGCGCCCTTGCCATCGTTGGCCTTGGCCGCCTCGCGGCGAGCGATTCCGGTTGCCCGGTTGACGCTCGCGACGTTGAGGTATGCGCGCAACGCGCGCGCGCCCTCTTTGAGGTCGGCTTCATCCATCAACTTGGCTGCCGCTGAAATGGCCTCCTGCCCGGTGTGGGGCTGGAGCCATGCCCTCTTACCGTCGTCGGAGACAACGGTCTTCACGAGACCAAACTGTTCCAGTCCAGCCGTAGTGAGACCCCCGGCCCTCTTGGCCTTGACGATCGCCGCAACAGCGTGAGCCATCGCGGTCATCCGGCAAGCTCTGGCGAGCGCGAAGAGGCCAGCAATGTGCACCTCTTCGTTGAACACTGGAATCACGAGACGCCAAGGCGCTTTGCGCTTCTCGTCTTCTTCCAACATACCGACGGCCGCCTCGATCTCAGCCCAGACTTCGGGCTGGTCGTCTTGCGGCCGGCGAGTCGTCACCTTCTTGGCGGCGTTGATCGCAGCCCAGAAAGGATTGAACTTCTGGCCGTCGCCGTTTTCGCTGGCTTCGACACGTTGCCGTGCGACTCGACGAACGTCGTCCGCCGAGATGCCTGTGTTGCGTGGCATTTGGTACCTGTCTTCCTCCCCGTAAGGGGATGATTTGAGTTTCCGTCTTTTTCTTTTTCAGTTGTTTCACCTACAACTGGATGTATTATAGCAAAAATAAAAAAGATTGTCAATAGCGACAGTCCTTTTTATTTTTAAATTTAGTAATATAGTTATGTAGTTACTCTGCTAACTTTAATGCAATTTTATATTCGGCTGGGTCTATGCTTGTGATTTCAAATTTATATTTTTTACCCTCTTTTAATTTGTCTTTTAACTCTTGTTCATCTTTGAATTCCGATATATGCAGGAGTCCTTGTATGCCTTCTTCTATTTTCACTAAGGCTCCGTAAGCGCTTATTTTTGCAACCTCTGCTTCTAGTTGGTCTCCAGCTTTATATTTTTTTTCTATGCCTTCCCATGGATTATTTTTTAAGGCCTTTAGCGATAAGGAGACTTTTCCATCTTCTGCGATATCTACGATTTTCGCTTTCATTTTGTCTCCAACTTTTACTATATCGTGAGGGTCTTCTATCAAACTCCAATCAAGTTCTGATATGTGTATCAAACCTTCAAGTAGGGGATCAAATTTAATAAAAGCTCCAAAGTCCACAACACCAGTTATTTCTCCCTCAACTTCATCACCAATTTTATATTTACCTAGGGCTATTTGTACGGATTCACTTCCCGCCGCTTTTTCTGAAAATATAAGTTTATTTTCTTTCTGGTCCGCGTCCAAAATTTGTACTTGCATTTTTTTACCTATAAAACCTCGCAATTCTTGCAATATCTTATTTTTATCCCCGCCTTCTACTCTGGGGTAGTGTGCCGGTGCAAGCTGGCTCACGGGCAAAAATCCGCTGACATCTCCCACGACGCCCATCAACCCGCCTTTGTTTGCATCTGTTATTTCTATTTCAATAATTTTTTTATTCCTTTGCGATTCTTGTATGTGTTGCCAATTTTTTTCCTGCTTAGCTTCTTTTAAGGATAGTTCCCTGTAACCATCTTCGTTTTCAACTTCTATTACTTTGGCAGTCAGTTCATCTCCTGGTTTTAATTTTTTTATTTCATCTTGCGCTTTCAAATATTCGGCTCCATAGACGACACCAGTTCCTATGTGTCCTAGGTCTATATAAAGCACACCTCCTTCTTTATCTATAATTTTACCTTCTACAACATCGCCCTTTTTAGGCAACTGAAATAAAGATTTGTCAGTTTGCACAACTGATTTCATAGCATTTTTACCTGCCTGACCGGTAGGCAGGCCTGCCTGACCGGTAGGCAGGCCAGCTTGTCGCATGTTATTTGATGTAGGCAGGCTTGATTGTTTTGTAGTTATGTCTAACATAGTCTATAGCATAGCAGAAACTTATAAAACACGCAAGATTTTAATTGAAAGTAGATCAAAAAAATGATAGAATAAAGTAGTAAAAGATTGCTTCGCCCTCTCTAAGTAACAAGTAACAAGTAACAAGTAACTGGTAACTAGTAAAAAAGAACATTTGCCTTTGGCAAATCAAAAATTACTGATTACCTGCCTGCTGGCAGGCAGGCGAGTTACGGATTACTAGTTACTTTTTATGAGGCGTAGCCGAATAAAATGGTAATCACATGGTATGGACAAGCATGTTTTCGTCTTCAGAGCGGTCAAACCACGGTTGTTATTGATCCGTTTGAAAAAAAATTGGGATTAACTCCGCCCAAATTTGAAGCGCAAATTGTGCTTGTTACGCACGAACATTTTGATCACAATAACACTAAGGACATTAAAGGAGATCCTCTTGTTATAGATGGTCCTGGAGAATACGAAACCTCTGGCGTACGCATTAGAGGTGTTTTTTCTTATCACGACGACACAGAAGGAAGTCAAAGGGGTGTAAATACGATATATGTCATAAAAATGGAAGATATTAGAATTGTTCATTTGGGGGATTTAGGGCAAAACAGGCTCACCGAAGAACAGTTGGATACGCTAGGAGAGGTCGATATTTTGATGGTTCCTGTTGGGGGAATATACACCCTAGATGCCAAACAAGCGACCGAAATTACAAACCAAATTGAACCTAAAATTGTCATCCCCATGCATTATAAGGTTAAGGATTTGAAAGTGAAATTAGATCCCGTGGACAACTTTCTTAAAGAGGTAGGCAAAACAGAATTGGAGAAGCTAGATAAATTCACCATAAAGCAGAAGGATTTATTAGATTTAGAGGGTAAGATGGAAGTTATCGTTTTCAAATTATAAATTTGAATGAATTTTAAATTTCTAATTAAAAAATTGTTTTAAATTTATCATTTTAAATTTTAAATTGGAGCGGAGCGACTATGAGTTATAAAAAACGTTTAGTAATTTTTTTTAGTATCATACTTACGATGGCAGTCATATTAGTAGGGTTTTTTATTTTTAATACAAAAAGTAATTTTAGGAATGTAAATATAGATATACTTAGGGAAGCAAAATCTATACTTAATGATGGCAAGTAATAAAAAACTACAAGACAAACCGAAAGACGAGTCCCCAAAACAAAACATACAGCCGAGGCCACTGGTGAGCGAAATGCAGGAATCTTATTTAAGTTATGCGATGAGTGTTATTATGGCGCGCGCCTTGCCAGATGTTCGTGATGGATTAAAGCCAGTTCACAGGCGTATTTTATATACAATGCACAGAATGGGTCTAAACTCTAGTTCTAGATTTAGAAAGTCTGCGGCTATCACTGGTGAGACCATGGGTAAATATCATCCGCACGGCAATGCGGCAATTTATGATGCTATCGCGCGTATGGCGCAAAATTTTAGTATGCGCTATCCCTTAATTTGGGGACAAGGAAATTTTGGTTCAATTGATGGGGATAATCCCGCAGCCGAACGATACACAGAAGCAAAACTTATGCCGATAAGCTCCTTGATGCTGGAGGATATAGACAAGGACACTGTCGGCTGGATGGATAACTACGATGGTGAACACAAAGAACCGCGTGTTTTACCCGCAGCATTACCTCAGCTGTTATTAAATGGAACATTGGGAATTGCTGTTGGTATGGCAACAAACATTCCTCCGCATAATCTTGCCGAGGTCATAGACGCCACCATTCAGCTTATAGATAAACCAAAGTCAACCGTTGAGGACTTAATGCAGTTTATAAAAGGTCCCGATTTTCCAACCGGAGGTATGATTTATAACAAAAAAGCTATTTTGGAAGCGTATGGGCAGGGCAAAGGTCCGATTGTAATACGGGGCAGAGCAGAAGTTAAAGAGCCCACAGCTAAAAGCAAAATTAAGGGAACTTATATAGAAATTACAGAAATCCCTTATCAAGTAAACAAGGCAACTTTAATTGAAAAAATAGCGGCATTAGTGTATGCCGACAAATTAGATTCGGTTCGAGACATAAGAGACGAAAGCGATAGAGAAAATCAGGTTCGTATTATAATAGAACTAAAACGCGATAGCCAGCCAAAGAAAACTCTAAATAAGCTTTATAAATTCACAGAACTTCAAAAAACCTTCCACTTGAATATGACAGCGCTTGTAGGCGGAGTTCAACCGCAAGTGCTTAACTTAAAAGAAGTTTTAGAAAAATATATAGAACACAAACGTGAAGTAGTGCGACGTCGTACCCAATATGACTTAAACCAAGCAAAGGAACGGGCACACATACTTGAAGGACTTAAGAAAGCATTAGATAATATAGATAGGGTTATAGCAACTATTAAAAAATCAAAAGACCGTATAGAAGCTCATAAAAATTTAAAAAGTACTTTTAAGTTTACGGATAGACAGACAACCGCTATATTGGACATGCGTCTTCATAGCTTGGCTAACCTCGAAAGAAAAAAAGTAGACGATGAGTTGCGTGAGAAGAGGGCGTTTATTAAAGAATGCGAGGAATTATTGAAAAGCGATGCCAGAATGAAAACCCAGATTAAGAAAGAACTTAACGATGTTAAGGATAAATATGCTGACGAACGTCGCACAAAGGTAAATATAGGTAGCGTTGGGCAGTTTAGCGAAGAAGATTTAATTCCAAAAGAAGAAACCATTATCTCAATGACGCGCGATGGATATATAAAGCGAGTCGCGCCTTCCGCCTATAAAGTTCAGCATAGAGGCGGAAAGGGGATTATTGGGATGGAAACTAGAAGCGACGACGTTGTGGAACATTTTTTGTCAGCTTCAACGCACGATAGATTGTTGTTTTTTACCAATCAAGGAAGGGTGTTTCAGGCATTGGCATATGAGATACCGCCATCAACTCGCACCGGACGTGGCAAAGCTCTTGTAAACTTTCTAGAGTTACAGAAAAACGAAGAGGTCAATACAATAATCCCTTTAACCAGAGGAGAAAAAAGTAGAATTAAAGAAGGGAATTTTCTGATTATGGTTACAAAAAATGGAATTGTAAAAAAGACCCCTGCTAAAGATTTTGAAAACGTACGCAGAAGCGGTCTCATAGCTATAAGATTAAAAAAGAACGATAAGTTAAACTGGGTTGGAATATCAGGTGGGTCTGACGACGTTATTTTAAATACAAAAAATGGACAAAGTATTAGGTTTTTAGAAAAAGATGTAAGACCCATGGGACGAAGCGCAAGCGGTGTTAGGGGCATAGCTTTAAAAGACGGTGATGAAGTTGTCAGTAGCGATATAGTTAGTGACGATAAAGATAAGGACTTGTTAGTGGTTATGGCGAATGGTTATGGTAAACGAACTGCGCTTAATTTATTTAAAAAACAAAAGAGAGGCGGTAGCGGAATAAAAGCAGCGAAAGTAACCGGAAAAACCGGAGAGGTGGTGGGTGTATCTGTGATTAAAGATACAGAAGAATTAATAGTAATTTCTAAAAAGGGACAGGTAATACGTGTGTTGATAAAAAAAATCTCACGACTAGGAAGAGCAACGCAAGGAGTTAGGATAATGGCGCTAAAAGCGGGAGACAAAATAGCATCTGTCGTTTTTGTTTAGCGGGTTTAGGTATTAAGTAAAAATTAGATTTTAAACAAACTTAAATTTAAATAGAATGGAATTAGTGTTAGATCAACAAAAAAGTAACCCCAGCAGTATCTTTTTAAATCCCGTAGGTTCGGTTAAAGATTTTGGTTTAGACTTGGGTATGCATGTTGCAGATTTCGGCGCTGGGGCAGGGCATTTTACAAAAGCGATAGCAAACGCGGTGGGCGGTAGCGGAGTTGTTAGCGCTGTAGATATCAAAAGAAGTTCTCTGGAAGTTATTGACGGCATAAAAAAAATAGATGGACTGTTTCAAATACGAACTGTGCAGGGTAATTTAGAACAAAAGGGCGGGTCTAAACTTGAAGATAACTCCCAAGACCTTGTTTTGTGTTCTAACATTTTACACCAAGTTAACAACCTATCTGTGATTTTGGAGGAAGCACACAGGGTGTTGAAACCAAAAGGTTCCCTGGTTGTTATTGACTGGTTTGAGAAGGCGATACTGGGCCCGCTTAGCAGAATTTCCCAAGAAGATATAGATAAACTTGCTACCAGTGTAGGATTTAAGAAGAATCGCGAAATAGATGCTGGAGGCTTACACTATGGAATGGTATTTAAAAAAAATAACAAAATTTAAAATACTACCACATGCCAAAAATTTTTAACGACTTAATACTTAGGTTACGCAACTTAGCGCCCTATCAAAGGAACCGTATAATTTTTGGCGCTATTGTGGGGCTTATTTTATTGTTTATAATTTTGGGGATATTTGGTGTGTTGGGCAGAAAAGAAGTAGATCAAGGACCGCCACAAAAAGAGGGTACGCTAGTATTTTGGAGTATTTTTGATGAAGAAGATGTATTTAAAGATATAATAAATAAATATCGGGCAAAAAATCCGCAGGTAAAAATTGTGTATAGGCAGAAAGATTACAGCAGTTACCGCGAGTTTGTCGCCGAACTTTTGTCAGCAAAAGAGGGCCCTGATATATATGCAATTCATCATACATGGCTTCCGCTTGAGAAAGAGCGCCTTGTGTCTATGAACGAAGTAGTTATTGACGAAACAACGGGCAAGGGTATAGATGCGCCTTCCATAATAAGTAAATATCCAGATATCTTTAGATTTGATTTTGTGGTGGAAGAAGTTGACGATTCGGGCAATAGCCAACCAGTAATATACGCGCTTCCTTTAGCTATTGATACGCTCGCTCTTTATTACAATGAGGACTACTTTAACAGTAACGGTATTGTGTTTGCGCCGGGTACTTGGGAAGAATTTGTTGAAGCTGTTAAAAAATTGCGCCGTATCGATGCAAATAACAATATTACTTTGGCTGGTGTGGCCGCTGGAAGCGCATTTAACGATAAAGTAAATCGCGTTACAGATATTTTGTCTCTTTTAATGATACAGTCCGGAGCAGAAATGAACGATAAATTTGGGAATGTAACTTTTGATAGGGGAGTTGAAGCACAAAATGGCCTTACATATTTTCCGGCTAAAGAAGCAATGACTTTTTATACGTCTTTCAGTAACCCAAACTCACTAAATTATACTTGGCCTACCAACGACAGATATTCCATAGATGCTTTTGCGCAAGGGTATGCCGCAATGATGTTTAACTATTCTTACCATCGCGATACAATTAGGGAGAAAAATCCTTCTTTAAATTTTGCGATAGCTCCCATGCCCCAACCTCAAGAAAGTACAAAGAGAATAAACTACGCAAGCTATTGGGGTTATGCAGTTCCAAAAATTTCTGATGAGCCAAAACTTGCTTGGGATTTTATTAACTTTATATCTCAAGAAGAAAATGCTAAGATATACTTAGATGAATCTAATAAGCCAACCGCTCTTAAATCTCTTATTTCCTATCAACAAAAGGATCCGGAACTTGCTGTATTTGCAAATCAAATTTTGAGCGCAAAAAGCTGGATACAGCCAGATTTTTTTGAAGTTCAGCGCATATTAGAGCGTACAATAAATGATGTGTTAACAGGTAATAAAGATATTGAAAGTGCGTTAGACAATGGCGCAGATGAGATAAACTTTTTACCACGCAGCTTTGAAGATCTTTAAGGGGTGATCCATTGGTTTTGTTCATCGCAAGTCGTTCAGGGTAAGATAAATGAATATGAAAAACTTTTTTAAAATTTTAATTATAACTTTTACAGTTTTTACTTTAAGTGTAGGTTTTTTTGGAGTTGCAAATGCCGCGAGTAACTTATTTAGATGCAACTATCGTTCTGGTGGTGGTGCTTCAGATTGCTATGTTGATACTTCTACTACAGATTGCGATGGGGGAAAGGTTGTAGATGAGTCAATATGTGACGAATTTGATGACAGACCAAGCTTATGCAACGGTGCGGCCGGCCATTGCATCGCATCTATTTTAGCCCCTTGCGATACAGACTCGGAATGTATAAATGAAAAAGTGTGTTACAGGGGTGGCTGTATTCTTCCTAGTTCCATACCATGTGACGCAGATAGCGATTGTCGGGATGGATATATTTGTTCTCTCCTAGGCACTTGTGCTCCAAGCAGTGAGCAAAATAATAACTCAAACCCTGGATCAGGGGGCAACATAATTTCTTTGCCCAATCCGCTTGCCTCGGATAATTTTGAAGACTTTATAACGAGTTTGATTCGCTCGCTTACAGTTATTGCCTCACCAATACTAGTTTTGATGATTGTATGGGGGGGATTTACGTTTGTGGTTTCTGGCGGAAAACCAGAAAAAGCAAAGAAGGGTAGGGATATAATAAAGTATGCGATTATTGGATTTGTTATAATAGTTTTTGCTTGGATAATCGTGGCTATATTGCGAGGTATATTGTAAAAAAGGTAAAAAAGAAGAGTAAGTATGTTGTATTTTAAGTTCAGTATGTAATAATTTAAATAAGTATTAAAAACAGTAGTTAGGAAAGGTCGTTTTTAGACACCTAAAGTAGACCTTGGCGATTTGTTTACAGCAGATTGGCAAGTGTATACTTATCCGGCGCATGGGTTTTATCTGTGTGCCGTGGTTATACAAAACTTATGGGTTCAAATATTTTTTCAGTTTCAAAACTACCCGTTATTTTAGTTGTTATATCTTTGTTCGCTTTGGCTTTTATGCCTAGTTTTGTGCACGCCGCAGATACTTGTAAGGTGAGAGCGGATATTAGCACAAAGGAGGCAAGTGATTTACTAAACAGAACCCGTGCTAATGTCGGATCTGGATCTGAGCTTGATTTGGATGGAGATGACTCTTCAGATAACGCGCTCTTATGCACATACGGTCTTATAAAGTTTGCAACTAATTTATTGTTTGTTGCTGTGCTTGCGATAGCCACATTCTTTATAGCTCTTTCTGCGTTCTACTTTATTACCGCAGGTCAAAATCCAGACAAGGTACAAAAAGCACGAAACTTTCTTATTTGGGCAGTTGTAGGGCTTGTTGTTGCATCTCTTGCTAGAGTAATTCCTGCGATTGTTAGAGGAATTATCGGACTTTAAGATGGTATGTCGATAGTGTTTGATAGAGGTATATAGAAATTTACAAAAACAAAAATCCCAATCCGCCAACTGGTGGACTGGGGTTTTTGTTTTTGTGGACAAAGTCGTATATTTTTGGTAAAGTGTTAGTTATAGATTGTCCAGGTGGCGGAATTGGCATACGCGCCAGCCTTAGGAGCTGGTGGGAGCAATCCCGTGGAGGTTCAACTCCTCTCCTGGACACTAAAAAAAGGAGCTTTAAGCTCCTTTTTGGATTTACGGGTTTATTTATTCTTGTAAGAAACTTTCTACGCCTCCTTCTGGATTTGAAGCGTCGCATTCTTTATGTTTTTCTTTGAGTTCGTTTTCTGTAAAAAAGATACCACCGCATCCCCGACACCATTTTTGGGTGCCACCATCGTCATATGTGTCTACAACATAACTTGGCATAACTTCGCGGTTAACTCTTTTATTTCCCATTTGGCTTTCGCCCTCTTGTTTAATTGGTTGCTCTTTTGCCATTTTTTTATTTTTAAGTATGTTTTATTTTACCATAAAGACCTTTATTTTAAAAGCCTTTATTTATATATAAAAAATAGTACAGTTTATTCTAATGGATTTCTGTTTATTGGATAAAGTTTAGGCGATTTATAGTTGGAATAAAATGTTTTTTCGAATAACACATTCCCATCTTTATTTTTTACAATTTGTTGCAGGGTCGCTTTTACTGACCCGTCTGATTTTTGATCGTATGTTACTGGTCCTACAATCTCCACTTGGCGACCATCATTTTGTCCGTATATCTCAAAAGTTAATTTAGATCCTTCAATTTTTTGTTGGATTAATATATATCCGGGTGTGTTATTTTTAAATGCCAAATCCGGGCTTGGGGGATAAATCGTAGCGTCAAATCCGGGAGTACCATAATAAACAACAGGGTAAGAATGATTGCTTCTTTTTGTTATTTCAAGCCCCGAATACACAGCGGCGCGAAATAGTGTTGTAGAAACTTGGCAAAGCCCGCCTCCGTATTCTGGAACAGTTTGGTTATTTTTGATAACAAGCTCTGGCAAATAACCCTCTGTCGCGGTGACTTCTCCCAAGGATTTGTTAAAAGAGAATTCTTCCCCCGGTTTTATCAGCAGTCCCTGATACTGACTGGCGCCTAGCGCAATATTATGTTTACGAGAGTTGGGAGAACCTGCAAAACTGCTTTCTCCGCGTCCAAGTAGGGCATTTATTCCAAGATTATCAACGGTAACTTGGGTAATTTGGGGGGAAGTTTCTACAAAAACTAAAGAACTTTGTTTTTGCGAGCTTTCTATAGCATTTGCTATCTGATTAGTACTTTCTTCTATGTTTAGTTCATACCCAGGTGTTGCTAGGTTGAAGGCCACGACTCTGTCTTTTTCTAGTTTGAACTCCGCATTTACCGGCGCAGAGCGAAGACCAGCCACAAAAGGAGTTAGATAATTTTGTACACGGGCTCTGGATATTGTTGCGGTCAGGATGTACTCGTTGTCATTTTTAGCCGGACGAAAGTCAATCCAGTTTATTAGATCTTCATATTCTATTTCCCACTCATCACTTTTAGCTTTTATAATATAGGGCCCATTTTCTACAATAGCTTGAGCTTGCGCAAGCGCTTGTGGTACGCCCTGGTTTTCAATGAGCGGTTTATCTATGGTTTGCTTTAGTTTTATATCTTCGTTGGAAAGGATATTCATGCGATACAGAATTTTATTTTGTAGTTCGTTAATATTTATAACAAATCCTTCTTGAGCAGGTGAAAAATTAAATACTTGCGTATCAAAGTCGTATATAAAGGACGCATTTTTTGCTGGATTGTGTATGGGTTCTAGGGTGTTAGATACAAAATGGGAAAATATAGTTCCGTCAAGTTCGATTTTAATAGGTACCTTAACACCAAACATAAACGCTCTGGCTTGATATAATTTATTTAATACATAGTTTTTATTTTTACCTACGGCATAAGCGTTTTCTAATGTCGTTTTTATATCAAATGTAGGTCCGAAATTTTTTGTATTTGCTTTAAGCTCTATACCCGTATCGGTAACTAGGGACATATTAGAATTTTTATAATTTTCGATTTTAACTTCAAGAAGTTCTTGAGCTTTTTGCGTGTTTAGTTCATACAAATTTATACCCACCACACTTACGCCCCTTATTGCTTTTGCATCTTTGTTAACAAATCCTATGATTAAAAAAAATATTGCTCCCATAAATAAAACAGGGAGCGATATACTAATAAATCTCCGCATATTGCGGCTCATTGTATAGTTTGATAAAAGCATATTTATATTTTTTTAACCTTTAGTTTTTTTTGATTAGACTTAGATAGTTTAGGTAGACGTATACTTAGGATTCCATTTTCAAGAATGGCGTCTGATTTATCGGGATCTATTTCTGTGTGTAAGCGCACAGAACGAGAAAAGGCACCCCAATAGCATTCTTTGTAGAAATAATTTTCATCAGAAATTTGTTCTCCGTGAGTTCTTTTTCCGCGAATTGTGACAGAATCAGGAGATATGTCTATGTCAAGGTCATCTTCGTTTACGCCTGCGATAGCAGATTTGATGACCACTTCGTCGTCTAACTCATATACATCTATATTTAGACGGCCTTCTTCTAGGTATTCATCAAACGCATCCCGTGTTTTGATGTTTGTTTTTGTTATAGATGTTTTTGGTTTTCTGGGCATTCTTTTAGATTTTTTAGAACTAGCTGCCAAGGTAGCAATCGGTGTTTCTAGGTCCTCGTCTTCTGGTTCATCTTCCCCAAGCTCTTTTAGCATTTCTTCATCTACCTCCAGTTCGCCTTCTTCCAGTTCATCCGCTGGTTCATCTTTAGGTTTTTTTTCAAGTTCTTCTACACTGAAACCATCCAATGCTTCTGCCTCTTCGTCGCTTAAATCGCTAGAGTCAAAGTCATCTTCATCTCCATCGTATGCCAAATTAGCCTCGTACTTAGTGTCGTCTATTTTTAATGATCTGCCTAATTTTTCGAAAAAAGAATCATGTTTAGCCATTTTTTAAGGTAGGGTTACTTTACTAAATTGTATTTTAGCTAATCTATTTATCCCTACTAATATTATTATACCAGAAATTATTAAAAGAGTTGCAATAATAATTACACCGAATAATCCACCGGTTGTTGATGCGTGTAAAATTTTACCCTCTAAATCCATTATAAAATTATTATAGACTCCGTGTAGCAGAGTGGCAAACACAAGCCCGCTGTAAAAAAATTTCCTTTTTTGGCTGGGTGTTTCTAGTGACAGTGCGATAAAATATCCTAAAGCTCCGCTTGCTATAACATGTAAAAATGTAGCTGTTACCCCCCGAAACATTGAGATCCTAATTACGTCTGCGGCAGTTTCAGCAAAACCTATCGCATAGGTTAAATTTTCTATTGCGGCAAATCCGAGTGCTGCGGCTATCATGTACACCATTGCGTCCTGCGGTTCATCAAAAAATTTTTTTGGCATTGCGCGAAATCTTACCACTAAGTACTTTGCTATTTCTTCTACAAATGCGACAGCTATAAAAGAATAAGTCACGGCACTTAAAGCTATTGCGGCAAACGGCGCAAACACAAATTCTTGCGCGCCTGCTTCTACTATAACCACGGGAAGCGCTATGATTACACCCCAAATGAATATCTGAGCGATATTGCGCGCGCGTTCTTGATGGCGGTCTTTATGCATAAAAAAAAGCAACCAAAGAATACTTGGCACTATAGAGAGAGGGAGTGCGAGCGTGCAGAGTCCCCAACAGCTTGTTGGAATGTCTTGCATACTTATATTGTAACATGTAACTTTTGCTGTAGAAATTTAAATAAAAAACCAGTAATTTTGTTGCTGGTTTTGTTTTGTCTGGAGTTAAAAATTCGTGGTGCCGTAGCGGTTTTTATCGAATAAATCGTTTTGGGTTTCTTTAAATTTCGCCCAGCCTCCGTCTCCCATGCGCATACCTCCATACAGAAAGGACCAAAGAGAACGCAGTACAGACCATACAATTAAAACCAAAATACGTACCACAAGCATTATCAAAGACATCAACAAGGCAATCCAGCCAATTCGTTTTATAAATTCGTCAGATGCTGTTCCGTCAATGATTCTTGAATTGACAGCCCTTTCCGCCAGTTGCGCAGCGAGAGCACCCATGGGCGCCCAAGTGGATATAACCGCAAATGCAGTAAGTCCCCAAAGCCATAGGTTCATTTCTGCTCCTCTTTTTTGTAGAGATTGTTACTAGCCATAATTATAAGGTATTTATTTTTTTTTTGTCAAGAAGCTCGTAATGGTTCAATACCTTCTGAACACCTTATATGGTAATTATGACTCATATGTCATACACAACAAAAAATTGGCTCAATCGTAGGATTGAGTTGACTAAAAAGTTTCACGTTTTCCTCCTTCGTTCGTTAGTCAATGGACTTCGGGCGGACGCGGTATGTTTCATGTTTCAGGATATTGGCCATTTTCTAATCATGAGTGGTTCCTTGTCGCTAGACAGGTATTGATACAATTCTTCGGTTATAAACGGCATAAATGGATGAAGCACTGTTAAGGCATCTATCCAGATATCAAGTAACAATTTTTGTCGCGATTTACGCATTTTTTTATTGTCGCCGTTTAGTATTTCTTTAGAACTTTCTAGAATTTCGCTTGCGAAAGTGGTCCACATAAAATGATAAAGCGCCTCTGCGCTGTGCCAATACTCACAACGCTCCATATAGCGCGTTATTTTTTTTTTAAACTTTTTAAAATCTTTTGATATTTTTTTGTCCTGATCCGTTAAGATAGCTTTTTGTTTTGGGTCGTGGTCTTCTAAGTTCATTAGTAAAAATCGTGTAACATTCCAAAGTTTTGTAGCAAAATTTCTATAGCCACGAATTTTGTCTTCAGCGATGGTCGGGTCTTTACCTATGGAGTTTCCAACAATCAGCGCCATGCGCAGAGCGTCTGCTCCGTACTCTTGGACAACGCCTAATGGATCTATCGCATTTCCTTTAGATTTACTCATTTTTTGGCGATCTTTATCTCTTACCAATCCGTGTAAGTAAACAAGGCGGAATGGAATTTTTTTAGTTCTCCAAAGGCCAAGCATAATCATGCGCGCTACCCAGAAAAAAATAATGTCGTATCCAGTTTCTAGTATGCTTGTTGGATAAAATGTTTTGAAATCTTTTCCATTGGGCCAGCCAAGAGTTGCAAATGGCCATTGACCAGACGAAAACCAAGTATCAAACACATCGGGATCGCGTTCTAGCGCAGACCCACTACACTGGGAGCATTTTTTTGGTTCTTCGCCAGCAGTTATCGTCCAAACTTCCTTGTCGCTATTTGAGCAACTTTCGCATTTCCACGCGGGTATTTCTATGCCCCACCAGTTTTGACGAGATATGTTCCAATCTTTTATATTTTTCATCCAATGCATGTAGGTCTTTTTTTGGCTTTCAGGGATTATTTTAATTTTTTCATCCCTCACAGCTTTTATTGCGGGTTTTGCGAGCGGTTCTATTTTAACAAACCATTGTTTCATTAACATTGGTTCTATTATGTTTTTACATTTATAGCACAACGCTACAGTGTGTTTGTAAGCTTCTTCTTTTTCTAGTAATCCTTTGTTTTTTAAATCTTTCACAACTATTTCACGCGCTTCTTCAATTTTCATGCCTGCGTATTTTCCAGCTTTGTTATTTAATCGTCCATTTTTATTTATGACAGATATAGGACCTCCAATTTCATCCTTATGTCGTTGCCATATTTCGTAGTCGTTTTGGTCGTGGGCTGGAGTTACCTTAAGTGCCCCTGTTCCAAATTCTGGATCTATTATTGAATCCGCGATAACCGGCATATATCTTTTTTCTATAATTAAATCAACTTCAACTTTTTTTCCTATATAATTTTTGTATCTTTTATCTGTAGGATTTACAGCAACTGCCGTATCGCCAAAAATAGTTTCAGGGCGTACCGTAGCTACAGTTAGGGGACCGTATTTTAAATAGTATAATTTATCGTCTTTTTCTTGGTGTTCAATTTCAAGTTCGCTAAATGCAGTCTGATGTTTAACACAATAATTAACCAAACGTTCTCCACGATAAATTAGCCCTTCCTTGTACATATCTTGGAAGGTTTTGTATACGGTTTTTGTTACTTTGTCATCCAAAGTAAAAACTTCGCGGCTCCAGTCGCAACTTGCGCCAAGGGTTTTTAGTTGCTCGCGTACAGTATTGCGATTTTTTTGAGTATAATTCCAAACTTCTTTATAAAATTGTTCACGCTTCATATCCAGACGGCTTCTTCCTTCTTTTTGTAACTTTTTTTCATAGACCACTTGAGTTTCAAATCCAGCGTGATCCATTCCGGGAAGCCAAAGCGCTTTTTTTCCACGCATGCGCGCATAGCGTGTCATTATATCTTCTAGTGTTACAAATAGTGCATGGCCTATATGTAGAGGGTCGTTGGCGTTAGGTGGGGGAATTAGAATGCAGAACGGCTCTTTATGTCGTGACGGCAATTTGTCCGGATTAAAATAGCCACTCTTTTCCCAAAGAGCGTATATGCGAGGTTCAGATTCTTTATGATTGTACCTTTTATCTAATTCTTTCATACTATTATTGTACTTTTGAGAATATCAAAAATCAAATATCAAAAAGTTTTTTATAGCCTATCTTTATTTTTTAATTTTAAACGGACTTAATTCTCCGTGATAAGTTTATTGCTGTTAGCTTCCAAAACTTTCCAGTCTGATACGTATCCGTTTTGGTAGCGTAAGTACCCCGCAATTGCAATCATTACTCCGTTATCTGTTGCCAGCTTTATCTGTGGGACAAGATACTGGGCGTCTGGAAGTTCTCTTTTTATTTCCTCTTGCAATTCTTTTTTGAGTTTTTGGTTTGCCGCAACCCCTCCGGCAAGCATTATTGTTTTTGTGTTATATTCTTTTGCTGCTTTTATGGTTTTTGAAATAAGCACATCAACTATCGCTTGTTGAAAACTAGCCGCCATGTCTGCTTTTTGAGTTTGAATTTCTTTTTTATTTAATTTTTCAAGCGTATAGCGAACCGCAGTTTTTAAACCAGAGAAACTGAAGTTGTAGTCACCGCTTTTTTCCATGGGTCGGGGCAAGTCAAATTTACGAGGATCACCTTTTTTCCCTAATTTTTCAATGTGGGGTCCGCCAGGGAAGGGGAGTTTTAGCATTCTTGCAACCTTATCAAACGCTTCTCCAGCTGCGTCATCTAAGGTTTCTCCCAGAAGTTCATACTCCATCCAGTTTTTTACTAAAATTAATTGGGTATGCCCGCCGGAAACAGCTAGAGCTATTGCTGGAAATTTGATTGGTGAGTAGTCGGTATTTAGAAGGTTGACAGCAACATGTCCTTCCATATGATCTATACCAATTATAGGAATGTCCCAGAGAACAGAGAGCGCGCGGGCAAAGTTAACGCCGACCCAAAGGGCGGGTTCAAGTCCCGGTCCGTGAGTAACGGCGATTAAATCTATGAGGGGTTTATCACGGGTTGCTATTTTTATTTTAAAATTTTTTAACAGTTCTGGGTAACGGTGCAGTATATTATCAATAGCTTGAAGCTTGAAACTTGAAACTTGAAACTTTGAAGAACTTAGTTTTAATACTTTTTGGAGGGTTGGAATTAGGTTTTTTTGATGTTCGCGTTTAGCTAATCCCGGGACAACTCCACCGTATTTTTTGTGTATTTTAATTTGAGATGCAATTATATTTTTAAGTACCTTAAAAATAGGCGAATTTTTTTTCGTCTCGTTTTTGTCTTGACGAAACGGGCCGCTTGCTTCCACCAATGCAAGAGCTGTTTCATCGCAAGATGTTTCTATGCCTAAAATAGTTAGCTTTTTGTCCATACACTTTGAACGCCCCAATCCGCCAGCTGGCGGATTGGGGCGTTTGGCAGTTTGTACTGGTAGAAAATAAATGTTTTCCCGACCCCTTTCTCGGGTTCAAATCCCGTTGTATATGGAAGGCGAAACGTACAAATTGCTTCGCAATTTTACGTTCCAGCAACGTAAAAACGTATACTTTTCAAATAAAATTTACGTTTTGTACGTTGTGGTCCCAACGGGATTTGAACCCGTGTTACCAGGATGAAAACCTGGCGTCCTAGACCAGACTAGACGATGGGACCGCAAAATGCATTAACCCTATTTTTGGGCGGGCGTATTTTCAGCGCCTGCTTTGTCATTCGTCCGCCTCGGCTTCGCTCTTGGCGAGACGGGTCGCTTACGATGCTCTGGTATCGTTTTGCTCCTCACTTCGCGCATTCATCTAAAAATGCGTTCCGTTAAATGAATTCTATATTTCAAGGAGAGGGCACCTAGACGATGGGACCAGTAACTATATTTTACTGAAAAATTAAAAAAAATCAAGATTGTATATCGTGCAGTAATGTTATACTAGATTTAGTACACGAAAAATTAAGAAGGGAGGTGGCGCATGACAGGCAAAGACTTAGTAGCAAATCCTTCGGAAGACGAATTTACAGTGAATGTTTCTCAAAAACTTTCTCCTCAATGGGATAAGTTTGTAAAAAGGGTTAGCGGCAGGGTTTTTGGACAAGACAGAGCTATTCGTAAAGCAGTAAGAAGAATTATGATTGCGTCCTCTGGTTTTCAAAATTCAGAAAGATCTCCGTCGCCACTTTTGTTTGCCGGACCCCCTGGGAGCGGGAAGACTTATTTGGCAGAAGTTTTAGCCCAAGAGTGGCTGGGAGCAGGGATAGGAGATCAAAGCTTAAACCCCTTGGTTAAAATTTCTGGAGAAAACTACACACAATCTCATGAGGGCGCAACTCTTAAGGGTTCCCCACCCGGTTATGTTGGATATGAAGATGCCTCACCGCTTGAAGAAATAGGAATGTTTGACAGACGCACAAGAGAAGGAGAATTTGAGGAAATATTAGGTGAATGGCTGAAGCGCTCACTAAAAGAGGAAGAGTTTAGTGAATTGCCAAAAGATGTACAAGACACACTCTCGCGTACTTGGGAGATGTTTAAGTTCTTCTATGTTAGGAAATTTATGCCATTTAGAAGTGTTCTTCTTGTTGACGAATTTGAAAAAATGCATCCAATTGTACAAAAACAGTTTCTTGGCATACTAGACAAGGGCAGGCTGCAGCTTCACAGTGGCAGGGTAATTGATTTTAGAGGTTGTTTAATAATTTTTACAAGCAACATCGGAACAGAAAAAATAAACAAGATCTTGGAAGGAAATGCTGTAGGCTTTGCTCCACCCAAAGGAAACCAAGGAAGAATAATTGTAGATCAGGAAATTTACGAAATGGTTAAGGCCGAAGTTAAGCAAAAATTAGATCCAGCAATTTACAGCCGAATAGGCAGTGACGGTATTGTGGTTTTTCATTCCTTATCTAAGGAAGAGTACAGAAGAATAATTGAAAAAGAGATTTCAAAAATTAAAGATGGCTTTGCGGGAAGAAACGAAAGAGAGGGTGCGTTACTTATAAGCGTTAGCGAGGGATTTATTGATTTTATTTTGGAGGCAGCAGACGCAAAGCGCGAGGGTGCTCGTCAGATTGGTCGCTTGCTGGATAAGTATTTGAAAGAACCGCTGGTTGTTGCAATAAACAACGGAGAAATAAAGAATGGAGATACGATTTTGTTTGATGTTGTGATAGAAGGTACGGGCAGGCGCGTTAAACTAAAAAGATTGCCAAGACCGAAGGGCATGAAATTAGTAAATATACCTCGCCAAGCTCAGCGTATTGATAATGTTATGAAAAGGGATATATTTAGAGATTTGGATAACTACTGGAAAAGAACAAAGTCAAGATTGCCAGACATAAAATCAAAAGACGAACCTTTTTCAGTTTAACTAAGACGCGGGAAATGAATGTAAGAAACCAGCTAGTAAAGCCGTAAACGTAATCCTCACGCTTGTGAGGATTTTTTATTTATTGACTATAAGTTCAAATACTGTAATTATATATCTAGTTGTTTTAAACCCCAGTTGCCACAAAGGAGGCCTGGACATGACGGACACTTCAAAATTCGACATTGATGATTTTATTAAAAGAGATACACAAGATAAACGCGCTAGACAGCAGACTAAACAAGGACCCATTACTGTTAGAGAGTACTTGGGACTTGTAAAAGAGAATCCCGAAATTTGTCAGAACGCGCATTCTCGTATTTTAGACATTTTAAGACTCAACGGCGTCGTAGAGTTTTCACCTCAGGATCAAATTTTTGGGGTAAATGTATCTTATAGATTAATTACCGAAGAACTTTTTGGTCATGCGCCCGCAAAAGCCGCAGAGGAATTTGCGACATGGTTAGATACTGGAGCGCGAGGCATAAAGCCAACAGGCGCGATGGCAATTGCTCTTGTGGGTCCCACAGCAAGCGGAAAATCTACATTTGTAAACATTTTGACCAAGGCGCTAGAGAAAAGAAAAACTCCGGTTGTGTATAAGATTTCTGGATGTCCAATGCAAGAAGAACCTTTGCATGCTTTGCCAAGATATATAAGAAGAGTTGATTTTGATTTAGATAAAGCAAAATCCATGGGCCTTACTCGACCAATAGAAGATGAGCTTGGCATCGGCGACATAGAAGGTGACCTTTGTCCGCATTGTCGTAGAAGCTTAATGGGATGGGAAGACGTTAGTGGCAATTTTCATCCAGGTAAAAATAACGTGGATGGAATTTTTGACTGGTCTTCTGTACAGGTAGAGACATTTACATTTTCTAGACAGGCTGGCGTGGGCATTGGCTCTTTTGAGCCAAGTGATGAAAAAACTCAAGATGTTACAGACCTAGTTGGCAAAGAAAATATAGCCGTAACCAAAAATCCGAGTAGAGGACTGGGTGACCCAGATGCTTTTGCTTTGAACGGAGAGCTTGAAAAAGGTAACCGGGGAATTGTGGAAGCGCGCGAGATTTTTAAAGTAGGAATGGACGAAAGAATACTTTGGGTGTTTATTAATGTCGCAGATACTAAGGAAATTAAAGTTCAGGGATCTAACCTCCCACATATATCTGTGGATACTGTGACAATTGGGCATTGTAACCTGCGGGGTTTTGAAGAATTTGCAAATGAAAGAGGGCAGGAAGCATTACATAGCAGATTTTATATTATAAAATTTCCGTATAATCTGCGCGTCAGAGATCAGGTTCGGGTTTACGAGAAGTTAGTCCAAAAAGAGAAAGCATTTGTTGGCTTAAAACAAGGTAATGGTCACCATATAGCTCCGGGCGCTTTGGAATTAGCCGCGTCGTTTGAAGTGCTAACGCACCTTAGCGAATCCAAAATAGGTGTTGATCTTTTAACCAAGCTTAGAGCATACAATGGCGAGTCTGTGTTGGTGGATTTGGAAGACGACGAGAGGCACCCTATTGACCTGGAAAGCCTTATTGAAGAGGGGCAGAGCAATGACGACATTGCAAAACGCGAAGGAATGTTTGGGTTAGATGTCCGTAACGTCCTTAGCGCATTAAGCGTTGCCGTAGTTAACGAACCTAATGGGGGTTGTTTAACACCCCTTAAAGCCATTCGTGCTTTGCGCAATATACCAGAACATGTTGTTGGTCATGACACAGAAGACATGAATAGATACTTATCACTGCTTGATGCTGAAGAAGGTGGAAGTATAATTACCTTGTACGAGGAGTGGATTGTAAAACAGGTGGGCAGAGCATTTTTGGGCGCTTACGAAGATTTAGCTAAAGAAATTTTTAATAAGTACCTTGAAGAGGTTGAACACGATAGACAGAGAAAGCGCAGAATGGTTAGGGGAGATACGCGTAAGATACTTCGCGATGAGGTGACAGGAAAACCAAAAGAACCAGACGAAACTTTTATGCGTTCTGTAGAGGCACACCTTGGTGTTACAAAAGATCAAGCCGATGTATTTCGCGGAGAGATACTGGAATATCGCGCCACACACCCTGACTTTAACTACGATACATACGAACCGTTGCGAGAAGCTGTAGAAAAGAAAATTTTAGCAGACGCACGCACGTCGCTTACACTAGTTTTGGCAAAGGATACTCCTAAAGGCGAGGAAGAGAAGAATCGCGCGCGTGATTTATTTGACGGCCTAAAAGATATGGGATTTTGCGAAATTTGTGCAAGAGAAACAGTTGTGAGGGCAGCGGAGATATTGAATAAGTGAGTATTTTAATGGGATGTCTTAAAGACACCCCATTTTATTTTAGACTTTACTTTTATTGGTTTATTACCTAATATAACTAACAGATGCTTAAAAACTAAAGGAGAAACAGATGCCTATTGTTCGCAGTAATCCAACAGGTGTCAGGGGTCCAAAAGATGCCAAAAGACACAGAGAAAAGCAGAAAGAAGTTATTCGGAAAAAACTGCCAGATATAATTGCGCAAGAGGACATTATTACTGATCGTAAAGGCAGAAAAGTAAAGGTTCCTATCCGCGGTATTATTATTCCAGATTTTCGTCCAGGCAAGAGAAAACACGATGACGAAGACGAAGGAGATGTTGGTAGCGGTGGTGCTAGTGGAATAGGACAGGGTTCCGGAGGTGTTGGAGATATAGTAGATAGACGCAAAGCAGAAAGAAGTTCTAAAGACGGGCAACAAGCCGGTGATGAACCAGGAGAAGATTATATTGAGACAGAGATTGATATAGAGGAAATTATAGAAATGATGTATGAGGACTTGGGGTTACCAAACCTACAAGAAAAGGATCACGCCGAATTGGAAGTTTCGTTGGGATTTAAAATTCGAGGAACAAAAAGATCAGGTCCGCAGGTGTTGTTGGATAAAAATAGGAGTTCTGATGAGGCTATTGGTAGGTTTTATGCCTATCTAGAAATTTTGAAAGCAGAAACCGGGCGCGACGAACTTACTTGTTTTTCTGCACTCAAAGAAACTGGCGGGGATTTAACAGCTGCCTTTGAGCTTTTGAAAGATTTAGAATTTAAGGCAAGCGCGGAACAAGTAGAGCCATTTCCTGTTTTTGAAAATGAGGACTTGCGTTTTTTTGACTTGCGTGAAGATATGCAAAAAGAATCCAACGCGGTAATTATTATTGAATTAGATGTTTCGGGTTCCATGAGCACTGATAAAAAATATATTGCGCGCTCTATGGCATTTTGGTTGACGGAATTTTTAAGAAAGATATACGACAAAGTTGAAGTAAGGTTCATAATTTATCACTCAACGGCAAGATTGGTGGATGAGTACACGGCGTTTCACACTGTAGAGAGCGGTGGAACGGAAGCGCATGAGGCTCATGAACAGGTAATGCACTTGATTGAATCCCAATATCCTACAAATCGCTGGAATGTATATGTATTTCAATTTTCCGATGGGTGGGATTTTAGTCCCAAAAAAGCAGTTGAGGCAGTGCGCAAGTTGATTGATAAGTATCGCATAAACATGTTTGGATATGGGGAAATCCGAGTAGATGAACTTTCTCAATCTTTTTCTAATCTGTATGAGGAGTTTTATTCAAATATGTCGCTTAGAGAATCTTTTGGTACTGGTAAGTTGGAAGTAATTGCTGGCCTACAAGATTATCCCTTCGTCGGTTTAAAAATTACAGAGAAAACACAAATTTGGCCGGCTTTGCAGGAATTTCTGAAAAAGGGGAGGTGGCAAAGATGAACGACCAAGAACTTAGACGTTTGCAGGAAATAGATAAAAGGGTTAAAGAGATTGCTTCTGAAAACGGCCTAATCACAACAGACATTTTGTTTGAGCTTGTATCTCCCCAAAGAATGATAGAGGCTATGGCTTATAATTTTCCCACCAACTATTCTAGCTGGGATCACGGTAGAGATTATGACAGACAGCGCACTATATATGATTATTCTGGAACAGGTATTCCCTATGAAGTAGTTTGGAATTTTAACACCCCCAGAGCATTTCTCGTTGACACAAACCCGTTTGCGTTAAACGTTTTAATTTTATGCCACGTTTATGCCCATGTCGATTTCTTTTTGGGCAGTACCTTATTGCAAAAAAGTAGGGCAATGGGAGATATGGCTCAAGAGGCGCGGGAAGCAGAAAAGCGGTTCAGGGGATACGAAGCAAAGTACGGCAGAGATGAGTTGGAAAGAACGATCGAAGCTGCAAAAGCAATTCAGTGGCTACAAGATCCGGATCCGTATGCGCAAGATGTCGATGAAGAAGAGTTGCGTCAACATCTTATTCGTTTAAAACAAGAAGAGTTACGTAGGTTTCAGGATTTAAGAACGCAAACAGGTGGGCGCGGCATATCGGGCAAAGACATAGAGCGCGTGGAGGCCGAGCTTAAAAAAATTAAGTACAGAACGCCGGTGGTTGATGAACACGATTTACTAAGATATATAATCGGACATTCCCCGAAACCACTGCGGGACTGGCAAAAGGATGTTCTATCGGTCATCCGTTTGCAGGCAAGATACCTTGGACCGCAAATGCGTACAAAACTTTTGAATGAGGGATGGGCCACATATTGGCATACGCGAATTATGCGTCAGTTATTTGAAGAAGGATTGTTAACAGACGAAGAACACGGTATTTACAACGAATATCATAAAAATGTTTTAACCAAAAACAGAACAAGATTTAATTGGTATCGGGTGGGACTCCATTTGTTTGAGTACGTTGAAGAGCGATGGAACAGAGGACAGTTTGGCAGAAAATATAAAGAATCAGAAGATCCCCATAAGCGTAGTGACTGGGACAGCGGTGCTGGTATGGGTAGAGAAAAAATTTTTGAAGTTCGTACTCATTTTACGGATCGCATGGCAATAGAAGAATTTTTCACAGAAGAATTTATGCGTCAAGAAGAATTGTATATTTGGGGAGAGATGCTTTTAAATGACGAAGTGGTGTACGTAATAATTGAAGATGATCTAGAAAAAATACGTAAAATTCTATTAAGACAGCACACCCTATACAATATACCGCTTATATTTGTGAAAGATGGCAACGCTTTTGGTAGTAGCGGACTATATTTAGTACATGAATATACAGGGTTTGAGTTAAACGAAGTATTTGAGACCGGTGCGCTTGAATACGTTCAGTATTTATGGGGTAAGACAGTTAATTTGGAAACTATTTTGGAGGAGGAAGACTTAGATGAGGAAGGTGGCATTGCTTTTGTGCCAATCCTGCATTCATATAATGGCAAGAGTCATAAGGTTAAAGTTTTAGATCAGACAAGGAATCCGAGATTCCCTAAATAATTATACAATCCCGCATAGAAGCGGGATTTTTTTTATCTAGGAGTTTAATTTTGCTTCCTATCGACAAAACGGTAAAAATTTGGTAAATATACATAAGATTATGCAAAATAATTTAGACTCTCAAATTCCAGACTATCTGCATATTGGAAACGCAAAAGATATAAAAAATAAAAAAGACCGTATATTATACAGAGCATTTGAAATTTTGCCTGGTTTTTTGGTTTGGTTTACGTTTGCCCTAGTTGTATTTTTATCTTACACAACCCCGCTTGCAATGAGTATTTTAATTTTAGCTTTTGCCTTTTATTGGCTACTTAAATCTTTTTATTTAGCCCTACACACAAAAAGCGGCTATAACAAAATGCTAGAGCACGAACGCGTAAATTGGATGGAAAAGTTAAGAGGCCTACCACAGCATAAGATAAGCGCTAAAATATCTAACTGGCAGGACGTTTGGCATTTAGTTGTAATACCTAGAGTTGACGAAAGTTACGAGGTAACTAAAGGAGCTTTTGATAGTTTATTGGACGTAGATTATCCTCGTAGTCGCATGATTGTAGTTTTAACCACAGAGGAGCGCGCAGGCGAAGATGCTATAAAAATAGCAGAGCGCATAGAGCAAGAATACGGAAAAGAATTTGGACATTTTTTATTGACTGTTCATCCAAAAAATATTGAGGGCGAGATAATTGGAGCAGGCAGTAACGAGACTTGGGGAGCGCGGAAAGCGCGCAATTTAATAGATGCAAACAACATTAACTACGATAGCGTTTTAGTCTCTGTGTTTGATGCAGATACTGTTATTTATCCCAGATATTTTTCCTGTTTAACGTATCATTTTTTGACAGTTGAAAAGCCGTATCGCACTAGTTATCAACCGATACCTCTTTTTATAAACAATATTTGGGATGCGCCGGCCATTAGCCGTGTTACCGCGTTTTCAGCTACTTTTTGGCATACTCTTAGCCAAGAGAGGCCAGAAAAACAAACAACATTTTCTTCACATTCCATGACGTTTCGCGCACTTTTGGATATTGGTTATTGGCAAACGAATATCGTTAGTGATGATTCGCGGGTATTTTTTCAGTGTTTTTTGCGCTACAGCGGGGATTACAGAGTTCAAAGTTTATACTATCCGGTAGCTATGGATGCCAATGTCTCGCGTAGTTGGTTTGCGACCATGAAAAGCGTTTATAAACAGCAAAAGCGCTGGGGATATGGAGCAGAAAATATTCCCTACTTTCTTTATGGATATAGAAAAAATAAAAATATTGAATTTAAAAAATTTTTTCGTTATGCGTTTTTTAAGATAGAGGGTATGTATTCTTGGGCTACTAATGCGCTACTTCTTTTTGTTATGGGGTGGCTGCCACTTTGGCTTGGAGGAGATGCGTTTAATACAACTTTATTTTCTTATAACCTTTTGCGTATGGTGCGTTTTCTTTTAACGCTTGCTTTGGTGGGTTTGGTATCTTCGGCGTACTTGAGTATCTTGTTATTACCTCCGCGTCCCCTGAAATATGGAAAATACAAACATGTAGTTATGGTTTTACAATGGTTTTTAGTTCTTATAACACTAATTGTGTTTGGTGCGTTTCCTGCAATTGAAGCTCAAACCCGTTTGATGTTTGGAAAATATATGGGTTTTTGGGTTACTCCTAAGCATCGCAAGGAGTAACCCGAAAACCGATTTTAGAAATTAGGATAAATAAAAGAGTTTGTATAATTTTATTTCACGCTGCCATTCGCTACGCTCATTTCCTCTTACGACGAAATAAAATTATACAAACTCTTTTATTCTAAGTGCACGTTTAGCTGGATGCTTTCTATTTTTTGTTTAAGCTGGGGGTATTTTTCCAGTGTCGGGTTTTCTTCTAATAGTTTGTCTGCTTGTTCGCGAATTTTTTCTATAAGTTCTATGTTTCCTAAATTTTGCATTGCAATATCTGGGATACCGCTTTGGCGTACACCATACATTTCTCCGGGGCCTCGTAATTTTAAATCGTATTGGGCAAGCTCAAAACCACTTTGAGTTTTTTCTATTATTTTCAATCTGCGCATAACACTGCCACCGGAAGAATCTGTTAATAAAAACGCATACGACTGATGCTGTGCTCGTCCGACACGCCCTCTAAATTGATGCAGTTGGGCTAGACCAAATCTATCTGCCCCATCTATCATCATTATTGTTGCGTTTGGAATGTCAATTCCCACCTCAACTACGGAAGTGGAAATTAAAATATCTATTTTTCCCTCCTCCATTTGGGTCATTATTTCCTCTTTTTCTTTTGTTTTTAAGCGTCCGTGCAAAAGGCCAACGCGGTATTTTTTGAATGGTCCTTCTTTTAATTTTTCATATTCTGCTTTTGCGCTTTTAAGCTCAAGTATTTTTGATTCTTCCACTAGGGGGAATACAACAAATGCCTGGTGGCCGCTGTCTAGTTCTTTTTTAATAAAGTTGTATGCTTTAAGTCTTTTTTCTGGCGGTACAATGTTAGTAATTATCGTTTTTCTGTTATGGGGCATTTCTTTAAGAAGTGAAATATCCAAATCGCCATAAATTGTGAGAGCAAGAGAGCGGGGGATTGGAGTCGCAGTCATACTTAGAAGATGGGGATTTTTTTTGCCTCTTCTTACAAGCGAAGCGCGTTGTTTGACTCCAAAGCGATGTTGTTCATCTAAAATCACAAGTCCTAATTTTTTAAATTCAACACCTTCTTGCGCAAGGGTGTGAGTGCCTATTATAAAATTAACTGCGCCTTCTTTTATTTGCGCCTTAAGTTTTTCTTTATTTATATTTTTATTTATATGACTTAACCTTCGCTGGCCTCTAGTGAACAAAGCGATGTTAGCGTTGGTATCTTTTAAAAGCTCACTCAAATTTTTAAAATGTTGTGTTGCTAGTATCTCTGTTGGTGCCATAAAAGCTACCTGATAGCCTGCATCAATTGCGTTTAGGGTTGCGATTGCGCTTACAACAGTTTTACCGCTTCCAACATCTCCTTCCAGGAGTCTATTCATTGGAAAATTGCGTTCCATATCTTTTAAAATTTGCCAGGCGGATTTTTTTTGTGAGTCGGTTAGTTGGAAGGGTAAAGAATTAACAAATTTTTTTGTAAGTTCTATGTTTGTTTTTATTGTTGGCGATGCTAAGTCTTTTAGTTCGCGTTTTTTCTTGAGCGCCGCCAGTTGAATATCAAATATATTTTCAAATACAAATCTGTCACGCGCTTTTTCTGCCTCCTCTGTGTTTTTTGGAAAGTGAATTTTTTGTAGAGCGTCCCCGATACCAAGTAAATTGTTTTGTTTTAATATATTCTTTGGAAGCTGTTCTTCCAAACTTTCTACGATAGGAAGCAGTTTTGAGATTATGTATCTGAACCAGCGTGAACTCACACCGCTAGTTTCTGGATATATAGGTATAAGCCGTCCTGTGTGTACAGACATTTCACCTAAATTTTTGATTTCATAAATCGGATTTTGCAGATAAAGCCCATCTTTGCCAAGGCCTACTTTTCCAGAGAGCATAACGGTTTTTTTAGTATCAAGAGTTGTAGTTAAATATGTTTGATTAAACCAAACTGCTTTTATTGTGTCTGTGTCATCTTCAATGTATGCCTCTACTATTTTTAGTCCGCGCTTATATAGGTTGCGTTGATTTATGTGCGTTACGTGGCCTTGTACTGTAACTTCATCTCCTTTTTGTAAGTCTTTTATTTTGACTATATTTGTAAAATCTTGGTAACGACTTGGAAAATGAAAAAGAAGGTCGCCGACCTCCTTGATGCCCATTTTTTTTAGGCGTTTTGTATAAGCTGGGCCTATTCTTTTTATGTTTTCTATTGGGGTTGAAGGAATCATTTAAATTAGTTTGCGAGTTTAAAAAATTAGTTGGCTAAATTGGGGAGTTCGTCTCTAAGTTTCATCCATATTTTACCAAGTTCATTTTTGCCATCACGTTTTGCCCCCCAACCCCAAAAGTTATCTTTTGGAGAATCCTCAACTATTTTTTTGTCTCCAGTTTGGCGCAATTTTTTTTCAACATAAGGATTTTGCTGTAACTTATGGCGTAAAATATCTTGCATTATTTCTAAATTTTTTTTATAAAAATCTGAATCTATTTTATCTTCATATTTCCTTGCGATTTTTTGTGCGTCATGCGCACTGCGCGCATTAAAGATTTCCTCTACAATTTTTGGGTTTTTTTGTAAGAAGTGTGATGCTTGATAAGCATGTTCGCTTGTTTGCCATTTTCTTCCTCGCCATTCAACCGCAAAAGACGAGAAGTTGTCTAATGGATAAAATTCTCTAGGGTAAAATCCTACGATTTCGCCTGAGGTTTCTAAAATAGGATCTCGATTTTTATATTTCATGCTGATAAGTGTATATGGTTGGTGAGATTGTGTTTCTTGTGTTGTTGTAAAACTTAGCGAGGACGACTTCCGTAATTTAGAACCGACTTCTCCTGAGTAAAATCGAAGGAAAAAGCGACGTAATTTTAGGATATCACTTACAGCGGGTTTATTTAAATACTTCTTGTACAGCAATAGCGTGACTACAAATCCCGTACTCTTTATAGAAATCACAGACACAGCTCCAGTCACTACCTGTAAGAGATAGGATTCTGATATCATGCTCAGATCGCAGTTCAACTTGAGAGCCTTTGCGATTAAATCTTTGAGGTTCAGAAATATATCCCTTTGCTTTCCCCACCTTCTTAATTAGTTGTCTTAGAAATTTTTCTTTTTCATTTCGATTTTCTGATGAAATTTCAACAATAATTATGTCCTCGCGTTCTTTTATGCTTTTCGTAAAATCATCTTCAAACACACACGAAAGAGTGGCTAAGCATGTATTTTGTGAATTTAAATATTTCAAAACAAGCTCTTTAAACTGATCAGAAAAAAGTTGCATCTGACCAATTTCATCTAAGTATAAGAAGTCGTCGTTTTTAAACTTAGAAACCTCTGAAACTACTGATTCAAGATTTTGAATATCTACAAAGTATCTGGAAACTTTATGTGGAGTTTTAAAATTGATGTGAGCTAGAACTTTTTTTTGTTGTGAATGGGTTTCTATCTCAAAACCAACTCGGCCATTATTTTCCGAAATCTCGTTCGTAACGAAACCTATTTTATTTGGAATATCCTCAGTAATCTTCCTTAGCAGAGTGGATTTTCCACTTTTTGGTTCGCCAGTGATCAAAATATTTTTTTTCATAGATTTAGGCTAAGTTCTAACTTGGAAATCTTGCGGTGTCTGTCTGAAAATACTTGTCCTAAGCTTGCTCGTGGTATATTTCATCTAATTGTCGAAGGGATCCGAACGGATCAGGCAATATAATACTCCCAGCCTCTGCGTCGCTCAAACCTACATAGAGCGTCGCGGTGTCATCGCCGTGGCGCACTAAACCGCCGGGGAAGATGACGTCCGCGAGCTCCGACGCTTTTGCGTCACCTGCGGGGAAGTTCTTTCTTGTCGCAATAATCTCGATCGGTGATGCGCAATGCGTCTTGGGATCGTACACGAACGACATCGCGTGGTAATGCAAACCTCCTTTCGCGTCTTGATACGCAATATGTCCAATGACGCCAATCATACCATCTGGCAATGGATGTAACTCGTTTGCGCCACCCCATTCTTCAGGAGCGAATTGATTCTCAATGACTCTCGCGCTGAGAATATTATCTGCGTTCATCTCCTCAAGGCGCTGCAATTCGATATAACCTATTTTGCCTTTTCCACTAGATCCTCCCTGGGGGCGCGTGAAGACACCGATCCGACCGTTTACAAGAGGCATAAGTCGAATATCTTTCATCATATCAGGACCAACGGCGAACTTTTGGAGCGATGATAAATCGTGTCCGCGGTAAAAAACTGTTCGATAACCAACACTGCGAGATCGGTAGTCAACATCGTGAGAGTTAATCGTGGCAGGATCGGGGTACACCTCAACGCCGCCAAAAATTGTTTCATCTCCTATGTGTGTTGCAAAGCCGTCTTCTAACCGTAGGATTGGCGCGCCGTTAGTTGGAGTCCATATTCCATTTTTCTCTTCAAAAAAGATGACGCGCGAATCTGATCTTGCCTCTCGCGCCTCCACGCGCCCGGCAATAACGGTTGCGTTGCCAATATGAAATGGCGCTGAAATATTGTACACATCGTGTTCGTCGACGCCTGAAAACCGCAACTTCTTTCCAGAATGAAGCGCTTCTTTTTTTTCAAATCTCTGAAGAAGTTCAGCACAGTTTGGAGGAGAACCCCCCTTTTTTTCTACGTTTTGTACCATAAAATTTCTGAAATATCGTATTTAATGATATTTTTTTAAAAATATAATTCTTGGTAAGACACAGGGGTCAAGTATCCTTATTATACAAGTAGTATAAGGCTTTTTTGATGGTCTGAAAAGATCGAATTTTAGGTCCGTGGGTCGGGGGTAATAAAATGAGTGTTAAGTTTTTCAAAAAATTCTTCCTTTTCTTTTCGGTATTCATCCATGCTTTTGTCTTCAAATTTTTCTTTAAGTGTATTAAGCTCAACTACTTTTTTAGGATGACTTTTAAGGTAATCGCGTTGGGCAACAAAATAATCTTCTGGGGAACTAATCGCCGTAACCTGAATACTAAGCTCACGAGCTTCATTTTTGAAACTTGCAAATCCCTTTGACCAGTTATTCAGTTGATTAATTTTGTAAAGCGTTTTAAGGGTTTCTACAGTTTTTTCAAAATTTTCAGGCGCGACTCGAATGTTGATGTCTAAATCTCCCTTCGATAAACTCCCAGGAACAGAGGTACCACCAACATGTTCAATGTCAGCATCCGGAAATAATGCCGTGAGTTTCTGTTTCTCAATTTTAAATAATGCATTTATCTTTTTTAAGATGTCCTCAGTTTTTATGAAGTTAACTGTTTGCATAAGTGTTTAAGTCGTCCTATGTCTATAAATGCCTTCAAAATTGCGGGAAAATACCATGCCGAGGCGCAACGCGCCGACCTGCTTGCCGGCGAGGCAGGGGCAACTTCTTACGATTTTTCTGAAAGTACGAATTGGCGGAGGCGGGAGGATTCGAACCTCCGAGTCCTTTCGGACGCTGGTTTTCAAAACCAGTGCGATAAACCACTATGCGACGCCTCCTGTTGGTTGTACGATTTATTTAAAAATGTTTTTTTCAGCATTTTTGTGATGGTTCTTTTGCCCCAGCCACTTTTGAGGTATTCTTCTCTATCTTTGGCATCATTTTTGTTCAGGAATGCTTCGTAAAAGATAAGCTGATATGGACGAAATGGTTTTGTCGCTAAACTTTTTCCTTCGTTGTGTTCCTTAAATCGTTTTTGTAAATCGGAGGTATATCCTATGTATAAACTTTTGTCTTTTTTACTTTGAAGAATATATACGTAATACATAAAGATGGAAGGCGAAACGTACAAATTGCTTCGCAATTTTACGTTCCAGCAACGTAAAAACGTATAATTTTCAAAGAAAATTTACGTTTTGTACGTTGCGGAGGAGGTGGGATTTGAACCCACGGACCCGGTAAGGGGTCAACACATTAGCAGTGTGTTCTTTTCGGCCACTCAAGCACTCCTCCCAGCTCCCCAATGTTGGGAGACTAATCTATATTTTACTATAAATATTGAAAAAATCAATCTTTAGGTATAAAATGCAGATATGGATTTTAGCTGGGAAGTTTTTAAAAAAGATAGAGTATTGCCCCTAAAAACATTTATATTTATAGGTGTTTTATCTATGGGGGCCGGAGTTTATTTTTTCTTTGAAGAAAGTTATTTTGCTATGGTCCTATTTATGATAATACCGGCCGTCGTTATTTTAAGTTCAGTTCAGGGCCCAGACGTAGTACAAGCAAAAATTACAGAAAAAGGAATACATTTGAATAATAAAAAACATACTTATACAGAGTTAAAATCTTTTTTTGTTATTCACGATCGCTTGGTTTTAAAAGACCAAAATGATAAAGCAATTTATATGCTCATAAATCCAGAAGAAAAAGAAGAAGTTGAAAACGCGCTATCAAATTATATTCCCCAAAAAGAACATGAAGAAGGGTTTGTAGATATAGTAAATAGATTTTTGTATCTTCATTAGTATGTCCTCGTAGCGTCCTCCTACGCCCTTCATTTATTCAGGGCTTCGGAAGGGCAAGTAGTGATTTAAATTTACTACTCGCTCGTCCGTAGCTCAGAATATTTTTCTGAGCGAAGGAGAGTCCTCGTAGCCCTGCCTGCCGGCAGGCAGGTCAGCTGGATAGAGCGCAACCTTGCGGAGGTAAGTCCTGTATTTAACAACTGAAGTTTAGCTTAGAAACAAAATAGTATATTAGATCCTGCATCTTTGATGTCCTCGTAGCCCTGCCTGCCGGCAGGCAGGTCAGCTGGATAGAGCGCAACCTTGCGGAGGTAAGTCCTGTATTTAACAACTGAAGTTTAGCTTAGAAACAAAATAATATATTAGATCCTGCATCTTTGATGTCCTCGTAGCTCAGCTGGATAGAGCGCAACCTTGCGGAGGTTGAGGTCGGAGGTTCGAATCCTCTCGAGGACGCCAAAGATGCAGGACTAGTGCGAGACACTCCGACGAAAAGGTAGTTTTACTACCTTGAGAAGGAGTAACACAGCAGATAATGTATTATTTTGTTTCCCAAGGGGCGGGCGTATATTGCTTATATTTTTTGTTGCTTGTTGCTCACGATGCAACCGCATCGCGTCGCTCCTCGTGCCTCAAATATAAACAATATACGCTCCGCTAAATAAACTTCAGTTGTTAAATACAGGACATGGTCGGAGGTTCGAATCCTCTCGAGGACGCCAACTTTATGAAAGTAAATTTAGAAAAATTGATTAAAGATATTGAAGAAGCATTCAATCCTGCTTCTATTTTTATTTATGGATCTAGGGCGCGCGACGATTTTTACGAGGGGAGCGATTATGAAATAGGGGTTTTAATGAAAAAGAATAACTATGTAAGTCGCATGGAAATAAAAAACAAATTGGACATTAAAAAATGGGGGGGTAAGCGTGTTCCCGTTTTTGTATGAGGAATTTGTTGAAGGCAATATAGATACGCCGTTTCAAAAAAATATTTATATCAGAGAATTATCAGAATCGGCAAAAACAGTATCAGGAGAAAGGGTAGTTGAAAATCTTGAGAAGCCGGAAATTGCAATGTTGGATTTACTTCAAGAAGTGAGGTTTAACCTCGGTTATGCGTTGGCGGCCACACATTCGTATCGCAATGGCGACAAGGACACTGCGTCACTGCATTTTGTAAAGTCTTGCTTATTTGGAACAAGAAACTATATTATTTTTAAGACAAAAAAGTTTCTTGTATCGTTTGACGAAGCAGTAGAAGAGTCTCGGAGGTTAGATTTGGGAGAATATAAGGATTTGCCACAATACGCAGGTGATCTAAGGAGAAGAAAAGCAGTTTTAGATTCAAGCTTACTCTTTCACAACATATCTTACCTAAATAATTTTATAGAAAAACAATTTTTGGAGGAATTTAAAAAAAGTGGCAACGAAGTTTACATAAAATAGTATATGCAACTTCTTATTAAAAAACTAAAAGAATTAGGCGTGGTGATAAAAGAACCAATTCGGTTGAGAAGCGGAAAGATGTCTAATTTTTATGTTGATATAAAAAAGGCCTACGGAGATCCCTGGGCTTTTTTTTTGTTGGTGGAAGCGATGAGTAATTTATTGAAGTCAAATTTTAACAACACAACATGCGTTGGAGCTTGCGGATATGGAGGCATACCACTTGCAACCGCAGTCGCTCTTAAAAATAATTTAAAACTATCGCTTATCAGAGATAAGGTTAAAAATCATGGAACAAAAGAAATGATTGATGGGTATATCCCAAACATGCAAGATAGGGTAGTGGTTATAGATGATGTTTTAACCACAGGAAACAGTATTACCCAAGTGATAGAGGCATTAAAACCGACAGGAGCCAAAATTTTACAAGCATGTGTTGTAGTGAAGCGGGGAGACGCGCAATTGGAAATATCAGTTAAGCATCTATTGACTGTAGAGGATTTATTGTCATAATTTTAGCGATTTTTCTGAGGGTTTAAATTCCTAGGGGTTCAACCCCTAGGAATTATTTTTTACTATCGCCTGCTACTCACTACTCACTAATTTAGTCTTGTGCGATAGTTAGCGCCCAAACTTCTTTAACTCCATTTTTTCGCAAAACCTTTGCGCATTCACGAAGGGTGGATCCGGTGGTGAGTACATCATCAATTAGCAAAACATTTGTGCTCACTATAGGGACTCCAGGAGTCCCTATAGTGCTAAAAGCGTTTTTTAAATTTTCTTGTCGTTGTTCTTTGGTTTCAGTTTCAATTTGAGGTATTGTACGCCGATTTTTAGTAAGAAGGTTATTAGCAACTGGAATATCTAGCAAAACTCCTAAATGTTTTGCAAGATGTTCTGCGTGGTTAAATCCACGTTTTTTTAATTTAGTTTTATGTAATGGAATAGGAATTATTAAACCAATATTATTTTTAATTTCGTCTGCATATTCGTTTTTTTGCAGCCACCAATATCCAAATTCCGCTAATGGTTTTGCAAGCGCGAAAGAGTAATTGTATTTCAAGTCTTTTATCAAGTTTTTTATTCGCACATCTTTATAGTCTGCGCAGCTGAATATACGGTCTAAATAAAGTTCGCGGCGACAAGTGTTAGGTAGTTTCCCAAAGGCTAGAGCTTGTTTGCAATGAGGGCATATGCTTTTTGAAAATGAATTTATAATTTCAAAACAATCCTCACACAAGTAAGTGCTTTCTTTTTTACAGCCGTAACAGTAGGAGGGGATTACGGATTCTGTTACAAAGTTTCTTATTTTAGATAGGAGCATAATTGGGTTTTGATTTGAATTCTATCCTCTTAGTTAAAACATACTGAATTGTTTTAAACAAGATTTTATTAAAATTATAAATTCGGTTTAGTGTGGATTAGTTTTTAGTATTAATCGTTTTATTTTGTTAAAATATATATAGACAGAGAACCCAAAGTCGGTATTAAGCGTGGGCTATTTTTGTATATTATGTGGAGCGTTTTTAAAAAACAGAACAAAATTTATAACCTAGGTATAGATATAGGAACTTCTTCAATTAAGATGGTTGAATTATTACACGATGGCAATAATATAAAGCTTAATAACTATGCTCAATTTTTTGCCAAAGGAGATTACATTAGTACGCATTCCGGATCCTTTAATATATTGGACTCCCAGATAGCAAATGTTTTACAAGATATGTATTCTGGTGCTGGATTTGTCGCAAAAAGAGCTACCATGGCCTTGCCTGTTTTTTCCAGTTTCGCAACCCTTATAGATTTACCAAGCATGGGCGACGATGAATTGCAGGATGCCGTACAATACGAAGTTAGAAAATATATACCGGTACCAATTGGGGAAGTTCAGTTTGACTGGATGAAAGTAGACAGCATATCTAATCCTCAAAAGTTCAAGGTTTTAACGGTAGCGGTTCCAAATGAGATAGTGAATAGATATAACAAGCTTTCTAAAATGATAAATATAGAGTTAACCACTATGGAACTGGAAACGTTCAGCAGTGCTAGGGCCTTAATTCCTGCCGATAACCAAGATATTTTAGCGGTTTTAGATATTGGAAGCAGAACAACTAATATAAGTGTGGTAGATAGGAGCATTGTTGTTATGCACCACAATATAGATTACGGCGGAGCAAGCGCTACAAGGACAATCGCCAGAGGCATGTCCATAGATATGGAAAGGGCAGAGGAGTTAAAGAAAAAAGACGGTATGAAATCCAGCGACAGTAACGCGCTTGAATTAATTAGAATATCCTTAGATAAAATTTTGACAGAGAGCCAACAAGTTTTAGATAACTATGTTCAGGAGGGCGGGCAAAGAGCATCTAAATTAATGTTGTGTGGTGGAACGGCGCTTATGCCGGGGTTGGTAGAATATGTGAAAGAGGTTTTACGCATTGATGTTGAAATTGGCAATCCTTTTCGTGCTGTGGAGATTCCCAATAGCTTAAAAAATATGTTGGGAGTAAACAGTCCGGATTTTTCAGTTGCAGTTGGATTGGCGTTGAGAAAATAAGTTGGGTTTTAGTATTAAGTGTTTTGAGTTTATAAACACAGATATATACTGCGCAAGCAGATTTATCTCTAGTTATTAGTCGCTTATGGCAATTTCATTAATCCCACATGGCAGAGGCCAACAAACACAGGAGGGGATAAATATTTCTAGAATTATGCAAAAATACAAGTACCTTAGTCCTGTACTTGTTGTGTTTGTATTTTTTGTTTTTTTATACGCTGGAAGCGAACTGTGGATTAAAAGTTTAGAGAAAAGAATTGTAGATTTGCAGGGTAAAAAAGATGTTCTACTTGAACTTGCAGAAAATACGCAAACAACAGAGATAAAAGTATTTGCTAAAAAAACCCAAACCTTAAAAGGCATACTTGATGCGCGAGATTTTCCCTCAAAGTTATTTCCTGTTTTTGAAGCCAGCATTCACCCCAACACCGTGCTGGAAGAACTTAATTTTGTATTAGGAACTAGAACCGCAGAACTTAAAGGCGTTGTTCCTACGTTTGAAATATTGGGTCAGCAGTTTGTTATATGGCACGAAAAAAGCGAATTTGTACAGAGTGTTGACTTAACTAGTTTCGATAAAAATACAACTGGACAGATAGAATTTAGCGCATTTTTAGTAATTAAAGATAAGTATCTTGAGTAGGTTATAAGAGGAATATTTATAATATGGTAAAAAATACCAAAACCACACTATACACCTTGTCAGTTACCCTACTGCTTGTTTTTGCTTGGTTGCTTATATGGCCCAATGTAACAGTTATTGATAGTTTAAATGAACAGATTAACAACGAGAAAGCAGATGTGCTTGTTCTTGAGGAAACACAGACAAGTATATTAGAAGCTAGAGCGTTTTTTTCTAAGTTAACCGATGAAGACAGGGGTTTAGTAGAGCTTGCTGTTCCAAAATTTCCAGATAAAGCAAATTTGGTAAGCGTTTTGAATAATCTAGCAGAACAGAACGGGCTGGTTGTAAATAGTATAAGCACTAAAGAGGACGAGCTTATTGGTAAAAAAAAGAGCGTCGGTTTTTTTGGCACCATGTCCACGACTCTCGTTCTGGAAGGGAATTATCCATCGTTAAAGGAGTTTGTTAATAGTTTAGAAAAATCTCTTCGTATTTTTGAAGTTGATAAGATAGACATAAAACCTGCGGATAATAATTTGGAGGTGTTTACAGTAAATGTAAGAGCATTTTATGCTCGTTAAGCAATTTAAATTTGTATGTCAAAGTTAACCCCATTACAAAAAAGAAAACGCACGCAACGATTGGTAGGTCTTTTGGTTGGAGTTATTTTAGTTACGGTGGTTGTTTTGTTTTTAGGATTGGGCAACAAACCAAGATCAAGGGGCGGCGGGGCTGTATTGACGCCCAAGGCGACTCAAGATGCTGCGCGGGCATTAATTAAAGAGATATCTATACCGAAATCATTTTTTGAGGATGGTGTATTGCGTCAATTTGATAAATATACACCGCTTGAGGCGCCAGAGTCATTTGGAAGAGCTAATCCGTTCGAGCCATCTTTAGAAACACAAAACTAATATGACTATTTTTGAGAAAAAATTATTAGAAATTTTAGTAAATCAAAAGATTTTAACGCAACAGGATATTAACGACGTAAATGCAAATATAGATTCGCAAGAGTTAAGTTTTGAGGAATACATTTTAAGAAAATTTAATGTAACCTTGGAGCAACTATTGAATGCCAAGTCCAAATCCACCAGAACAGAAAGTTACACTTACGATTCTTCCAACCCGATTTCAAAAGAAATTCTAGGATTGATTCCGCAAGAAATAGCTCATCAGTATAGAATGGTTCCAATAAGTAGGGGAGATAATGCATTTATTGTTGGCATGGTTGATCCTACAGATATCAAAGCCCAACAGGCGCTTAGATTTCTTTTATTAAGAACAAAGCTCGAGCCCTCAATTGTTGTTATAACCGAAAGGGATTTTGAAGCAATTATTACTCTTTATAAAGGAATGCAGGTTGAGGTTCGCGGCGCACTAGAAGAAATAGAAAAAAGTTTACAAGAGAATATAACTAGACTAAATGATGAGGGTAAAGATGAAGATGTTGGAATCACCACCGTTAAAGAAACTCCTGTTACAAAAATTGTCGCAGTTATATTAAAACATGCCATAGATGCTCAGGCTTCCGATATACACATAGAGCCTCTTCGTAATAAAACACGTATTCGTTATAGGGTAGACGGAGTTTTGTATTCCAGTTTGCTACTACCAATAGCGGTTCACAGTTCTATAGTGGCTAGAGTTAAGATTTTAGCATCTTTGCGATTAGATGAATCACGTGTGCCCCAGGACGGACGCTTTGGGGCCAATATAGGAGGAAAGCTAATAGATTTTCGTGTATCTTCGTTGCCCACAAATCTTGGTGAGAAAATTGTAATGCGTGTTCTTGATCCTACGGCGGCGGCGGTAGAGTTTGAAGACTTAGGTTTGGACAAGGAGAATTTGCGTAGATTTAACGATGCTATTTCTGCTCCATTTGGAATGATTCTTGTATCTGGTCCAACAGGATCTGGAAAAACCACGACATTATACACAGGATTAAACAAGGTAAACAAAGAAGGGGTTAATGTTGTTAGTCTAGAGGATCCTATTGAGTATCACGTAGAGGGTGTTTCACAATCTCAAATAAGACCAGAGATTGATTATACATTTGCGTCTGGTTTGCGTAGTGTTGTGCGACAAGATCCAGACATTGTAATGGTTGGTGAGATTCGAGATTCAGAAACAGCAAAATTAGCGATACAAGCTTCTTTAACCGGGCATTTGGTTTTTTCTACTATACACACCAATAATTCTGTTGGAGTAATTCCAAGGTTAATAGATTTGGGAGTGGAAGTATTTTTGATACCAAGCTCTGTTACACTGGCTGTTGCCCAAAGATTAATTGGAAGGTTATGTAAGGATTGCAAATATGAGATAGAACCAACTCCAAAAATTGTAAGAATGATAGATGAAGAGTTAGCCAGACTGCCAAAAGAAGTTTTGTCTCAGTATGAGATATCAAGCAAATATAAACTTTGGGAAGCAAAGGGGTGTAAAAAATGTAATAATAAAAGAACTAAAGGAAGAATCGGTATGTTTGAAGCTTTAGAAATGACAGACGAACTAAAAAGAATAATAATAGAAGAAGAAGCGAACGCTTTGAAAATTGAACAAGAAGCATTAAGGCAAGGCATGGTTACAATGAAACAGGATGGGATAATCAAAGCGTTGAAGGGTGTTGTAAGATTAGACGATGTGCTAAGAGCGGTAGAGGAATATTAAAAAGTAAAAATAGTTTAGTAAGCTGTTTGGTAAATAAATATGGAAAATTACGAACAAAAATTATTTGAATATTTAGAAAATGTCGCGCGCAATAACGCGTCTGATTTACATTTGTCTGCTGGCAGGGCGGCAACATTGCGCGTGGACGGTGAATTAGTGCCTATGACGAAAGAAAAGATTTTAACACCGCAAGATACCGAGGGTTTGGCGGGTGTTATATTGAACGACGAAAAAAATGAAGCACTAAAGAAAAACAAATCAGTAGACCTTTCTTATTCATATAAAAACGTAGCTCGGTTTCGTGTAAATGTGTATTACCAGTTTGGGGCAGTATCTTTAGCGTTTCGTTTTATTCCGGCTCAAGTAAAGACAGTACAAGAACTAGGTTTGCCAGATATTGTGAGTAAATTTGCTAATTATCAACAGGGGCTGGTATTAATAGCTGGACCTGCTGGGCATGGAAAATCTACTACACTTGCCGCTCTTATAGAGCAGATAAATAACAAAAGAGCAGAACACATAATTACCATAGAAGATCCTATCGAGTATATTTTTACTCAAGATAAATCAATAATAGATCAACGCGAAGTTGGCAGGGACACACTTGGTTTTAAAGATGCGCTTCGGGACTCTTTTCGACAAGATCCAGACATAATTATGCTTGGGGAAATGAGAGATCCAGAAACTATCTCTACCGCAGTAACTGCCGCAGAAACAGGACATTTAGTTTTAGCAACACTTCATACGAATAATAGTGCGCAAACTATAAATAGAATTATAGATAGTTTTCCACCGGAGCAACAACAACAAATAAAGGCTCAACTTGCTCTAACTTTAATCGGTGTTGTATCGCAAAGGTTAGTGCCCAAACTTAATGGGGGAATAATACCGGCAGTGGAGGTGCTTATTGCAAATCCTGCGGTACGCAACATGATACGAGAAGGAAAGGTTCACGAAATAGGTTTAGTTATAGAAACTGGTGGAGATGAGGGAATGATATCTTTTAATCGATACTTAAGCGATATGGTGAAAGAGGGAAAAATATCTATGGAAGTTGCGGAAAGCTATTCTTTGAACTCAAGAGAGTTGAGGTCGTTATTGAAATAAATAAGAATTAAATAGATTAAAAAAACGTGGCAATCTACGAATATCAAGCAAGAACTCAAACAGGAGAAACCCAGACGGGAACAGTTGAAGCTTCTAACGAAGAAAATGCGTTGCAGATATTGCAACGCATTAATCTTGTAGTTGTTTCAATAAAATCTGTTGAGGCCACTCCGGTTTATCTAAGGCAGTTTAAATTTTTTCAGAGGGTTTCTTCTAGGGATTTATCTATATTTTCTAGACAATTAGCTACACTTTTTGCCGCTGCAGTTCCGCTTGTTGAATCATTGCATACACTTGCCAATCAAACAGAAAATCCTAAATTGCAGGAGGCTCTTTTAGATATAGTTGCTGACGTTGACGGTGGTATGGAGTTTGATCAAGCTTTGGCCCAGTATCCTAATATATTTTCTAACTTTTATGTACAAATAGTAAAAGCTGGTGAAGAGTCCGGCACCCTTGATAAAGTTTTAAATTATCTGGCGCGATACACCGAAAGAGAGCACGGAATTATTTCAAAAATTAGGGGTTCCATGATTTATCCTATTTTTGTGTTGGGAGTGTTTATAATTGTGGGAGTTGCAATGCTTGTATTTGTCATACCGCAACTTTTGAGCGTACTTGAACAATCCGGGGCCGAGCTTCCTTTGATAACAAGAGTTATCGCCGTGGCATCGGATTTTATAAGAAATCAGTGGTATATATTTGTTACGGTAGTTATTGTGGGCATAGTGGGGATTATTCGGTTTTTAAAAACAAAAACAGGTAAAGAGTTTTGGAGTTTAGCGCAGTTAAAAATTCCTATTTTTGGGCGTATATTTAAGAATATTTATTTGTTTAGATTTTCAGAATCTTTCGGTCTTCTTATTCGTGGAGGCGTTCCATTTAGCCAATCTTTAACAATATCGGCAAATGTTATAGACAATCTAGTTTATAAAAGAATAATTATGGACGCAAAAGAGAAAGTGAGTAGGGGCATTAGCTTGTCCCAATCCTTGAAAGAGCATCCCGAAATTTCTGCAATGGTTACCCAAATGATAGCTGTTGGAGACAAAACAGGAAAGTTAGACGAAATTTTACAGAACGTGGCTAGCTTTTATGAAGAGGAAGTTACAAACGCTGTTGATAACCTTGTTTCTCTTATTGAGCCAATGTTGATAGTTATTATGGGATTTGGCGTAGCTCTTTTAGTTGCCGGAGTCCTTTTGCCAATATACACAAGCATCAATACTTTACAGTAAAATACTTGTGGATAATAATTACCAGCAAGCTCTTTTATGACATGGTATAATAAAAGTTGATAATGCTAAAATTATTAAATATTAAACTAAAAATATGATAAATATGTTCAACAATAAGCTTAGGGGTTTTACACTTATCGAGCTTTTAGTTGTTATAGCTATTATTGGGTTGTTGGCGTCTATCGTAGTGGTTGCTCTTCAGGGACCACGCCAAACTGCGCGAGATGTAAAACGAGAGGGAGATGTACGAAACATACAAACAGCAATGGAGTTGTGTTATGGTGATACTGCCTGTGGGGGTGCGGAAGCATATGTTACATATGCCAATTATACGGCAGCAGATACAGGAGGTATTGGTACGTACATTGCTGCAAGCAATATGCCCAACGATCCACAATCAGGTTCTAGTTATACGTGGGTAGACAATACTGCAGATGATCAAACTTTTTGTGTATACGCAACGCTTGAAGTTGGGGATACGGGAGAGGAAATGGTATATGCTTCAGAAACCGGATTTGGTCATATGGCTAGTGGATCAACAAATTGTCCATAATCTTTATAAAATAAATAAAGGTCGTTCTTTTTAAGAAAAATTTAAAAATTAAGTAGTATGAAAAAAATATTAAATAAGTCTAGAGGTTTTACATTGATTGAGCTTTTGATTGTTATTGCCATAATAGGTATTTTAGCTGCTATAGTGCTTGTTTCGTTAAACGACGCAAGAACATCCGCGCGCGATACACAACGAGTGGGTAACCTACGAAATGCTCAATTAGCTATGGAAATTTATTTTGATGACAATGGTCAGTACCCAGATGACGACGATTTAGCAGCTGTAATGACAGAGGGTACAACATGTGCTACAGCAGAAGGAGCGGGAGACTTACTAGATGTTATTGGAATGACAGGAGTTTCAGATCCTAGCGCTGGTCAGAATTATTCTTATGGCGCAAACCAAGATGCTGCAACGAACTATGTTTTAATGGGAATACTTGAAGATACGGGGGATGCGGCTTTAGATACAGATGTTGACGGTACTGTATTTGGATGCAACTGTGACGATCCTGCCTATTGCGTACAACCATAAACAGTAAATTCAAAAATAACAAGAATTCTCCTGCTCAGACGGGAGAATTTTTGTTATACTAAGTAGTATATGCATCTTTTTTTAGTAAAAGGTTTTTTGCTGGGTCTTATAACAGGCAGTTTTTTGAATGTAGTAATAAATAGACTGTACGCTAAAGAAGACATCGTAAAAAAAAGATCATACTGCCCACACTGTAAAAAAGTATTAAAATGGTACGAATTAATTCCTATCGTTAGTTTTATCGTACAAAAACGAAGGTGTAGGGGGTGTGGTGATAAAATATCATGGCAGTATCCAATTGTGGAAATAGTAACTGCATTGTTATTTCTACAAGCTTCAAACAATGTGGGTTATCAGTTTATATGGGAAACATTATTTTTATGGAGTATTCTTAGTGGGTTAATCGTTATATTTGTATACGATTTAAAACATTTTATAATTCCTGATTTAGTTTTAGTTCCCATAGTTGTTTTGGTACTAATTTTTAGATTTTTAGATTTTTGGTCTCTCGGTAGCTCAAATTTGTTTAAAAATTGGTTCGCGGGTTGGGGGATTGGGATTGGAAATCCACAAACTGTTTTGGCTTCTATAGCAGTCGCCCTGCTGGTAGCGCTTCCCTTTGCCGCTTTACATTTTTTGTCCAGGGGCACATGGATGGGTTTTGGAGATGTGAAATTAGCGTTTTTTATGGGTTTATTACTAGGTTTGCACAATGCACTGGTTGCTTTGTTTGTAGCCTTTGTAGCCGGAGGCATAATGGGTGTAATTTTAATTTTAACTAAAGGAAAAAAATTAAAAAGTCAGATTCCATTTGGCCCATTTTTAGTACTTGGAACATACGTAGCTTTATTTTGGGGGCAAGGTATTATAGATTGGTATTTTTCGTTATTGTTATAGCAATAACTAGTTTGTAGGTTGTAGTTGGAAGTTTGTAGCAATACAGACATACAATCACTAAATACGATGAAAAAGAAAATTAAAAAACTACTTACTACCTGCTCGACCGGCAGGCAGGCTCACTACCTGCCCGACCGGCAGGCGGGCTTACTACGCATTAGTAAAGGTTTTACCCTGATAGAGTTAACTGTTTTAATGGGTATTACGATTATGATTTCTGGAATAATTTTTTTGAATTTTAGACAAGGTGAAAAAAACTTAGCCATCCAAAGGGCGGCTCATAGAGTCACTCAGGCAATTTCAGAAGCTGTAAGCAACTCTTTGGCGGGCAAGTTGCACGGTGATTCAGTAAGTCCGGGGGGGTTTGGGTTATTTTTAGAACAGAATTCACAGGACATTATAATTTTTGCAGATTGTAACTCTAACCAGTCTTTTGATGCTTCAGGGGGTTCTGCGTCGTGCGAAGGTGCAACCGTTGCCACACCTTATGGGGAAAAAGTGTCCACAGTTACTTTAGAAAAGGATATAACCGTAAGTACACTAAATCCATGTAGTGGTACGCCATGTCAGCTTGTAATTACATTTTTACCCCCAGACCCAAGAACTCTATTTGAACCGTCTTTAGCTGGCAATGAGGCGCAGGTAACATTACGCGATTCTGAAGATAGAGTTATACATATTTTTGTAAATAAATTAGGAATTGCTAGGGTGCAACAATAGTTAGTTATTAAAATTTTTATGAATAAAGTGAACAAGCGTAAATCTGATGGTTTTTCCTTACTAGAGACGATTGTTGCCATGGGAATTTTTACTGTGGTGATTAGCGTAACAATAGGTGCTTTTTTAGTAGCAATTAAAGCTCAGAGAGTGGTCCTGACAGAGAAAGCCATGTCAGAAAATATAAATTTTGCTTTGGAGTTTATGTCGCGCCAAATGCGTGTTGCAAAACGTGATACAGCAGGAGTTTGCATACCAATAAATTCGACATTTAATACTCAGGGGTCACAAATATCTTTTATTAATTCCAGCCTTGATTGTATAAGTTTTTTTCTTTCTTTTGGCGCCTTAGTATACGAGAATACAACCACTCCTTCCGGAGAGATAGCTCTCACTGATAACACCATCGTAAAGATAGATAGCTTGAGTTTTTTGGTTCAAGGTGAGCAAAATTCTGATCCAGAACAGCCAAGGGTTACGATGGTAATTAGTGCTAGTGGTGCGGGTAAGAGCGCTGAGAGCCAAGGGGTTCAATTAAATATTCAAACAACAGTCAGCACAAGAGAGTTAGACATAAATTAGTTTGTAGGTTGTAGCCGGTAGTTTGTAGCAATACAGACACGCGACTACTAAATACGATGAAAAAGAAAATCAAAAAACTACAACCTGAAAGCTACCGCGTCCTTCCGAAGCCTTGGGCGAAGGAGGATAAACTAAAAGCTAGTTTGGGGGGTTTCACATTGATAGAGGTTGTGGTTTCAATGTTTGTTTTGACCATGGGCACTCTAGCAATTATTGGGGTTATTTCTAGTAGCTTAGGCACTATTCGCACTTTTAAACAATCTGTTATTGCAGCAAATTTAGCGCAGGAGGCTTTGGAAGTTGTAAGAAATATAAGGGACAGCAACTGGATTGAAGAAGAAGTTTATGATACTGGGTTGTCTGCGGGGGAATACTGTGTAGATTATAACAGCGCTAGTTTAAGTCTTTGTGCTAGTCATAGATTATACTGGGACGGTACAAAGTACAGTCACAATACCTTGGGGGACGCGACAAATTTCTTTAGAACCGTCGGTATATCCAATCAGGTGGATGCAGAAGGTATAGATTATGTACAGGTTAGTGTAACAGTTGACTGGGATTCTCGTGAAATTACTGCAGAAAACCATTTGTATGATTGGAAATAATGAGCTAGTCAATCATCAAAAAAATGAAAAAAATACTAAAAATTATAAACCGCAGGTTAAAAGCCAAAGATGGCGTTGCCCTTTATTTGAGTATATTGGTTTTGAGTGCGGTTTTTACTATTGGGTTTGGCATAGCCAGCTTATTATTGGGCCAACTTAAAATATCAAGGGATGTGGGCAAGTTCATTCCTGCAATATATGCGGCCGATTCAGGTATTGAGAGGGCTTTGTATAAAATAAGAGCAAATGGAGACTTTGCAAGCTGTACAACAAGTGGTCCGCCCGCTGAATGTGAGATTACGGTTACAGAAATGGACAACAGCGCTACTTATGAGGTTGTTGTATTAGATTTTTCTTTTGAGTGGTGTAGCGCGGCAAATAAATGTGTTCGTTCCATAGGAAGACTAAAGGAAGCAAATAGGGCCATGGAGGCGAATTTTTAGTAATATGCAAAATCAAAAAGTTAAACAGCGAGTAGAAAAACTAAAAGAAACGATAAATCTTCACCGTTATAATTATCACGTACTTAATAGGGCTACTATTTCGGAAGAAGCATTAGATTCTCTTAAGCACGAGTTAAAAGTTCTTGAGGATACTTATCCAGATCTTGTGACTTCTGATTCCCCCACACAGCGCGTGGCAGGTGAGCCATTGGAACAATTTGAGAAAATAGAGCATTTAGTGCCGATGCTATCAATAGAGGATATATTTACCGAGGAAGAGTTAAATTCTTGGGGCGGTTATCTTTTAAAATTTTCTGATAATAGTAATTTTACCTATTTTTGTGAAGCCAAAGTAGATGGGCTAGCTTTAGCCCTTAAGTACAAAGCAGGGATTTTAGTAGAAGCTGTAACTCGTGGTAATGGGCGGGTTGGAGAAAGTGTTTTAGCTAATGCTCGCACAATAGAAAGTATTCCTCTTAAATTATTTTTTTTTAAAAATATAAGTAGCAAGTTGTTAGCGGATAAGATATTAAATGGCGATATAGAAATTAGAGGTGAAGTTTATATAGAAAAAAAAGATTTTGATATATTGAATAAACGAAGAAAAAAACAAGGCGAAGAGCCCTATGCAAATCCTAGAAATTTAGCGGCAGGAAGTATGAGGCAGTTAAACTCTCAATTAACATCTTCTCGCCCCTTATCTTTTTTAGCTTACGATATTATATTTGATAGCCAGGAAATTAGAGAGCATGCACAAGAGCATAAAGTTTTAGACGCGCTTGGCTTTAAGACAGACAATACTGCAAAAAAGTGTTCGGATATAAGTTGTGCGAGTAGTTATTGGAGCAAGATGAGAGAAAAAAGGGATAGCATACCATACCAAATTGATGGAGTCGTAGTTAGTGTAAATGAAAATAAGATTTTTGAAGATTTAGGTGTTGCCGGTAAGAGCCCAAGAGGCATTAGGGCCTTAAAATTTTCTCCAAAACAAACCACAACTATTGTGGAAGCTATAAAAATACAGGTTGGTCGCACAGGAGCCGTAACGCCGCTTGCTGTCATGAATCCTGTAAAAGTTGGAGGTGTTATCGTGCGCCACGCTACATTGCATAATTTCGACGAAATAAAAAGACTAGATGTGAGGATAGGAGATACGGTAATTGTGGAACGTGCGGGAGATGTTATACCCAAAGTGGTGGGGGTTATAAAAAATTTACGTCCGTCTAGCGCTCTAAAAATTAAGGCGCCCCATCTTTGTCCGGAATGTAGAACCGTATTAAGCAAGAAACTAGGAGAAGTTATACTGCGTTGTACAAATAAAAATTGCTTATCGCGCCGGCTAGAGAATATATATTATTTTGCAAGTAGGCAGGTTTTTGATATTGAAGGTTTGGGTCCCCGAATTATAGATGCTTTAATGGAAAATAGGCTTATTTCAGATCCTGCGGATTTGTTCACGCTTAAACAAGAAGATTTTTTACAATTGGATGGATTTCAAGAAAAATCTTCCCAGAATTTGATTGAGGCAATTAAAAAAAGTAAAAGAATTTTTCTTGCGCGTTTTATAAATGCGCTTGGGATTTTACACGTAGGAGAGGAAACTGCTATTGATTTAGCAAATTACTTTGGTAGTTTGGAAGCATTCACAAAAGCGAAGTTGTTGGAGTTAAAAGAAGTAGAAGGAGTGGGGGAGGTGGTATCGGAAGAACTATACAACTGGCTTCAGAATAAAGACAACAAGCAGTTTATAGAAAAGTTGCTTAAGCTGGGTGTAGAAGTTGTTTCTCCAAGACGATTAGGCATAAAACTGAAAGGCAAAAAGTTTGTTTTAACAGGAACTTTGCAAAAATTAACACGAGACGAGTCAGAAGAAAAAATTAGAGCGCTTGGCGGGAGTGTTTCAAGTTCAGTTTCCAGTAACACGGACTATGTGGTTGCGGGAGAAAATCCGGGTAGTAAGTACGAAAAAGCAAGGAAGTTAGATGTAAAAATAGTTAGCGAAAAAGAGTTTTTAAATATGATAGAATAACTTAACTATGTTGAAATTATCAAAGAAAGAAGTTAAAAAAATAGCAGAACTTTCCCGATTAAAAATAGATGATAAAAATCTGGAATATTATTCTTTGGAAATTTCCGGTATTTTAAATTATGTTGAACAGCTAAATAAGCTAGATACCAAAGGTGTGGAAGTTGTGGGCAACATATCGGGCATAAACAGTGTTTTTAGGCTGGATAAACAATACGAGGGGGAAGCAAAACAAAGAACAGGGCTTGCAAAAATATTAGTGAAGCTAGTGCCCTTTTCTGAAGGCAACTTTGTGAAGGTTAAAAGTGTATTCGGAAAAAAAGTATGACCCTTAAACAAGTCTTACAAAAAATACAGAGCAAAGAAATAAGCTGTCTGGAATTAGCAGATTTTTATTTGGGGAATATCAAAAAAAAAGATAAACAACTGCATAGTTTTTTGTATGTAAACGAAGAAGGAATAAAAAAAGAAGCTAAAATTGCGGACAAAAATCATTCTGATATAAATTTTAAAACCCAACCCTTGTATGGAGTTCCTTATGCCTTGAAAGATAATATCTTAGTTGAGAATATGCCCACAACTGCAGGCAGTATGATATTAGAAAATTATAATGGAGGGTATGATTCTGCGGTGGTTTCTAAATTACGTAATGTTGGAGCTTTGGTTTTAGGAAAAACTAATATGGATGAATTTGCCATGGGTTCTTCAACTGAAAACTCTGCATTTGGGCCAAGTTCTAATCCTCATGATGTATCTCGTGTTCCGGGTGGATCAAGTGGCGGATCTGCGGTAGCCGTAGCGGCAGACCTTGCGCCATTTGCGTTGGGATCAGATACCGGAGGCAGTATTCGTCAGCCGGCTGCGTTTTGTGGGGTTGTTGGTTTTAAGCCAAGCTATGGTGCGGTTTCTAGATACGGACTTATAGCCATGGCTTCTTCTCTAGACCAGATAGGAGTTTTTACCCAAACAGTAGATGATGCCACATTGGTTTTTTCGTGTTTAATCGGGAAGGATGTAATGGATTCGACTTCGCGGGAGATAGATAAACCTAAAAATAAGTTTAATATAGAAAATTTACGTATAGGTATAATTAAGGAAAATTTTGGAGAGGGCTTAGATAATCGTATACGAGATAAAATATACGAGGCTGTTGATGTTTATAAGAAAATGGGAGCCAGCGTAGAAGAATTAAGTCTTCCATATGCAGATTTTGGACTTGCTGCTTACTATATTATTATGCCTGCAGAAGTTTCTAGTAATTTAGCAAAATTTGATGGTATAAGATATGGAACACATTTGGTTCAAGATACAGAGAAAAGTTTAATAGAGGACTATGCGGAACTTAGGGGTAAAGGTTTTGGCAAGGAAGTTTTGCGTCGTATTATGCTTGGAACATATACTTTGTCTGCGGGGTATTACGATGCTTACTATTTAAAAGCTCAAAAGGTACGCACTCTTATAAAGAAAGACTACGAGAATGCATTTGCCAAGGTGGATGTAATTATTTCTCCAACTACTCCAACTTTACCTTTTAAATTCGGTGAAAAAACCAAAAATCCACTTGAGATGTATTTGAGCGATATTTATACAGTAAACGCAAATTTGGCAGGAGTTCCTGCAATTTCAATACCCATTGGTATAATAAAGGAAGAAGGCAAAAATCTTCCAGTTGGTATGCAGATAACCGGTCCACAAAAAAGAGACTTCTTTGTACTGGACGTTGCACGGGCGTACGAAAAAGCAGTTGGTAATTAATAAAAAAATATGAGCTTAGTTGATTTATTTTTGCGGTCCCTGGAGGACGTTATAGAAATATTAGACGGAATTTTATATTCTAGGCCCATTGTAATAATTCAACTTTTTAGCGCAGTTATCTCTGCATTATTTTTGATACTGTGGATTAGGTTATTAGTAAAAACAGAAACTATAAAATCTAAAGTAGGAAATGTACAAAAAGCGTTTCGTTCAGATAATATATCCACAAAAGATGTTTTTTCTAACTTAAGTAGAGTGGACTTAAAATTGCAGTCAAATTATGTTTCTGATTGGAAACTGGCGATAATTGAAGCAGATTCTATTTTAGACCAACTTATACAGGCACTTGGATATAAGGGGGATACGATGGGTGATAGGATGAAAAATATACGCCCTGGACAGTTTCCATATCTAGATGAGGCATGGCGAGTTCATAAGGTACGCAATTTTTTAGCTCATGACCCCAATTATGAGTTGAGTCGTCAAGCGGTACTACGCACAATCGATATTTATAAAAAAATTTTTAGAGAATTTGGAATGGAATAGAGTTTTCTGGTAATACAAAAGACACCCAAGATTGGGTGTCTTTTGTATTTGCGCGGGCGACCGGACTTGAACCGGCGACCTCCTCCGTGACAGGGAAGCGCTCTAACCAAACTGAGCTACGCCCGCATTGGTGGCTGGGGTGGGACTCGAACCCACGACCTGTACTTTATGAGGGTACTGCTCTTAACCGCCTGAGCTACCCAGCCTTGTTGTTTACTCCAATAACAATACATTTGGACTCGGCAAACTCCGGGCAAGCTTTGTCGAAGTAGCTTGCACTGAGCGAGCAAAGCGAGTCGAAGTGTTGCGGGGGGAGGAATTGGCGTCAAGTCATTAAGCTCTGCCTCGATAAGCTCGGCATCGCTAAGTGCTTCCTGCCCGGACTCCTTCGCTTCGCTCAGTCCGTCTTGCAATTCCATATACAAAGCAAGATGCCTTGCTTTGTATACCCTCCACTTTGTTGCGGGGGGAGGAATTGCACCCCCGATCTCAAGGTTATGAGCCTCGCGTGATACTACTTCACTACCCCGCGGTAAAATTATATCAATTTATCAAGCATAAAGCAAGTTATATTGACACAGATTGTAATGAATGATATAAATTTAAACTAGACAGCTACGAAGGAGGTAGTTAATGGCTGGAGGCGGAACAAAGGACAAGCATGTGTGCCACCTGCCCCCGTGTTGCGATACGCAACTCCCGGGACTTGAAGGGTGGCCTTCTGGTACTCCTGAGGGCGAGATGCGTTTTGGTGACGCGAAGGCGATGGTCGCAAGGAACGCAAAGCGTCTTATCGGGTTGCGTCAGACTCCCTCTGGACACGGAGTGTTCTCACACAACACCGCTAATAAGACCTAAGATATGACAGTTCGTGGCGCTGAGTCGATAAGACCCAGTGCCACGAACTGTTTTTTATTAGTTTAGTAATTGAAAAACTGAATTTTTTATTTTTTTTAAATAATTAATCCACAGGGCATTTTTATTTTCAAATAGTATAATATTTCTAGTACACGAGACGAGGTGTCCACATGAATATCCAAAGACGCATAAAAGATATGGAATTGAGAGAAGTTGGTTTTGTTCCCTTTTGGGTGTTGGAAAGAAATAAAGTAGATTTCTGCGCTCCTGTTAGTCGGACCTCGGGTGCGGGATTGATAAGAGTTGTAAGAACAGCTCTTGATAAGTTAATAAAAATATAAGCTTGCCAAATATGGCAAGTTTTTTATTAATTTGGGGGTTATTTTATTTGTGTGGGGGATTGAAATTGAAGTTTTTTTATGCTACACTTGGCGCAGAACCTAGTAACAATTCAAAAGGAGCCAAAATGACGCAAGATGTGGTATTAACTGCCGATAAGTTGTTCACTACGCGCGAAGGTGAAAACGAAATGGACGAGGTCTTTGACGATTTTTGTGAAAGGGATTTGAAACCGCTTGCCAGCCGTGCGTTACAACATCACGAGCTTAGCGAAGAAGTTTTTGACGAGTCTGTAAGAGTTTTTCAAAAACTTGGCACACACGCGTTTGCAATTCCGCAAAAGTATGGCGGAGAACAGATAACTGCGCGTATGTTGACTTCATTTACTCGAAAAGTGTGTCGTGTTCCCGGAGCTGCTGACCTTGGACTTTCTGTGGGTGCCGGCAATTCACTTTTTAACGCGCCACTTTTTAACTTCGGAAGCGAAGATCTTAAAGCGCAGCTTGCGCCAGAACTTTTAGCTGGTAAAGATGGATGTTTTGCTCAAACCGAAGGAGAAGCTGGAAGCCATGTCGCAGGAATTCGAGCCAAGGCCGTATTGGGTCAAGATGGTATTTGGCGTATTACCGGCACAAAGCGCTTTATTACGGGTGGGTGGAAAGCAAACTATGCGCTAGTGCTTGCAATCTCTGATCCTCAAATGCATGAAGCAAATGAAGATACAGGAATGACCGTGTTTATTGTAGATTGTGACGAGGAGCGTGCCAGAGGCGCACTTGATACAAGCAAAAATGAACATAAGCTTGGATTAACTCATTCTCCTACAACCGAAATGATATTTACCGAAACCCCAGCTTTTGCAATTCTTGGTCCTTTGCACGATGGCTACAGAAAGGTTAATCTGACAACTTTGTGTGATTCTCGTGCTACGGTAATTGCAGGGCAAGCTGTGGGTATTGGCGAATCTGCATATGATGAGGCATTGAGATATGCAAAAGAACGCAAAGCTTTTGGCCAAAGTATTTATGAAAAACATGCAATTCGTGATGGACTATTGCTTGACATGGAAGCGCGCAATCGCATCATGTGGGCTCTTACTCTTCAGTCTTCTACAATGAAAGATGAATTTCCTTCTGGTGATTCGCGTCCATATGACGCTCAAGCCTCTCTTGCTAAATTGGTTTGCGGAGAATATGTACGCAAGGTTGCAACACAAGGACTTCAGGTATTTGGCGGTAATGGCTACATTTTGGACTATGCTATTGGAAGAATTCTTAATGACTCTTACATAACAGCAATTTACGAAGGGACGAGTCAAGTTCAAAGCATGCTTGTTGCCCGCGGGTTTTTGAAAGCAATTCAGTCTGGCGTACTTACCGCTGAACCGCACGATGTTGTAAGAATTTGGCCATTTGCTGTTTATAACTTTAGAGATATGAATGCTTGGGATGACGTCGCTTATAGAGCAGGGGTTTATGAAAGACGCATGCGTTTTTTTAACACCTTACAGCAGATTATATTTAAATATCCTATTGAAAATCCAAGAAATCTTCCCGCGCCATATTTTGCGGCAACAGAAGCATTTGGATCTTTGGAAGGAGCAACGATTATCTTGGCAGGGCGTCGTTATGGCGCAAAAGAGTTTTCAGATGTGAGTGATGAGGTTGTTAGGAGAGCTTTTGCAATTGCTGACGGGGAGTTTGAACAATTGGAAAGCACATACCTTAGATAATTTTATACCCGTCACTTTGACGGGTATTTTAATAGTATGTTATGATCGCTTTAGAAGTATTAAAGAGGGAAAGATTAAAAGTGGCAATGACAAAGGAAGAGATTGCAAGCATGAACCGTACTACAAAAAGATTGAAGGAACTAATGCGCAGATGGCACGAAATTCAAGAGCGAGAGAAAAAGAAGCACTAAACGAGAATAAAAAGCCCTGAACTTGTCGAGGGGCTTTTGTATTACTCAGCACTTTACTACATGGCCACAGGGTTACCCTGTGGCAGAGTGGAATTTTTGTATACAAGGGTGAAATTTTAAGAAATTAAACGGCTCAATCCGCCAGTCGGCGGAAAGTTGAGCCGTTTTCTAATCGCCTCAACCTCATATGAGGCGATTAGAAAAGCCAGTTCGAAGGGAGAGAGTTGAAGTCAGTTATAACCTATGAGTTGACACCCTACTATAGGGTTGCTTGGCAACCCTATAGTAGGCTAATAGTCGTTAAAATATCCACTTGTTTTTACTCCTAAAATGCGTTAAAATACATAAGATGGTCACTTTTGAGGAAGAGGAAAAAATCAAAAAATCTCTTGAAAATAAGGATGATACTAATAGTAAACGCATAAAGCGTTTTTTAAGTATGCCTGATTTGTCGCGAAAGGAGGGCAGTCCCATAGCAGAAATTGTACATCGGGTATTAGAACTTCCGGATTTTAAAGATTTTGATATTGTGAACATACCAGAAATTGTTGGAGCCGATATTAGTTTTGATTTATTTAATTTCCCTAAAGATCATCCAGCGCGCAGTAAATCCGATACCTATTATGCAGATGAGAAGCATATTTTGCGTACCCATACTACTATTATGTGGTATTACCATTTAATGGCGGAAGCAGTAAAACAGAAGATAAAAAACAGTATGTCCGTTGGAGCTATCGCATATGGAAAAGTATATCGCAGAGACGAACTGGATCGTCAGCACATGAATGTGTTTCACCAAATAGACGGATGGTATCTTACTCCAAAAAACAAAAAGATTATTACAATCCAAGATCTGCAGGATATCCTTTTAAAAATAGCTAGAAAAATTTATGGAGATGACATTGAACACCGTTTTAACGTGGACGAATTTCCATATACAGACCCCAGTGTTGAATTAGAAATAAAGGTTCGTGGCAATTGGTTAGAGGTTTTGGGAAGCGGTTTGGTGCGCGGTGTTGTCCTTAAAAATTTGGGCGTAGATCCCGACGTATATAATGGATGGGCTTTTGGTTTTGGGCTAGAGCGCCTTGCTATGTTAAGTACGGATTTGCCCGACATCAGATTATTGTGGTCTGAGGATGATAGAATCAAAAAACAACTTCATCTTGGCAACAAATTTGAAGAGGTTAGTAAGTACCCTCCTGCCCCAAGAGATGTTTCTTTTATCGTGGATAAAGGATTTGTGCCAAACGATTATTTTGACCTTATTCGAGACATTGGTGGCGATTTAGTTGAAGAAGTTGAGCTTTTGGATAAATATGCAAATGAAGAAAAATTTGGAAAAGACAAAATAAGTTATACCTACCGAATTATTTATAGAAGCAACGAGCGCACTCTTACAAATGAAGAAGTTAATGACATTCAGGAAAAGGTTTACAACCAAACAGCTGAACAATTTAACGCAGAGTTACGATAAACTTTTAATTCACAAATATGATTAAACTAATAATAAACGCGGATGATTTTGGTTATAGCAAGGTATTTAACGAAAAAATTTTAGATTTGTTGGAGAAGGATTTTATAAAATCTACCACAGTTTTGGTAAATTGGATAACCGATGAACAGAAAGAACAAATACAAAGATTAAAGAAATTAAATACTCAAAAAAACATAAGCATTGGGTTACATGTAGAGTCAAAATCAAGAGCGGAGTCTATTTTGGACCAAAAAGAAATAGCTCGCCAATACGAATTGTTTAAAAAAATTTTTGGATTTGGACCCAGCCACGTAGATGTGCATAAGTTTATAGAAAGTTCTGATGAGGCAACTAAATTTGCAGATGAACACAATTTACCCATAAGAAATCATGGACAGAAAAATATAAAAACAAAAAATACTCCGCAACCCTTTTTTCGTTTTGGTGGAAAATATTGGGAATTTAACTGGCCGGAAATGAATAAATTTTTAAAACAAATGCAGGCGGGCGGTACCTACGAGTTATGCGTGCATCCGGGCCAGTATGACCCTAATTCTGCCTCAGCTTTTAACAAGTCAAGAGAAAAAGATTACCAGGGTATAATAGAACTACAGCCAGTTTTAAAAGAGGAAAACATTAAAAGTATCAGCTACAACGATTTATAAGTATATTTGTTATAATTTATAAGCATGGCAAAAAAAATATTAAAAAAAACTGTTTCCAAGAAAAGTTTGGGCCAAAAAGGCAGGCCTCTGCCTGTGCCTGCCCGCATGACTGCGAGCAACGCTCAGGCAGGCCTGACTGCGAGCAACGCTCAGGCAGGCCTGACTGCGAGCAACGCTCAGGCAGGCACGCAGACAGGTCGGACGCAGAAAAAAACCTCGGTAGTTAAGGAGGCGCAAAAAGGCAGTTATACCGCAAAAGATATTGAGGTACTGGAGGGGCTGGACCCGGTTCGCAAGCGCCCGGGAATGTATATTGGGTCTACGGGAATTGAGGGACTGCACCATTTGATATGGGAGGTTTTTGACAACTCTCTAGATGAAGCAATGGCCGGATATGCCAAAAATATAATGATTACTTTGATGAAAGAGGGAATGGTAAATATTACAGATGACGGCAGAGGTATTCCTGTAGAAAAACATCACCAAACAAAAAAATCTACTTTGGAAACTGTAATGACTACTCTGCATGCTGGAGGTAAATTTGGCGGAGAAGGATATAAGATATCGGGAGGATTGCACGGTGTGGGTGTTTCTGTAGTCAACGCTTTGTCTATATATTTAAGAGCAGAAGTTTGTCGAGACGGCGCACGTTATTCTCAAGAATATAAATTAGGCAAACCCAAATATATCGTTAGAAAAGAGGGCAACTGTCCAAAAAATATGACAGGTACAAGCATTACATTTCAGCCCGATCCGCAGATATTTACAGAAAGTACAGAGTTTAAATGGAAAAAGATTTTAGACCACCTTCGTCAACAGGCGTATTTAACTGGAGGTGTAGATATAAAAATAATTGATGAAAGGTACAAGTTGCACAAAAATTATAGATTCAGATTTGAAGGCGGTATTACTTCTTTTGTGGACTATTTAAACCGTAATCACAAACGAAAACATGATAATATCTTTTATGTTAAAGAAGAAAAAGAAGGAGTTTTAGTGGAAGCTTCTTTTCAATACACCGAAGACGTACAAGGAACTGAACTTGGATTTGCAAATAATATCCATACGGTTGAGGGCGGAATGCACATAACTGGTTTTAGATCTGCTTTAACTCGCAGTTTAAATGATTATGCGAAGAAAAATAGCTATTCAAAGGAAGGCGAAGCGTTTTCTGGTGAAGATGTGCGGGATGGTTTAACAGCTGTTGTTTCTATAAAACTAAGGGAACCTCAATTTGAGGGGCAAACTAAAGCAAAATTAGGAAACACAGAGGCTAGGAGTGCTGTGGAGGCGGTTATGAACGAGGCGTTGAACAATTATTTAGACAGAAATCCATCTGATGCCCGAGGTATAATGGAAAAAATTGTTATTGTTGCTAAAGCTCGTCAGGCCGCAAAAGCTGCTCGAGATCTGGTAATACGAAAAGGAGCTATGGATGGTTTAACTCTCCCGGGTAAGTTAGCAGATTGTTCAAATCGCAGACCAGAAAATTCTGAACTATTTATTGTAGAGGGTGACTCCGCTGGTGGTTCTGCGAAGCAAGGACGCGATAGGCGTTTCCAGGCGATTTTGCCTCTTCGCGGGAAAATTTTAAACGTAGAACGCGCGCGACTTGATAAAATGTTAGCCAACAAAGAGATAAGAGCGTTAATCATTGCTTTAGGAGCGGCGATTGCTGACGAATTTGATATAACAAAATTGCGTTATCATAAAATAGTTATTATGACTGATGCCGATGTTGATGGCGCGCACATTAGAACACTTCTTCTAACTTTATTTTATAGATATTATAGACACATTATTGAACAGGGATATTTATATATAGCGCAACCCCCTCTTTATAAAATTCAAAAGGGAAGTAAGATAGAATATGCTTATAACGACGAAGAAAAGGAAAGCATTTTAAAGGGACTTGCAAAAGTTGCCTCCACTCAAAATAAAATCCAAAAAGATGAAGACGAGCCGTCTGAAACACAAGAGGCTCAAGCACCGCTTGAGAACGTTGCAGAGGGGAAGGTTAAGGGGGTAAATATTGCAAGATATAAGGGTCTTGGTGAAATGAATCCTGACCAACTTTGGGAAACAACAATGAATCCGGAAAACCGTATTTTATATCAAGTAAAAATAGAAGATGCGGAAGAGACGGATAAGATTTTTGATATTTTAATGGGAAGCGAAGTAGCGCCTCGTAAGAAGTTTATACAGGCACATGCTCAAAAGGTGGGGAACATTGATATATAGTAATAACAATTTGATTTGACAAAAATATCTAAAGTAGTATAATACAAGCAATAATCCATAAAGCCCGTCGAGGGCTTTTAAAAATGGTTTTTAGCGAGCAAAGCGAGCTTAGAACCATTTAATCCCGCTCGCCATGGCATAGCCATTGGCGTAGCCAGGCCGTAGCCTTGAGCGAAGGCGGATAAAAATACAAAAATATGACAGCTATATTTTCAAAAATCGTTCGTTTTTTAAGAGAGGTCAAAATAGAGATGAAGCGAGTTAATTGGTTAACTCGACGCGAGGTAATAAACTATACATTACTTATTTTGATTGTATCTATAGCGACAGGGATTTATTTGGGGGGATTAGACTTGTTTTTTCAATGGATACTATCTAAATTTGTATTATAAGCTCGCGCTTCGTTTATGGTATGATGCGAATCAACGAATAATTATTCGAATCTACGAATTTTATACAAAAACAAGCAAAGGCGTATGTATTATTTGTAGATTCGTATAAACATTCGTATATTCGAATCATATTTTTATGAGGCAGTAGCCGAAATAAAATGCCAAAACAAAAATTAAAAAGAGGAAGAAAGTGGTATGTAATCCATACATATTCGGGATACGAAGATGCTGTTCGGCAGAATTTACTTCAAAGAATAGAATCCTTGGGAATGCAGGATAAAATTTTTAATGTAATAGTACCAAAAGAAAAGAAGATAAAAATAAGGAGTGGAAAGCGTCATATTATTGAAGAGCGTATTTTTCCAGGTTATGTGTTAGTTGAAATGATTGTTACAGATGATTCTTGGTACGTTGTAAGAAATACACCGCGCGTTACGGGATTTGTTGGTTCAGGCACCACCCCGATTCCTGTGTCAAAACAAGAAATAGATGAACTACAAAAAAGAATGGGTATTGATGAGCCTCGTCATAAGATTGACGCGAAGGTGGGTGACGTGGTAAAAATTAACGACGGTCCGTTTAAAGATTTTGATGGAAAAGTTTCTAGCGTGGACGAAGAAAAAGGGAAAATAAATGTTTTAGTGAACATGTTTGGGCGCGAAACTCCGGTTGAGCTTGACTACTTGCAAATAACTAAAATATAAGCTCGCGCTTCGTTTATGGTATGATGCGAATCAACGAATAATTATTCGAATCTACGAATTTTATACAAAAACAAGCAAGGGCATGTGTATTATTTGTAGATTCGCATAAACATTCGTATATTCGAATCATATTATTATGAGCGTTAGCGAATAAAAAATGGCAAAACCAATAAAAACAATAATAAAACTTCAGGTTCAAGGGGGAGCGGCGACACCTGCTCCACCAGTAGGAACGGCGCTTGGTCCGCAGGGAATAAACATCCAGGATTTTGTTACGCAGTTTAACGACGCCACAAAAGATAAAAAGGGAAGTATAGTCCCCGTGGAGCTTACGGTGTATGAAGATAGAACTTTTACCTTCAAACTAAAAACATCTCCTGCGTCAGATTTGCTGCGTAAAGCGGCTGGAGTAGAAAAAGGATCTGGTGAAGTGCCGCGAGTTAAGGCAGGAAAAGTAACCAAAACACAAATTAGAGAAATCGCACAACAAAAGATGGAAGACCTAAGTGCTAACGACATTGATGCGGCTTCAAAAATTATAGAGGGAACCGCAAGAAGCATGGGCATCGATGTTAAATAGTAATTAGTAACAAACAATAAGCCTGCCTGCCGGCCCGCTTCGCCAGAGCTTTAGCGAGGCGAGTAGGCAGGTAACTAGTAACAAGTAAAAATCTAAAAAAGCTAAGAGGCTAATAATCCATAATAAATAATCTAAGCATTCCCCTGTGGAATGCTTTTTGGTTGTAGAAGTGATAGAATAATATTCCAAGAAGTAATTTACTGTAATTTTATGGAAAGACCAAGTTGGGACGAATTCTTTTTTATGTTAGCTCATGTGTATTCTACAAGGGGTACATGCGATAGATTAAAATCTGCGACTCTTTTAGTTAAAGATAACAGAATTGTGGGGGCTGGTTATAACGGTTCTTTACCTAATAATCCTCAGTGCGATGAGGACGGACATTTAATGGAAGATGGGCATTGTATAAGAACTCTCCACGGAGAAGATAATGCGATTCTTTATAGCACCTCAGACTTGAAGGGTTCTACCGCATATGTTTTAGGTACTCCATGTGTTTTATGCACCACAAAATTAATCGCTGTTGGCGTAAAATCTATAAAACATGTTGGGGAGTACAGTAATTCTAGGGGCAAGGGTATAGTAGAAAAATTAGCGCAGGACAACAATGTGGAATTTGTAAGAATAGATTTAAATTTTGACGCAACATTTGATAAAATGAAGAAAATTTTAAAAGGACCCGGAGGAGCACTTGAAGATAAAAGCTAAAAATATGAAAATATATTTTCAAAAAATAGATCCATCAGCTAAGTTGCCTTCTTATGCATATGAGGGGGACGCGGGTATGGATCTTTTTTCTTGTCATGACGTAGAAATTAAACCTGATACAAGGGAAATAATTGCTACGGGTTTAAAGGTTGCTGTACCAAATGGGCACGCTGGTTTTGTTTGGGATAAAAGCGGTATTTCTATAAAAAATCATGTTACCACGCTTGCTGGGGTAATTGATTCTAATTATCGCGGAGAGCTTCATGTAGCGCTTACTAATTTAGGTAGAAAAATTTACAAAGTTAAAAAAGGAGAAAAAATTGCGCAGTTAGTTATAAAGCCTGTTTTGCGGGCGGAAATTGTAGAGGTAGAAAAGATTGAGGAAAACGAAGTTAGAGGAGAAAGGGGATTTGGCAGTTCTGGGTTGGTTTAGTTTATTCACACATGCTGTTTGTATTGGGTAAAAAAATAATGTATAAACTATTTAGACCTTTGACATGAAAGAAGAAAAAATGAGTAAAAAAGGATTATTTGTCGTTATTGAGGGAATAGATGGTGTCGGCAAAAAAACTCAGGCAGAGGTATTGAAAGCGAGATTAGAAAGTCAAGGACATGATGTAGAATTAGTTGATTTTCCTCGTTACGACGATGTATCTTCTGCGCCAGTACGAATGTATTTAAACGGAGAGTTGGGTGATTTAAAAGACATTGGAGCAGAAGCGGCGTCTCTTTTGTTTGCCTTTGACAGAAAACAAGCTGCAGATCAGATTAGACAGTGGTTGGAGAGCGGGAAAATAGTTTTATCTAACCGTTATGTGGCTTCTAATTTAGGACATCAGGGTGGTAAAATACAAGATACACAAGAACGTGAAAGGTTTTGGGATAAACTTTTATGGCTGGAGTATGAATTTTTACAGTTGTCCAAACCGGATATAAATATAATTTTGTATTTAGACCCCAATGTGGCTTACGAGTTAGTGGGTAAGAAGGGTGAGCGCGAATATTTAGCTGGTAAAAAACGCGATATCCACGAACAAGACATGGGTCATCTGTTTAGCGCCGCGGACTCCTACAGAAGTTTGTCGGTCGTATATCCAGATCAGTTTACGTTAGTGGATTGTTCTTCCGGCAGCGGAATACTAAGCGCACAAGATATAGGTGATATAATTTGGAAAGAATTAGAAGCACTATTGGTCAAACAATGACCACACAAAACCCACAACCAAGAAAGGGGGAGGTCGGGGTTATGAGCGAAGAACCACAAAGGATTGCTGTATACGAAGAACTTAAGACCCTGCGTCCTGTTAGCGAAGGTGCTGAATATTGGCTTGGTAGGCCGATTGAATGTTTAAATCACGGTTTTATTTATCTTGTAGATTATATGGGCAACGATGATTCTGTTGTGCAAGCTGCGCGTGTGTCTTACGGTCAAGGCACTACAAAAGTAAATACTACACGAGGCCTAATCAGATATTTGCGTCGTCATATGCATACCACTCCATTTGAAATGGTAGAATTTAAGTTTCACTGTAAGATGCCCATTTTTGTTGCTCGTCAATGGGTTCGGCACAGAACAGCTAACATTAATGAATACTCTGGACGCTATTCTATTATGAGTAACGAATTCTACCTGCCTGATAGCTCTGTTATTTCAAAGCAAGCAGAAGGAAATCGACAAGGGCGAGGCGAAGAGCTCTCGTCTGAAAAGAAAAAAAGAGTTTTAGAGTTGCTTCAGCAAGACTATGAACGTACTTACGAGCATTATCGAGAGTTTGTTGGTGAAGATTTCGATTTGGCTCGAGAACTTGCCCGCATAGGTCTTTCGTTGGCTAATTACACAGAGTGGTATTGGAAGATTGATTTACACAACTTAATGCACTTTTTGACTTTGCGTATGGATAGTCACGCTCAGTATGAGATTCAGGTGTTTGCAAACGCAATGGCGCAAATAGTGAAAGATGCGCTTCCAATTTGTTATTCAGCATTTGAAGATTATCAGTTAAATGCCACGCGTCTTTCAGGTCCTGAGAAAGAATTAATTAAGGCACACGAGTGGCCAAAAAGCAGACAAGAAGCATTTGACCTAGCTTTTAAAAGGTTTGATAATCAGAGAGAAAGCAACGAATTTGTAGATAAGATAGCAGAACTAGGAATGATTTCAGAACAACTTTAATCCCGCAAATAGCGGGATTTTTTATTGAGAAAGTTAGCCTTTGTTGATAAGATTAAGTTATGAAATATATCCCGACAATAGGACTCGAAATTCATGCGCACCTAAAGACCAAAACTAAAATGTTTTGTGATTCTTTAAATGACCATCTTAATGCAGAACCAAATACCAATGTGTGCGCGGTTTGCATGGGACATCCCGGCGTTTTACCTGTTGCAAACAAGGAAGCAATAAATAAAGTCATACAAGTTGGACTAGCGCTAAATTGCCAAATAGCCGGAGAAAGTAAATTTGATAGAAAGAATTATTTTTATCCAGACCTTCCAAAAGGTTACCAAATAAGCCAGTACGATATTCCATTTTGTTTGGGTGGTTACATAGATATACCTATTAAGAGTGAACTGGGAGGGGAATATAAAAGGATAGACATAGAACGCATACATCTAGAAGAAGATGCGGGGCGTCTTGTACATTCCCAAGATAATACATACTCCTTAGTAGATTTTAATCGCGCGGGGGTGCCCTTGATGGAACTAGTTACTAAACCCGTTATCAGTAGCGCCTTTGAGGCGATAAAGTTTGCAAAAGAACTTCGTTTAATTTTACGTTATTTAGGTACTTCAGATGCTGACATGGAAAGGGGGCAGATGAGGGTAGAGGTTAATTTGTCTTTAGCTCCCGCAGGATCAAAAATTCTTGGAACAAAAGTAGAGTTAAAAAATCTTAACTCGCTTCGCGTGGTGGAGGATGCGACCGCATACGAAATTAACAGACAAACCAGGTTGTTAGATTCAGGAGAAAAAATAGTTCAGGAAACAAGGGGTTGGGACGAAATGCGCCAAGAAACTTTTTCACAGAGAAGCAAGGAAGAAGCTCAAGAATATAGATATTTTCCAGAGCCGGATTTGCCACCGATAATTATAAGTCGAGAACATGGATTTGATTTGGATAAAATGAAAAAATCAATGGTTGAATTACCGCAAGCCAAGCGCAATCGTTTTCAAACTGAATACGACCACGCCTTAGATATAGTAGATGTTTTAATTGAAGAGTCCGATTTGGCAGATTACTTTGAAAAATCTGTGTCAGAAGCATTAAGTTGCGCGTCTGTTAATTCTTCCGTAGGAATTTTGGCTAAAAAGAAAGTTTTAACACAAACAGAAGAAAAAATAAAAATTCTTACGACAAATTATGTGGTAAAAAATCTGCGAACTTTATTACAGGATACTGGCACCAGAGTAGAAGATATTAAAATCACTCCAGAAAACTTCGGAGAATTTATTTGTTTAATTCACAAAGGAGAAATAAACAGTGCGGGCGCTAGGGAAGTTTTAGAAGCTATGTTTAACAGCGGAGGAGGACCGTCTGCAATTGTAGAAAAAAAAGGACTTAAACAAGTAAGCGACGAGGATGTAATAGGGAAGTTTGTACAGGAAATAGTAGAAGCAAATGAAGACGCGGTAAGAAACTATAAAGAGGGCAAAGAAGAGGCGCTTAAGTTTTTAGTGGGACAAGTAATGGCGCGCAGTAAAGGGGCGGCAAATCCGCAAGTAGCAGAAAAACTTCTAAAGAAGAAACTGAAATAGTTTGGATTTATACTTTCAATTCCACACTACCATTCGCTCGCTCAAGCAAATGCACTTCGTTCATTTAACGAAAAAATGACAACTACTTTTGCTAATCGCAAAAGATAGGCCTCTGGCAAGTCATTTTTCCTACTCACTTCAGGCATTTCTACTTCGCTTGCTCTTTCCCGCTTACGGCGGAATTTCCAGTATAAATCCAAACTATTGTTTTAAAACAAAAAACGGGTTAAGATCGGTTTTTTACTAGCTCTAAAAGATTCCAAAATAACATTGCAACGGTCATCGGCCCCACACCACCGGGAACGGGGGTAATATATTTTGCTATTTTTTTAACTTCGTCTGCCACATCTCCTACCAGTTTTCCATTCTGTTCTGACATGCCAGCATCCATAATTATAACTCCTTTTTTTACATCTTTTTTTGTAATTAAATTAGGTTTACCCACGCCAGAAATTATTATGTCTGCTTCGCGCAGTAGTTTATTTTTATTTTTAGTTGAGCTACGAAGCACAAAAATACTAGCGCCTTCGTTTGCAAAAACCATAGATGCTGGTTTCCCAACTAAAGATCCATAACCTACTATTGCCACGTTTTTTCCTTTATATTCTATTTTATACTCGTCGAGCAATTTTTTTATGCCGGCTACTGTTGGAGGTAAAATTTTAGATTTGTTTTTATATAATCTTCCAACCGATTCTCGCCCCAAAACGTCAATATCTTTTTTAGCTTTAATGGCATCTAGCATGGATTCTGTATTTATATGATTTGGAAGTGGAAGTTGTGCTATTATTCCTTTAATTTTTTTATTTTTGTTGAGTTTATTTATTTCTTCTCTTAATTTTCGTGTTGAGATATTCTCTTCGTACTTGTAGATTTTTACTTTTATTCCCAGCTCTTCACCTATCTTCTGTTTCCGCTTTGTATAAGCTAAAGAGGCTGGATTATTTCCAACTAAAACAATGGCAAGCTCAATAGGCCTATTTATTTCTGAAATTTCTTTTTTGAGGTCGCTTAGAATTTTTTCGGAGAGTTTTTTGCCGTCTAGTATAATAGCGCTCATTATTATTTTTATGGGGTAGGGAACTCCATTGCTAATTTTTTAGCTTCGTTTTTTACATCTTGTCCGCAAAGAGCTTTATCGATTAGTTGCGCAATTTTTTTCATTTCCTTTTCTTTCATACCACGCGTTGTGCAAGCTGGCGTTCCTATGCGTATACCCGATGGATCAAACGGTTTTCTTGGGTCATTGGGAACAGTGTTTCGGTTTGCGATGATATTATTTTTTTCTAATAATTTTTCGGCGTCTCCTCCACTCACGCCTTTATTAGTTAAATCAAGTAAAAATAAGTGATTGTCAGTACCGCCAGAAACTATATTGAAATTTAATTTTTGCAACTCCTTTGCTAAAGTTTTTGTATTTTTTATGATTTGCACCGTGTATTGTTTGAATTTTGGAGTTTGCGCTTCTATAAAAGCTTGCGCTATGGCAAGAGTCTGGTGATTATGAGGTCCTCCCTGGTGTCCTGGAAAGATAGATTTGTTTATAGCAGGCATTAGTTCTGCGCGTCCAAAGATTATAGCGCCACGTGGTCCGCGAAGAGTTTTGTGAGTTGTCGTGGTTACGATATCAGCTAGGGCCTGTCCGCTTTTGGCGGAAAATGGCGATGGATGAACGCCTGTTGCAACTAATCCTGCGATATGCGCTATGTCCACCATTAAGAGTGTATTGTATTTTTTTGCAATCTTAGATAGTTTTATAAAATTAATTATTCTAGAATACGCGCTTGCGCCACATACTATAAGGCGCGGTTTGTATTTTTGAGCTAAATTTTCTACTTCTTCATAGTTAAGCAACCCGTTTTTATCTACACCGTATTGAAAGAAATTAAAAAAACGTCCGCTATGGGAAACCTTGAAGCCGTGAGTTAGATGTCCGCCAGAAGACAAAGCCATTCCAAGCGCTGTATCATTTTTTTCAAGCACAGCGGCATAAACGGCAAAGTTTGCAGGGCTTCCAGAATATGGTTGCACATTTACACCCCAAGTGGAATTTTTTAGGTTGAAAGTTTTTAGCGCTTCTTTTTGCGCTAGTGTTTCTACTTCATCTACATATTGATTTCCCGGATAATAACGAGCGCCTGGATATCCTTCAGAATATTTGTTAGTTAAACGCGAACTCATTGCTTCTCGTATCGCAGGGGATACGTAATTTTCTGAAGCAATAAGGTTTATGGTTTCCAGTTGACGCTTGTCTTCTAATTTGTTTAGTTTGTCTAGTTGTTTATCCATGTAGCAGTATCAAGGGGTTTTTAATTATGGCGTGAATAAATTTATGGTAGCATGACTTGAGAAACTAAAAAGAGTTGACATATGCTTATATAAATGTTATAATACAGATGATCTTAAGTTTATAGCATAAACGTAGTAAACTTTGAGCTTCTTGAAGGAGGAGGTAACACAATTAATAAAATAAGGTGTTAAATACTTCCTCCCTTAAGGGGCTTAGGGGTTGGCTCCCAAAAATGAAAAGCAACCTCGAGAATAGGAGAACAATGCCACAAGAGACGTGTCCCAGCTGTGGGGCAATAACGGATTCGTGGGGCGGAGGCCACTGCAACTGCAGTTGACCTTTGACCCTGAGGGCGATTTTGAATCGGCTATCCCTTTTCGCACACAGGGATAGCCGGTTCACTTAGAAGCCATTGTTTTTTATCACTTTTTGTGTTATAATTAAACAAATCTTTTCTATAAAGCTGTGTGGCCTCGGAGAAATCTCTCTCCTCACCAGACATTTGATGCTTATGTATTAAATGCTCGGTGTTTCCGAATGTCACATAGCTTTATGGGAGAGAATTTTAAAAGTTAAATAAATCAAAAATGCCGCAACACGCGGCATTTTTGATTTATTTTTTATCGGCTATTTCTTTTAATACTTTTTCTATAAACTTATTAACTTTCATTGTTCCCACATCTCCTTTTTCTCTATGACGCACGGAAACACTACTTGCTTTTTTTTCTTTTTCCCCGACTATTAGGAGGTAAGGAATTTTTTGAATTTGACCATTCCTAATTTTTTTACCTAAACTTTCTGCTTCGTCTCGCAATTCTGCGCGCAAATCATTTTCTTTTAGTTTTTTAATAATTTCCTCTCCGTATTTTTTAAAACTGTCGCTTATGGGCAATACCCACACCTGAGCGGGGGAAAGCCAAACAGGGAATGCTCCAGCGAAGTGTTCTATTAAAAAGGCAATAAATCGTTCGTGGGATCCCAGCGGAGATCGATGAATGACATATATCGGTTTCTTGTTACCATTTTTGTCTGTGTAGTCTAAATTAAATCTTTCTGTTGCCAAAAAATCAAGTTGGTTAGTTGATGCGCTTTCTTCGCGTCCGATTACGCTTTTAATCTGAAAGTCCACTTTTGGTCCATAGAAAGCCGCTTCACCCGTAACCTCTGTATAAGGCAACCCCGATTTTTTCATAGCGCTTCTAATAATTTTTACAGATTTACTCCATCCGTTTGGGGTGTTTGCGTATTTAGAGCTGTCTTTTGATGGCAAGGACAGTCGCATGTAAAAGTCTTTTATTCTGAATACTTTTTTGTACCAAAATTCGTGCAGTTTCATCACTGTTAAAAATTCTTCTTCAGCTTGGTCTTCTCTGCAATAAATATGAGCATCGTTTTGAGTAAACCCACGAACACGGAGCAATCCTGCCAATACGCCAGAAAGTTCGTACCTATAAACTGTTCCATATTCCGCGAGTCGAAGGGGCAAATCTTTGTAGCTTCTGGGTTCGGATTTGTAAATCATATGCGTGTGGGGACAGTTCATCGCTTTTAAATAGTAATTTCCGTCGTCAAGTTTCATAGGAGGATACATATCGTCGGCGTAGTAGGGAATATGTCCGGACATTTTGTATAAAGTTTCTTTGGCAATATGTGGAGTTGCTACGCGCCTATATCCCCATTGAGTTTCTATTTTTTTCGCGTAGGTTTCCAGTTCCTCTCTAATAACTGTTCCATTTGGTAGCCAAAGAGGGAGCCCCGGACCCACTTCGTCTGCGAAGGTAAAAAGTTTTAATTTTGTTCCTAGAATTCTATGATCTCTTTTTTTGGCTTCTTCTTGTTGCCATAGGTATTTTTCCAGTTCTTTTTTAGTTTCAAAAGCAACCCCGTATATTCGGGTTAGCATAGGATTTTTTTCATCACCTCGCCAGTATGCTCCAGCTACTCTCATTAATTTAAATGCATCTGTATTCAATTCTTTAGTGTTTTTTATATGACCACCTCGACATAAATCTATAAACTCATCTTCAGTTCCCTTTCCTGTAAAAACTATGCCAGCTTCTTTTATCCGGTCATTTTTTATTAAACTCTCTATTAGCTCTAGTTTGTAGTTTGCGTTTTTTTCTTTAAAATATTCTTTTGTTTTTTTGATTGGCCAGATTTCTTTTTTAATATTTAAATTCTTTTTAGCAATTATTCTCATTTCTTTTTCTATTTTGGCCAAATCATTTTCGCTTAGATCTACATTATCAAAATCATAATAAAATCCGTCTTCAATTGTGGGCCCAATACCGAGTTTAGCTTTTGGATAAAACTTCCTAACCGCCTGGGCCAGTACATGCGCCCAAGAATGACGCATGTCATTTAGTTTTTTAGCATCTTTCATGTATTTATAAATTACTTGTTACTAGTTACCTGCCTACTCGCCTCGCTAAAGCTCTGGCGAAGCGGGCCGGCAGGCAGGCTTGTTACTTGTTACTCACTGAATTGGTTATACCAATTCAGTGATATTTTCACAGATAAATTTAATATCTCCATCTCTTCTGCTGATTTTTCCTTCCGCAAGTATAACTTTGTTTTCTTCAAGTATATTACCACTTTTTTCGGCAAGTGAAGGGAATACAATGCCCTCCATTTTTCCACTCATATCTTCCAATCCTATAAACATCATTGACTGACCATTTTTGGTGATTATTTTTTTAACGTTATTTATTATTGCGCCAATTCGTATAAAACTTGCCAGCTTAGTTTCGTTGCCCAATTTTTGTATTGGTGTAACGTTTAATAGTTTGTGGGCGTATTGCTTCAACGGATGGCTTGATACATAAAATCCCAACAACTCTTTTTCCCATGTCAGTTTTTTCTTAATATCTGCGGGTTCGGATTCTTTTAATAATAACCCCCTTTTTGTATTAGCACCAAATAAGCTTTCCTGTCCAGAATTGTGCGCCGCTTTTGCCTCCTTTGAATATTGAAGCAAACTCTCCATATTTTCAAGGAGGGTGCTCCTAGAGGATAGTTCGTCCATAGCGCCTGCTTTAATTAAACTTTCAAGGGATTTTTTATTTAGGTCTCTGGAACTTATTCTTTCAAGCAATTCTTCTATGGAATTAAAACGTCCATTTTTTTCTCTTTCTATTTTAATTTCATGCACAATGTTGCTTCCTACGTTTTTAACTGCGGTAAGACCAAATCTTATATTGTTATTGACTGTTACTGTAAATTCTTCGTCGCTCTCATTGATGGATGGGGGAAGTATTTCAATACCCATTCGTTTACACTCATTCATGACAACGGTCATTTTACTCATATCGCCAGATTCTGCAGTTAGCACAGCGCACATATAGTTGACGGGAAAATTAGCTTTCATGTATGCAGTTTGATAAGCAACTCGGCCGTAGCATGCGGCATGCGCTTTGTTGAAGCCATAACCCTGAAATGGTTCAAACAACTTCCAAATTTGCTCTGCTTTTTCTTTCGTCATTTGGCTATATTTTTGGCATCCTTCCACAAAAATTTTATGCTGTTTGGCCATTTCAGCAGGAATTTTTTTTCCTACTGCTTTTCTCAATTTATCAACCGTTTCCCAAGTATATCCAGCAAGTTCTATTGCCGCAAATAGAAGGTCGTCTTGATATACTAAAATTCCATATGATTTTTCAAGAAAGTTTTTAGCTTTTGGGTGAAAGTATTTAACAGGACTACGACCTTGTTTGCGCGCGATATAATCAGGAATGTTATTCATAGGTCCGGGGCGGTAAAGCGCGATCATAGCGTTGATATCATAAATTGTGTTGGGTTTAAGTTCTTTTAGGTATTTAGTCATTGCCGATCCGTTCAGCTGAAACAGTCCTTCGGTTTCGCCACGGGCTAACATGTCAAAAGTGAGCTTGTCATCAAGAGGAATATTTTCGATATTAATATCAATGTTCATACGTTTTTTAACTAAGCGTACGGCATTTTCTAAAATGGCTAAATTGCGAATTCCCAGAAAATCAAATTTAAGAAGCCCTACGCCATCTTCACCTACAGTATGCATATCGTATTGCGTTACCAAGTTGTTTTCACCCTTTGGATCATATTGAAGGGGCACATATTCGGTAAGTGGTTTTGGCGCTATTACAACTCCTGCGGCGTGGACTGACGAGTGTCGTACTGTGCCCTCTAATTTTTCTGCTAAATCCAAAATTTCTCGCGCTTCGCTATCTTGGTTCCACATCTGTTTGAGCGTTGGTTCAAGTTCAAGAGCGTGTTTTATAGTCATTGGAAAGCCCTGCGATCCCAGAGGAATAAGTTTGGCGATTTTATCACCGGATGCGTATGATTTTCCTAAAGCGCGAGTTATATCCCGAACCGCTCCTCGCGCCATCATAGTACCAAAGGTTCCAATTTGAGCTACATTTTGTGCGCCGTATTTTTTTTTGGTATATTCAATAACTTCTTGTCTGCGGTTGTCCGCAAAGTCCATATCAATATCTGGCGCGGATGGGCGGTGGGGGTTAAGGAATCGCTCAAATGGAAGCCTGAATTCTATGGGATTTACGTTTGTAATACCTGATAAATAGGCGATAAATGAACCAGCCACAGAACCTCGAACCGTAGTATAGATATTTGCTTCGTGGGCAAATTGCATTATATCGGCAACCACGAGAAAATAAGGCGCATAGTTTTTTTTGTTAATAACGCTTAACTCATAGAGTCGTCGTTTTTCAATTTCTGCATCTTTGTCCAGTCCTCGCTCACGCATACCTTTAAACGTTAGTTCGTCCAGCATTTGGTTTGCGGTTTTTCCAAGTTCAAGTTTAAAGTTTGGAAATATAAATTTTCCAAGGGTAAGTTCCACATTGCATTCTTGAGCGATTTTTTGTGTGTTTTGGATTGCTTCTGGCCACTGGCTAAATTTTTCCATCATCTCTTGGGTTGTCGCCACAGAGAAGTTGTCGTGTTTAAAAGTAAGACGATCTTCGTCGTTTACTGTGTTTCCAGTCTGTACCGCAAGAAGCACATCGTGCGCGCGCGAATCTTCTTTGTGTGTGTAGTGTGAATCTTGTGTGGCAACGATTGGCAAATTCAGTTTTTTTGCAAGTTCCACAAGCTGTGGAGTAACTTCATTTTGTTCGGGTGTGTTTAGATGTTGTTGAATTTCAATGTAATAACTCCCAGGTTCAAAAAGGTCAGCATAATCTTGAGCAATTTTCAAAGCTTTTTCGGTTTTGTTTTTAAGAAGGGCGCGTGAAAGTTCTCCTCCCAAACATCCTGAAAGAGCAATTATTCCCTCGTTATGTTCAGCAAGTAATTTTTTATCTACACGAGGTTTATAGTAAAAACCTTCTAGATGCGCGGCGCTTACAAGTTTAATAAGATTTTGATATCCGATATTATTTTTTGCTAAAAGCACGATGTGATGGTAGTTTTTACCGTCCATTCTGCCGGGTTTTTTTTCGCGCATATCATCGGCAACGTACATCTCACATCCTAGGATAGGTTTTAGTCCTCTTTTTTTTGCCTTTTGGTAAAATTCAATAGCGCCGTACAAATTTCCATGATCCGTAATTGCTATGGAATCCATTTCCAACTCTTTTACATAATCTAAAAGTTCATCAATTTTACTTAGTCCGTCTAGGAGCGAGTAGTGAGTATGTACATGAAGATGTGTAAATTTTGGTTGGAGAGCGGGTGACATATTTAGATTATACATTATGAAATTTTAAATTACAAAATTCTAGCAATGGGACAATTTGTTGGTTTTATCAGGATTTTAGCAAGGAAGTGATTTTTAAATTTATTGTTTATAATTTATTATTAACATAATGGATTTTAATTACGAAAAAAAGTTAAAACGTAAATATGGATATGAACATATTGTAGGTTTAGACGAAGTAGGCAGGGGACCGCTTGCGGGGCCTGTAACTGTGGCTGCGTTTATGTTTTATAGTAACCCCACTATAGGGTTGCCAGGCAACCCTATAGTGGGGTTACGGGACTCTAAATTGTTAAGCGCAAAACAAAGAGAGAAATTATACGAAATGTTTTGTGATATGAAAAATAAAGGATTGGTGGATTTTGCGACTGCCTCTGTCTTTCCTGTTAACATCGATAAAAAACAAATTCATCATGCTACTGTGCTTGCAATGCGGCGCGCTGTAAAAAAATTATTCGCCGATAAGCGAATAAAACCAGATTTTGCAATTGTAGATAGATTCCCATACAAACAAAAAATTTTTGAGAACTTGGCACATGAACGCATTCGGGGCGCAGATAATTTAGTACCATCGGTTGCCGCCGCTTCTGTTGTAGCTAAAGTTAAGAGAGACAGAAGCATGAGTAAGTATTATCATAAAAAATATCCGCAGTATCGGTTTGACTTGCACAAAGGGTATGGAACAGAGTTGCATTATAAGATGCTCGCAAAATATGGACAAAGCCCAATTCATAGAAAAAGTTTTAGGTTAAGTTGAACAAATAACGATATGAAACTATCAAAAAAACAATTTGAGAAACTTTTGCGAGAAAACCGTTTAGTTTTGAGTTTTTTGGGCATGTCTAACATCGGTAAAACTTATTGGGCAAAGAAGTTTTACGGTATAGGTTTTGAACATATCAACTGCGACGATTTAATTGAGGCGAAACTGGCACCTGTTTTAAAGAGATTGGGATATTTAGGTATTAAAAATGTTTCGCGCTGGATGGGTCAACCCTATGACGAAAGATTCACCGCTAATCAAGAAAAATACTTGTTTTTTGAGGGAGAAGTTATGGAGGATATTTTTGCGCAAATTAAAAACAGCAAAACTAAAAACACAGTTATTGACACGACCGGAAGCATTGTCCACACCAGTAGGAACATTTGCGACAGACTCAAGAGGTACTCAACAGTAGTTTATATTGAGGCCCCTGAAAATATGAAAGAAAACATGTTTGGACAGTACTTGAAGGAATTAAAACCAGTTATTTTTGGAGATGTTTATAGTCCGAGGGACGGTGAGACGGTTTTACAAACTCTAAGCAGGTGCTATCAAGAGTTGTTTAGTTTACGAAGCGACCTGTATAGCGAATATGCCGATGTCATAATCCCTCGTGAAATTATTGACAAAAATACGGATGTTCATCAATTCATTTCACTAATAAAACAGTCATTATGAAATTTTATAGTACACAAATGAAAAGTCCGACGGTTGGGCTTGGGCAAGCTGTCATGAATGGTCTTGCGCCAGACGGCGGGTTGTATATGCCTTTCCGTATACCTCGTTTGCCAAATGGTTTTTTTAAAAAAGCAAATTCAATGTCGTTTCAAGATATTGCGTTTGAGGTGAGCAAAAATTTTTTTATTCCCGATTTGCCAAAAAGTATTTTGGTGAACATTGTTCAAGAGGCGTTCAATTTTAGTATTCCTTTGGTTGAACTTGATAAACAACTGTACGTGCTTGAATTGTTTCACGGGCCGACATGTGCTTTTAAGGACTTTGCCGCACGATTTATGGCGCGCATACTTGGATTTTTTGCCGAAAAATTACAACAGGAAATTACTATTATTGTCGCTACGTCCGGAGATACTGGCAGTGCTGTTGCGCACGGGTTTTTGAATGTAAAAGGTATTAAGGTAGTTATTTTGTATCCCAGTGGCAAAGTTAGTTCGCTACAGGAAAAACAACTTACCAGCATGGGAGAAAATATAACTGCTTTAGAGGTTAGGGGTACTTTTGATGATTGTCAAAAGCTTGCAAAGCAAGCTTTTGTGGACGGGGAATTAAAAGAAAAAATGACGCTTGCTTCGGCAAATTCTATCAACATAGCGCGGTTATTGCCTCAATCTTTTTATTATGTATACCTTAGCGCTCAACTTAGCATGAAAGGAGTTCCTATTGCGGTCTCTGTTCCTAGTGGAAATTTTGGTAATTTGACAGCTGGAATTATTGCCAAAAGAATGGGTGCGCCTATAGCTAAATTTATTGCCTCAACAAATAGTAATGATGTCGTGCCAAGATATTTAAAAACAGGTACTTTTCAACCAAAACCTTCAGTCTCTACGATTTCAAACGCCATGGATGTTGGGAACCCGAGTAATTTTTCAAGGATGCTTGAACTGTATGAAAATGATGTTAGAAAAATGAGAGACGACATACACGGTGTGAGTTTTTCTGATGTAGCAACAAGGGAAGCTCTTTTAAGCGTTTTCAAAAAGTATCAGTACACCATGGACACTCATGGAGCAGTTGCTTATCTTGGATTGGTTGACTTTATGAAAAAATTCAAAGGATACGCGGGCGTATTTTTAGAAACAGCTCATCCGTCCAAATTTTTTGAGGAGGTTGAAAAAGTTATTGGAGTGCCAGTATCTATACCAGACAGATTAAAAGAATATCTTGACCGAGAAAAACAAGCTATTTTGTTAAGCAATGATTTCAGTGAATTTAAGAGTTTTCTTTTGAAGTTATAATGCCTCAAATTAAGCATCACTGGCGGATAAAATTTGTAAAAGAGTATTTTTTTTGATATGCAAGTTTTATATAGGTCTTGTTTTTTGATTAGAAATAATATATGCTATAATAGCTTTAAGCAGGTTAATTAAGTTATTTTTAATTTAACTGGGCGAAACAGGTAAATATGGCAGTACCAAAACAGCGAAAAACAAAATCTAGACAAAACAATAGAAGATCTCACCATGCTCTTGATGGGCTAAATTTGGGTAAATGCCCTAAGTGCGCGCAGACAGTTTTATCTCATACAATGTGTGAAAATTGTGGTACATATAATAGTAGGGAGGTGGTGGACGTTTTAGCTAAGTTGGAAAAAAGAGCAAAAAAGAAAAAAACAAAAGAGTTAAAGGAGCAAGAAGAAAACGCGACTCCAATGAATATGGAGGAGTTAAGCAAGAAATAAAAACGTAAAATGTAAAATGAAAAACGACTCGCCTCGCTAAAGCTTTGGCGAAGCGGGCAATTAAAAAATAAAAATTTTAATTTAGAACTTTTACATTTTAATTTTTCACTTTTAATTTTTAATTTGACTGAGCCCCGCTTTGGCGGCGCGAAGGAACATGGCCTCAAGACACATAGCTCGTTCAATTGTGATGCAGACCCTGTTTGAATGGGATTTTTGGGGTAGAGATATGGATAAGTTAAATAGACTTAGGGAACGCAATATTGAGGAGTTTGGGGCTGGG
>Ga0209343_10000181_pt1 | contig 84172 bp, 82 predicted proteins | sample RifCSPlowO2_02_FD_184026 | JGI IMG/M metagenome (GOLD analysis project Ga0209343, IMG submission 184026) | Groundwater microbial communities from Rifle, Colorado - Rifle CSP2_plank lowO2_0.2 (SPAdes) (version 2) | ecosystem: Environmental > Aquatic > Deep subsurface > Groundwater | place...
TGTTGTTGCAGGACTTGATAAGGGAATAACCATTACCTGCGTCCTGCGCCTAACCGGGGACCATTTCTCGCAGCAACGCGGCTCGCGATGAAACGGGAACAGACCCTAGCGACTGCAGGCGCACAGCCAATCTCTTCTAGACCTGTTGGCCGGCCTTGGGCATGCTCCCCCGCTGCAGCCGGAGATGCCTTTTGTTCGCTAACTTACTGATCATCCTCACCGCCTCGCTGGTGGTTATTGCCCTGTTCCGCCGCCTGCGCCTGCCGGCGGTGCTGGGTTACTTATGCGTGGGCTTGCTGATCGGCCCCAATGCCCTGCACTGGATCAATGACGCCGAGGCATTGCCACACCTGGCCGAACTGGGCGTGGTGTTTCTACTGTTTACCCTGGGCCTGGAGTTCTCCCTGCCGCGCATGTTGGCGCTGCGGCATGTGGTGTTTACCCTGGGCAGCCTGCAGGTGCTGGCCAGCACGGCGCTGCTGGGCGGCATTCTGCTGCTGTTCGAGGTGCCACTGGCGGTGGCCTTGGTGCTGGGCGCCGGGCTGGCGCTGTCGTCGACGGCGATTGTTAGCCGGGAGCTGAGCAGCCTCGGGGAAATCTTCAGTCGCCACGGCCAGAACGCCATCGGCGTGTTGCTGTTCCAGGACCTGGTGGCTGTGTTGCTGCTGACCTTGCTGCCGGCCCTGACCGCCGAGGGCAGCGGCCTCTGGTATGTGCAGTTGGGCCTGATTCTGGGCAAGGCCGTGCTGCTGTTTCTCGGTTTATTGCTGGTCAGCCGCTGGGTGCTGCCACGGCTGTTCCATGAGGTGGCAGCGGCCCGTTCGCCGGAGCTGTTTGTCACCCTGGCCCTGGTGATTGTGCTGCTGACGGCCTGGCTGACCCATATGCTGGGGTTGTCCATGGCCCTGGGCGCGTTTCTCGCCGGCATGCTGCTGGGCGAAAGCCATTATCGCCACCAGATCGAGGCGGATATTCGCCCGTTCCGCGACATTCTCCTCGGCCTGTTCTTTGTCAGCGTCGGCATGCTGATCGACCTGCAGCAATTTGCCAGCGAGGGTTGGCTGATTCTGGCGGTGACCCTGGGCCTGATGTTGATCAAGGGCAGCGCGGTGGCCCTGCTGGTCAAACTGCGTGGCGCAGACAAGCAAACCGCCTGGCGCAGCGGCCTGGCCCTGGCCCAGGGCGGCGAGTTCTGCTTTGCCCTGATGGCGCAGATTGAGCAGGCGCAACTGCTGCCCGGCCCGCAGGCCAAATTGCTCCTGGCCGCGACCTTCTGCTCCATGGCCCTGACCCCGCTGCTGCTGCGCGCCGCCCCGGCCCTGGCCGCCCGCCTGCAGCGCGCGCCCAGCCGTGAGCTGCAACTGGATGCCATCAGCCAGGCCACGGCCCAGGTACATGGCCATGTGGTGATTTGCGGCTACGGCCGGGTTGGCCAATCCATTGGCCGCTTCCTGCGCCTGGAGCAGCAGGAATTTATCGCCCTGGATGACGACCCGATCCGCGTGCAGGAAGCCACCGCCGGCGAAGACCATGTGCATTACGGCGACTCCAGCCGCACCGACCTGCTGCTGGCCGTGGGCATGCTGCGCGCGCGCCTGCTGGTGGTGGCCGTGGACAAAACCGAGATTGCCCTGCGCATCGTCAAACAGGCCCGCAGCCTGCATCCTCAGTTGCCGATTCTGGTGCGCACCCGCGACGACAGCCAGCAAGCCGAACTGCTCGCCGCCGGCGCCACCGAAGTGGTGCCCGAACTGCTGGAGTCCAGCCTGATGCTGGCCTCCCACGCCCTGGTCATGCTCGGCGTGCCCGAGCCACGGGTACAGGGGCATATCGACCGGGTGCGGCACAGCCGCTACAAACTGCTGCACGGCTACTACCACGGCGCCCATCAGGACCTGTTGGATGCCCAGGGCCGGCCGCGCCTGTTGATGCACGCCGTAACCCTGAGCGCCGATGCCCATGCCTGCGGGCAAAACCTGCCGGCCCTGGCCCTGGAGCAACTGGGCCTGGAGGTGCAAGGGGTGCGCCGCGACGGCCTGGAGCTGGCCCTGGACGCGAGCACCTACCTGAGCGCCGGCGACGCGGTGCTATTGGCCGGCCCGCTGGAGGCCATCGAGGCCGGCGAGGCACGCCTGCTCGGCGGTTTGCGCTAAAGCACGGCGCCCGGCAAGCACAGAACTGGCCGGTCGCCAACCGACTAAGGTCTAAAAGCCAAGCCGCGACCTGCGTGGTTAAGTCACGCCGCTGTAACGGGAATTTCACATTCCACTCAGCTGCCGACCCCACCAGGAGCCAACAATAATGAAAGCCACTCCCCTTGCCCAAGCCATCGCCCTCGCTGGCGTGGGCGCTTGCCTGACCCTGCCCACCCTGGCGCACGCTGATTTTATCGCCGACAGCAAAGCCAGCCTGGAGCTGCGCAACTTCTATATGAACCGCGACTTCCGTCAGGATGGCACCCCTGCCCTGCCCAAAGTCACCGGCAAGACACCCGTGGAGTATCGCAGCAAGTCCGAGGAGTGGGCGCAGGGCTTCCTGCTGCGTTACGAATCAGGCTTTACCGAAGGCACCGTCGGTGTCGGCATGGACACCCTCGGCACCCTGGGGGTCAAGCTCGACTCCGGCCGCGGCACCAGCGGCACTGGCCTGCTGCAGGCCGATCGGGAAACCGGTGAAGCGCAGGACAGCTACGGCGACCTGGGCGTGACCGCGAAACTGCGCGTATCCAAGAGCATTCTCAAGGCCGGCACCCTGACGCCCAAGCTGCCGGTGCTGCTGTCCAACGACTCGCGCCTGCTGCCGCAAACCTTCCAGGGTGGCCAACTGAACTCCATGGAAATCGACGGCCTGGTCTTCGATGGCGGCCAACTGAGCCGCGTCAACCAGCGTGATTCCTCGGATCACGAGACCATGGGCCTCACCCACAGCTACAACGCCAAGACCAAGAGCACTGGCGCCCGTGGCATCGACTTCAAGAACGGCACCCTCAGCGATAGCGATGAATTCAACTTCGCCGGTGCCAGCTACAAGTGGAACGACCAACTGAGCACCAGCTACCACTACGGCAACCTCGACCAGTATTACAACCAGCACTACCTGAGCGCCGTGCATGTGCTGCCGATTGCCGACAAGCAAAGCCTGAAGACCGACCTGCGCTTTGCCCGCTCCACCGACGACGGCCAGACCAACGTCGACAACAAGGCCCTGGGCGCCATGTTCACCTATACCCTGGGCTTCCAAAGCTTCGGCCTGGGCTATCAGACGATGAGCGGCGACACCGGCTTTGCCTACGTCAACGGCACCGACGCTTACCTGGTCAACTTCGTGCAGATCGGCGACTTCGCCTTCAAGGACGAGAAATCCTGGCAGGCGCGCTACGACTACAACTTCGCCGGCATGGGCATCCCCGGCCTGACCTTTATGACCCGCTATATCAACGGCAGCGATGTTGACCGTGGCGCGGCGCTTAGCGAAGGCAAGGAATGGGAACGCGACATGGACATCGCCTATGTCGTGCCGGAAGGCAACTTCAAGGGCGTGGGCGTGAAATGGCGCAACGCCACCACCCGCTCCAACTTCGGCAACAACCTGGACGAAAACCGCCTGATCCTCAGCTACACCCTGGCACTCTGGTAACAGCCCCAGCAATGCCAAGGCCCGCTCAGTGAGTGCAATGCCGTTCGCTTAAGCCAAGTGAACGGCATTTTTGTAGCCCGGATGAAATCCGGGGAGGTGCGTTGACGTGCGCATTCGCCCCCGGATTCCATCCGGGCTACCGCTGTGGCGCCTTAAACGAACAACATTAGGCTCAGTGAGTGGGCTTTTTTCTGCGCTTGATCTTTTACACCGTGTCGCCAAATGCGCATCCGTAGGAGCGAGCTTGCTCGCGATCCTTGCGCCAGTTATTAACCGAGCCCGTCGGTCGCGCTGTCATTTAGCCAATGCCAATCGCCAACTGGCGCCTACAATCCCTGATCACGGCACTGCGGCGACTCAGTGCAGGATCTGGCTAAGAAACAGCTTGGTTCGCTCGTTCTGCGGGTTGCTGAAGAAGCTGTGCGGCTCGCCCTGTTCGACGATCTCGCCCTTGTCCATAAAGATCACCCGGTTCGCCACGGTGCGGGCGAAACCCATTTCGTGGGTCACGCAGAGCATAGTCATGCCGTCTTCAGCGAGGCTGACCATGGTGTCCAGCACCTCCTTGACCATCTCCGGATCGAGGGCTGAGGTCGGTTCGTCGAACAGCATGATCTTCGGCTTCATGCACAGCGCGCGGGCGATCGCCACCCGCTGCTGCTGGCCGCCGGAAAGCTGACCGGGGTACTTGTACGCCTGCTCGGGGATGCGCACGCGCTGAAGAAAATGCATGGCAATTTCCTCGGCCTGGCGCCTGGGCATCTTGCGCACCCACATCGGCGCCAGGGTGCAGTTCTGCAGTACGCTCAGGTGCGGGAACAGGTTGAAGTGCTGGAACACCATACCCACTTCGCGACGGATCGCCTCGATATGCTTGAGATTGCTGGTCAGCTCGGTGCCATCCACCACGATGCGCCCTTGCTGGTGCTCCTCCAGGCGATTGATGCAACGGATGGTGGTCGACTTGCCGGAGCCGGACGGCCCACAGAGGACGATCCGCTCGCCCGGCTGCACGCTAAGGTTGAGGTCTTTGAGCACATGGAACTGGCCGTACCACTTGTTCACGCCCTGCAGCAGGATCATCGGCTCGGCGCTGGATTGTTTGCTGGCTTGACTCATCAACTTGGCTCCTGCAACGCAAAAACTCTAATTCGTACGGCTCTTGTAGGCTGGGTTAGGCCACGCTGCGGCTAACCCAGCCTAGCGTTTGTGACCGGTGTCCAGCCTGCGCTCCAGGCGCATGGAATAACGGGACATGCCGAAACAAAAGATCCAGAACAGCAAGGCGGCGAACACGTAGCCCTCGGTGGCCATGCCCAGCCAGGCCGGGTCGGTGGTGGCTTGCTTGATGCTATTGAGCAGGTCGAACAGGCCGATGATGATCACCAGGCTGGTGTCCTTGAACAGGGCAATAAAGGTGTTGACGATGCCGGGGATCACCAGCTTCAGCGCCTGCGGCAGGATCACCAGGCCCATCATTCGCCAGTAGCCCAGGCCCATGGCCGCCGCGGCCTCGTACTGGCCCTTGGGGATGGCCTGCAAGCCGCCGCGCACCACCTCGGCAACATAGGCCGACTGGAACAGGATCACGCCGATCAGCGCGCGCACCAGCTTGTCGAAGCTCAGGCCTTCAGGCAGAAACAGCGGCAGCATCACCGAGGACATAAACAACACGGTGATCAACGGCACGCCGCGCCAGAACTCGATAAAGGTCACGCACAGCACGCGAATCGCCGGCATGTCCGAGCGCCGCCCAAGGGCAAGCAGGATGCCCAGCGGCAAGGCACCACTGATGCCCACCGCAGCAATCACCAGGGTCAGCATCAGGCCGCCCCACTGGCTGGTCGCCACCTCGCTCAAGCCCCAAAAGCCACCGTGCAACAGCCAGTAAGCCAGCAGCGGCAGCACCAGCAGATAACCCAGGGCATACGGCGCCTTGCGCGGCATGCGCGCGATAAACAAGGGCGCGGCAGCGAACAACGTCAGCAGCACGGTCAGGTTGACCCGCCAACGCAGCTCTGGCGGGTAGAAGCCGTAGATAAACTGGCCGAAACGCTGCTGGACAAACACCCAACAGGCGCCCTCGCCGGTGCAATCGGCACGGCTGCGGCCCAGCCAGTTGGCGTCGAACAGCGCCCACTGCAACAGCGGCGGCAACACCAGCCAGATCAGGTAGCCGGCAAACAGGCTCAGCAGGGTATTGAAGGGGCTGGAGAACAGGTTGTTGCGCAACCAGGCCAGCACCCCGACGCTCAAGGGCGGTGGCGGCAAATCCGGTTTAAAAATATGCCTCTGCATGCTTAACGCTCGATCAGCGCCATGCGCTGGTTATACACATTCATCAACATGGAGATGCTGATGCTGATGGCCAGGTACACGCTCATGGTGATGGCGATGGCCTCGATAGCCTGGCCGGTCTGGTTGAGCACCGTGCCGGCGAACAGCGAGACCATGTCCGGGTAACCGATGCCGGCGGCCAGGGAGGAGTTCTTCACCAGGTTGAGGTACTGGCTGGTCAGCGGCGGAATGATCACCCGCAGCGCCTGGGGAATGATCACCTTGCCCAGGGTCACGCCGGGGCGCAGGCCCAAAGAGCGCGCCGCCTCGGTCTGGCCGTGACTGACGGCCTGGATGCCGGCACGCACGATCTCGGCGATAAAGGCGGCGGTGTAGATGGTCAGGGCCAGGGTCAGGGCCATCAGCTCGGGGATCATCACCAGGCCACCGCGAAAGTTGAAGCCCTGCAACTGCGGCAGGCTCCACAGCAGCGGATTACCGGCCAACAACACACTCAGGCCCGGCAACAGCAGCACCACGGCGAGCACCGCCGGCCACAGGACAAATGCCTGCCCAGTGGCGTCGAAACGCACCCGGCGCCAGCGCAGCAACCCGGCAATCACCATCGCCGCCAGCACCAGGCTGCACAGGAGCGGCACAAAGGCAGCGCTGGCCGCCGGTGCCGGCAGATACAGGCCACGGTTATTGAGGAACAACGCCCCGGCCAATTCGTGGCTCTGGCGCGGGCCGGGCATGGCCAGCATCACGGCGAAATACCAGAAGAAGATCTGCAGCAACGGCGGGATATTGCGGAAGGTTTCGATATAGACGGTGGCCAGCTTGCTCAGCATCCAGTTCGGCGACAAGCGCGCCACGCCGAGGAGAAAACCCAGCACGCTGGCCAACAGGATGCCGATGGCCGAAACCAGCAAGGTATTCAGCAGGCCGACGACAAACACCCGGCCGTAGGAGTGGCTTTCGTTGTAGTCGATCAGGTGCTGGGCAATGCCAAAGCCGGCGCTGCTGTCGAGAAAGCCGAAGCCGGAGACGATGCCGCGCTGGGCCAGGTTTTGCTGGGTGTTGTCGAACAGGTACCAGCCAAACGCGATCACACTGGCAACGGCGAGGAGCTGAAATAGCCAGGCGCGAAGCTGCGGATCGGTCCAGGGCGAGCCACCCGCTCGCGGGGCATTGGCAGTGGTGTGCATGGCAGCCCTCATAGAAGCCCTGCCCCGCCTGGGCGGGAACAGGGTTCACTGGATCAGAACAACGCCTGAGCGGCACAACGGCCGCCCGGCGCGAAGGGTGTCAGCGCACTGGCGGCGCGTACTGCACCCCACCCTTGTTCCACAGGGCATTGAGGCCACGGTCGATCTTCAACTCACTGCCGGCGCCGACGTTGCGATTGAAGACTTCCGCATAGTTGCCCACTTGCTTGATGATCTGCACGGCCCAGTCCTTGGGCAGCTTCAGGTCTTTGCCGAACTCGCCTTCGCTGCCCAGCAGGCGCGCGATGTCGGGGTTCTTGGTGGTCTTCGCGGTTTCCACGACGTTCTGCGAGTCAATCCCCAGCTCCTCGCCGTTAAGCATGGCGAACAGGGTCCAGCGCACGATCTTGAACCACTCGTCATCGCCCTGGCGTACGGCCGGGCCCAGTGGCTCCTTGGAGATCACCTCCGGCAGCACCACATACTCAGCGGGCGCAGCCAGCTTGATGCGCTGGGCGTAGAGCTGCGACTGATCGGAGGTCAGCACGTCGCAACGGCCGGCCTCCACCGACTTGGCGCTTTCATCCGAGGTGTCGTAGGTAATCGGCGTGTACTTGAGGCCATTGGCGCGGAAGTAGTCGGAGAGGTTCAGCTCGGTGGTGGTACCGGCCTGGATGCACACCGTAGCGCCGTCGAGCTCCCTGGCACTGGTCACGCCGAGCTTCTTGTTGACCAGAAAGCCCTGACCGTCGTAGTAAGTCACGCCGGTAAAGCTGATGCCCATGGCCGCATCGCGGGAACTGGTCCAGGTGCTGTTGCGCGAGAGAATATCGACCTCGCCGGACTGCAACGCGGTGAAGCGCTCCTTGGCGGTCAAGGGGCTGAACTTGACCTTGCTGGCATCGCCAAACACGGCCGCAGCCACGGCGCGACAGACATCCACGTCGAGCCCCAGGTAGTTACCCTTGGCGTCGGCATAGGAAAAGCCCGGCAAACCATCGCTGATACCGCACTGCACAAAGCCTTTCTTCTGCACCGCCGCCAGGGTCGAGCCGGCCTGGGCAAAACCACTCGCGCCCAAAACGGCTGCCGTGGTCAGTAACGCCAGGGTGGATTTCAGCGTCTTCATCGGTAATCTCCAGTTGCTGTTGTTGTTTTGGCGTCGCGGCCCAAGCGCCTTAATCCTGTGCGGCGCCAGCGAGCACTGGCTGAAGTCTAGCCACTGCCGCGCAAAGTCCACTGCTGGTTTAAACTCCGTTGCCGTTTTGGCGCGGTTCAGCGCAACGCAAGCACCGCGCACTCTCGATGCACCCCCGGCGACCAGGCCAAGGCGCAAACAGGCAACCCGACGACACTTTATTAATCCACCAGCCCGCCCTTGCAGGGCTGATCAGCCCAGCCTCGCCAGGGCGGGCACCCGGCACAGGAGCCATAGATGCACGAGAACCTGATACTTGAGCCAAGCCAAAACGCCGACGCCTGCGTCATCTGGCTACACGGCCTGGGCGCCGACCGTTACGATTTTCTGCCGGTGGCCGAAGCCCTGCAGCACGTACTGCACAGCACCCGCTTTGTCATGCCCCAGGCGCCGACCAGGGCGGTGACCATCAACGGCGGCTACGCCATGCCCAGTTGGTACGACATCCTGGCCATGAGCCCGGCGCGGGCGATCGATCGCGCACAACTGGAAGCCTCGGCCCTGCAGGTCATGACGCTGATCGAGGCGCAGCGCGACAGCGGCATCGATCCGGCACGAATCATCCTCGCCGGCTTCTCCCAGGGCGGCGCCGTGGTTCTGCACACGGCCTTCCTGCGCTGGCACGGCCCCCTGGGTGGCGTGCTGGCGCTGTCCACCTACGCCCCAACCTTTAGTGACGAGGTGCAGTTGTCCGCCAGTCAGCGCGCCATACCGGTGCTCTGCCTGCACGGGCGCAACGATGACGTGGTGCTGCCCGCCATGGGCCGTGCCGCCCACGACTACCTGCAGGCCCAGGGCGTGCCGGTAACCTGGAAGGACTACCCGATGAGCCATGAAGTTATTAATGAAGAGATCCGCGCCATTGCCCTCTGGCTCGACTCGCGCCTGGCCTGAAGCGCAGCCAGCCAGATCCGTGACCAAGCAGTCGCGGCGCGACCGTCGGTCAGATGAAACTGATCGACGGATTGTCAGATATTGCCAGCAGGCCTAGTGTTTTCGCGGTATATACCAAAACGACAGGGAGCGTTCGCTATGTCCGTGATTGTTGCTCGGCGATTGCGTATCTTGTGCCCATGAAGATCAGCCAGCGGCAGGTCGACCTGCATCAGGTCATGCACCTGCGCCTGTTTCACAACGTCAGCGCCGGCAACCTCAGCCGTTTGCTCAAGGGCTTTCGCACCTGCGAACTGGAGGCTGGGGAGATCCTCCTGTCGCCGTTCAAGCGCAATCAATACCTGTACCTGCTGCTCGAAGGCCAGCTCAAGGTCTACCTCGGCTCCCTCGACAATCAACCGGCCAGCACCCTAGAAGTCGGTGACTGCGCCGGCGAAGTCAGCTGCATCGACAACCGGCCGCCCTCGGCCTATGTCCTGGCCAGCAGTACCGCCGTGCTGCTGCGCCTGCACCGCAAAGCCCTGCTCAGCCTGTTCGGCCAGTCCCCAGAATTAACCCAGAACCTCCTGGAGCTGCTCTGCCAGCGCGTGCGGCAAAGCAACCAGGGCATTCTCGACAGCGAGCAACACGCCAACATCGACACCCTGACCGGCTGCTTCAACCGTCGCTGGCTGGAGCATGTGTACCAGCGCGAAAGCACCCGCTGCGCCTACAACAGCCAACCGCTGTGCATGTTGATGCTGGATGTCGACCACTTCAAAACCTACAACGACGAGCACGGCCATCTGGCCGGCGACTATGCTCTGTGCCTGGTCGCCCACACCCTGCGCGGGCAACTGCGGCCCAAGGACAGCCTGGCCCGCTATGGCGGCGAAGAGTTCGTCATCTTGCTGCCCGGCATCGACGCCCAGGAAGGCCGCCACATCGGCCAGCGCCTGCGCGAAAGCCTGGAACAGGTGCCGTCGTTCTACTCGCCGATCGGCATCCTGCCGGGGGTGACGGTGTCCATCGGCCTGGCCCAGATGCAGGCACGCGACAGCCTGGAAAGCCTGATCGCCCACGCCGACAAGGCCCTCTACCAAGCCAAACAGCAGGGCCGCAACTGCCTGTGCGGCTAACTTAAGCAACCGACACCAGGAGCCTGGCGTGACACTTCGCCACGCCGGCATCTTGCTTTACACTGGCCAGGTTCCTTCCTTAACCAATTAATGAGATCACCGTGCTCAAAGCGCTCAAGAAATTCCTTGGCAAAGACGCCGGCGAGCAGCCCGCAGCGGCCCCAGCAGCACCCGTCACCGTCGCCACCCCGACCACCCCACGCGAGCCAGAACGCCGTGAGGAACCAGCACTGGCCGTCGCAACTGTCAGCCACGAAACGGCTCAGCCCAGCGCCGAGCCGACTAAAGCCGCCAAACCGCGTCGCCAGCAACCCGTAAAGGCTGTCGACACCTGGAAACTGGAAGACTTCGTCGTCGAGCCTGCCGAAGGCAAGACCCGCTTCCACGACTTCGCCCTGGCGCCCTCGTTGATGCATGCCATCCACGATCTCGGCTTCCCCTACTGCACGCCAATCCAGGCCCAGGTACTGGGTTACACCCTGGCCGGCAAAGACGCCATCGGCCGCGCTCAGACCGGCACCGGCAAGACCGCGGCGTTTCTGATTTCGATCATCACCCAGTTGCTCAACACCCCAGCGCCGAAAGAGCGCTACATGGGCGAGCCGCGGGCACTGATCATCGCCCCGACCCGTGAGCTGGTGGTGCAGATCGCCAGCGACGCCGCCAACCTGACCAAATACACCGGCCTCAACGTCATGCAGTTTGTTGGCGGGATGGATTTCGACAAGCAGCTCAAGCAACTGGAGTCGCGCTTCTGCGACATCCTGGTGGCCACGCCGGGCCGTCTGCTGGATTTCAACCAGCGCGGCGAAGTACACCTGGACATGGTCGAGGTGATGGTTCTCGACGAAGCCGATCGCATGCTCGACATGGGCTTTATCCCCCAGGTGCGGCAGATCATTCGCCAGACCCCGCCCAAGGTCGAGCGCCAGACCCTGCTGTTCTCGGCCACCTTCACCGAAGACGTGATGAACCTGGCCAAACAGTGGACCACCGACCCGGCGATCGTCGAGATCGAGCCGGAAAGCGTGGCCAGCGACACCGTCGAGCAGCACGTCTATGCCGTCGCCGGCAGCGACAAGTACAAGCTGCTGTACAACCTGATCAAGCAGAACGACTGGACGCGGGTGATGGTCTTCGCCAACCGCAAGGATGAAGTGCGGCGCATCGAAGAGCGCCTGACCCGCGACGGCATCAGCGCCGTGCAGATGTCCGGCGACGTGCCGCAGCACAAGCGGATCAAGGCCCTGGAAGGTTTCCGTGAAGGCAAGATCCGGGTGATGGTGGCCACCGATGTGGCCGGCCGCGGCATCCACGTCGACGGCATCAGCCATGTGATCAACTTTACCCTGCCGGAAACCCCGGACGACTACGTACACCGCATCGGGCGTACCGGCCGCGCCGGCAGCAGCGGCACCTCGATCAGCTTTGCCGGCGAAGACGATGCCTTTGCCCTGCCGCCGATCGAAGCCCTGCTGGGGCGCAAGATCCATTGCGAACAACCCCCGACCGAGTTGCTTGTCGCGGTGCCACGCTCACGCTAAATACTGCCAGAGCAGAAACAACAAAGGCGCCCAGGCGCCTTTGTTGTTTCTAGCATCAGGATCAGTCGTGGCTGGTGGCGCCGATCTTATGGATCGACAGGTCGGCACCGTAATACTCCTCCTCCTGGCTCAGACGAATGCCGATACTGGCCTTCAACATGCCATACACCAGCAAGCCGCCGAGCAGGGCAATGACAATGCCCAGGCCCGTGCCGATCAACTGACTGATCAGGCTGACACCGCCCAGACCGCCCAGCGCCTGCTGACCGAAGATTCCGCAGGCAATCCCACCCCATACGCCGCACAAGCCATGCAATGGCCAAACGCCGAGCACGTCATCGATCTTCCATTTCACCTGGGTGGCGGTAAACGCCCAAACGAACAGGCCGCCGGCAACTGCGCCGGTAATCAAGGCGCCAACCGGGTGCATCAGATCGGAGCCGGCGCACACCGCCACCAGCCCGGCCAGCGGGCCGTTGTGCAGAAAACCTGGGTCATTGCGCCCGACCAGCAAGGCCGCCATGGTGCCGCCGACCATGGCCAGCAACGAGTTGACCGCCACCAGGCCACTGATCGCCTCCAGGGTCTGGGCACTCATCACGTTGAAACCGAACCAGCCGACAATCAGCACCCATGAGCCCAGGGCCAGAAACGGGATATTCGACGGTGCAAAGGCAATCAGCCGGCCCTCGCGATAACGGCCATTGCGCTGGCCCAGCAACAGCACCGCGGCCAGGGCCAGCCAGCCGCCCACCGCATGCACCACCACCGAACCGGCAAAGTCATGGAAGCTGGCACCAAAGCGCTCGGCCAGCCAGACCTGCAGGCCATAATTGCCGTTCCACATGAGGCCCTCGAAGAACGGATAGATAAACGCCACGATCAACAGAGTCGCGCACAGTTGCGGACCAAACTTGGCGCGTTCGGCAATGCCGCCGGAGATAATCGCCGGGATCGCCGCGGCGAAGGTCAGCAGGAAGAAGAATTTAACCAGGGCGTAACCATGATCCGTGGTCAACTCAGCAGCAGGCGCCATAAAGGTCACCCCGTAGGCAATCCAGTAGCCAACGAAGAAATAGGCCAGGGTCGACACGGCGAAGTCGGAGATGATCTTCGACAGCGCATTGACCTGGTTCTTCTGCCGCACGGTGCCGACTTCAAGGAAGGCAAAGCCGGCGTGCATGGCCAGCACCATCACCGCGCCAAGCAGAATGAACAGCGTATTGGAGCCATGAACCAGACTGTTCACGGCGTTTTGCAGGTTATCCATGGGATGGCAGCCCTAGCAGAGTGGAAAAAGCACCAAAGCAGTTCAAGTCGCTCTCGGCATGCACCATCCTGATGCTCAAGCGCCCCGAAACGATCGACCAGGGTGCCCCTTATGCGGGCATGAGCTGATCGGTGAACCTGCGGATAACAGTGCATTTTTCTTGTTAATCATAAGGTTGGAGTGCTTTTTGGCAGCCAATCCGACAGCCGCCAACGCCCAGTAACAGGGCGCATCTCCCGTGTTTCGCACCAGCACAATGCAAAGCCTGTACCAGCCAGCCAACACCTCCTGTGACCACCCGACAACGCCTGCCTTTAACCCCGCATCAGCCACCAGGCAGCCACCGCCAATAGCACGGCCAGCACGCCCAGCCCGAGCAACAACCCACGAGCCGCGCCGGTTGCCGGCGACGATGGGCTTGGCGCCGGGCTGGCGCGCGGCGCTGGGGCACTGCTGGCGGCAACCTTGCTCGCCTTGGGCAGCGCCGCCATGGGCATAAACACCGTGGCATCTTCCACCGCAGCCTGCTCGATCTCATCGAGTTTCGGCCCGATCACCAGCAGGATCACGCTGCCCATCTGCATCTGGTCGCCGGCCTGCAAGGTGGCGGTGCTGACCTTCTGCCGGTTGACCTGCAGGCCGTTGGCCGAGCCCAGGTCCTTGACCTCCAGCACGCCGTCCTTGAGGAAGAATTCGCAGTGCCGGCGCGACAGCTCCGGATCGTTGAAGCACAGCTCGCACTTGACCGAACGACCGAAGGTCATCGAGCCGGCCAGCGGATACTTGTTGCCTTCGTTCTCGCCCTGCAGCACCTGCAAGAACCACTTCTTGGCGGTATCGACTTTGGCCTGGACTTTCATCGGATCAATAAACTGCAGCTCCACGCCAGCCACCTGCAGCAGGTCATCGGCGCGAATCTGGTAGCGGCTGCTGATGCGTTCGCCATTAACCAGGGTGCCGGCTTCGCTGGCGCAATCACTGAGGTAGTAATGGCCCTCTTCACGACGGATCTCGGCGTGGAACAGGCTAACCCCAGCATCCGGCAAGACCAGGGTATTGCGGTGATCCTGGCCCAGGGTGATGCGCTCGTCGGCCAACCACACCGGCGCCTGGCGACAATCTTTGAACTGCAGTTTCAACATGCTGTTTGCGCTCGCTTGAGACAAAAATCCTGGCCGCTTGGCCCAGGCGACTACTCGTCGATACCGTTATTAAGAATATGCTTCCACAACCGTGACAGCGGATTTCCCTCCTCACCGGCCGGCTTCTGCGCCGCGCCCGGATCGCTGCCTTGGCTGCGCGTGGCGGTTTTGCTGGCCACGGCACGGGGTTTGGCCCGCTGGGTGGCGCGCTTGACGTAAGCGCCGTGGGCGGCGCGCAGCTTGAGCAATTCGGCATGTTCAGGCGCGGCCTGCAAACCCAGCTCGATCTGCTCCAGGGCCTTGCTGAACTGGCGCTGGCGATAGGCCGCATGCACCGCCTGCAGATGCCAGTCGGCCACCCGCGCGATGCCGGCCAGGGCCGTCGGCTCCTCGGGTGCCAGGCTCAGGGCCTGACGGAAATACCAGAGCGCACTGTCCTCGGCCGGCAGGCTGATCTGGGCACTGGCAAAGCGTTGTTCGGCCAGGGCGTTGAAGCGCGCAATCCGCGCCGCCAGAACTCGCTGCAAGCCCTGCTGGGCCTCGGCGTTGGCAGCATCCAGCAACAGCACCTGCTGGAAGAGGTATTCGGCATTGTCGGCCAACGGCTCCTGCAGCTTGTCCTCAAGCAGACGCTGTTCGGCCTGGGCCAGCAAGTCCGCCACCTGCATGCGCAGGTTCAAGGTGTAAGCGCCGTAGCCCAAGCCGGCGAGCAGCAGCACGCCGAGCAGCAGGATCAGCAGCGGACGCGCCCGCGACTTGGGCGCAGGGGCCTTGTCCAGCTTGAGCGCCGGGCTGAACTGAGTGGCGCCCAGATCGTCATCCTGCAGCGCTGCCAGGGCCTGCAGCAGCTCGCGGCAATTGGCAAAACGCGCCTCCGGTTTTTTTTGCCAGCATGCGTTCGAGCAATGGCTGATAACCCTGCAAGGCCGCCGGCAGCGCGGGCACGGCCATCTGCACATGGTTCATCACGGTCTGGGTGTAACTGGCGCCACGGAACTGGTTGGCGCCGGTGAGCATTTCCAGCAGGACGATGCCCAGGCTGTAAATATCGCTGCGCTGATCCAGGGTTTCGCACTGGGCCTGCTCCGGGCTGCTGTAGGCGGGGCTGCCGACGGCCACGCCAAAATGGGTCAGGTCATTGTCGATGGCCAGATCCTTGGCCACGCCAAAGTCGGTGATCACCACCGAGCCATCGCCGCGAAAGAGGATATTCGCCGGCTTTATATCGCGATGTGCCAGGCCGCGCTCATGCACCACGCTCAGGCCCGCGGCCACCTGCCGGACAATCTCCAGGGCTCGCGCCGGGGCCAGCACCTGGCCCTGGTACTGGCTGAGGTCGCCCCCGGCGATAAATTCCATGGCCAGGTAGTAGCGGCCATCTTCGAGCTTGTCGATGTCGTAGATGGTGATGATGGCCGGATGATTCAGCGAGGCAACGATGTGCCCTTCATTGATAAAACGCTGGATAAAGTCGTGCTCGGCAGCAGCCGACAGCACCTTGATCGCCACCTTGCGCTGCAACGAATTCTGGGTAGCCAGGTACACCGCGGCCATGCCGCCCTGGCCCAACTGGCCGTGGATGGTGTAGCCGGGAATCTCGATCAATGGGTCGCTCATAGCCAATCCGATAGGTGCCAACTTTTATAAATGGGTCACTTTGCCTTTGCGCAGCCCGGCCAGGAAACGGCCGATCCGCGACTCGCCCGCCAGTGCCACAGCCGGCTCCAGCGCCAGCAGCACACAGGAAATATTGTCCTTGCCGCCGGCCGCGTTGGCGGCGCCGATCAGCTCATCGGCCACCGCCTCCAGCTCAGCACCACGTCCCAGTTGCAGCAGGCGTGAATCGCTGACTTCACCATGCAGGCCATCGCTGCACAGCAGCAGGCGTTCGGCGCCCTGCAGCCGGCCACGCCGCAGGCCCACCTGCAGCTCCAGGCCCACCTGCCCCAGGCACTGGGTGATGACATGCTTGCGTGGGTGGTTTTTGGCCTCGGCGGCGCTCAACTGCCCGGCATCCTGCATCACCTGCACCCAGCTGTGATCCTTGCTCAAGGGGCGGATCACCTCAGGACTGAGCAGATAGGCACGGCTATCCCCCACCCAGGCCAGCTGGTAATCGGCACCGACAAAGCGCACGGCCACCACCGTGCTGCCCATGCCCTGGCTGGCAGGATCCAGGCTGGCCGCTGCGATGATCGCCTGATTAGCCGCCTGCACAGCCTGCTCCAGGCTATCGCCCTGACGGATCACCGCGGCCATGCTGTCGATCACGATGGCACTGGCCACTTCGCCACGCTGATGGCCGCCCATGCCGTCGGCGATCACCCACAGGCCCAACTCCGGACAGCTGAGTACGCTGTCTTCATTGTGAGCGCGGACCAGGCCCGGCACACTGCGGCTGGCATACTGCATGTTGATGGCCTTCCATTTGAGGACTGGGGACACTCCAGCGGCGGCGCAGAGTGTATACGCAGGCTTTGGCAGGTCATATAACCCGAGCAAAGACAGATACTTGCGACAGACCGATGGACCGCCAGCATGCCGCCTGAGGTGGCCTGCAGCCATGCCTGCCGGGCAGTTTTTCAGCAAAACGTTAACCGGTCGTGGCTTTACCCAGACCCGCACCAGGAGCAAGCCTATGAGCAGCGTGCCGAGCTGGCGAGAACGCCTGTACATCATCATCTTCCAGACCGACACCCAGGCCGGCCGGCGCTTCGACACGGCCCTGCTGCTGGTGATTCTGGCCAGCCTGGCGGTGGTGATGCTCGACAGCATCGACGGCATTCACCGCCAACATGCCAGCCTGCTGGCCGGCATTGAGTGGGCCTTCACCCTGGTGTTTGCCATCGAGTACGGCCTGCGCCTGTACTGCTCGCCCCGCCCGCTGCGCTATGCCTTCAGCTTCTTCGGCCTGATCGACCTGCTGGCGATCCTGCCCGGCATTCTCGCCCTGCTCTACCCGGACGCCCAGTACCTGTTGATCATCCGCGTGATGCGCATGCTGCGAGTGTTTCGCGTACTTAAACTCAGCCCTTACCTGCGCCAGGCCAACTTCCTGCTCACCGCCCTGCGCGGCAGCCGGCAGAAAATCATCGTGTTCTTTGCCTGCATCAGCACCATGGTGATTGTCTTCGGCACCCTGATGCATGTGATCGAAGGCCCCAGCCACGGCTTCACCAGCATTCCCACCGGGATCTACTGGGCAGTGGTGACCCTGACCACCGTCGGTTTTGGCGACATCACCCCGAAAACCCCACTGGGCCAGGCGGTCGCAACCCTGGTAATGATCACCGGTTACTCGATCATCGCCGTGCCGACCGGGATCTTTACCGCTGAACTGGCCAGCGCCATGCGCGAAGACACCCTGCAACACGCCTGCCCGGTCTGCCAAAAAGCCAACCACGAACCGCAGGCCGCCTTTTGTAGCCGCTGCGGCAACCCACTGTTCAGCCGAGAAACGCCGCCCCAGGAATGAATAACGGCGACCGAGGTCGCCGCTACTCATTCCTGCTAGTGCCGACTCAAGCCCGCCGGGATCTCGTCACTGGCGCACGACTGCCGGCGCCAGCAACAGACCCAGCAGCGACAGACGTACGACGGCAATCATTTATCAGGGCTGTCGATGATCAACTGCTGCAGCTCGCTGCTGCTGCTCGATACCGTCCGGGCAGGGGCCATCCATTCGCCGGCGCTGGCATTGCCGGCTCGCGAGATCCGCGCCTGCAACTGCACCTGGGGGAAGCTGGAGAGTTTCAGCTGCGGCAGCATCGCGTCGCTGTCGGCCAGGGTCACCTCCACCGGCAAATCGGCCACGCTCAGGCGCTTGACCGCCAACGGCATGGGCGGCCCGGCACTGGCCTTGGCAAAGATGAACACGCTGTCGCCTGGTTGCACCTGGTCTTTCAACTTGGCCGCCAGCTCGACTCGCACCTTGAGCTGCGCACTGACGGTCGCGGCCGGCGGCTTGTCCGGGAGAGTTTCGCCCTTGGCTGCCAGCTGCTCCAGCGCGCGATCGATACCGCTCTGCAGGGCGGCGCGCGACGGGTCGGCAGCCGGCAATACGGCAAGCAGGCGGCGCCAGTAATCGACCGCTTCCTTGAAACGCTGGCCCTCGAAGGCGGCAATGCCGAGCAAGCCCAGGCTGGTGATTTCTTGCGGGTCACCCTGCAGGGCCTCATCGGTAAGGCTCTGCAACTGCGCTGACCACTGTTTGTTACCGAGAAAATACAACGCCTGTGCCCACTGCCCGAGCAACTCCGGTTGACGGGCCAGGCCCACGGCCGTCTCGAACGCCTTGGCCGCATCCGCCGGGCGACTCTGGGCCATATAGGTACGGCCGAGGAAGTACCAGGCCTCAGCCGAATCCGGCTGAACCTTGACCGCTTGCTCCAGGCGCGCGGTCATTTCCGCAACGGATTTCGGCGCCTGGGCGAACTGCTCGACCAAGGCCAGCTTGTCACTGGCGCCCCAGTGCAAGTACAGACCCAGGCCAAGCAGCGGCACCAGCAACGCGGCCAGCAGCGGCAGCGCCTTACCCAGGGAAGACACGCGCTCGACGGCGGCGCCCTCGGTGTCGTCGAGCAGCTCACGCCCTGCTTCAGCCTGACCGGCCTGCAGTTGCTCGGCGCTCAATGCACCGCTGGCGTGCTGCGCCTGCAGTTCGGCCAGGCGCTCCTGATACAGGGCCACGTTAAGGGCGGTGCGATCTTCCTCGGCCTGGGCCTTGCGTCCACGCAGCACGGGAATCAGCAGAAAAGCCATGGCAACCAGCAATAGCAGGCCGGCAGCGAACCACAATTCGATCATTTTGAGTCCTGGGAATTTTGCTGGAGCAGCGCACTCAGGCGCTCACGCTCATTGACAGACAAAGCGGCCGGCACGGAACCTTTGGCGCCCTTGCGCCGGCGCAGTACCAGCACGCCAAGGCCCAGGACACCCAAACCCAACAGGGCAAAAGGGCCGTACCAGAGCAGGTAGGTGCGCGCATTCAACGGCGGCTTGTAGAGCACGAAATCACCGTAGCGCAGCACCAGGAAATCGACGATCTGAGCGTTGCTCTGGCCCTCTTCGAGCATGCGGAAAATCTCCCGGCGCAGGTCGGTGGCGATCGGCGCATTGGAGTCGGCGATGTTCTGGTTCTGGCACTTCGGGCAACGCAGCTCCTCGGTCAGGGTGCGAAAGCGCGCGCGCTCACCCTCGTCCTTGAACTGGTAAGTGTCGATGGCGGCATTGGCCATGCTGATCAGGCTTGCGCCCAACAGGCAGGCCAGCAACAGGCGCTTCATGGCTGCACCTCGTCGAGCAACTGCTGATAGCGCGGGGCCAGCTTGGTGCGCCAGATCTGCTCATCAATCACCCCGACATACTTGTCGCGGATAATGCCCTTGGCATCGATAAAGAAGGTTTCCGGCGCGCCGGTAACCCCCAGATCCAGGCCCAGGGAGCCTTGGGCATCCTCGATATTCAGCTGATAGGGATTATGCAAGTCACGCAGCCAGCGCTGGGCCGGCTCGCGCTGATCCTTGTAATTGATGCCATGGATAGTCACCCCACTGGCCGCCAGCTTATTCAGCAACGGATGTTCGGCTCGGCACGACGGGCACCAGGTCGCCCAAACGTTGACCAGCGCCGGCTTGCCCAGCAAATCCGCTTGGCTGATGGTCTTGCCGGGCTCAAGCACCGAGGGTAAGGCAAAACTCGGAAACGCCTTGCCGATCAGCACCGAGGGCAGCGCAGACGGGTTGAGAAACAGGCCGCGATAAAGAAACAGGGCAATCCCGAGAAACAGCAGCAGCGGCAGTAACAACACGAGACGTTTCATCGCGCCACCTCGCGCCGGCCCAGGGCTTCACGCACCCGACTCTTGACCTTGACCCGATAACGCTTGTCGCAGGCCGCCAGCAGGCCGCCCAGGCCCATCATCAGGCCGCCGAACCAAATCCAGCGGACAAACGGCTTGATATGCACGCGCACCGCCCAGGCGCCATCTTCCAAGGGCTCGCCGAGGGCCACGTAGAGGTCACGGGTGACGCCAGCATCGATGCCAGCCTCGGTCATCGGCATGCCTTGCACGGTGTACAGGCGTTTTTCCGGGTGCAGCACAGCCACTTCCCGGGTGCCATTGAGCACGCGGATGGTGCCCTTGTCAGAGGTGAAGTTGGGGCCTTCGAAATGCCTGGCGCCCTCGAAGATAAAGCGATAGCCACCCAGCTCCAGAGACTCGCCCGGCGCCAGCTTGAGGTCCCGCTCGGCGCTGCCCTGGCTGACCAGCACCACACCGATGGCGCACACGGCGATGCCCAGGTGCGCCAGTTGCATGCCCCAGTAGCTGGCCGGCAACGTCGCCATGCCGTGGCGCAGGCCCTTGTGCCGGGTCTTGTCCAGCAGGTCACGCACCCCGGCCAACAGCACCCAGGCGGCCAGGCAGCACACGGCCAGCACCGACCAGTTGAAATCGCCCAGCAGCAAGGTCGCGAGCACGCCCAGCACGGCACTGCCCAGCAGCACCGGCGCCAGCATGCCGAGCAGCCAGCGGCCTGGAGAGTCCTTCCAGCGCACCAGCACGCCGATCGCCAGGGCCAGCAGCAACAGGCCCATCAGCGGCACAAACAAGGCATTGAAATAGGGCGGGCCAACCGACAACTTGGCGCCGCTTAAGGCATCCAGCACCAGCGGATACAGGGTGCCAAGCAGGATCATCGCCGCGGCGACCACCAGCACCAGGTTATTGGCCAACAGCAGGGTCTCGCGCGACCACAGGGCGAAACCGACCCGACTCTTGACCACCGGCGCACGCACGGCAAACAAGGTCAGCGAACCACCGACCACCAGCAACAGAAACGCCAGGATAAACACCCCGCGCGCCGGATCGGTGGCGAAGGCATGCACCGAGGTCAGCACCCCGGAGCGCACCAGGAAGGTACCGAGCAGGCTCAGGGAAAACGCGGCAATCGCCAGCAATACGGTCCAGCTCTTGAATGCCCCGCGCTTTTCCGTCACCGCCAGCGAGTGAATCAATGCCGTGCCCACCAGCCAGGGCATAAAGGAGGCGTTTTCCACCGGGTCCCAGAACCACCAGCCGCCCCAACCCAGCTCGTAATAGGCCCACCAGGAGCCGAGGACGATGCCGATGCCAAGAAAGGCCCAGGCGATGATAGTCCACGGCCGCGACCAGCGCGCCCAGGCCGCATCCAGCTTGCCGCCCAGCAGCGCGGCGATGGCGAAGGCGAAGGCCACGGAGAAGCCGACATACCCCATATAGAGCATCGGCGGATGGGCAATCAGGCCGATGTCCTGGAGCAGCGGATTTAGGTCACGGCCATCCTGGGGCATGTCCGGCAGCAGACGGTCGAAGGGGTTGGAGGTGGCGATCAGAAACAGCAAAAAGCCGACACTGATCATGCCCATGACCGCCAGCACGCGGGCCAGCATTACTTCCGGCAACTGCCGGGAGAAGACCGACACGGCAAAGGTCCAGCCGGCCAGAATCAGCGCCCAGAGCAACAGCGAGCCTTCGTGGGCGCCCCACACCGCGCTGAACTTGTAGTACCAGGGCAAGGCACTGTTGGAGTTGCTGGCGACATAGGCAACGGAGAAATCGTCGCTCATAAACGACCAACTCAGGCACAGGAAGGCGAACAGCAAAAAGGCGAACTGGCCCCAGGCCGCCGGCACCGCCAAGCTCATCCACTGGCGATCACCACGCCAGGCGCCGATCAGCGGCAACGTGGCCTGCACCAGCGCCAGGCACAGGGCAAGAATCATGGCCAGATGGCCCAACTCGGGAATAATCAGATTGAAGTTCATGTTCAGTTTCCGCTCTTGCCGGGCTGCGTCTGACCGCCGCCGGGCTGCTGGCCGCTGTCCTTGAGGGCCTTGCTGACTTCCGGCGGCATGTAGTTCTCGTCATGCTTGGCCAGCACTTCATCGGCCATCAGCACGCCGTCGGCGTTGAGCTTGCCCAGGGCGACGATGCCCTGGCCTTCGCGGAACAGGTCCGGAAGGATGCCGCGATAGCGGATGGTCACGTTCTTGGCGTAGTCGGTGGCCACAAATTCGACGTCCAGCGAATCGCCGCCGCGCTTGAGCGAACCCTCGGCCACCATGCCGCCGGCACGGATGCGCGTGTCCTGCGGCGCCTCGCCATTGGCGATCTGGGTCGGCGTGTAGAACAGGTTGATGTTCTGCTGCAGGGCACTCAGGGCCAGGGCCACGGCACAGGCGACGCCGACGAGAATGGCCAGGATGATCAACAAGCGTTTCTTGCGCAGCGGATTCACTTCAACTCCTCACGACGCAAACGACGCGCCTGGTCTTGCAAGTAACGGCGCCGGGCCAGAATCGGCAGCACCAGATTGATCGCCAGCACCAGCAGGCTGATGCCATAGGCCGACCAGACATACAAACCATGGTTGCCCATGGCGACAAACTCAGCGAAGGACGCAAAACTCATGACTGCTGCTCCACGGCGCGTTTCACTTCGGCCTGCACCCAACTGCTACGCGCCTCGCGCTTGAGCACTTCGAGACGCATGCGCAAGAGCAACACGCAGGCAAAAAAACAGTAAAACCCAAGCACCATCAGCAACAGCGGCAGCCACATCTCGACCGGCATGGCCGGGCGCTCGGTGAGTTTGAAGGTGGCCACCTGGTGCAGGGAGTTCCACCACTCCACCGAGTATTTGATGATCGGGATATTGATCACCCCGACGATCGCCAGCACCGCACAGGCCTTGGCCGAGCTGTCGCGATTGCTGATCGACTGGCCCAGGGCAATGATCCCGAAGTAGAGAAACAGCAGGATCAGCATCGAGGTCAGGCGCGCATCCCAAACCCACCAGGTGCCCCAGGTCGGCTTGCCCCAGATGGCCCCGGTGAGCAGGGCGATAAAGGTCATCCAGGCGCCGATCGGTGCCGCGCACTGCAAGGCCACGTCGGCCAGCTTCATCTTCCACACCAGCCCCACCACGCCGGCCAGCGCCAGCATGATGTAGCAGGACTGGGCGAGCAGCGCGGCCGGCACATGGATATAGATGATGCGAAAGCTGTTGCCCTGCTGGTAGTCCGCCGGAGCAAAGGCCAGGCCCCAGACCAGGCCAGTGCCGAGCAGCAATACGCCGGCCACGGCCAACCAGGGCAGCCAGCGACTGCTGATCTGGTAAAACCATTTCGGTGAGCCGAGCTTGTGAAACCAGGTCCAGTTCATAGGTCGATCAAATCCGTTATTCCGCCACGCTGATGGTCAGGCCAGCAGCAATCGCAAAGGGCGTCAGGGTTATTGCCAGCGCCGTCAGGCTGGCCATCCACAATAGGTAGCCTGCCGTCGGCAGGCCCTGCAGCGCCGCCTGCAATACGCCGCTGCCAAGGATCAGCACCGGGATATACAGGGGCAAAATCAGCAACGCCAGCAGCAAGCCACCGCGCTTGAGACCCACGGTCAGGGCCGCACCCACGGCGCCCAGCAAGCTCAACACCGGCGTTCCCAGAAGCAGAGACAGCAGCAGTATCGGCACGCAGCGCGCCGGCAAACCGAGCATCAAGGCCAGCAGCGGCGACAGCAGAACCAGCGCCAGGCCACTAAACAGCCAGTGTGCCAGCACCTTGGCCAGCACCAGAAGCGCCAGAGGGTGCGGCGAAACGACCCACTGCTCCAGGGAGCCGTCTTCAAAATCGCCGCGAAACAGGCCGTCCAGCGACAGCAACACCGCCAGCAAGGCCGCCACCCAGAGCAAACCGGGCGACAGGGTTTGCAGCATCTGGCTTTCCGGGCCGACGGCCAGGGGAAACAGGGCAATCACGATGGCGAAGAACACCAGCGGGTTGGCCAGCTCCGCCGGACGGCGAAACAGCAGGCGCGCCTCGCGGGCCAGGAGCAGGGTAAAGACGTTACTCATGCCGCCCCCAGCAACAGTTCACGATAGCCGGCGGGCGTGTGCGCGAGTTGGTGATGGGTGGTCAGGACGACCATCCCGCCCTGCTCGCAATGCCGCGCCAGATGGGCCTCCAGCTCGGCCACCGCGTGTTTGTCCAGGGCGGTGAAGGGTTCATCGAGTATCCACAAGGGCGGCGCCTCCAGATGCAGACGGGCCAGGGCGACGCGGCGCTGCTGGCCGGCCGACAGGGTATGACAGGGCACATCCTCGAAACCGCGCAGGCCGACGGCGGCCAAGGCCTGCCAGATCGCCTCGCGCGGCACCGGACATTGCAGGGCACAGAGCCAGCGCAGGTTTTCCTCGGCCGTCAGCAGGCCCTTGATCCCGGCGGCGTGACCAATCCACAATAAATTTCGCGCCAACACCTCGCGCTGGCTGGCCAGCGTCTTGCCTTGCAGGAGAATTTCGCCGGCGCTGGGCTGCATCAACCCGGTAAGCAAGCGCAACAGCGAGGTCTTGCCACTGCCATTGGGGCCGACCACCTGGAGCATTTCGCCGGGATGCACGCGCAGCTCGAGATTTTCGAACAACATGCGCCAGTCCCGCTCACAAGCGAGCGCCACGGTTTGCAGAAATGCACGGGTCACAACATGGCTACCTATTGGCACATTCAAGTCGACGCCGGGGGTGGCCGCTATACTGACGCGGGCCATGGCACAGCCGGCCCGGACGGGGCGGGATTATACATGCCCCACCCTTAGCCCCGAAGCAGGCATTTTCGACAGGTTGTAACCCAATGACGGCTGAAATCAGCAGTGCTCGCCCCAGCGCACCGACCGCCGCGCTCGCCCGACCGAGCGCGGCGACCACGGAGCTGGCGCTCAAACTGCTGCAACCCCTGGCCGGCCTGCTCAGCGTCGGCGAAAGCGCCGACGCCGAAGTGCTCGCCCTCAAGGAGCAGGCGCAGAGCTTTCAACTGCTGCTCAAGTTGACCCTGGACAACGGCCGGCAAACCACCTTGCTGGCCAACAGCAACCGCCCCCTGGCTCAGGGCACCGCCCTGGCCGTTACCGCCCTGTCGCAAACGCGCCTGGCGGTGGCCCTGCAGGCAGCCCCCACGCCACTGGCCAACCTCGACCTGGAGCAGTTACCGCTCGGCAGCCTGCTCCAGGCAAAGGTTCTAAGCACTACCGCCATGGCCCAGGGCAAGGCTCAGCAGACGCTCTACAAGGTGGTGGCCAGCTTGCTCAATACGCCATTGGCAGGCCGCCAGCTAAGCCTGGAAACGCCCCTGGCCCTGCCCGTCGGCAGCTTGCTCAGTGCCCAGGTCAAAGGCTCGCAGGCACTGAGTTTCCTGCCTCTGAGCGGGCGCCTGGATCAACTTGCCCTCGGCCAGCAACTGCAAGCCCAGCAAAGCCGCCAAGGCTCCCTGGAGGGTTTGTTCAAGGCCCTGCAAGGGTTGGCCGGCAGCACCACGGGCAAATCCTTGCCAACCGAACTGCACGGCAGTATCGACAAATTGCTCGGCGCCCTGCCGGATGTCGCCCAACTCGGCGACCCGAAAACCCTGGCCAAGGCGCTGCAGGACAGCGGCGTGTTTTTCGAAGGCAAACTGCTCAGCGGCCAGACCCAGGCCCTGCCCCAGGACCTCAAGGCCAGCCTGCTGCGCCTGGTGGCCCAGTTGCTGCCCAGCTTGCCCAGCGCCGCCGTCCTGACGGGCGCCCAGCACGAGATCGCCCTGGCCCAGGCATTGCCGTTGATGCTGCGCAATATGCTCGGCGGGGCCAGCCAGAGCGGGGCGAAACTGCAAGCCCTGAACTTTCCCCTGCCGGCCCGCCTGCTGCAGAATCTGGACGCCGATGCCGATCTGGAAACCCTGCTGCGCCTGGCCGCCGCCGCCGTCTCACGCCTGCAGACTCACCAACTGTCGAGCCTGGCGCAAACCCAGGTCGGCCCGGAGGGCAACCTGCTGACCACCTGGCAACTGGAAATCCCCATGCGCAACCAACAGGAGCTGGTTCCCCTGCAGGTCAAACTGCAGCGCGACGAAAGCCCGAAGAAAAACCCCAAGGACAGTGGCGAAACGCTCTGGCGTGTCGAATTGGCCTTCGATCTGCCGCCGCTGGGGCCGTTGCAAGTGCAGGCACAACTGCTGCGCGGCAGTTTCTCCAGCCAGCTCTGGGCGCAGCGGCCAAGCACCGTCGAGCTGATTGACCGCGAACTCGGCCACCTGCGTGAACGCTTGAACGCCGCCGGCCTGGAAGTGGGCGAACTGGCCTGCCGCCAGGGCGTACCGCCACAAGGTCAACGCACCACCCTGGAACAACGCTGGGTCGACGAAACCGCATGAAACGCCAAGCTCCCCGCCAAGCCATCGCCCTCAGCTATGACGGCCAGAATGCCCCCAGCCTCAGCGCCAAGGGTGACGACGAGCTGGCCGAAGCCATCCTCGCCATTGCCCGCGAGTACCAGGTGCCGATCTACGAGAATGCCGAGCTGGTACGCCTATTGGCCAAGCTGGAACTGGGCGATGCGATCCCTGAGCCGCTGTACCGCAGCATCGCCGAGATCATTGCCTTTGCCTGGTACCTGAAGGGTAAATGCCCGGAGGGGTTTGCCCCCCAGGATCAAGACTGCGTCCCCCTTGGCCAACCGCCGCAGTGATAGCCCACGCGGGAAAGAATGGCCACACGGCCAGGAACAAAACCTTAAGAGGCGGGATGTTGGGCCTGGTGCAGTTTGCTTACCAGCTCGGCTTCGGCCTTGCTCAGCCCGCAGGACTGGGTCAGGTCATCGACGCTGGCGCCCATGCCGGCCAGGCGCGCCGCCTGGGTAAAGGACAAACTGCTGGGGTCGCGCTGCTCGATCTGGCTCAGTTTGTCCGGTAGCGGCGCCACCACCCGGCGCAACTCGTACAGCTCTTCGCCCATGCGCACACTGCCGGTCAGGTAGGTATCCAGGCGCTTGCTCAGCTCCTTGAGGCGCTGGTCACGCACGCCATCGCGCTCAGCCTGCAGGGCCGCGAAATGCCGCTGACTCAACATCAGCCAGCCACACGCAGCGGCAAGCAGCACCGAGCACAGCGCCAACACCACGACCGCCACCTCAAGCATCAATCAGATACTCTCAAGCTCGGACCATTCCTCTTCGGACATCATCTTGTCCAGCTCAACCAGAATCAGCAGCTCGCCGTTCTTGTTGCACACGCCCTGGATAAACTTGGCCGACTCGTCGTTGCCGACGTTAGGTGCGGTCTCCACTTCCGACTGACGCAGATAAACCACTTCCGCCACGCTGTCGACCAGAATGCCGACCACTTGTTTGTCGGCTTCGATGATCACGATCCGGGTGTTGTCGGTCACCGGCGCCGAGTCCAGGCCAAAGCGCTGGCGAGTATCGATCACGGTCACCACATTGCCGCGCAGGTTGATGATCCCCAGCACATAACTGGGGGCGCCGGGCACCGGGGCGATCTCGGTGTAGCGCAGCACCTCCTGCACCTGCATCACGTTGATGCCGTAGGTTTCGTTGTCCAGGCGAAAGGTCACCCACTGCAGAATGGGATCTTCAGAACCTTGTGCGGAGCTTTTCTTCATGTTCCCAGCCTCATCAAGAACCGCCTTCGGCGGCGTAAGCGGGTGCTCCCCGCTGTCATTACTATAGAGCCTCGCACGGCGAGGCGCCCCAATCTACTAATGCACCTGGCCGTTGACCAGGCGCTTGGCCGCACCGCTGGCAATCAGCTCGGCCAGCGCAGCCACATCCAGCAAGGCGCACATGTGCTCGATCACCGTGCCGGCCAGCCAGGGTCGCTGAGTACGCTGGCTGCGCCACTTGACCTCGCTGGGGTCCAGGCGAATCGAGCGACTGACCTGATGCACCGCCAGCCCCCACTCATAGCCCTGCACCGAGATCACATACTGTAGGCCCTGACGAAAATCATCGCGATAGCGATCCGGCATCACCCAACGCGCAGTGTCCAGCACCTTGAGGTTGCCGGACTGGGACGGCAGGATGCCAAGAAACCAGTCCGGCTGGCCAAATAGCGGGGTCAACTCCTGATCATGCAAGGGGTAGATGGTGCCCAGGCACACCAGGGGCACGGCCAGGGTCAGGCCCGCCACATCAAACAGCAAACACTCGAACGGCTCGGCGGCCCAACTCGGCTGGCCGTCAAATGCGAGCGCCGCGGCTGGCGGCTCGACGGCAACGGCCGCGACAGGCGCGGGCAGTACAACCTCTGGGAGCACGACAGGTGCAACCCGCGGCACCACGACCGGCGACACTTCAACCTTAACTTCAACCTCACGCGGCGCCAGCAGGCGGGCATCACGCACCTGCTCTTCGAGCACGGCGGTTTCAAACTCATCCAGGCTGACGCTGTCGGCCAATTCGGCGGCAGCCTCCTGCAACAACGCATCCAGGTAGGACTGCAAAGCCAGTTGTGGACGTGTGGCAGTGGTAACCCGACTCATAACGCTTTTCCGTGAGAACAGCCTTTACAGCCTATCGGCCAACCTGCGCCGCGACTTGAGCACTGTTGTTGAGCATAGGCCAGCATATCAAGCTACCTGCGCCGTCGGCTGCAAGGACAGCAGGTGTTTGAGCAAGGCCCGATACGCCAGCACGGCGCGGCAGTTGGGGTCGAACTGTGACGGCGTAAGGCCCGCGCGACTGGCATCGCGCAGGCGCGTATCGACCGGAATATAGGCCGGCCAGAGCTGTTCGGGATAACCATTGCGCAACGCCCGCAAGGTGCTCATGGAGGCCTGGGTGCGCCGATCGAACAGGGTCGGCACGATCAGATAGGGCAGCGCCTGCTTGCGCGAGCGATTGATCATCGCCAGGGTGCTGACCATCCGCTCCAGGCCTTTAACCGCGAGAAATTCGGTCTGCACCGGAATCACCAACTGCTGGCTGGCGGCCAGGGCATTGACCATCAGAATCCCCAGCAGAGGCGGGCTGTCGATCAGCGCATGATCAAAATCGCCCCACAGTTGCGCCAGACTCTTGGCAATCACCAGGCCCAGGCCGCTCTGCCCCGGCGACTGGCGTTCCAATGTGGCCAGTGCGGTGCTCGCCGGCAAGAGCTTGATGCGCTCATGACTGGTCGGTAGCAACAAGCGCTGCGGCAAGCCTTGCGGCACGCTGCCCTGATGCAGGAACAGATCGTAGGCGCTGTGCTCCAGGGAATCCGGGTCCTGACCAAAATAGCTGGTCATGGACCCATGGGGATCGAGATCGACCACCACCACCCGCTTGCCGGCATCGGCCAGCAAGCCGGCCAGGGCGATGGATGTGGTGGTTTTGCCGACTCCACCTTTTTGATTGGCGACTGCCCAGACTCTCATGGTTTCTGTCCTCCCGGCAGGCCCAGAGGCGCACCGAGATCTGGCGCCGGCCTCATCGGGCAGGCGACTGGGAATTGACGGCATCCGCTGGCGGAGCCACTGCTGCAGGCTGCGGTGCAGGTTGCATGCCAGCTCGCCGCAGGGCGCCATCGGGCTGCGCATTGGCACTGCCCACGCCACTGATACTGCGGCGCACATCCAGGTTGCGCGAGACCACCAACACCACCCGCCGATTACGGGTGCGCCCTTCAGCCGTGGCGTTATCCGCCAGGGGCTGGAATTCGCCATAACCCACCGCGGCCAAGCGCCCCGGACTGACCCCATCCATGGCCAGCATGCGCACGATACTGGCCGCCCGCGCCGTCGACAGCTCCCAATTGCTGGGGAACTGCGGGGTGTTGATGGGCAGGTTGTCGGTAAAGCCTTCGATATGCACCGGGTTCTCATAGGGCGCCAGGATTTTGGCGATCTTTTCGATGATCACAAAGGCCCGATCGGTCGGAATGGCGTCGCCACTGGGGAACAGCAAACTGGAGTTGAGTTCGATCTCCACCCACAGCTCATTGCCGCGCACGGTCATCTGGTCGCTCAGGATCATGTCGCCAAAGGCATCGCGCATGCCCTGAGCAATGTCCTCCAGCGGGTCGACCGGCGCCTCACTGGGCGGCGACTCCTCGACCTGGGACGCCTCGGGCATGGTTGTGCGCGGCCGCTCCTCGCCGATCGGGATCGGCTTGATGGCTCGGTCGGGCTGATTGAACACCCCGGTCAGGCTGTCCGAGAGGACCTTGTACTTGCCCTCGTTGAGCGAGGAGATCGAATACATCACCACAAAAAAGGCGAACAACAGGGTAATGAAGTCGGCATAGGAGACTAGCCAACGCTCATGGTTTTCATGTTCTTCTTGATGGCGCCGGCGGGCCATGATCAGTCCATAAAGCCTTGCAGCTTCAATTCGATGGAGCGCGGGTTCTCGCCTTCGGCAATCGACAGAATGCCTTCCAGCAACATCTCCCGATAGCGCGACTGACGCATGGCAATGGCCTTGATCTTGTTGGCAATCGGCAGCAACAAGAGGTTGGCAAAACCCACGCCGTAAATAGTGGCCACGAACGCCACCGCGATGCCACTGCCCAGTTTGCTGGGATCGGCCAGATTGCCCATCACATGAATCAGGCCCATCACGGCGCCGATAATGCCGATGGTCGGGGCGTAACCGCCCATGCTCTCGAACACCTTGGCGGCCTGGATGTCACGACCCTCCTGGGTGTACAGGTCAACTTCGAGGATGCTGCGAATGGCTTCCGGCTCGGCGCCATCGACCAGCAGTTGCAAGCCTTTGCGCGCGTAGTTATCCGGCTCAATATCGGCCAGCGGCTCAAGGCCCAGCAGGCCCTCCTTGCGCGCCGTCATGCTCCAGCCAACCACCCGTGCGATGCCGCCGCCAAGGTCGATCGCCGGAGGCAGGAAAATCCAGCGGATCACCACCCCGGAGCGCTTGAGCACCTGCAATGGCGTCTGCAAAAACGCCGCCCCCAGGGTGCCGCCCAACACGATCAACGCCGCCGGGCCATTGAGCAGAGCACCGACATGGCCGCCTTCGAGGTAGTTGCCGCCGAGGATGGCGACAAACGCAAGAATTACCCCGATAAGGCTCAGCACATCCATCAGAGGCAGGCCTCCGCCAGGTGCCTGCCGATGTCATCCAAGCTGTAGACGGCGTCGGCCAGGTTGGCCTTGACGATCGCCATCGGCATACCATAAATCACGCAACTCGCCTCATCCTGAGCCCACACCTGGCTGCCGCCCTGCTTGAGCAGGCGTGCGCCCTCGCGACCATCGGCGCCCATGCCGGTGAGCACCACGGCCAGCACCTTGTCGGCAAAGGACTTGGCCGCCGAACCGAAGGTGATGTCCACGCAAGGCTTGTAGTTGAGGCGCTCATCGCCCGGCAGAATTTTCACCACGCCACGGGGATCGACCATCATCTGCTTGCCGCCGGGGGCCAGCAAGGCCAAGCCGGGACGCAGCACATCACCATCTTCGGCTTCTTTGACGGAGATCCGACAGAGCTTGTCGAGGCGCTCGGCAAAGGCCTTGGTAAAGGCCGCCGGCATATGCTGGATCAATACGATCGGGGCCGGAAAGTTGCCCGGCAACTGAGTCAAAACCCGCTGCAGCGCGACCGGGCCACCGGTGGAGGTGCCAATTGCCACCAGTCGATAGGACTTGCGCTTGAGCGCTGCAGGGGCGGCAGCCGGAGCCGGGCTGCTGGACGGCGCCGTGGTCGGGCGCGGCGAGACACTCGGCGTATGGGCCGGCGCACTCGGCGCAGGTGGCGGCGCCAGGGCGCCCACACGGCGATTGCTGCGGGCAATACTGTGAACCTTCTCGCAGAGCATCTGCTTAACCTTCTCCGGGTTACGCGAGATGTCCTCAAAGTTCTTCGGCAGGAAGTCCACCGCACCGGCATCCAGGGCGTCGAGGGTCACCCGCGCGCCCTCGTGGGTCAGCGAGGAGAACATCAACACCGGCGTCGGACAGCGCTGCATGATGTTTCGCACCGCGGTAATGCCATCCATCATGGGCATTTCATAGTCCATGGTGATCACATCCGGCTTCAACGCCAGGGCCTGATCAATGGCTTCACGGCCATTGGTGGCAGTGCCTACCACTTGGATATTCGAGTCGGCAGATAGAATTTCAGAAACGCGGCGGCGGAAGAAACCGGAATCGTCCACCACCAGGACCTTAACAGCCATACACACTCCTAAGCAGGCGCGCGGTCAATTGACTCACGCACCAGAAAATCAGACGCGACGCGCGTAACGCTTGAGCATGCTCGGCACATCGAGGATCAGGGCAATCCGCCCATCTCCGGTAATAGTGGCGCCGGACATACCTGGAGTGCCCTGCAGCATTTTCCCCAAGGGTTTAATTACCACTTCTTCCTGGCCAACCAGTTGATCGACGACAAAGCCGATGCGTTGAGTGCCCACGGACAGAATCACCACATGGCCCTCACCCTGCTCCTCGTACGCCGCCGAATGAATCAGCCAACGCTTGAGGTAAAACAGCGGCAAGGCCTTGTCGCGCACGATAACCACTTCCTGGCCATCGACCACATTGGTGCGCGACAGGTCGAGGTGGAAAATCTCATTGACGTTGACCAGCGGGAAGGCAAACGCCTGATCCCCAAGCATCACCATCAAGGTCGGCATGATCGCCAGGGTCAGGGGCACCTTGATGACAATCTTGGTGCCCTGACCCTTGGCCGAATAGATGTTGATGATGCCGTTGAGCTGGGAAATCTTGGTTTTCACCACGTCCATGCCCACGCCACGACCGGACACATCGGAGATCTCGGCCTTGGTCGAGAAGCCCGGCGCAAAAATCAGGTTGTAGCACTCGGCCTCGCTCAAACGGTCTGCCGCATCGCGATCCAGCACGCCTTTCTCGACGGCCTTGGCGCGCAACACATCTGGGTCCATGCCGTTGCCGTCATCGGAAATCGACAGCAGGATGTGATCACCTTCCTGCTGGGCCGCCAGGACAATTTTGCCGCTGCGACTCTTGCCGTTGGCCTCGCGCTGCTCGGGCGACTCGATGCCATGGTCAACCGAGTTGCGCACCAAGTGAACCAGTGGATCGGCCAGGGCCTCCACCAGGTTCTTGTCGAGATCGGTCTCTTCGCCGACCAGCTCCAGGTTGATTTCTTTTTTCAGGCTGCGCGCCAGGTCGCGAACCAAACGCGGGAAACGCCCGAAAACTTTCTTGATCGGCTGCATGCGGGTTTTCATCACCGCGGTTTGCAGATCCGCAGTCACCACATCCAGGTTGGACACGGCCTTGGCCATCGCCTCGTCGCCGCTATTGGAGCCCAGGCGCACCAGGCGGTTACGCACCAGCACCAGCTCGCCGACCATGTTCATGATTTCGTCGAGGCGCGCGGTATCCACTCGTACGGTGGTTTCTGCTTCACTGGCCGCGGGCTTGTCCGCGGCGGCTGGCGCCGCCCTGGGCGCTACCGGCGCCGGGGATGGCGCTGGCGCTGGAGCAGGTACGGGCTTGGCCGCTGGGGTACTGGCCGCCACGGCAGCCGCAGCGGCTGCAGGTGCAGGTGCAGCAGGCTCGACAAACTTGCCCTTGCCGTGCAACTGATCAAGCAGGGCTTCAAACTCATCGTCGGTGATATTGTCGCCGGCACCCGCCGCGGCACTGGGCGTGGCGGGCGCAGCCGGCGCGTCGGCGGCGAACTGGCCTTTGCCGTGCAGTTGATCGAGCAGGGCTTCAAACTCGTCATCGGTGATTTCATCGCCCGCCGCCGGGGCAGCTGCCGCTACCGGCGCACTAGGCGCAGGCTCGGCCGCCGGAGCAACCGGCCCCTTGCCATGCAACTGATCAAGCAGGGCCTCGAACTCATCATCGGTGATCTCATCCGCTGCTGCCGCAGGCACTGGCGCAGCGGCAACCGCCGTAGGCTCAGCCAGGGCATCGAGCAACTGCTCGAACTCGCTGTCAGTAATATCCTCTTCGCTGCTCGCCTCAGGCTCAGCTATTGGCGCTGCTACCGGTGCCGGTGCTGGGGCTGGGACCGCAGGCGCGGCGGCCGCCACCTCGTCGGCCGAGGCCGGCTCGGCCAGGCGCGCCAAGGCGGCCAGCAGTTGCGGAGTAGCAGGGGTCAGCTCGACGCGCTCGCGCACTTCGCTAAACATGCCGTTGACCGCATCCAGGGCCTCCAGCACTACGTCCATCAGCTCGGAGTCAACCCGCCGCGAACCCTTGCGCAAAATGTCGAACACGTTTTCGGCAATGTGGCAGCACTCCACCAGCTCATTGAGCTGAAGAAAGCCGGCGCCGCCTTTGACGGTGTGAAACCCACGGAAAATCGCATTGAGCAAATTCATATCGTCCGGGCGGCTTTCCAGCTCAACCAACTGCTCGGACAATTGCTCAAGAATCTCGCCGGCCTCTACCAGGAAGTCCTGGAGAATCTCTTCATCGGCGCCGAAGCTCATTCGCGTGCTCCCTAGAATCCAAGGCTGGATAGCAGATCATCGACATCGACCTGACCGGATACGACGTCATCACGCTTATCGGCATGAATCTGCGGACCTTCACCCCGGGTTGGCTCTTTTTGTAGTTCTTGTTCGGCACGCAATGCGTTGTGGTCGTGCTGAATGCCGGTATAGCGGTCAATCTGCGAGGCCATGCACACCAGTTTGACCAGGTTGCGCTCGACCTCAGTGACCAGACTAGTGACTCGTTTGATCACCTGCCCGGTCAGATCCTGAAAATCCTGGGCGAGCAAAATATCGTTGAGGTGACCGGACAGCTTGCCGCTGTCGCGTTCGCTGCGTTCGAGGAACACCTCGATGCGCTTGGCCAGTTCGCGAAACTCGTCGGCACCCACTTCGCGGCGCATAAAGCGCGCCCAGTCGGCACCCAGGGCGCGGGACTCGCTGCTCAGGTCGTTGACCAGCGGCGCGCTCTCCTCGACCAGATCCATGGTCCGGTTGGCCGCTTTCTCGGTCATGCGCACGACATAATTGAGCCGTTCGGTGGCATCGCTGATCTGCGACACTTCCTCGGCATGGCTGCCATGCAGGTCAATCTGAAAGTTGACGATGGAGTTATGCAGTTCGCGGGTCAGCTTGCCGACCTCGAAATACAGCCCCTGGTCGCGCGCCTTGTTGAGATCGTGAATGACTTGTACTGCGTCGCCGAAATTGCCTCGTTCCAGGCTATCCAGCAAATCACGAGCGTGAGTCTTAAGATTCGACTCTAGATCGCCCATTTGCGGTTCTTTATGCTCCATAGCGCCCTCGCGGCCGACATCAGCCGTTAACCCGCTCAAAGATCTTGTCGATCTTCTCTTTCAGCACCTGAGCAGTGAAGGGCTTAACCACATAGCCATTCACCCCAGCCTGCGCCGCCTCGATAATCTGGTCGCGCTTGGCTTCCGCGGTCACCATCAACACCGGCAACTGCTTCAGGCGCTCGTCGGCACGCACCGCGCGCAACAGGTCGATACCCGTCATGCCCGGCATGTTCCAGTCGGTAACCAGGAAATCGAAACTGCCACTCTGCAACATTGGCAGTGCTGTAACGCCGTCATCGGCCTCGGCGGTATTGGTAAAACCCAAGTCACGCAAGAGGTTCTTGATGATTCGGCGCATCGTCGAGAAGTCATCGACGATGAGGATTTTCATATTCTTGTCCAAATCGACCTCCGTACAGTCCCAAACATGTCCAGCACCTGGGCATGTTGTGCAATCGTGAAACCAGCCTCGTGCTCAGTGTTCACGCCATTCGCCTAGCCGGGCCCGCAAACGTGCGGCGCACTGGCTGTGTAGTTGGCTGACGCGCGATTCACTTACCCCCAGCACTTCGCCAATTTCCTTTAGATTCAGCTCTTCATCGTAATACAGGGCCAGGATCAAGCGTTCGCGTTCTGGCAGGTTGGCGATGGCCTCGGCCAGCGCCGCCTGGAAGCGTTCTTCCTCCAGATCACCCGAGGGTTCAAGCTGGGTCGTGCCCCGTTCCTCATGGCCAGCGCCTGGCTCGTTTTCCTGCAACAGGTCATCGAAGCTGAACAAGCGGCTGCCCAAAGTGTCGCTCAGAATGCCGTAGTAATCCTCGAGACTCAATTGGAGTTCGGCCGCAACCTCTTGATCTTTAGCGTCTCGACCGGTTCTGGCCTCAACTTTTCGGATTGCATCGCTAACCATGCGGCTGTTTCGATGCACCGAACGCGGCGCCCAATCGCCTTTGCGCACGTCATCGAGCATGGCGCCACGGATGCGAATGCCGGCATAGGTTTCAAAACTCGCGCCCTTGCTGACATCGTATTTGCCGGAAGCTTCGAGCAGGCCAATCATCCCCGCCTGGATCAAATCGTCCACCTGAACGTTAGCCGGTAATCGGGCCAACAGATGGTAGGCAATGCGCTTGACCAACGGCGCATAGCGCTCGATCAACTGGTGCCGGGAGTCCTGCGCCTGCGCTTTGCTGTACATACGAAGTCCAGTGGCTGCTGTCATACGCCGATATCCGCACCCGACTGCTGCACCAGGCGCTCAACGAAAAACTCCAGGTGGCCGCGCGGGTTGGCCGGCAGCGGCCAGGCATCGACCTTCTGGGCAATCGCCTTGAAGGCCAGTGCGCACTTCGAGCGCGGAAAAGCCTCATACACCGCACGCTGCTTCTGCACGGCCTTGCGCACCGATTCGTCGTAAGGAATGGCGCCGACATACTGCAAAGCCACATCGAGAAAACGGTCGGTGACCTTAGTCAGCTTAGCAAACAGATTGCGTCCTTCTTGCGGACTGTGGGCCATGTTGGCCAACACCCGGAAACGGCTCATGCCGTGATCACGGTTGAGCAATTTGATCAGCGCGTAGGCGTCGGTGATCGAGGTCGGCTCGTCGCACACCACCAGCAGAACCTCCTGGGCGGCGCGGACAAAGCTGACCACGCCATCGCCGATCCCGGCGGCGGTGTCGATGATCAACACGTCGAGGTTGTCGCTGATTTCGCTGAATGCCTGGATCAACCCGGCATGCTGCATGGGCGACAACTGCACCATGCTCTGGGTGCCCGAGGCGGCCGGCACGATGCGAATACCGCCCGGCCCTTGCAGCAACACGTCACGCAACTCGCACTCGCCACTGATCACGTCTTCCAGCGTGCGCTTGGCGGTCAGCCCCAGCAGCACGTCGACGTTGGCCAGGCCCAGGTCGGCATCCATCAACATGACCCGCCGACCAAGGTCAGCCAGGGCCAGGGACAGGTTCACCGACACATTGGTCTTGCCGACGCCGCCCTTGCCGCCGGTCACCGCAATCACCTGAACGGGATGCATACTACCCATGTTCTCTACACACCTTGTCTTGCTTCAACTGGGATCGCCCGTCTGAGTTCACTCAGCCAATCCAGGCGATGCAAGGTACACACCTTCTCACAGGCTAGCCGACACGCTGTGAGGGGTGCTGATATAAATCCGCAAACATATCGGCCATGGCCTCTTCGCTGGGTTGCTCCGCGGCCTGCAAACTCACCGCACGGCTAACCAGTTGATGACTGCGCGGTACTTGCAGGTCATCGGGAATTTTCGGCCCGTCAGCCAGATAGGCTACCGGCAGGTGCTGACTGATGGCCAGTCCTAAAACCTCGCCCAGGCTGGTGGCCTCGTCCAGCTTGGTCAAAATGCAGCCGGACAAACCACAACGCTTGTAGCTATGGTACGCCGCCTTGAGCACTTGGCTCTGGCTGGTGGCGGCCAACACCAGATAATTCTTCGCCTTGACCCCACGGCTGGCCAGGGCTTCCAGCTGCATGCGCAGCTCCGGCGCGCTGCCCGGCAGCCCGGCGGTATCGACCAGCACCAGACGCTTGCGCATCAAGGGTGCCAGGGCCTGGGTCAGGGACTGGCCCGGATCGACCTGGGTCACCGAGACATTGAGGATGCGCCCCAGGGTCTTGAGCTGCTCCTGGGCGCCGATGCGGTAGCTATCCATGCTCACCAGGGCGATATTCTGCGCGCCGTACTTGAGTACATAACGCGCCGCCAGCTTGGCCAGGGTGGTGGTCTTACCCATGCCCGCCGGCCCCACCAAGGCAATCACCCCGCCCTCTTCCAGCGGCTCAACCTGCGGCGTGCGAATGGCGTGGGCCAGATGGGCCAGCAACATGCGCCAGGCCTGGCGTGGCTCGGCTACCTTGGCGACCCGCTCCAGCAAGACCCGCGACAAGTCGGCCGACAGGCCCATGCGCTGCAGGCGTCGCCACAGACTGGCCTGCTGCGGCTTGCGGGTTTGCAGTTGGCCCCAGGCAATCGAGCCCAACTGCACCTCGATCAATTCACGCAGGCCATGCAACTCAAAACGCATGGCGTCCAGGGCGCTTTGCTCGGTGCCGGCCGAGGCAGTCGCAGCGCTGCGCGGCAAGGCCGGCCGAGGCGCCAGCGGCTTGGCGGCAACCACTGCGGCGGGGGCAAACAACTGGCCGTTCTGGCCGTTGTCGGCCTCCACCCGCGTGCTCAACTCGGCATGGGCACTGGCAATCCGCGCCTGGGTCTTGCGCAACTCGGCTTCCAGAGCCGGATTGGCCTGACGAGCCGGTGCGGCGGGCACCTGATAGTCCAGGGCGGCCGTCAGCTCGACACCACCGGCAACCCGGCGATTGGCGATGATCGAGGCGTCGGCGCCCAGTTCATCACGCACCAGCTTCATGGCTTGACGCATATCGGCGGCGAAAAAGCGTTTGACTTGCATGGCCTAGACCTCAGTTCTGCCCCACCGTCGCAACGATGGTGACCTGCTTGTTATCCGGGATTTCCTGGTACGCCAGCACGTGCATATTCGGCACGGCCAGTCGCGCAAAGCGCGAGAGCATCGCCCGGACCGGACCGGCGACCAACAAAATGGCTGGCTTGCCGAGCATTTCCTGGCGCTGCGCCGCATCCACCAGGGAACGCTGCAGCTTCTCGGCCATGCCAGGCTCAAGGAGGATGCCCTCCTCTGCGCCTTGACCGGCCTTCTGCAAGCTATTGAGCAAGATCTGTTCCAACCTTGGCTCAAGGGTGATCACCGGCAGCTCCGGCTCTAGTCCCACCACGCTTTGCACGATGGCGCGGGCCAGCGCCACGCGCACGGCCACCACCATGGCGGCGGGATCTTGACTCTTGCTCGCGGTGTTGGCGATGGTTTCGGCGATGGTGCGGATGTCGCGCACCGGCACCTGCTCCTGCAACAAGGCCTGCAACACCTTGAGCAGGGTCGACAGCGACACCGTGCCCGGCACCAGCTCCTCGGCCAGCTTGGGCGAGCTCTTGGCCAGCAACTGCAGAAGCTGTTGCACCTCCTCATGGCCGAGCAGCTCATGGGCATGTTTGTGCAGCACCTGATTGAGGTGGGTGGCCACCACGGTGCTGGCGTCCACCACGGTGTAGCCCAGAGATTGCGCCTGGTCGCGCTGGTTGGTATCGATCCACACCGCCTCCAGGCCAAACGCCGGGTCCTTGGCGGCAATCCCGTTGAGCGGGCCAAACACCTGGCCTGGGTTGATCGCCAGCTCGCGCTCCGGGTAGACCTCGGCCTCGGCCACGCTGACGCCCATCAGGGTCAGCCGATAGGCATTGGGCAACAGGTCAAGGTTGTCGCGGATATGCACCGAGGGCATCAGAAAGCCCATTTCCTGGGACAGTTTCTTGCGCACCCCCTTGATCCGCGCCAGCAACTGACCGCCCTGATTGCGGTCCACCAGGGGGATCAGCCGATAGCCCACCTCCAGGCCGACCATATCCACCGGCATCACATCATCCCAGCCCAGCTCCTTGGTTTCCTGGGCGCGCTGGGCCGGCAGCAGCTCCTGCTGGCGCTGCACCTCCTGCACTTCATCTTCCTTGACCTGGCGCTGTTTGTTGGCGATCCAGTAGGCACCGCCCGCCGCCACCAGGCCCAGGCTGATAAAGGAAAAATGCGGCATACCCGGCACCAGACCCATGGCGATCATGATCGCTGCCGCCACCGCCAGCGCCCGTGGCGAAGCAAACATCTGCCGATTGACCTGGGTGCCCATTTCTTCCGCGCTGGAAACCCGCGTGACCATGATCGCCGCCGCCGTGGACAGCAACAGCGATGGAATCTGCGCCACCAGGCCGTCACCGATGGTCAGCAGGGTGTAGATCTTGCCGGCCTCGGCAAACGCCAGGTCATGCTGAAACACACCGATGGCGATGCCACCGATCAGGTTGATAAACAGAATCATCAAGCCGGCGATCGCATCGCCGCGCACGAACTTGCTGGCACCGTCCATCGAGCCGTAGAAATCGGCCTCTTGGGACACCTCGGCGCGCCGGCGCTTGGCTTCCGCCTGCTCGATCAGGCCGGCGTTTAGGTCGGCGTCGATGGCCATCTGCTTGCCGGGCATGGCGTCCAGGGTGAAGCGCGCGCTGACCTCGGAAATCCGCCCGGCGCCCTTGGTGACCACCACGAAGTTGATGATCATCAAGATCGCGAACACCACGATACCGACCACGTAGTTGCCGCCGATCACCACCTCGCCGAAGGCCTGGATCACCTGGCCGGCTGCCGCGTGGCCATCCTGGCCGTGCAGCAGCACCACCCGCGTGGAGGCCACGTTCAGGGCCAGGCGCAGCAAGGTGGCGGCCAGCAGGATGGTCGGGAACACGGCAAAGTCGAGGGGCCGCAGGGCGTAGATACCCACCAGCAAGACCACGATCGACAGGGCGATGCTGAAGGTGAACAGCACATCGAGGAGGAACGGCGGGATCGGCAGCATGACCATGCCAAGCATGACCAGCAACATCAGCGGAATGCCGAGATTGCCCTCGCGCAAACCGGAAAGATTGCTGCGCACGTTGCCGATCATTTGCGTGCGGTCCACTGCCACTGCCCTACTCCAGCCAATTCAATCTTTTGACGCGCAAGGCGCCGCTAAGCGGGCTAGTGCAAGAACTCGTCCAACTTGCTCAAGTAGTTGAGGGCAAAGACAAAATAACCGGACACGGGGCTGCTGCCGTTACTCATCACGGCGCAGATCCGGTGGAATCGGCAGATCCGGCAATGGCCCAGGGCGTTTGCCCTTGCCCGAGCGGAACTGCTTGAGCTGGTAGACATAGGCCAGCACCTGGGCCACGGCCAGGTACAGGCCGGCCGGGATTTGCTGGTCCAGCTCGGTGGAGAAATACACCGCCCGCGCCAGCCCCGGCGACTCCAGAACCATGACATTGTGCTGCTGGGCAATCTCGCGGATCTTCAGCGCCATAAAGTCGCCACCTTTGGCCAACAGCACCGGCGCCGCGCCTTTGGCCGGGTCGTACTTGAGCGCCACGGCAAAGTGGGTCGGGTTGGTAATCACCACGTCGGCCGTGGGGATCGCCGCCATCATCCGTCGCTCGGCCATCTCGCGCTGCATCTGCCGGATCCGCGACTTGACCTCGGGCTTGCCCTCGCTGTCCTTGTATTCGTCGCGCACTTCCTGCTTGGTCATCATCAGCTTCTGCTTGTGATCCCAGAGCTGGAACGGCACGTCCACGGCGGCAATCAGAATCAGCCCGCAGGCCATCCACAGCATGCTCCAGCCGACCAGCTCGGCGCTGTGGATGATCGCCGCCTCCAGGGGCTGATTGGCGATGGCCAGCAGGTCATCCTGATCGGCCGAGAGTACCGCCAGGGCCACCAGCAAAATCACCGTGAACTTGGCCAGGGCCTTGAGCAGCTCAACCAGCGCATGGTTGGAAAACATCCGCTTGAGCCCGGCCGCCGGGTTCATCCGGCTGGCCTTGGGCGCCATGGCCTCGGGCGAGAACAACCAGCCACCGAGACCAATGGGACCAAGAACGGCGGCGATCAACAGAACCACCAACAGCGGCAGCATTGCTTCCAGAGCGAGCTTGCCCGAGGCCAGCAGGTACAACGCCATGGAGCGATCATCCAGCAGCACATCGCGCGACAAGGCAAAGTTGCCGCGCATCAGCTCCAGCAGGGTCTGACCAAAATCGCCGCCATACACCAGCAGGCCGCCGATCCCGGCCATGGTCACCACCACCGTATTGAGCTCGCGGGAGCGGGCAATCTGGCCTTTCTTGCGCGACTCTTCGAGCCGCTTACTGGTGGGTTCCTCGCTTTTGTCGGCGCCACTTTCGCTTTCCGCCATGTCGCCTCCTCAGCGCGCCTGAGCCAGTTCGCGCAACAACAGCAGGCCCTCGCTGGCCAGCAGTTGGTACTGGGCGAGCACGTCCGCCAGGCCCAGCCAGAAGATCACCAGGCCAAGAACCAGGGTCATCGGAAAGCCGATGGAGATGATGTTCAATTGCGGCGCGGCGCGGGTCATGATGCCAAACGCCAGGTTGACCACCAGCAGCGCGGTGATCGCCGGCAGCACCAGCAACAGCCCGGCGCCGAGCACCCAGCCCAGCTTGCCGGCCAATTCCCAGTAGTGATTGGTCGACAGCCCCGTGCCCACCGGCAGGGTAATAAAACTCTCGGCCAGCACCTCGAACACCAGCAGATGGCCGTTCATGGCGAGAAACAGCAGGGTCACCAAGATCAACAGCAACTGCGCCAGCACCGGCACGGACACGCCGTTGCTGGGGTCGATCATCGAGGCAAAGCCCAGGCCCATCTGCACGGCGATGATCTGCCCGGCCACGGCGAACAGATGAAAGAACAACTGCAAGGTGAAGCCGAGCATCACCCCGATCAGCACTTCCTGGGCGATCAGCATCAGCGAGCGCAGCGTCAGGGCATCGATCGCCGGCATCGGCGGCAGGCTCGGCACCAGCACCAGGGCAATCGCCATGGCCAGGTACAGACGCACCCGCACCGGCACCAGCTGGGTGCCGATGATCGGCATCACCATCAGCAGCGCGGCAATCCGAAACAGCGGCAGGAGGAAGCTGCCGACCCAGGCGCCGATCTGCTCATTGCTCAGCTCCAGCATCAGACGGGCACCGCCTAGCCGATCAACAAGGGAATGTTGTGGATCAGGTTCTGGGTGTACTCCATCAGCTCGCGCACCAGCCAGGGCCCGGCCCAGATCAGCGTCAACAGCATCACCAGCAGGCGCGGCACGAAGCTCAGGGTCTGTTCGTTGATCTGGGTGGCGGCCTGGAACATGGCCACGATCAGGCCCACCACCAGGCTGGGCAAAACCACCAGGCCGACAATCACCGCGGTCAGCCAGAGCGCATCACGAATCAGGTCTACCGCCACTTCAGGAGTCATCAGCGTTGCCCTATAAGGTGCCGAAGCTGCCGGCCAGGGTGCCGATCACCAGGGCCCAGCCATCGATCAAGACAAACAGCATGATCTTGAACGGCAGGGAAATGATCAGCGGCGAGAGCATCATCATGCCCATCGCCATGAGGATACTGGCCACCACCATGTCGATGATCAGGAACGGAATAAAGATCATGAAACCGATCTGGAACGCGGTTTTCAGCTCGGAGGTGACAAACGCCGGAACCAGAATGGTCAGCGGCGCCTGCTCCGGCGAGGCGATGTCGGTGCGCTTGGACAGGCGCATGAATAGCTCGAGATCGGACGCCCGAGTCTGCGCCAGCATAAAGTTCTTCAGCGGCACCTCGGCCTTGCGCACCGCCTCCTGGGCCGGCAGTTGCTCGTTCAGATAGGGCTGCAGGGCCTCGCGGTTTATCTGGTCGAACACCGGCGCCATGATGAACAGGGTGAGGAACATCGCCAGGCCGATCAGGATCTGGTTGGACGGCGTCTGCTGCAGGCCCAAGGCCTGACGCAAAATGGAAAAGACGATGATGATCCGGGTGAAGCTGGTCATCAGCATGACGAAGGCGGGGATAAAGCTCAGCGCCGTCATGATCAGCAGGATCTGCAGGCTGACCGAATACTCCTGCTGGCCGGCCGCATTGGTGGCCAGGGTAATGGCCGAGATCTGCAGCGGATCATCCGCCGCCAGCGCTACAGGTGCCAGCAGCGCCAGGAATACGGCGAACACGATACGCAACGCGCCCATCAGGGTTTGTCCTTCTGATCCTTGCCCAGCAACTCCATCAGGCGCTGGGCAAATTCCGGGCTGGCCGGCTCGCCGTCCGCCAGGTGTACCGGCTCTTTCAGGGTGTGCAGGGGGGTGATGCGCCCGGCGCTCAGGCCCAGCAACACCTGCTCATTGCCCACCTGCACCAGCACCAGGCGCTCGCGCGGTCCCAGGGCCTGACTGGCGAGCAGCTTGATCACCCGGTTGCCGCGCGGGCCGACCTGCTGCACCCGGCGCAACAGCCAGGCGAGCACAAAGATCAGGCCGATCACCAACAGCAGGCCCAGGAGCATCTGCCCCAGTTGCGCGCTCAGGTCGCTGCTGCTGGCCAGCACCGGCGTGACGGCGGTCGTCGCCGGCTCGGCGGCCATGGCCGACAGCGGCAACGCCAGAAAAACCCCAAGGAGTCGAGCCATGGTTTAGCGCAGCTTCTTGATGCGTTCGCTGGGACTGATCACATCCGTCAGGCGAATACCGAACTTTTCGTTGACCACCACCACCTCGCCATGGGCGATCAGGGTGCCGTTAACCAGCACGTCCAGCGGCTCGCCGGCCAGGCGATCCAGCTCGATCACCGAGCCCTGGTTAAGCTGCAGCAGGTTGCGGATGGTGATGTCGGTGTTGCCCACCTCCATGGAAATCGACACGGGAATGTCGAGAATCACATCCAGGTTCGGTCCATCCAGGTTCACCGGCCCGCTTGAGCGCGGCACCGCGTCGAACTCCTGCATCATCGCCCGCGGCGCGGCCGGTTCGGCAGCCGCGCTTTGCGCCATCATCGCGTCAATATCGTCCTGGCTGGCATCACCGGCCTCCGAGAGTGCCGCGGCCCATTCATCGGCCAATGCCTGCTCCTCGGGGGAGGTGCCTTCTTCTTCGTCTGCCATCGGGAGTCCTCGGCTGGCTGTGGAGCAATAGTTTAAGCCGGCGTGTTAGCGGCTACGTTCGATCGGGTCGAGCACCTGGAAGGCCAGCTTGCCCTTGTGCGCACCGAGCTTGACGCTGAATGCCGGCACGCCGTTGGCACGCATCACCACCTGCTCGGGCAAATCCACCGGGATCACGTCACCGGGCTGCATGTGCAGGATGTCGCGCAGACGCAACTGACGACTGGCCACGGTGGCGCCCAGGGGCACGCTGACATCCAGGATGTCTTCGCGCAGGGCCTTGATCCAGCGCTCGTCCTGGTCATCGACATCGGATTGGAAACCGGCGTCGAGCATGTCGCGAATCGGCTCGATCATCGAATAGGGCATGGTGATGTGCAGGTCGCCGCCACCGCCGTCCAGTTCGATATGGAAGGTCGAGACGACTATCACTTCACTGGGGCTGACGATGTTGGCCAGGGCCGGGTTCACTTCCGAGTTGATGTACTCGAAGTTGATGTCCATGACCGCATGCCAGGCTTCTTTCAAATCAATAAAGGCCTGGTCGATGACCATGCGCACCACCCGCAGCTCGGTCGGGGTGAACTCGCGGCCTTCGATCTTGGCGTGGCGGCCGTCGCCACCGAAAAAGTTGTCCACCAACTTGAACACCAGCTTGGCGTCGAGAATGAACAGGCCGGTGCCGCGCAGCGGTTTCATCTTCACCAGGTTGAGGCTGGTGGGCACATACAGCGAGTGTACGTACTCGCCAAACTTCATCACCTGCACCCCGCCCACGGCCACATCGGCGGAGCGGCGCAACAGGTTGAACATGCTGATGCGGGTGTAGCGGGCAAAGCGTTCGTTGATCATTTCCAGGGTGGGCATGCGCCCGCGGACGATGCGGTCCTGGCTGGACAGGTCGTAACTCTTGACCGTACCGGGCTCGGCGGTCTCTTCGGTGTCGACCGCGCCGTCATCGACCCCATGCAACAGGGCATCGATTTCATCTTGTGACAGCAGGTCTTGCACAGCCATTAGCGCCCGCTCCTACTGCAACACGATATTGGTAAACAGCACTTGCTCGACCGCCATCTTGCCGGTTTCCTTCTGTGCCAGGGCCTGCACGCTGGCGGTGGTTTGCTGACGGAGCATTTCCTTGCCCACCGGCGTACTCAAGGCCTCGAAGTCCTGGCCGGAGAACAACATCACCAGGTTATTGCGCAGCACCGGCATATGCTCGTGCAGGGCATCCAGTTCGGCCTTGTCGCGCCCCATCAGGGCCACGCTGACCTGCATATAGCGCTGACGCCCCTTGTGGCTGTAATTGACCACGAACGCCGGCGCCAGCACCTCATAAATCGCCTGCTTCTTCACCGGCTTGCCGGCATCTTCGGTCTTGGCGTGCTCTTCGCTCTTGGCGTCGTCCTTCTTGTCGCCCTTGATGAAGAACAGGGTTGCGCCCACCGACAGGCCAACGGCCAGCAACAGGCCGACCACAATCAGCAGGATCAGCTTCAACTTGCTCTTGCCGGCGGGTTTGCCGTCAGCCTCTGCCGCAGCGGGCGCCTTTGCTTCTTCTTTCTTAGCCATGCCAATAATCCGTCACTGATCGAAGATCTGTCAGCGTTCAAGGGGTTGAGAGCAAGTGTTATGCCAGCTTGTAAAGATTCTGGCCTAGCAGGTTGCTGAAAAACGTTGGCGAAGCAGCGATGGCAACGCAGCTAGTTTTTCAACGGCCTGCTAACGCTCAGCGTGCGCAGCGGATATACCAGCATGCCCGCGCCCTGTCACCCAAAAACGGCTTCGCCCGGCAAGCCGGGCGAAATCCAGTTTAGATCAGGGCGGGCAACGACTCAGGCGTAGTAATCCACCAGGCGCCTGGCATTGCTCAGGGTGCTGCTGCGTAGCTCGCCAACACTCACGGGTTTTTCCTCCTCACCCAGGGCCAGGCCGGGCGCCGCATCAGCGCGTCGCTGGCCCTCGCCATCCTGCCCTTGGCCCTGGCCTTGCCAGCCACGATTCAAGGACTGATCGGAGACATTTACATCCAGCTGGTTCATGCCTTGCTGGGTAAACAGATCACGCAGGCGCTGCATCTGCCCCTCGAGGGTGTCGCGCACCCCAGCATGGGGGCTGGCGAAGGTCACCTGGGTCTGCTCCTTGCTGATGTCCACGCGCACCTCAAGACGCCCGAGCTCGGCCGGATCAAGCTGGATTTCCGCCGACTTGAGGTTCTGACTGGACAGCCACATGACCTTGTCCACCACCGCCTCGCTCCAACCACCCTGCTGCATCGCCACCGGCTGCCCCGGCACCAGCACCGGCCGGGCGCTGGCCGAGGTCTGCTGAGCGATCGCCTGGCTCAAGGCACTCAGGCGCCCAGCCAGGTTATCGCTGCGCACCTCGCTCGCGCCCTCGGCCGATCCTTCGCCAGCCAGCGCCGAGACATCCAGCTCGCCAAGCTCAAGGGCGCTGTCGGCCTCAGCCGCGCCCTCGGCCAGCACCGCCAAGGTACCGGCAAACGCCTGGGCGCCATCACCACTGATCGCTGCCGTGGTGGCCGCCACCGTTGCCCCGGCGGTTTGCGCCGCCTGGGCCTTAGCGCCAAGCTCCAAGGCCATACGCACGCCGGGCAGGGTATTGAGGGTGTCCAGGGTTGGGTCATGGCTGGCATCGGTCATGGCCGCTGCCGAATTGCTGACCAGGCCTACCACCGACGCGCTGCTTGGCGTGGCATTCAACAGGCTCGACGGAGCATCTGCGGCAGCCGCCTCGGCTTGTCCGGCGGTGCCTTGCAGGCTCAGAGCCGTCTCTTCAGGCGTGAGCGGGACCTGGCCGGTCATGCCAAACAGCAGCAGCGGGTCCAGCTCGGCGTCTAAGGTTTCCGCGCCCGGCTCAGCCGCCTCGGCGTCAACCGGCAAGGCATTGCCGCTATCGGCAACCACCGCGGCCTCGGCATCCGGCTGCGCCTCGGCAGGCGCCGCGTCGCCCTCGGCTTCGGGTTTGTTGCGCGCGCTCTTGGCAGCGCCCTCATGACGCTCAACAGCGCTGCTTTGGCGCTCCTTGGCATACACCTGGGCAAAGCTGGAAGCCTCATTCTTGCGCGGTTGCGGCGTTTCCGCCGGCGGCCTGGCGGCGCTTTTGCGCGGCTTGACCTCGGCGGCAGATTGCAGGAGTAGATCGGGGGCAACGGCCATGGGCACTCTCCGTTCAGGTGATTCGTAACGGAGCTATAGCAAGGCCCAGGCCAACTTCCCAAGCCGCGCTCGGACGGCGCTGCCGACAGGGATCAGCGGTAACGCTGGCGTTCGCTCTTGAACAGGATGCGCACGATGGCGAACTCGCGCTCGATATGCCCAAGCAGAGCCGCCACGTCATCGAGTTGCTCGCGCCGGGCCAGGTCTTCCAGTTGCTTGCATAGGCCGGCCAGCAACACCGCGCCCATATTGCTGCAACTGCCCTTGAAACTATGGGCGGCCATGCGCATCGCCTGCGCATCACCCTGCGCCTGGGCCTGGCGCAACAGGCGCAAACGCTCATCCGAGTCGCTGAGGAAGGTGTCCAGCAACAGGGCGAACTCATCCTCCATCACCTCGCGCAGGGCGTTCAGGACATGGTTGTCGACATGCATATCAGACCCTTGATCATCCGCCAAAACGGTCATCTCCTGCGGCCTGGCTCGACCAGCAAAACTCCACACAGATGCCGCGCCCATCGGCGCTGTAACTGCAACGCTCGGCCAGCCGGCGCACCAACTCCAGGCCGCGGCCACTGAGCCGACCGGGCGCCAGGGTCTGGCCCAGCAGCGCCTGCGGATCAAAGCCGCCGCCACTGTCTTCGACCCGCAGCAACAGGCGCCCACCCGCCGGCTCAGGTTGCAACTGCAGATGAAAGCGCACATAGCCCTGCTCAAGCACCGCCAGGCGCTGGCTGCGTTCGCTGTAGTAACGGGCAAAACCTGCGGCATCACGCTTGAGCGCCGAGTCCAGGCCCAGCACGCCATGCTCCAGGGCATTTGAATAGAGCTCGGCGAGCACGCTGTAGAGCGCACCGGCCTGGCTGCGCAACGCCTGCACTTCCAGCAGCAGTTGCAGGAGGAATGGCAGCGGATTGAAATGCCGCAGGGTCTGCGCCCGGAATTCGAAGCTGGCCGACCAGTCATTCGGGCTGATCAGCCCGTGCGCGCTGTAGTCCAGGGGCGGACGATTGAGCGCCGCCTCGTCGACCAGCACCACCTCGACCATGCTCACATCGTCCTGGGCCTCGGCGGAAAAATCACTCAGGCTCTGCTGAATCTCGGCAAACAACCGATCAGCCTGGCGATTGGCGGCAAACACCGCCAGCAAGCGCTCCTCGGCGAAGGCCTGACCCTGTTCATTACAGGTTTCCAGCAGGCCATCGGAGAGCAGCAACAGGCGATCGCCCAGCACCAGCGGATACACCTCGCAATGGCTGTCGAAGCTGGCCGCATCGCGCACCCCCAGGGGCAAATGCCGCGACACCAGCGCCACCCGCTCACCGCTGGCCGCCCGGTACAGATAGCCATCGGGCAAGCCGCCGCACCAGACCTCCACCACCCGCCGCTGGAAGCTGAGGTTGAGCATGGTGGCGCAACAGAACACCCCGACCGGCAGAATGCGCTTGAGCTTGCTGTTCATCTCCGGAAGGATTTCTGCCATGGAGTAACCCTTGGCCGTCATCCCGTAAAACACCTCGGCCAAGGGCATGGCGCCGATCGCCGCCGGCAGGCCATGGCCGGTGAAGTCGCCGAGGAACACGTGCATGCCGCCCGAGGGCTTGAACGCCGCCAGCAACAGGTCGCCGTTGAACAGGGCGTAGGGCGACTGCATATAGCGAATGTTGGCCGCACTCAGGCAGCCCGAGTGGGCAACCTTGTCGAATACCGCCTTGGCCACCCGTTGCTCGGTGAGCAGATGCTCGTTGTGCTTGGCAATCAGGTCGCGCTGCTGCAGCACCGTGCTTTGCAGGCGGCGCAGACGATCCATGGCCTTGATCTTGGCTTCGAGGATGATCCGGTTATAGGGCTTGGCGAGAAAGTCGTCACCGCCGGCCTCCAGGCAGCGCACCAGCGCCTCGCCCTCGGTCAGCGAGGTGAGGAAGATGATCGGCACCAGGGCTTCGCCGGCACACTCCTTGATCCGCCGGGCGGCTTCGAAGCCGTCCATCACCGGCATCATGGCATCCATCAGCACCAGCTGCGGACGCTCCTGCTGAAACAGCGCCAGCGCCTCCAGGCCGTTACTGGCCGCCAGTACCCGGTGGCCCTGGCGGCTGACGATGGTGCTCAGCAGCATGCGGTCGGCTGCGCTGTCTTCGGCGATCAGGATGGTCAGACGCGCAGTGGACATGCCGAACGGCTTCAGGCGATCTGGAACAGTTGTTCGAAGTTGGAGATGGCGAGAATCTTGCGCACATCGCTATTGCAGTTGAGCAGGCGCACTTGCGCATGATCGCCACCGGCGTGATCGCGCAGCAGCAGCAACATGCCCAGGGCCGAGCTGTCGAGGTAGGTGGTGCCTTGCAGGTCTACCAGGTAGCGCTTGGGCGTGCTCTCGACGCGCTCGTAGGCATCGCGAAACGCCTGGTGGGCACCGAAATCGAAACGCCCCTGAATGGCAATGGTCAGTTCCTGCTCGTCGGCGGAGAGTTGCGTGCTGATGGTCATGGGACACTCCTGTTCTTGTTATAGGCGTCTGCCGATTTTTAGCACTCGCCTGCCGACACAGCAAGCACCGGCCTCTCAACGGGGGCCGAGGCTGCTCAGGCGCTGGGCAAATTCATCGAGCAACTTTTGCTCGCGCTTGTCTTCGGCCTGGCGCGCCTCAAGCAGATAGCGCTGCACCAGCTTACGCAAACCCTCCAGACGCGCATAGCGTTGCTGCCAGAGCTCGCGCGCCTTGCGCAGGTTGTCCTGGTGCCAGAGCAGGGTTTGCCGCTGCTGGCCAATGGCAGTTTCCAGCTGGGTGAGAAAGCGCTGATAGTTCATCAGCCACTGCCCGGAAACGCCCTGCTGGCCCTGATTGATCCATTGCTGCTGGTAATCGCCACGGTAGCGCTCCAGCTCACCGAGCTTGCCCTGGGCCTGCTGCAGTTGCTGCTGGCAACGCCCCAGCACTTGGGCCGCCTCGCGCTCGGCGCGTTCGGCCATATCGATCACCGGCGCCAGACGCGCCGCACGGCTAACGGCCACCGATTAACCCGCCGGCCCGGCCGGGTTGAGCACCTGGGCCAGCAGCGCCACGCTGGCCTCCAGCCCCTCGCTGTCGCGCAGGCCCTGGCCCAGGTAGCGCGCCATCGCCGGCTGGCGGCTGATGGCCAGGTCGGTGTCGGCATCGCCGCCGGACACATAGGCGCCGACGCTGATCAAATCGCGGCTCTGCTGATAACGCGACCAGAGTTGCTTGAAGCGCTGAGCATTGCGCAGATGCTCGGGGCTGACCACCTGGGGCATCACCCGGCTGATCGAGGCCTCGATGTCGATGGCCGGGTAATGGCCCTCCTCGGCCAGCCGGCGGGACAGCACGAAGTGGCCGTCGAGTACACCACGGGCGGCATCGGCGATCGGGTCCTGCTGATCATCGCCCTCGCTCAACACGGTGTAGAAGGCGGTGATCGAGCCGCCGCCCTCTTCGGCATTACCGGCGCGCTCCACCAGCTTGGGCAACTTGGCAAACACCGACGGTGGATAACCCTTGGTCGCCGGCGGCTCGCCAATCGCCAGGGCAATTTCGCGCTGGGCCTGGGCAAAACGAGTCAGCGAATCCATCAGCAGCAGGACATTCTTGCCCTTGTCGCGAAAGTATTCGGCGATGCGCGTGCAGTACATGGCCGCACGCAGGCGCATCAGGGGCGCCTCATCGGCCGGCGAGGCGACCACCACCGAGCGTTTGAGGCCTTCGGCGCCGAGAATCTCGTCGATAAATTCCTTGACCTCGCGGCCCCGCTCACCGATCAGGCCGACGACGATGATGTCGGCCTCGGTGAAGCGCGTCATCATCCCCAGCAGCACCGACTTACCCACACCGGTACCGGCAAACAGGCCGAGACGCTGGCCGCGGCCGACGGTGAGCAGGCCGTTGATCGAGCGAATGCCCACATCCAGCGGTTGGCTGATGGGGTGGCGCTTGAGCGGGTTGATCACCGGGCCGTCCAGCGGCACCCAGTCCTCGGCCTTCATTCCGCCCTTGCCGTCCAGGGCCCGGCCGGCACCGTCCAGCACCCGACCGAGCATCGACATGCCCATCGGCAGCCGCCCGGTGTCCGCCAGGGGCACCACCCGCGCACCGGGGGCGATACCGGTGAGGCTGCCCACTGGCATCAGGTAGAACTTGCCGGCGGCAAAGCCCATGACCTCGGCCTCGACCTGCACCGGATGGTAGCTGTCGTCGTTGATCACCAGGCAGCGGCTGCCCAACGAGGCGCGCAGGCCTTCGGCCTCCAGGGTCAGGCCGACCATGCGCAGCAGGCGCCCCTCCACCACCGGCTGGGTCGGCAGGCGCACCGCGCCCATATAGCCGCTCAGGCGTTTGCCAAAGCCGGTGCGTTCAAGGCGCATCGACAGGCTCATCAGCAGCCACAGCCGCCTCGGCACTGGCGCCAGGCTCGCCATCGAGGTCGAGTATCAAATCGGCCGCCGGCGGGTTGCTGAGCTGCTCGCGCTGCTGTTCGAATAATTGCGTGAGGGCCAGCTCCAGGCGGGTTTCGATGCTGGCATCGATCAGGCTGTGCTCGCTCTCCACCCGACAACCGCCAGGTTGCAGCTGCTCGTCTTCGAGAATCCGCCAGTTTTCCTCGTGGCGCTCGCGCAGGGCTTTGACCCGTTCGAAATCCTGCGGATTGATATGGATGCGCACATTGCCGGCGCCCATGGGCAGCAGCTTCAAGGCCTCACGCAGGACCTGGGTCAACTGGCTGGAATCGGCCAGCAACTCACGGCGAATCACTTCGCGACTCATCTGACTGACCAGTTGCACCAGAGCCCGCTCAAGGGCCTGATCCTGCTCGGCAATCGGCTCAAGCAAGTGACTCATCAGTTGTTCAAGGGCGCCCACCTTGCCCTGCAGGACAACCTCGGCCTCCTGCTTGGCCTTCAGTTGGCCGGCATGGAAGCCGTCTTTCTCGCCGGTGCTGAAACCTTCGTTGTAGGCATCCTGGCGGATCGCTTCGAGTTCATCGAGGGTCAGCGGCTTGACCGCCTGCAACTCCACGTCCTCGCTCTGCGGGGTCTCCAGCGCCAGTGCCGCCGCGGCCTCAGCCGCAGCCGCGGCGGCCTGCTCGGCGGCGCTGGGTTCGGCCCGATACACCGGCTCGTTGTCCGGCGCCTCGAAACTCGGCAAGTTCCAGCGATCGAAGGCGCCGACATCTTTGCCGCGAATCAGTTCGCTGGGGACTTCCTTGCTGACCATGCCTGTGCTCCCGGCTAAGGTTCTGTGAATAGCTCAACCGCTGACGGTTAAATCATCGCCTCGCCGCCAGCGCCACCGAGGACGATTTCACCGGCATCGGCCATGCGCCGGGCGATGGTCAGCACTTCTTTCTGCGCCGTCTCGACATCGCTGACGCGCACCGGACCACGGGCTTCCAGATCGTCGCGCAGCAGTTCGGCGGCGCGCTTGGACATGTTCTTGAAGACCTTTTCCTTGATCCCATCGTCGGCGCCTTTCAGGGCCAGCACCAGCACATCCGAGGAGACTTCGCGCAGCAGCGCCTGAATGCCCTTGTCGTCGACATCGGCGAGGTTGTCGAAGACAAACATCAGGTCTTCGATCTGCCCGGACAGGTCGGCATCCACTTCGCGGATCGAGTCCATCAACTGGCCTTCGATTGAGCTGTCGAGGAAGTTCATGATGTCGGCCGCACGCTTGACTCCGCCCATGGAGGCGCGGGTGGTGCTGGCGCTGCCGGAGAACTGCTTCTCGAGGATCAGGTTGAGTTCTTTCAACGCCGCCGGCTGCACGGTGTTCAGCGATGACACGCGCAAGACAATATCCAGGCGTACCTTGTGATCGAAATGACCGAGCACTTCACCGGCCTGATCGGGGTCCAGATAGGCCACCACGATGGCCTGAATCTGCGGGTGCTCGTAGCGGATCACGTCGGCCACGGCGCGCGGCTCCATCCACTTCAGGCTGTCCAGGCCACTGGTGCTGCCGCCCAGCAGAATACGGTCAATCAGATTGCCGGCTTTGTCTTCGCCCAGGGCCTGGGTCAGCATCTTGCGGATATAGCCATCGGCGCCGACGCCCAGGCTAGTCTGGTCGCCGACGGTGGAGACGAACTCACCCATCACCCCCTCGACCTGTTCGCGCTGGACGTTGCGCATCTGCGACATGGCCACGCCGACCCGCTGCACTTCCTTGGGCCCCAGATGGCGCAACACTTGCGCGGCATCGGTTTCGCCAAGGGACAGCAGGAGGATCGCGGCCTTGTCGACCTTGTTCAGTTTCGCCGGGGCTTTGCCATCACTCATCAGCGTTAATCCACTCTTTCACCACCTGGGCCACCCGGCCTGGGTCTTCTGCCACCAGGCTCTTGATGGCGTTCAATTGTGCATCATACCCCTCCGATGGGCTCGGCAGCAGGATGCTCTGCGGCCCGCCGAGGCTGACCCGATCCTCGGCCAGCTCGCCGCCCAGGCCACCCATCTCGCCCAGCTCCACATCGCCACCACGGCCGCCATGGCCACCGGCGCCCTGGCCCTTGCCGGCATTGGTGATGTTATTGAGCACCGGGCGCAGCACGCCGAACACCAGCACCAGGATAAACAGCACACCCAGCACCTGTTTGACGATGTCCCAGAACCAGGGCTGGGTGTAGAACGGAATGCTCAGTTCCTCGTCGCCATCGGCCGCCGCAAACGGGGTGTTAATCACGCTGACGCTGTCGCCGCGACTGGCATCGAAGCCCACGGCGTCCTGCACCAGGCGGGTAAAGCGCGCCAGCTCAGCGGCGCTCCAGGGCACATTGGTCGCCTCACCCGTCTTGTCATCGATTTTGACCTGGTCATCCACCACCACCGCCACCGACAGGCGCTTCAGCCGGCCTTGCTGCTGCTTGGTGTAGCTGACCGAGCGATCCAATTCGAAGTTGCGAGTCGATTGCTCGCGCTTGTCTGCCGGATAAGGCGCCAGCATCGGCTGACCGGTGGCCGGGTCGATGACCTGGGCGCCATTGGCATCCAGCAACGGCTGGCCCGAGGCGATGGCCGGCGCAGCACCCGCAGCCGCGGCACCACCGGCTTGCTGCGGGGCGGCGGCAGGACCTGGCGGCTGATTGCTTAGGGCGCCCGGCACGCCTTGCGGGCCGAGGCTGCTCTGGCGCTGCTCGTTGACCTTTTGCTCACTGCGCAGCGCCGGCTGGTCGGGGTTGAACATCTCCGAGGTGGACTCCACCGCGCTGAAATCCACATCGGCGGAAACCTCGGCCTTGTAGCGTCCGGAGCCCAGCACCGGCTGCAGAATATTGTGTACGCGCTGGGTAAACATCCCCTCCATGCGCCGGCTGTAGTCGTATTGCTTGCCGGCCATGCTCAGCTCGGAGTTCTCCGCCTGATCGGAGAGCAACTGGCCTTTTTGATCGACCACTGTCACCTGCGACTTGTCCAGCTCGGGCACGCTGGTGGCCACCAGATTGACGATCGCCATCACCTGCCCGGCCTCCAGGCCACGCCCCGGATACAGCTCGACCAGCACCGAGGCGGTTGGCTTGCGCTCGTCACGTACGAACACCGAGCTTTTCGGAATCGCCAAGTGGACACGGGCGGCCTTGACGTTATTGAGGCTGGAGATGGTGCGCGCCAGCTCACCTTCGAGGCCGCGACGATAGCGGGTGGCCTCCATAAACTGGCTGGTGCCCAGGCCCTGCTCCTGATCGAGAATTTCAAAGCCCAGGTTGCCATCGCCCGGATTGACGCCAGCGGTCGCCAGCTTCAGGCGCGCCCGCGCCAGATCCTCGGCCTTGACCAGCAAGGCGCCGGAGTTGGGCTCCAGGGTGTAGCTGATGTCGGCAGCGGCCAGGGTTTCGGTGACCTGATTGGCATCCATCCCCGCCAGGCTGCCATACAGCGGCCGATAATCCGGCTGCTGCGACCACAGCACCACGGCAAAGCCGATGGCCACACTGGCGGCCAGGCCCACGAGCAAACCGACCTGACGCAGCATCGGCATGTCGGCGAGATTTTCCAGAAAGCTCAAACCAAACAGCGGCGGCTTAGCGTCACCGCCGGTGGTGGTTGGCAAATTATCCAAGGCAGCTTCGGCCATGATTCAATCTCACTGTTAAACCGGCATCTGCATGATGTCTTGATAGGCCTGAACCAGTTTGTTGCGCACCTGGGTCATGGCCTGGAAGGATACGCTGGCCTTCTGCGAGGCGATCATCACGTCGGTCAGGTCAATCCCGCCCTGCCCCACCTCGAATGCGCTGGCCAATTGGCTGGAGGCCTGCTGGGTTTCATTCACCTTGCCGACGGCCTGACCGAGCATCTCGGAGAAGCTCGGCGCACCGACTTCCTGCGCACTGGCGGCCGGCTTGGCACGGGCCATCGCCTCCGTTTGCATGGAGCGCATTTCCAACATCAGGCGATTGAATTCGATACCTTGGCTCATGACCTTCCTCCACTGGCCGCGTTTTTTTGACGCTTCGCGGCGCGATAGGCAGGTGATTGCAAGAAGAGGGCCAGAGCGCCAAAAAACCTGATTCGCCGCCAGGCTGAAGCAGTTCCGCCCAGGCGTAGCCCGGATGCAATCCGGGAGCGAATGCACAAGGTAACCAACCACCCGGATTTCATTCGGCGACACAACAGCAACCTGGCGCCCAGCAAAGCCCTGCAAATAAACAAGCCCGCAGGCGCATAACGCCTGCGGGCCTCGCGCTATTGATCCGGCCCGAATTAAGGATGAAGACCGGGTTACACCGCGCGACGCTTGTAGGCGCCAGCTTGCTGACGGCGTGAAGAGCATCGCCAGCAAGCTGACTCCTACACAAATCCATCTGTTTGCGGGCCGCAGCTATAGGGTCTTAGCTGGCGAACAGAAAGGCTTCCACATCCATGCCGGCATCGCGCATCTGCGCCAGCTTGTAACGCAGGGTGCGCGGGCTGATGCCCAGACGCTCGGCCGCCTCTTTGCGGCGGCCACGCTCGGCGCGCAGGGTGTCGATGATCAACTCAAACTCACGGCGGCGCAGGTCATCGCCCAAGGCGCCAGCCACAATCGGCGACTCCACCGGCAACGGCTGACTCATCGGCGGCACCGCCAGCAAAACCGGCGCCACAGGCTGCGGCGCAATCGCCTGGCCAATCGGCGTACCCAGGCACAGGTCCTGGGGCTGGATCAAACCACCTTGTTGCAGGATCAGCGCACGCTGAATGGCGTTATCCAGCTCACGCACATTGCCCGGCCACGGATGAGCGATCAGGCACGCTTGCGCCTGGGGCGAGAAGCGCACCGGGGCGTGATTCATTTTTTTGACGTGCTTGCCCAGCAGCCGTTCGGCCAGCGGCAGAATGTCGGCAGTGCGCTCGCGCAAAGGCCGCCAGGCCAGCGGAAACACCGACAGACGATAGTAAAGGTCTTCCCGGAAACGCCCCGCCGCCACTTCGCCGGCCAGGTCACGGTTGGTGGTGGCGATCACCCGGATATTCAGGCTGATCGGCTTGCGCGCACCCACCCGCTCCACTTCACGCTCCTGCAGCACCCGCAGCAACTTGGCCTGCAGCGCCAGGGGCATCTCGGAAATTTCGTCGAGGAGGATGCTGCCGCCTTCGGCCAGCTCGAACTTGCCCGGCTGCGCCGCCACCGCGCCGGTGAAGGCGCCCTTCTCGTGACCGAACAAGGTGGCCTCCAGCATGTTGTCGGGAATCGCCGCACAGTTGATCGCCACAAACGGCTTGCCGGCTCGCGGCGACTGCTGGTGGATATAGCGCGCCAGCACTTCCTTGCCGGTGCCCGACTCGCCGGAGATCAACACCGTGGAGTCGCTCTGCGCCACCCGAGTGGCCAGCTCCAGCAACTGCTGGCTGGCCGGCTCATTGGCTACCGGCCCCTCGCCGTCGGCCAGCGATACCTGACCCAGGGCATGGCGGGCCACCAGATCGAGCAGGGCCTTGGGCTCGAAGGGTTTGACCAGGTAATCCGCCGCGCCCTGGCGCATGGCATCCACCGCCCGCTCCACGGCCGCAAAGGCGGTCATCAGCAGCACCGGCAATTGCGGGTAGCGCTGGCGCACCAGGGCCAGCAACTGATGACCGTCCATGCCCGGCATATTGACGTCGCTAACCACCAGACTGAAGGGCTCCTGGGCCAGGGCCAACAAGGCCGACTCGGCGCTATCCACCGCCCGATAGGCATGTCCGCCCAACTGCAGGGTATCGGCCAGCGCTTCACGCAGGGCACGGTCATCCTCAACCAACAGCACTTTGCCGACCATGACCATTACTCCTGGGTAACCGGTTGCGCCGCGGCAATCAGCGGCAGAGTGAGAATGGCGCAGGTGCCAAGGCCCGGACGCGAGCGCAGCAGCAAATCGCCCTGATGGGCACGGGCCACCGCCTTGACTACGGCAACGCCAAGGCCGGTGCCGGTGGTCTTGGTGGTGAAGAACGGCTCGCCCAGACGCTCCAGGGTGGCGCTGTCGATACCTTCACCGTTATCACTGATGCACAGGCGCAGCTGCTGGCCGCGACTGTACAGATGCACCTTCAGACGCGCCTGGGGGCCGGCAGCCTGCACGGCATTTTCGACCAGGTTGAGCAACGCGCCGACCAGGGTGTCGCGATTGCACAGCAACTCGCCCGTATGGCTGTCGCACTGCCAACGCACCGCATGCCCCTGCATATGGGGCTCGGCCGCGGCCCGCAAGGCGGCAAACAGGGTTTTCGGCGTCAGCCGATCAGGCAGGGGCAAGTCGCCACGGGCGAACACCAGCATGTCGCGCACCTGATGCTCAAGCTCATGCAGACGCTCTTTCAGGCGCCCGGCAAAACGCTGCTGCTGGTCCACCGGCAACACCTGCTCGGTCAAATGGCTGGCGTACAGCAAGGCAGCCGACAGCGGCGTACGAATCTGGTGGGCCAGCGAGGCGACCATGCGGCCCAGCGCCGACAAACGTTCGTGGCGAGACAGCTGGTCTTGCAGGCGCCGGGTTTCTGTCAGGTCGGTAAGCAAAATCAATTGGCCCGGCTCGACACTCAGCGAGCGGGTCGCCAGGGACAGGCGTCGACCGTCTTTTAGGGAGATTTCATGGCCGTCGTCTTTGCGCGGGGCGAAGTTGCGGGCAATCACCTGGCGCCAGAGCATCCCCGCCAGGGGCTTGCCCAGCAGGCCACAAGCGGCCGGATTGGCCTCGCGCACCACGCCCTGTCCATCCAGCACCACCACCCCGCCGGGCAGCAGGTCGAGCAGGCTCTGCAGGCGATGGGCCAGGCGCTCCTTCTCGGCCAACTCCTGCATGCGCTGGGCGCTGACCAGGGCCAACTGGCCTTTCAGCTCGGCGACCCGCGCCTCCATCAGGGTGTAGGACTCGCTCAGTTGGGTGGACATCTGATTGAACAGCGCCAAGGTCTGTTCCAGATCGGCGCGGGCATTCGGCTCAGCAACGGGCGCAGCAACAGCCATCGGCTCGGCAGCGCTTGGCAGCGGCAGTTGAGCAACGCAGGGGGGGCGGACGATTGGGTTCATACTCATCTCTCGCACGGCGAGCCGTCATTTGACGGTCTGGTGGGAGAGAATTAGCAAAACCCATGCCTAAAAAAATATCGTTTAAGATCAATGAGATAGGAAAAATCTAAAACAACGCGTCAATCATCCGACTGTTCATCGTCGTCCCGCCGATTCATCCCATACTTGCGCATCTTCTCCACCAGGGTGGTACGGCGGATGCGCAAACGCTCGGCCGCACGCGCCACCACGCCGGCGGCGTCATCCAGCGCCTGCTGAATCAGGCCCTGCTCGAGATTGCCCAGGTAGTCCTTCAGGTCCAGGCCTTCGGCCGGCAAGCTGGCGGGGCTGTGTACGCCGGGCAAGCCCGCATTCAGCGCCGCGCGCTCTTCCAGCTCCTCGCGCAGGCTGGCGGCCATCTGCTCGTCTTCGTCATCGACGTAACGGAACTTCTTCGGCAGCTCCATCACCCCAATCACCCCGTAGGGATGCATGATCGCCATACGCTCGACCAGGTTGGCCAGCTCGCGCACATTGCCCGGCCAATCGTGCTGGCAGAGCGACATGATGGCGGCGGAGTTGAAGCGGATCGAACCGCGCTTCTCGATCTCCATCCGTGAGATCAATTCATTCATCAGCAGCGGAATGTCCTCGACCCGCTCACGCAGAGGCGCCATCTCGATCGGGAAGACGTTCAGGCGATAGAACAGATCCTCACGGAAGCTGCCCGTCTCGATCATCTGCTCCAGATTCTTGTGGGTGGCGGCAATGATGCGTACGTCGGCGTTCTGGGTCTTGTTACTGCCCACCCGCTCGAAGGTCCGCTCCTGCAGCACCCGCAGCAGCTTGACCTGCATCGGCAACGGCATGTCGCCGATCTCGTCGAGAAATAAGGTGCCGCCATTGGCCAACTCAAAGCGCCCGGCCCGGCTGGTAATGGCGCCGGTAAAGGCGCCCTTCTCGTGACCGAACAGCTCGCTCTCCAGCAACTCCGCCGGAATGGCGCCGCAGTTGACCGGCACAAACGGCCCTTCGCGGCGCTTGGAGTGGTAGTGCAGGTTGCGCGCGACCACCTCCTTGCCGGTGCCGGACTCGCCAAGAATCAACACGCTGGCCTCGGTGTCGGCCACTTGCTGCATCATTTGCCGAACCTGGCCGATGGCCCGACTGGTGCCCACCAAACTGCGGAACAGGTTGGTCTCGCGCTGCCGACCGCGCTCGCGCGCCTGGTCGTACATCTCGCGATAGACCTGGGCACGGTGCAGGGAGTCGAGCAACTTGTTGTAGCTGGGCGGCATCTCCAGACTGGCCAGCACACGCCGGCGCATCTCCTCGGAGCACTCGGCAGGCGCTTGAGCATCGATCAACAACAACGGCAGAAATTCATCCCACGCCGCCAACTGCTTGAGCAACTCAAGCGCCCCGCCCTTGGACTGCACATCACCCAGCAGCACCGTCAGCACCTCACGACTGGAGGCCAAGCCATCAACCACCTCACGCCAGGCCTGGCTGGTACAGACCAGATGATCCTCACCAAGAAAACTGAGAATGACCGCCAGATCGCGACGGCGCTCGGTATTGTCGTCAATCAGAAGAATCTTGGTTTCACGCCACATCGTTAGCTAACTCGACGAGAAGGAAGGGGGGCTTTGCAACGCGGATTTATCGCCAGCGCAAGCACTTGGCCATCAGTAAAACCAAAACAGACCAATCAGTCAATTTTATGGCGCAAATAAATCGTCTAATTCAGCCCACAAGGCCACACAGCAAAAAAACCTGAGCGAATCACCATGCTGTTCACTTAAGACGCCGCAGACATGGCCCGCCACAAACGTAGCCGGATGAAATCCGGGGGCACATTTACAAGACAACCAGCACCCCGGATTTCATCCGGGCTACAAAAAATGCCGTTCACCTGGCTTAAGTGAACGGCATTGCTGAGCAAATCAGGGCTTTTCAAGGCAATAAGGCGGGGCTCGGTTTAACCAAACAACTGATACACCTTGGCACCCTGCTGGGACTGGTTGAGCTGCAACAACTCGGCACCGAGGCGGCGCTGCTCGTTTTGGCAGACGGTCACCAGCTCACGATAGAGATCAACAAGAGCCTGCATGCGCTGGCGCAATTCAGCTTCATCACGGCCCGCCTCCATCATCGCCTCATCAACTGCCTGACGACATTGCAGGTCAAGCTCGCCGATACAAGTCCAATCCTTTGCAGCCAAGGCATCACGCAAAGCCGTACCGGTGGCCTCAAGAAGCTGTACAGAAGGACTCATCATGACACTCCTCAAATGGTCGAAGCATCGTGCGCAGCGATAGCATCCCAGCCATTTTTAACATTGCGCAAAAGGCCTGTGATCTCCTCTAATGGAGCGACACTGTTATGCAAATTTGCCTCAAAAAGACGCGAAATCATGTACTCATAAAGCCGATCCAGATTCGCCGCCACCTCTCCGCCGCGCTCCAGATCCAAGCCTTCACGCAAGCCGCCAATAATTCCGATGGCCTTGCCAATCAACTCCCCTTTCATTGCAACCTGACCACGCTCCATGGCGCCTCGGGCCTGCGCTAAACGAGACAACCCGCCCTCCATCAGCATCTGAATCAAACGATGAGGGGAGGCATCGACAGCCTGCGCCTGGGTGTTGACGGTTTGATACTGTTTGAGGGCCGTCATCGCGTTCATCGTTGTTCTCGCTGTTCTGCTTGCTGGATACACTGGGTATCGGCGCTACAGAACAAAGCTTTAACAACAATCAACCGCCAATGGCAGGCTCAACCTCTGCACCTATGGCATCCCAGGCACTCTTGATCTGCTCAAGCAGCGCCTGAATCTCATCCAAAGTGCGCGGTGTGCTGTCGAGCGCAACACCGGCTAAGCGCCGCGTCATATAGTCATACAGCGCATCAAGGTTCTCGGCAATTTCACCACCCAACTCTTTATCCAAGCTGGCCTGTAATACGCCGAGAATAGTGATGGTGCTACCAACGGCCATGCCACGAATATCGGCATCACCTTCGACCTGCGCATGTTTGGCCAACATCACCCGTTGCAACGCCCCCTCAAGCAGCAATTGAACCGTGCGATAAGGCGATACGTCGTGGCTGGTATTGACCTGTTTGTAGGTATCAATCGGTTTTTTGCTCATCAGGAATCCTTTTTCACGAAGCCTGGCAGACTGGCCAGTTGGCTGGCCAGACTCTCACTGGTTTTCTGCAGGCGTCCGACCAGCGAATCCATTGCATTGTATTGAGCATAAAGACGTGTCTGGAGGCTCTCAACTCGCTTGTCCAACGCTTTGCGCTGCTCATCAACGTTTTTCTTTGTGGCCTGCAATGCCTCGCTGCGTTGCTTAAGCACACCGTTGGTCGAAACATAGGCCTCAACGGACTTAGACAGCCGCCCCATCAGGCCATTGTCTCCGGCAAGGTAGCCGCCAACCTGATCAAAATTGCTCTCCAGGGCTTTGCTCAACTTGGTGTCATCAAGCTTGAGCTTGCCGTCCTTTTCAGTCGTAATTCCCAGATCCGCCAGCGCGCGGACGCCGCCTTCGCCAGTCATTTTGACCAGTTCGTTGCGCAGCCCGGTCAGCACATTGCGAACCGAAGAGTCACCCAGCAGGGGGCCTGTCACCGGGGAGCCACCTTCAACCGGAACAACCGCCGTCAACTGAGATGTGGTGCCGATAAGCGCGTTATATGCCTCGACGAACTTTTGCAGATTGGTTTTCACCGCAGCCTTATCAACGCCGACAGTGACACTGATGGTCTTACCAGCAGCCAGATCTGTAGAGCTCTGAGCAGAGGCTAGATCGAGAGTCACGCCGTCAAGAGCATCGCCAATCCGGTTGGTATCACGCACCAACTGCAAGCCATCAATAGTCAACTTGGCCGATTGGGCCTTGGTGATAACTCCGCCGGCTCCAGTGGTGGAGCTGGGAGGCAGAAAAGCATCGGGATTGCCCGGGTCAACGACTGGGGCAAAATTCTGAGAGGTCAGCGCATTACTACCGCTGGTGACTCCATTCTCAGTTGCTGCAACCTGAATATCGTTGCCAGCACCACTCTTGGTAGAACTAAGCACCAGGCGCGAGCCAGAGTCGTCAGCAATGATGGTGGCACTAACACCACTACTCTTGCCGGCCTCATTGATTGCGTCACGCATACCCGCAAGCGTGTTGTTGCTCGCAGTAATGTTGACGTTGAAGCTCGAACTTCCCGCCGAAATGGTTAGCGCACCGCTATTAAACGTGGCAGTACCGCCACCCGCTACCGACTGCAAAGCGACTTTACTGCTGGTGGCCAGTTGCTGAACCTGCACACTGTAATTGCCTGCCGGCGCCGTAGCGGTAGCAGTTGCCTTGAGCACACTTGAGCTAGACGAGCTTGCCGTGCGGGACTCGAACAACGAGGTCTTGTTCAATGAGTCAACGGCCGTTTTGAAGGTATTCAGTGCGCCTGTTAGCGAACCTATTGCCGAGATTCGCGTGGTGGTAGCCTTCTCGAGACGGTCCAGCTGATTGGTCTTCGGCGCTCTTTCGGCATCGACCAAAGCGGTGACGATACTATCGATATTGATTCCTGAGCCAATGCCCGTAACCCCGGCCATGCTTCACCTCGCCAAAAAAATGACTACAAACACTCAATGAGTGTTAACAGGCAAAAGCCACGCCAACTTCACCGTCAGGCTTTAGCCTTGAATAACAGACTACGAACCTCCGAAAGATTCTCTGCCAACTGCAGCGCCTCTTCAGAAGGAATTTGTCTAATTACATCACCCGAGCCGGCATCGGTCACCTTGACTACAACACGCCCACTGCCCTCTTCGAGGGAAAAGTTTAAGCTGCGGCGAACCGTCTGAACAAAATCCTGAATAGTCGCGACAGCAGCTTCGACCTCTTCGCGGGAGGCCACAGAACCACTTTCAGCTTTTGCGGAACCCGTGCTCGCTGCATCCTCGGAGGGCTTATGCTCAACGGTTTCAGCCACAACTTTGGCCGACGTTGCCGATGCCCGCTCTGCCTTAGAAGCGACAGAGGTAGAGGCTGAAGGCCCTTGAATAGAACCAATGTCCATAACTTTCTCCTCAGAATGAGGGAACGGGGAGAAGAGCTAAGCCCTTCTCCCCGCAGTCTAGCGCGCCTAGCCCTAGCCAAGCAGGCTGAGTACAGCCTGTGGCAGCTGGTTAGCCTGAGCCAAGATCGCGGTACCGGCCTGCTGCAGGATCTGATTTTTGGTCAGTTCCGAAGTTTCCGCAGCATAGTCAGTGTCGCGAATCCGACTACGAGCAGCCGAGGCGTTCTCACCGATGTTTTGCAAGTTCGCGATGGTGTTCTCGAAGCGGTTCTGCACCGCACCGAGCTGAGCGCGCTGGCTATCGATGTTAGAGATAGCCCCACTCACGATACCCAGAGCGTTCTGCGCACCAATGGCAGTGCTGACATCAATCTCAGCTACCGAATCCAAGTTACTGAACACACTGGCTGGCTGCACACCACCATCAATGGTGCTGAAGTTTTTCACTTCAAAGGCATCCGGCGACTCGAAGCGTAGTTGACCTACAACCGCAGCACCCACATCACTCGCCGCGCCAGCACCAGCACCACCGATGGCGACGGTCGCGCCGATATTGTCGGAGTTGTCCGATGCCGACTGGTTGTCCCCTTCAAAGGCGAGAGTCTGGATGTTACCTGCCACTTCAGTACCGCTTTGACCACCGGTGAAGTTGGTGATCACAATGTTGTCGCCGCGCTCGCTGGTCAGCTCCAAGGTACCGTCAGCATTGGCCTTGGCAGTGATACCCGTCTTGCCAGCCTCTTTGTTGACCGCATCGGCCACCGCTGACAGATCGTTCCAGTCGGTAATATTGGCCGAGATCGCCACTTTGTCATCGACATTGGCGTCGTTGGACCCATACAGATTGAAGCTGAGGGTTTCCGCATTCGTAGTGGTGCCACCGGTAATGTCGATCTTCGCCACGGTGCGCGCTTGAGCGGTGATGCCAGTCGCATCGGAGACACCATTCACCCCAGTGGCCACATCACGCGCAGAACTATTCACTGCAAGCGCCACTGACGCGGTACCCAGCTTGCCAGCCAAGGTCAAACCAGCGGTGGTGGCAGGCGAGGACGAGTAGCCAATCGTAGTGGTGGTCAAAGCAGCAAAATCACTACCAGCGACTGCAACTTTACCGCCCTGAGTAGCGTTGGCCGCGCCGGCTTCGGCACTGCTGAAGCGATTGGAACCAATACGGGCCGCACCCGCCGCACCGATGGAAACGCTGATGGTTTCAAAGGCATTGGCGCCAACCTGAAAGCTCTGCGAGCCAAAGGTACCATCAAGAATCTTACGACCACCAAAGCTGGTAGTTTCGGCGATACGGTTCAGCTCTTGTTGCAGTTGAGAAACCTCGCCCTGCAAAGCAGCACGCTCGCTGGCGCCATTTGAACCGTTGGCCGACTGCAGGGCCAGGTCACGCATACGCTGCAGAATGCCGGTGGACTGTTGCAAGGCACCTTCAGCGGTCTGCGACAGCGAAATACCGTCATTGGCGTTACGAGTGGCCACATTCAGACCATTGATCTGACTGGTCAGGCGGTTGGAAATCTGCAGGCCAGCGGCGTCGTCCTTGGCGCTGTTGATACGAAAGCCAGTGGACAGACGCTGCAGAGAGGTGTCCAGACCCTTGGATGAAGTATTGAGGTTACGCTGAGTGTTGAGTGACGCTACGTTTGTGTTGACTGTAAGGGCCATGGTGTTTGCCTCCAAAGGACCGTGCTACTGAGTTTGTCTGAGCCTGCGAGCTTCGGGCCTGCTTTGCTCAGACGCCCCATAAAGTTCGCATTCGATCTTTATATCGGCGCTACCGGCAGCAACTTTAGGTAGTTTTAGCAAGAAAAATCTCACTTTTTTTCTACTTGCTGATCAGTCAGTTACAGCGCCAAAAGAAGCCAACCCGGTGTTTTGACAGAAACCTTGACGCTTACAGCAACCCCCATGCACGCACTCTGTACCCGTTCAAGACTCAAGCTAAGCGTTTAAGAAATCCATCCGGCGCCACAGTGATCAACAGCTTGTCCTGCAGCGCTTGGTCGATGGCGAAAGCCTGCCCCGCCTCAGTATTGAGGAAGGCATGCACAGCAGTCTTCGGATTATCGCCCGGCCCCCAGGGACGGTCAGGAAAGAAGTCGGCGGGCATGTCTTCAACCACCGTATCGAAAACCACACAATAACTGCCAGGGCTGACCAGCGGACTGTAGAGTTCAAGCTCACGCAACACATGGGCATGGGTGTGATTAGAGTCGAGAATCACCAGCACACGCTCGGCACCGGCCGCCGCACGACGCACATGAGCTATCACGTCTTCGCCGATTGATGAGCCCTCGATCAGACTAATGCGTGAGAACAGCGGGTGCTCCTCAATCGCGGCACGATTATGCGGACGAATCTCTATATCCACCCCGACCACCCGCCGCGGCGCGGTGGTGCGCCCCTCGCACAGATCGAGCAGGGCCAGCAGCGAAGCATTGAGGATCAGCGAGCCACCGTGGGCAATGCCGGTTTCGATGATCAGATCAGGCTTGACCGTCCACACCAGCTCCTGCAGGGCGACTATGTCCTGCGGGTATTGGATGATCGGTCGACCGAGCCAGGTAAAATTGTAGGAGTACTTGTGCTGGCAGCTGTGCACCAGCCAATCAATCGACTTGGCCTGCAACTCGGCATCCGCGCCGGCGCCTTTGGCATTCTCTGCGCACTCATCGCGAAAGGCTTGATGTTGCGCCGCATAGTCCTGCTTAGCCATTCAGTGACTCCTTTTCAATCGGTTCATAACGAAGAATGCGGGCAGGATTGCCCACCACCACTGCGCCAGCAGGCACATTCTGGGTAACCACGGCTCCAGCACCGATAGTCGCCCAGGCACCGATACGCAAACGTGGCAAGATAACCGCGCTGGCACCGATGAACACACCATCACCGACACCCACCTTGCCACACAGATTGGCTCCAGGTGCGATAAACACCGAGTCACCTAGGCGGCACTCATGATTGATGATGCTGCCGGCGCTGACACTGCAATTGCGCCCCAGGCGTACATCGGCCTGTAGCACAGCGTACTGCTGCAGGTAGCTGCCCTCACCCAAATCAACCATCTCCAGCCCAAGTTGCGGGTGGATAAATTGTCCCAACTGCGCACCGGCTGCCAGCAACGCACGGGTGGTCTGATGCCGGGTGCGGGTATCGCGGGTGATCAGATTGACCAGCAGATGTTCGTCAATCAGCTCAGCCAACCGCTCGAAGCCACCGAGCACCGGTAAACCGTGAAAATCCATGCCGTGTTTCGCCGGATCATTATCCAACAGCCCAGCTATCGGTTGGCCGGCGGCGATAACGGCACGTGCTTGGCGCACCAACTCCGGATTATTGGCCCCGAGCAGCAACAACGGCTTCATAACTGCAAGCCCTGCAAGATTGCATCAATGACCCGCTGCTGGTCGTCAACACCAAGGTCGTGATAGCTCGGCAGGTTGAAGGCACGCTGGGCGAGTTCGTGTGCTCGCGGCGTACTGACCGGCGGCAGATTGGCAAACACCGGTGTATCACTGAGCGGTTGGAAGAAGATGCGCGCATCGATTCCGGCCTGCCCCATATGCATCAGCACTTGATCGCGCAGCTCGGCCAATTCCGCCGGCAGCACCAGAGTCGGCATCCAGTAGCTGTTGCGACAGTTCGCAGGTTCTGGATTCATCCTTGCTCCCGGAATCGCCGCTAGCAGCTGTTCGCGATAGAAGGCGAATATTTCACGTTTGCGCACCACCAGCGTCTCAATGCGCTCCAGCTGCGCACAGCCTAGCGCCGCCTGCAAGTTGGATATCTTGTACTTGTGACCCAGCTCGGATGGCCAGAACTGGCGCATGTCGCCGGCTGCACGCCCATGATTATTGAGTTGCTGGACGCGCTTGAGTAAAACCTCATCGCGGGTCGCGAGCATTCCCCCCTCACCGGTGGTCATAAGTTTGGTGCCGTGGAAGGAGAACACCGAGAAGGTCGAACAGCTGCCGGCCTTCTGCCCGAACCACTGCGAACCCAATGCCTCGGCGGCGTCCTCGATCAGCGCCAAGTCATAGCGTGAAGCCAAGGCCTGCAGTTGATCCAAAGCGGCCAAATTGCCGTACAGATGGACGGCAATGATTGCGCGGGTTCGCGGTGTAATCGCGCGCTCAACCGCCGTAGGATCCAGGCACCAGGAGTCTTCCAGCACATCAACCAGCACCGGCGTGGCCCCGACATAGAACACCGGGGCCGCCGAGGCAATCCAGTTGGTATCAGCGAGAATTACCTCGTCTCCCGGGCCGATGCCCAAGGCGCGCAACCCCAGATGCAAAGCCCCGGTGCAGCTTGAAGTGGCATGTGCATAAGGCACCTGCAAATAGGCGGCGAACTCCCGCTCAAAGCGGTTGATGTAGTCGTAACAGTGTTCGCCCCAGCCATTACGGGCGGCATCCAGCACATACTCGACTTCGCGATCGCCGATACTCGGCTTGGTGTAATGAATTTTGCTCATAGCACTTGCAGCTCCGGCACTGCCACCACAAAACGTCCACCCCATGCATAGATCCCGGCCTGCTGCTGGATCACCTCGTCGCGCAGGTTCCAAGGCAGGATCAATAAAAAGTCGGGCTTATTGACGGCGATACACGCCGGATCAACCACGGGGATGCGACTACCGGGGAGAAACTTGCCCTGCTTGTGCGGGTTGGCATCTGCCACCCAGGCCAACAGATCACTGCGTACACCGGCATAGTTGAGCAAGGTATTGCCCTTGGCCGCTGCGCCATAAGCTGCAACCGTCTTACCTTCGGCTTTGGCCTGCAACAGAAAACGCAACAGCTCGTGCTTGATGCGCTCGGCGGCAGGGGCCAGGGTTGAATAGAAGGCGGCGGTTTTGATGCCGGCCTGCTCTTCGCGCGCCAGCAATTCAACCACTGCAGTTGAGGCTTCACGCCCCCCGTCGAGGCGCTGCGTATAGACCCGCAACGAACCGCCATGGGTCGGCAGCTCTTCGACATCGAAGAGCTGCAGGCCATTGCGCGCGCACAGGCTCTGCACGGCCGTCAGCGACAGGTAGGAATAATGCTCGTGGTACAGGGTGTCGAACTGCTGCTCGGCCATCAACCGGAGCAGATGGGGAAACTCGAACGTGGCCACACCGGTCGGCTTCAATAGCGTGGCAAAGCCCTTGAGAAAATCATTGATGTCCGGCACATGGGCCAGCACGTTGTTGGCCGCCATCAGATCCGCACTCCAGCCCTCAGCTGCCAAGGCTGTAGCCGTTTGCTCGCCAAAGAACAGCTCGCGAATCTGCAAACCCTTTTCCCGCGCCGCACGCGCGGTGCTGGCAGTCGGCTCGACGCCCAGACAGGGAATGCCGCGTTGCGCCACGTACTGCAGCAGGTAGCCGTCATTAGCGGCGATCTCAACCACTCGACTCTGGGCATTCAAACCCAAGCGCTCGACCATCTGTGCAACATAACGCTGGGCGTGCTCCAGCCAACTGCTGGAGTAGGAGCTGAAGTAGGCGTAGTCGGCATCGAACAGGCTAGCGGCCGAGCGGTAATCCTCGGTCTGCACCAGCCAGCAGCTGTCGCACACCTGCACCCGCAAAGGCACCCATTGCTCGGCCTGATCGAGTTGATCGGCGCGCAGGTAGGCATTGGAAGGCGGTGCAGTGCCCAGATCAATCAACGGCACATGCAGACCGGCACCACAGCCGCGACATTTCATAATTCGACTCCCTGAAAATCAGCGACCAACTGCGGATGCGCGGCGTCCCGTACGGAAAGGTTACTCACCGGCAACGGCCAGGCAATCGCCAGACGCTCGTCACTGGGGAACAAACCGCCCTCATGCTCGGGGCTGTAATCGGCACTGTGTAGGTAGAGCAATTCGGCATCGTCACTCAGCGCCTGAAAACCATGGGCAAAGCCTGGCGGCAGTAACAAACTGCGGCCATCGCCGGCCTCAAGGCGTTCGGCATGCCAGTGCAGAAAGGTCGCAGAGCCGCGCCGTAAATCCACCGCAACATCCCACACTGCGCCGCGCAGGCAGGTGATCAGCTTGGTTTCGGCATGCGGCGGATACTGAAAGTGCAGGCCGCGCACGCTGCCACGCCGGGCGGTACGCGAATGATTGATCTGACGGATCTGCAATGGCTGGCCGAACGCGGCCAGGCTGCCCTGACAGAACAGCCGAGCGAAACGCCCGCGCTCGTCCTCATGCACCTGATGTTGCAGACTGAACAGCCCCGCCAGCGGCAGAGTTATCAGATTCAACTCACTCATGCAGCCCCCTGTAAGCGGCTAACTGCGCCAAGGTCAACGCGCGCATATCCTCGCCATGCTGCCAGGCCTGGTGCCAATCCAACGTCTGCTGCAGGCAGTTATCTAGCGACCAACGAGGTGTCCAACCAAGTAACTGGCGGGCACGACTGCTATCCAGGCGCAACAACCCAGCCTCATGCAACCCACTGGGTTCGATCAGCAGACCAGGCGCTTGCGGCCAGCGCTGCGCCAAGCGCTCAACCACCTCGCCGACCGTACACATATCGCTATCGCTCGGGCCGAAATTCCAGGCACCAGCAAACGCGCAGCCCTGCTCGTACAACCCCTGAGCCAACTGCAGGTAACCTGCCAGTGGCTCCAAGGCATGCTGCCAAGGCCGCACGGCCTGCGGGTAGCGCAGGGTCACCGGCTCACCGCGCGTCCAGGCGGCCAGAATATCGGGCAGCAGACGGTCGGGAGCAAAGTCGCCACCACCCAGCACATTACCGGCGCGGGCCGTGGCCATGGCCAAGCCGTGCTCGGCATAACGCGCAGCAGGGAAATAAGAGGCCGCGAATGACTGGGCCACCAGCTCGCAACAGGCCTTGCTGCTGCTGTAAGGGTCATGACCGCCGAGCGCTTCGCTCTCGCGATATGGCCACGCCCACTCATTGTTGGCGTAGACCTTGTCGGTAGTGACCAGCACACAGGCCTTGACCCCGCCCGTCTGGCGTATGACCTCAAGCAGGTGCAACGTACCCATGACATTACTGGCATAGGTGCCCAGCGGATCCCGATAGCCCTCACGGACCAGCGGCTGGGCGGCCAGGTGCAGCACGATTTCCGGTTTAACCTCGGCCATTACCTTCTGCAGGACGGCCAGGTCGCGCAAATCACCAATATGGCTATCGATGCCCTCCCCGACCCGCGCCAACTCGAACAGGCTAGGTGAAGTCGAGGGTTGCAGCGCAAAACCACTGACCTGTGCCCCCCAGCTCTGCAGCCACAGCGCCAGCCAGCCACCCTTGAAGCCGGTATGTCCGGTGAGTAGGACCCGTTTGCCGCGCCAAAATGAGGGACTCAGCTCCACTGCTTCCAAGGGGCCTCCCCGCTCAACCAGAGTTGCTCGAGGTAGTTCTTGTCGCGCAAGGTGTCCATCGGGTGCCAGAAGCCTTGATGCTGGAAGGCCATCAACTGCCCCTCAGTGGCCAACTGAGTCAGCGGTTCAGCCTCCCAGGCAGTGGCATCTTCGGCGATATAGGGCAATACCTTGGGCGACAGCACAAAGAAACCGCCGTTGATCCAGCCACCGTCACCACGGGGTTTCTCGATAAAACCTTTGACCTGATCACCCTCGCGCTCAAGCGCGCCGTAGCGGCCCGGCGGCTGCACCGCAGTGACCGTGGCATATTTACCGTGGGCCTGGTGGAAGGCCACCAAGGCGCTGATATTCAGATCAGAGACGCCATCACCATAGGTGAAACAGAACGACTCTTCCGCATCCAGATAGCGCCCGGCACTCTTCAAACGGCCACCGGTCATGGTGTCTTCGCCGGTGTCGACCAAAGTCACGCGCCAGGGTTCGCTATAGTTCTGGTGAACTTCCATCTTGTTGTTGCGCATGTCGAAGGTGACATCGGAGGTGTGCAGGAAGTAATTGGCAAAGAAATCCTTGATTGCATAACCCTTGTAGCCCAGACAGATAACGAAGTCGTGGATGCCATGGGCCGAATACTGCTTCATGATGTGCCAAAGAATCGGCTTGCCGCCGATCTCGATCATGGGCTTGGGCTTGAGGTGCGATTCCTCGCTAATTCGCGTGCCCAGACCACCGGCCAGAATTACTGCCTTCATTACTGCTCTCCTTCTTCGCAATAGCGCTGCCACATTTGTCGATATGTCAGCTCCATGCGGCGGGTGAAATCAGGACCGTTACACAGCGGCGAGGCCTGCATTTCCTCACGCAGCCCCGCGCGAATCTTAGCCAGTTCCTGCACATCACTGGCCAACGCTACCAATTTATCCACATATTCTGCCTCGTTATCGGCGATCCATTCATCTCGTCCCACGCCATGCAAAATGGTCGCGCCCACGCGCCCCATCGACGGTCGATCGCGCAGAGACACGAAAGGTAAGCCCATCCAAAGGCTTTCAAATAACGTAGTGCCGGAGTTATGCGGAAAGCAATCCAGAGCAATATCTATTTTCTTCAGCACCGCAGAGACCGGCGAGGTAAAGCCGACCACCAATCGATGCGCTGGAATACCATGCTTGGCGAACTCGTTTCGATAGTACTCACACAAGCTCGTATCTTGGAAAGAGTGACTATCCAGAATCAACTTTGAATTAGGCACTCGCTTTAACAACTCAGACCACGCCTTGATGACCTTATAATTAACGCGAATAGGCCGAGTAAGACTACCGAAAGTTATATAGCCATTCTGCAACGCAGGAAGATCAGACAACTCCGGCATAGCCACACTAGGTTCGTAGACAATCGCCGGCGCCGGCATGCGCCATAGACGCTCAGAAAACGAAGACTCACAGCCTGGCGGCAGCATCTGATCGTCAGCCAGAAAGTAATCCATTTGCTCAAGCCCTGAACCAAAAGCAAAGCCTACCCACCAACTGACCTGAACCGGAGCCGGTTTGATGGCAAAGGCTTCCAGACGGTTATTCCCCGTGTGCCCAGCCAAGTCGACCAGAATATCAATCTGATCCGCATGAATTTGCTCGGCTATCGCGTCCGAAGTAAGCCCGGTACACAGTCGCCAATGGTCGGCATATTGCACAAAGCGCTCAGTCACGTGATCTTCGCGCTTAACCAGCGAGTAGGCAAATATCTCAAAATTTTCGTGATCGTGATTACGCATCAACGGCTCGATAAAATACGAGCAGACGTGATGGCAAAAGTCAGGCGACACATAACCGATACGCAGTTTTCTGTTAGCTACGCGCTCATTGGGATAAGAGAAATATTTGCGCTTCGGAAAATAGCCATCTACCACCTCCCGATAGACGGAAAATACTTCCGGCCCAGTCCAGTCCGGATGATAATTAACCGTGAACAGTATATTAGTGCGCGCCAAGGGATTATCCAGAACTTGACGCAACTGCTCAACCGCAGTATTAAAATCACCAAACTGCGACTCGATTCCTGCCAAATTGACAAATACCTGCTTGAACTCAGGTGCAATTTCCAGCGCCTTCACATAAGCCTTATAGGCTTCGCGCAAGCGTTTGCGGGCGCCCAGGATATTGCCGAGGTTATTCCAAAGAACCGCCTCATTCTGATTGATATCCAAGGCAACACGCATAACCTTCTCAGCCTCATCCAGCAATGAGGCATCCAAATAAGTGTTGGCTAAGTTATTCCACGACAGCGATTGTTTCGGTGCAATCGCGATGGCCCGCATAAAGCAGCCTTCGGCTTCATGCTGTCGGCCAACCGAGTGGTAGACCGCACCGAGCATATTCCAGCCAAGTTGATAATCCGGCTTAAGCTGTAAACCCTGTAACAAATAGCCCAACGCAGTTTGGGGATTCTGTTGGTGCTGATACGACAAGCCCAACCAGCAGAGCGCCTCGTGATGCTCTGGCTTTAGACTCAAGGCCTTTTCCAGATAAATTCTTGCCTCATCCAGATTGGCCTCTGCAGTCACTGTGGACATACCCAGATGACACCAGGCATCTGGATTTTCTGGGCATTTTTGCGTCCACTCACGCATGGCAACTAGATCATCCGGCAAACGGTGATTCTTGCGCAAAAGGGTGCTCAGGCGCTGCCACGCCAGATCACATTGTGGATTGTCTCGAACCAACTCTCGCAGTATCGACTCAGCCTTTTCTAGCCGATTGGTTCTGGAACAACAGGCCGACAACACCAGATAAGCCAACCACTGGCCAGGATCGAATGCCAAGGCCAAGCGGGCCAGCGCCTCGGCTTCAGCTACATTGTGATCAAGTTCCAGGTCTGCCAACGCCGCGAGCACGTCTGGGTCTTTGGGAAAATTACGCCTGGCCGCTGTAACCAACAGATATGCATCCTCGCGCTGCCCCTGGTGATAACGCGCCAAGGCCTCGGCGCGCTGATCCTGTGCCGTCGGCGTCAAAATCTCACCCGCCAACGAAATCACCCGCTCCCAATCATGGGCCAGCGTCGCTTGTTCAAGACATTGTTTGAGAACGTGTTGGCTATTGCTTTGCAGGCAGCACTTTTTATATTTCAAGCCACTGCCGCACGAGCAAGGATCATTGCGCCCCGGTTGATACACGGGAACGCTCCCAAGGACATGCAGACGTTCTTGCAGTTGCTCGATCAGAACAAGAGACTGTGCGGCCTCAGCGTTCTCGGGTTCCAACTCCAATGCCTGCTTGAATGCCGCCGCGGCGGCGGCCCAATCTTGAATCTGTAGATATGCCTTGCCTAGCTTTAACGCACAACTCGTATCGCTTGGATTTAATTCGAGCAAACGATCAAAGGCTCTGCAGGCTGCCGCACTGTCATGGGAAGCAAGAGCCGCCTCACCCAGTAAGGATAAAGTCTCAACGTCATCCGGCAACTCTTTAAGAACACTCTGACAACTATTCCGGGTGCGCGTGTAGTCGCCCTCATCGAAACCCAAACGAGCCTGCCCGCGGAAAAATTCAATAAGCCACTTAGAGTCAACCGTCATAATTTCTCGCCATTTATTCAGAGGCTTTTAACATTACCAACCGCGCGCAACCAACATACCGAGCTAGCATGGCAAACGTTCAGCTTAACTGATCAAACAAAGTCAGCCCGGCAATTTTCACATAACTCTGCTGCGCAGCCTCCAACACGATAGTCTGAAACGACAAACGTGACAGTGCCTCCGCGTAATCCAGATCACGCAACTCTGCTTGCACCGACTTATTCACCAAGGTCACGTCTTCATTATCTGTTTCGGTGGATTCAACCAAGTTCAGACGCGCGCCGATCTTGGTCTGGACTTCCAATACCTGACCAATTCCGTTGTCCATGTTTTTTAGGGCGATATTAACTTCATCACGAACGGCCAGATTACCCACTGGAGAGCTAGGGCTCGACTCCAATGCCTGGCGCAAGCGGGCGATGGTATTGAGGATGCTGCGCTGCTCCTGAAACTGTGGCTGTACATTGAACTCATCACCAATCGCAGCAGCGCCACTAAGGGTAAAGTCTGCGCCATACAAGCTAATGGTTGCCGGATACGGACCTGGCGCATTACCAACGGAAATTGGGCTACTGCTCGGGCCGACCGGCTGTGAATAGACACTGTAGTTGCTCGGACTGGTAAACCGCAGCAAGACACCGGATGTTGGAAACTGAGCATCGAACGTTGCCTGGTTGGTGATGGTGCCACCACTGACAACGGCCGCAGAGCCATTACTTGAGGCCCGAGTGAGGGCAAATTCGGTTGGCGAGGTCTGCAAAGTGAAACTATGGGTCCCCGCCCCCGGCAAACCTGGAGTTGTTGTGTTGGCCAGTAAATTATCCAGATCAAGGGCGTTGTCACCGTCTTTCAGGATCACATCCAACTGAAAGCGCATACCGCGAAAGTTAATCACGTTGCCGCTGCTGGCCAATGGATCTATCTGCCCAGCGCCTGGAATCTCCGAGGTTACATCGGTGCCTGCGCTGTCATAAATTCGGAACTGCTTGCCACTGACAAACGCCAGCGAATAGGGCTCGCCATTGCGAAAACTCGAATTGAATTGCTCGTTGTCTTCCACTAGCCCTGGCGACATGAACACGCGCTGATTGGCACTGGGCACGGCCGCAATCGTGGTGGCGGGCAACGGCGGGGTTGGCAAGTTCGGATTATTGACGCCCCCGCTATTGCTGATTCGATTGGCATTGCTGGCCGCTTCAAACAGTTCACGACCATTGTCATTGATCGCAACAGTGGTCGAACTGGCAACTTGCAGGCTACGTTGCCCTTCGTCGCCCTGATAGGAATAGGTGTTATCCGGATTGCGAATAAATGGCTCGGTCTTGCCCAGGTAGCCAGAGAACAGGTACTCGCCGCGCGCATTGCGGCTATTCATTAAGTTAAGCAATTCGTTTTCACGTTCACCCAGTTCGTTGGCAATAGCCTTACGATCTGCGGCAGATAGCGCACCACCGCCGGCCTGCACCGTCAATTCACGAATCCGCTGCAAGACGTTAACCGTCGAGGTCAGGGTGGTTTCTTCCTGGGTCAGACTGTTCTTGGCTGCCGTCAAATTATCTTTGTACTGAGTTAACACTGCTTGCTGCTGATCCAACTGCAACAGGCGCACTGAGGCCACAGGATCATCCGCAGGAGTCAATATGCGCTTACCGCTACTGATTTGCTCCTGCGTCCGCGTGACATTGGCGTAGTTCTCCTGCAGGCCGCTGACGCCATTATTGAAGGACTGAATAGAGGAGATGCGCATGACCATGTCGAGAACCTCTTAAGCGATGAGTCCTGGCTCATCTCCCCATTAGGGGGTTGTCATCGTCAGAACGTATTGATCAAGGTATCAAACAGGGTTCTGGCCACCTGAATGATTTGGGCCGAGGCCTGGTAATACTGCTGAAACTGAATCAACTTGGCCGCCTCTTCATCCATATTGACCGCAGAAACCGAGTCACGATCATTTGTCGCCTGCTTGAGAATGGCCGTCGTGGCCTGACCATCAACACGCGCCTGGCTGGTCAACGTGCCGACGCGCTCAACCAGATCACCATAAGCATCCGTAAAACTAGCACCTGTTGTGGTTGGATTCGCCAAATCAACGCCTACCGTGCTCTTGGTTTGTAATCCCACCATTTGCAGAGCATTACGGTTATCCGAAACGCCATTGGTATTGAATGCGACGGTGAAACTATCCCCCTCCACAGGACGACCACTGATGGTCAGTTCAAAGGAGAAAGCACTGGGCACGGCGGGCGGTCCCGCCGAGGCGGGCACATTAATCTGGATCTTATTGTTCTGCCCCGGCACGATGCTGGCTGCATAAGGCAGCGTCGGAGGCAAGCCCGTGCTTATGTCGTTGCCATCAACATCGACCACCGTGTAGGTCTGCGGCGAGGCCACGGGCCCCATCAAAATCCGCATGGGCGGAGCATTGCGCAAACTAGTCTCCAGCGGATCACGAATGCTTGGATCGTTTGGATCAAAACTGGGGTCAATGCGGGTAATTACCGTGGGCTGGGTAATCACCCCTGAGCCCGTGTTCGCAGGGCTTTTGACGGCTTTTAATGGTGCAGCAAAAGCCAACTCCTCGGCCTTTTGCAAATCAGCACGAATTTCATCGCCGCCATTACGCGTGGGGGTTACTCGAAATTGATCGCCGGCGGCAAAAGTACCCGTAGCCACCCCCAGCGAGAAGCCATCAACTTGCGGCGCAGGCAAGGTGGTTAGATCAAAAGTTGCCGGGCTGGTTGGGAACACCACACCATCAGAAACCCGTCGAACCGTATAGGCAGTAGGGCTGGTAAAACTGACGTCGTAATCACTATTGCTGAGCTGTGTGGTATCAGTAATCGAGACCGTTAGATTGGCCGTCGGGTCACTATTGCCTACCCGGGCCAAACTACGTTGGGCAGTCAACAGCGGATCGTTGATGTCACGAAACAGCTCAGAGCCAAAATTCCCCTTGAGGTCCAGACCCTGACCTAGTTGACGATTCATCTCGTCAGCCACCGACAATGCCAGGCGCCCGACCGAGTTCAGGGTCACATCCAAAACATCTTCGCGGTAACGAATCAGCCCGCCCATCTCGCCACCGCTAATGAGCGTGGTGATACCTTGGCGCGAGCCGCCACTGACAAACTGCACCTCACTACGCAAAGGATCAGCAATCCCGGCAACCACCTCCAGGCGCGCCGCCGAGTTACCAACGACCAACGGCTGGCCAGAGCCAATAAACACGTTGATGCTGTTGTCGTCCTGCGGCACAACGGTGACACCGATGAACTCTGACAGCTTGCGCACGGTTTCTTCCCGAGCATCAAGCAAGTCATTGGGTTGTTGGCCATTTGCAGCGGCGACGGCAATTGCATCGTTGTAACCAGCAATCGAGCTGGCCAATTGATTGACCTGCTCACTGACCGCCGACAGTTGCTTGTTGATAAAGCCGTTTTGCTCATACAAGCGGTCGTAGACGGTGTTAAAACGCTTGGCCACACCCTCGGCTTCCGACAGCACCAGTTGCCGGGCAGGGATATTGGCGGGGTCTTCGGCGGCAGTTTGCAGCGAGGAGAACAGCCGCTGCAAACCTGGGGTAATCCCGGTAGTGCTGCCGGCCAGCAGCGAGTCCAACTGATTAATCTGGCTGAGATAGCTCTCCACATCCTTGCTCAGCGCCGTGCTGCTGCGCACCTGAGTGGTCAGAAAGTCGTTATAAATGCGCCGCACGTCCACCAAGGTGGTGCCCGAGCCAATATAGCCAGCACCGCTGAACTGTGGCGTGCGCGTGGCTTGCACGGTTTCCTGACGCGAGAAGCCCGGCGTATTGACGTTGGCGATGTTATGGCCGGTGACCGACAGCGAGGTCTTGTTCGCTGACAGCCCCGACAGGCCAATATTGAGTAAGTCCGCCATCGCTCAACCTCAGGTTCTGGTGGTTGCCGTATCGGCCGCTGCGACGGCTTGATAGGTCTGCATTTGCCGGGCGATCTGGGCGATCTTGTTGGCGTACTGCGGGTCGGTGGCATAGCCGGCACGCTGCAGTTCGCTGACAAAACGCTTGGGGTTGGCGGCTGAATCCAGCGCGCCGTCGTAGCGCTCGTTGTTCTGCAGGAAGTTCACGTAATCATTGAAGCTCTGCTCGAAGGAGCCATAGGCGCGAAACGACGCGGTTTCCTTGACCTGTTTGCCATCCACGTACTCGGTGGTCAGCACCCGTGCCGAATCGCCCTGCCAGCCGGCGGCCTTGATGCCAAACAGGTTGTGGCTGCTGGAGCCATCCTGCTGGCGAATGATCGACTTGCCCCAGCCGGTTTCCAGCGCCGCCTGGGCCACCAGGTAACGGGCATCCACGCCGATTTTCTGCGCTGCGCTCTGCGCCATCGGCAACATGGTGGCGACAAATTCATCGGGCGAGCTGAACGCCGCCTTGCCCGGCGCCAATGGCGGCTGGGCCAGACGGCGACCGCTGATAGCATCGCTGTCAGCAATCGACAGGGACTTGTCGGCAGGTGCCGGATAGCTCTTCGCCGCCAGCCAGTTCTGCGGTGCCTGGGCCTGCGCTTCGCTGCCACCGGCCGGCGGTACGATGCCGGCCAGCAGACGATCCGCCAGGCGCGGCGGCAAGGAAATACGGCGCTGGTTGAGCAGCTTGGAGTCATCGCGCACGACAGCTTCATCCGCTGCCGGCTCAACCGCTGTCGTGACGCCGCTGCTGGCGGCCACTTGGGCAAAGGGGTTGGGCCGACTGCTGCCGGCGCCATGCAAGGTTTTCGACAGTTGGCGCTCCAGCACATCGGCCAGGCCCACGCCGTTTTGCTTGGACATGCTGATGGCCAACTGCTGGTCGTGCATGTCCTGATAGGTTTTGCTTTCGTTGCTGTTCATGAAGTTGCCTTCGGCGAACACCGCGTTCGCCGAGCGCATGGCCTTGAGCATTTCATTGAGAAACAGCGACTCGAACTCCTGCGCCACCTTATGTACGTTGGCGTCGCTGTCGCGGTTCTTGCCGACCTTGAGCTGATGCAGACGGTTAAGGTCGGTGGCCGCTCCGGAGTCGGGAGCGATGCCTATACCTGCGCTGAGTCGAGAGTTCATAGTCGCACCTCAAATCACAATCAGATCGGCTTGCAGCGCGCCGGCCTGTTTCAGGGCTTCGAGAATCGCCATCAAGTCACTCGGCGAGGCGCCCACCTGGTTAACCGCCCGCACGATCTCATCCAGTGAGGTGCCGGGGCCGAACTTGAACATCGGTTTGTTTTCCTGATCAGCAGTCACCTTGGACTTCGGCACCACCACCGTGTCGCCACCGGCCAACGCATTGGGCTGGCTGACAATCGGTTCTTCGGTAATGGTCACGGTCAGGCTGCCATGGGTCACGGCCGCCGGCTGCACCTTGACGTTCTGACCGATGACGATGGTGCCGGTGCGAGCATTGATGATCACCTTGGCCACCGCCTGGCCGGCTTCCACTTCGAGGTTCTCCAGGATCGACAGGTAGTCGACCCGCTGCCCCGGATCAAGCGGCGCACTGACCCGCACCGAGCCGGCATCCAGCGCCTGAGCCACGCCTGGGCCGAGCAATTCGTTGATCTTGTCGACAATCCGCTTGGCGGTGGTGAAGTCGGCCCGATTGAGGTTCAGGGTCAGGGTATTGCCCTGATCAAAACCACTCGGCACCGGCCGCTCGACCGTGGCGCCACCGGGAATGCGCCCGGAGGACGGTACGTTGACGGTGATCTTCGAGCCGTCAGCACCCTCGGCGTCAAAACCACCGACCACCAGGCTGCCCTGGGCGATGGCGTAAACGTTGCCATCGATGCCTTTCAGCGGCGCCATCAACAGGCTGCCGCCACGCAGGCTCTTGGCGTTACCGATGGAGTTGACGGTCACATCGATGCTCTGCCCCGGCTTGGCAAACGCCGGCAGGTCGGCATACAAGGCCACCGCCGCGACGTTTTTCAGCTGCACGTTGCCGCCCCCGGCCGGCACCTTGATGCCGAACTGGGCGAGCATGTTGTTGAAGGTCTGCAGGGTGAACGGGGTCTGGGTGGTCTGGTCACCGGAGCCATTCAAGCCCACCACCAGACCGTAGCCGATCAGCTGGTTGGCGCGTACGCCCTGGATGCTGGCGAGGTCTTTCAGGCGCTCGGCCTGCACCGCGCTGGCGGCCAGCAGTAGGCAAAAGCAGGCGATCAATCGGTTCATGTGCGGCACCTTAGAACGGCCACAGCGGGCTGATAAAGAAACGATCGAACCAGCCCGGCTGGCTGGCATCGGCAAAGGTGCCGGTACCGGAATAGGTAATCCGCGCATCCGCCACCCGCGTCGAGGCCACGGTGTTATCGGTGGCTACGTCGTCGGGGCGAATCAGGCCGGCAATGCGCACCAGCTCGTCGCCGGTATTGAGGGTCAGCCACTTCTCACCGCGCACCGACAGGATGCCGTTGGGCAGCACCTCGGCCACGGTCACGGTGATCGAGCCGGTCAGGCTGTTGCTCTGCCCCGCCTGGCTGTCGCCCTTGGTGTCGCGGGAGCCGGAATAGCCCACATCCAGATTCAGGTTGGCGCCGGTCAGCGGGTTCAGGCTCGAATCCGGGTTATCCACCGAGACCGTCGAACCAAACAGCGAGGTCAGGCCCATCTTCGCGGTGCTGTCCTTGCCGATTTGCGAGTTGGCCTTTTTGCTCGCCTGGGTCTTTTCATTCAGGGTGATGGTGATGATGTCACCCACCCGATACGCCTTGCGGTCGTCGTAGAGGTTGTTGCCAAAGCCCGGCTGATAGATGGCGCCATTGTTCTGCGCCGCCGGCAAGGGCGTACGCGGCAGCACGGGCGAGTAGTACGGGTCATTCGGCTTGGCCGCGGGGGCCACACAGCCATTCAGCGCCAGGGCGCCGAACAGCGAGCAAACAATCATTAGCCGGTTCATACCTACTACCTCGCGGCGTGCTGCAACAACGGTGGAGTCAAACAACCAGCGCCACCGGGGGATTAAAGATTTTGAGTAATAAAGGAGAGCATCTGGTCGGCCGTGGAGATGACCTTGGAGTTCATCTCGTAGGCACGCTGGGTGGTGATCATGTTGACCAGCTCTTCCACCACGCTGACGTTGGAGTTTTCCAGGGTGTTCTGCAGCACCGTGCCCAAGCCGGTCAGACCTGGCGTACCCACCTGCGGCGCGCCGCTGGAGCCGGTTTCGAGGAACAGGTTGTTGCCAATCGCCTGCAGGCCCGCCGGGTTGACGAAGTCGGCGGTCTGGATGTTGCCGATCACCTGCGGGGTCGGATCACCGCTGACGGTCACCGACACGGTGCCGTCTTCACCGACGGTGAAAGTCTGTACTTGAGCGGGCAGAACGATAGCCGGCTCTAGGGAGTAGCCCTGGGAAGTTACCAACTGACCATTGGAGTCAAGGTGGAAACTGCCGTCGCGGGTGTAGGAGACGGTGCCATCCGGTTGCAGAATCTGGAAGAAACCGCGGCCATTCACCGCCAGGTCCAGCGGCTGCTCGGTGGTTTGCAGGCTGCCCTCGGTGAACATCTTCGAGGTGCCGACAATCCGCACACCGGTACCCAACTGCAAGCCGGTGGGCAACTGGCTGTCCTGGCTGGACTGCGCGCCTGGCTGGCGACGGATCTGATAGAGCAAGTCCTGAAACTCGGCCCGATCGCGTTTGAAGCCGGTGGTCGAGACGTTGGCCAGGTTGTTGGAAATGGTCGTCAGGTTCATGTCCTGGGCGGACAACCCGGTTTTACTGACCCACAGAGCCGGAAGCATGGTGATTCTCCTCGTGCGCCGCAAACATGGCGCTACGCCTTGATAATTAGCCTGTCTGATTAACTAATCTGCAAAACCCGAGCCATCGCCGTGTCGTTGTCTTCGGCGGTGCGCATCATCTTCACGTGCAACTCGAACTGGCGCGACAGGGACAGAATCGCGGTCATTTCCTCAACCGCATTGACGTTGCTGGCCTGCAAGAACCCGGAGCTGACCTGTACATTGGCGTCCGCCTGCACCTGGCCCGTGCCTTTGAAGTGGATCATGCCGTCGGTTTGCTTCTCCAACTGCGCCGGGTCCGGGCGAACCAGCTTGAGCCGATCAACCTCGGCGATCACGCTCGGCCCCTCGCCCAGGGCGCGGATACTGATGGTGCCGTCCTTGCCGATTTCGATTTTCTGCTCCGGCGGCACGGAAATCGGCCCGCCATTGCCGATCACCGGCAAGCCACTGCCGGTGCGCAGCATGCCCAGGGCATCGACCTTGAGACTGGCGCTACGCACATAGGCCTCGCCGCCATCAGGCGATTGCACCGCCAGCCAGCCATCGCCCTCGACGGCGACGTCCAGCTCATTGCCGGTTTCCTGCAGCGAACCTGGAGAAAAGTCGGTGCCGGGCCGCTCGCTCATGGCATACACCCGCGACGGATGGACCTGGCCAAACAACGGCATCGAGCGCGCTTGCTCCAGATCACGCTGAAAGCCATTGGTCGAGACGTTGGCCAGATTGTTGGCATGGGCGCGCTGGGCCAGGGTGTTCTGGCTGGCGCCGGTCATGGCGACATACAACATCTTGTCCATGGCATTGCTCCGCGG
>Ga0209343_10000182_pt1 | contig 84115 bp, 73 predicted proteins | sample RifCSPlowO2_02_FD_184026 | JGI IMG/M metagenome (GOLD analysis project Ga0209343, IMG submission 184026) | Groundwater microbial communities from Rifle, Colorado - Rifle CSP2_plank lowO2_0.2 (SPAdes) (version 2) | ecosystem: Environmental > Aquatic > Deep subsurface > Groundwater | place...
GGGCCTGAACGTGCAGGAGGAGCTGCGCCGGCGCGGTATCGAGTTGCCGCTGATCTTCGTCAGCGGGCATGCCGACGTGCCCATCGTGGTCCGCGCCTTTCGCGCCGGCGCGGTGGATTTTATCGAGAAGCCCTACAACCAGCAGTTGCTCCTGGACAGCGTGCAAGAGGCCCTGGCCCGCCGCCCGGTGAGCGCTGCGTCAGCGAACCCACGGCTGCAGGCGGTGCAGGAGCGCCTGGCCAGCCTGACCCCGCGCGAGCGTGACGTGCTGCTGCCGCTGGTGCGGGGCTACACCAACCGGGAAATGGCCGAGCAACTGGCGATCAGCGTCAAGACCATCGATCTGTATCGCTCGCGGGTGATGAAGCGCATGCAGGCCGCAACCCTGGCCGAACTGGTGGGCATGGCGATTGCGGCCGGGCTGGTGGATGCCCTTGAACTGCGGCATCAGCCAGGTATTACAGCAGGCTACCAAAGCGCAGGCTGACGCCGACCCAGACCAGCGCCAACGCGGTCAGGGTGATGGCCAGGATATGCACGGCCAGACCGCCGAGGTTGTCGGCGCGCAGGTGCGGGATCAGGCGCAGGCGCGCGTGGGCGCCGAGCAGCAGGGTCAGGCCGAGCAGGCCCAGCTTGATGCGCAGCAGGGCGGCCAGCGGGTTGTCGCTGAGCCAGGCGCTGGGCGGCAACCAGTTGCTGGCCAGCCACAGGCCGCTGACCACCTGCAGCAGCAGGGCCGGAATGCCCAGGGCCTCATAGCGCTGCTCGAAGGCGCGAATCGGCGCCGGATCGCGGGCGCGCCAGGCCGCCGGCAGAATCTTCAGGGCCAGGATCAGGTGGCCGCCGACCCAGACGCTGGCGCCGAGCAGGTGCAGAAACAGCAGAATACGCATGGTGTTCTCCTTGTGGGATGGCGAGCTTGCGCCTGTCCGGGGGTTGTGGAGCTGATCGCGATCAAGCCTTGGCCTATCATTTCCTGCTCAGATGCAGATGCCATCGTGGGGCGCCGCGCTCTTGTGCCGAGGCCGGTAGTGCGTCGCCATCCTTGTTCGTGAAACGGGAGTGTGGGTCATGGGACGCGTGTTTTGCTGCTGGTTAATCTGGCTGGCCTATGGCTTGCCGGTCTGGGCGGCCGAGGCGCCGGTGGATAAATTGCCGCCGGCGCAGTTGAGCGCGCAGGAAGAGTCTGAGGTCGATGCCATGGTGCTGCCCGTGCCGCAGGCCTGGGTCGGCGATTTTGACGGCATGCGCGAGCGGCGCATGGTGCGCATCCTGGTGCCTTACAGCAAGACCTTCTACCTGATTGATCGTGGTCGTCAGGATGGCGTGGCCTACGCCTTTGGCAAGGCTTTTGAGGCCTGGCTGAACAAGACTCAGCCCTTTGCCGACAAGGCCCAGCGCTGGCAGGTGATGTTTCTGCCCACGGCGCGCAACGAGTTGCTGCCCAAGCTGCTGGCCGGTGACGGCGACCTCGCCGCGGGTGGCCTGACCATCACCGAAGGTCGTCAGCGCACCATCGACTTCAGCGACCCGGTGGCGCGCGACATCCGCGAAGTGATAGTCACTGCGCCCGGCAGCGCGAAACTCCAGCGCATCGAAGAGCTGGCCGGCAAGGAGGTCTATGTGCGCCCCTCCAGCAGCTATTTCGAGCACCTGGTTGCGCTCAACCAGCGCTTCAAGGCGCAAGGCCTGGCGCCGGTGAAAATCATGCCGGCCAATGAGAACCTGGAAACCGAGGACCTGCTGCAAATGGTCAATGCCGGGTTGTTCCCGGTTACCGTGGCCGATCAGCACATCGCCGAGCTGTGGCAGCCGCTGTACACCGACATGCAGATTCAAGCGGGCGTGTATTTGCATGAGGGCGGCGAGCTGAGCTGGGCGCTGCGCAAGAGCAGCCCGCAGTTCAAGCAGGTGCTGAGTGCGTTCGTTAAAGAACACAAGATCGGCAGCGAATTTGGCAATATCACCCTGCGCCGTTTCAAAAACAGCAAGCGCGTGCTCAACGCCACCTCGCAAGCCGAGATGGCCAAGTTCAAGGCGCTGGTCGGGGTGTTCCAGAAGCATGCGGGCACCTACGACTTCGACCACCTGATGTTGATGGCCCAGGGTTTTCAGGAGTCCCAGCTGAACCAGGCCGCGCGCAGCCGGGCGGGGGCCGTCGGGGTGATGCAACTGTTGCCGAGCACCGCGGCCGATCCGGCGGTGGGAATCAAGGGCATCGACACCAGCGTGGACAGGAACATCGAGGCCGGCAGCAAATACATGCGCCTGTTGGCCGACAAGTACCTGGATGATCCCGAGCTGACGCCGGTCAATCGCACCCTGTTGAGCTTTGCCGCCTACAACGCCGGCCCCGGCAACCTGATGAAGTTTCGCCGCCTGGCGGAAAAGTCCGGGCTGGACCCGAACGTCTGGTTCGGCAATGTCGAGCAGGCGGCGGCGCGCATCGTTGGCCGCGAAACCGTGGATTACGTCGGCAATATCTACAAGTACTACGTGGTCTACAAACTGGCCGAGCAGAAGCTGCGCGAACGGGCCGAGGCGCGCCCGCAGCCCGGCAACTGATGCCGGCGTCCATGGCAGCGGCTATGATCGACGCTTTTGCGGTTCGCGGAGATCCCCATGGCCAAGGCCAAGCGCATGTATGGCTGCACCGAATGTGGCGCGACCTTTCCCAAGTGGGCCGGCCAGTGCGGTGAGTGCGGCACCTGGAACAGCCTCACCGAAACCCTGATCGAGGCCCACAGCGCCGCCCCCAGCGGGCGTGCCGGCTGGGCCGGCGAGCAGGCACAGCTGAAGACCCTGGCCGAGGTCAGCGTCGAGGAAGTGCCGCGCTTTTCCACCTCCTCCGCCGAGCTGGACCGGGTGCTTGGTGGCGGCCTGGTGGACGGTTCGGTGGTGCTGATCGGCGGTGATCCGGGCATCGGCAAATCGACCATCCTGTTGCAGACCCTGTGCAACATCGCCGTGCGCATGCCGGCGCTGTATGTGACCGGCGAGGAGTCGCAGCAGCAGGTGGCGATGCGCGCCCGACGCCTCGATCTGCCACAAGACCGGCTCAAGGTGATGACCGAGACCTGCATCGAGGTGATCATTGAAACCGCCAAGCGGGAAAAGCCCAAGGTCATGGTCATCGACTCGATTCAGACCATCTTCACCGAGCAGTTGCAGTCCGCTCCCGGCGGCGTGGCCCAGGTGCGCGAGAGCGCGGCGCTGCTGGTGCGCTATGCCAAGCAGAGCGGCACGGCGATCTTCCTGGTCGGTCACGTGACCAAGGAAGGCGCCCTGGCCGGCCCACGGGTGCTCGAACATATGGTCGACACTGTGCTGTATTTCGAGGGCGAGTCCGATGGCCGTCTACGCCTGCTGCGCGCGGTGAAGAACCGCTTCGGTGCGATCAATGAGCTGGGCGTGTTCGGCATGACCGACAAGGGCCTCAAGGAAGTCACCAATCCCTCGGCGATCTTCCTCACTCGTGCCCAGGAGGAAGTCCCCGGCAGCGTGGTGATGGCCACCTGGGAAGGCACCCGGCCGATGCTGGTGGAGGTGCAGGCGTTGGTCGATACCAGCCATATGGCCAACCCACGCCGCGTCACTCTGGGCCTGGATCAGAACCGCCTGGCCATGCTCCTGGCGGTGCTGCATCGGCATGGCGGCATTCCCACCTACGACCAGGATGTGTTCCTCAACGTGGTCGGCGGGGTCAAGGTGCTGGAGACGGCGTCGGACCTGGCGCTGCTGGCGGCGGTGATGTCCAGCCTGCGCAACAAGCCGTTGCCCCATGACCTGCTGGTGTTTGGCGAGGTGGGCTTATCCGGCGAGATTCGCCCGGTGCCCAGCGGTCAGGAGCGCCTGAAGGAAGCGGCCAAGCACGGCTTCAAGCGCGCCATCGTACCCAAGGGCAACGCGCCGAAAGAAGCGCCACCCGGCTTGCAGGTGATCGCCGTGACGCGCCTGGAGCAGGCGCTGGATGCCCTGTTCGAGTAACCACTCAGTAGTGATACCACTTCAGCTCCAGCTGCACTTCGTTGAGTGGGCTGGTTTGCTGGCTGAACTGGCGCTCGGCGCTTAGGCGTAGGCCGAGGTTCTGGCTGAGCTCCCATTGCTGGTTGAGGCTGAGGCTGCGGCGCACTTCGCCGTTGGCGAAGTAGTCGCCCTGGGCTTCCAGGCGCAGGTTGCCCAGCGGGTTGCGCCACAACAGGCCGCTGTCGAAGCCGATGGCGGGCGCAGCGAACGGGGCGAAGTCGTTGTTGTGCTCCAGGCGGCCGGTGAGCAGGCTGAAGCCCAGCAGGTCATCAGCGAACCAGTCTTCGCCCAACTGCCAACTGGCGCCGGCACCGCCACTGATATGGCTGACCAGGGTGGCTTTGCCGTCGTGCTCGGTGCTGTTGCCCGGCACTCGCTCGAAGCCGCCGCGGACTTGCCATGACAAGGGTTGCAGCAACTGGCTGCGCGGTGTCAGGGAGCGGATGCTGGCCAGGTCCAGTTGCTGCAGCTGCCAGTCGTTGCCCTCGTACTGGCGCAATTGCATGTGCAGAATTTCGATTTGCGCGCCGAGCGGGAAGCCGTAGAGGTTGTCTTCCAGGTCGTGATAGGCCATGCGCAGGCCGTATTCGGCGAAGGCACGATCACCACGGCTGCCGGCGCCCAGTTGCCAGGTGCGCGAGTCGTGGCCGTCCTCTGGCAAACCGGGCCGTTCGACCACCAGGGGCGGCGGTGGGTTGCGCTGGATCGCCTGCAGCAACTCGAAGCTGCGCTGGGCGCTGGCCGGGTCGCGTTCCTGGCCGTTGGCCTGATAACGCAGCAGGCGGAAGGCGCTGTCGCTGATCAGCGCCTGGCGCGATGCGGGCAAGGCCTGGAAGGCCGGCTGCTGCAGGACGGCGCTGTCGGCGGCAAGGCGCAGGGCCCAGTCCTGCTCGTGTGCGTCGAGCACCTCGGCGCTCTTGCGCAGCTCCCGTTCGCGTGACGGGCGATAGTCAATCTGCTTGACCATGCCGGCGTCCTTGACCGCACGCACGGTGTCGGTGGGGATCGCGGTGAGGGGGAATTGTTCGGTCAGTTGCAGGCCGGGGCGGGCCACTTGCAGCAGCTCCAGCAGGCGGTAGGAGCAGTTTTCGTCGAAGAAGAAGTAGTCGAAGCGGATCTGCTTCAGCTCCCAGACGTGCTCGACCATGCGCCCGGTTTCTTCGGTCGTCAGGTTCAGCCGGTATTCCCACAGGTCGCGGTTTTCCAGGCGGGTGTATTCGGCCATTTTCTCCCGGTAGGGAACCAGGGCGAACAGGCCGGGGTAGCCGCCCATCAGGCCTTTCCAGGCGTACAGCATGCTGTTGTCGGCGCCCTCGATAAAGGCACCGAAGTTCAGCGCGTAGCTGAGCATGGCGCTGCCGCCGCTGTCGATGTCGGCCTGGTCGATACGCAGCAGAGTGTGGCCAAACATCGACGATGGGCTGTTCAGGTAGGCCGCCGGGAAGATCAGCACCGCGCTGTGCGGGGCGATGTCGGCGTACCAGGCGCGCAGCTCGTTGCAGCTGGGCTGCGGCAGGTCGCGCAGTTGCAGTTGTTCACGCAGCCAGCGGCTGCGCGCGGGGAATACGCATTGGACGTGTTGCTCGCCAAGGCTGGCGGGCGCATACAGGGCCTTGAGGGTGGCGCGCAGCTCGGCTTGCGGCTGGCTGGCACCGTCGGCGGCGAGGAAGAATCTGCCGTCGTCGACATAGCTGCGCCAGCCGCCCAGCTTGCCGGTCTCGTAATGGCCGAGGGCAATCCAGTAGGGGTCGTTGGCCAGAGTGTGCAGGCGGCTGTCGGCAAACTGTGGTTGCGCGGCCAGGGGTGAACAGGCGCACAGCGTCAGAAGGGAAAGCAGGCGTTTGAACATGAGGGGGAATGACTCTGTAAAACAAACCCGCGCCAAAAGGCGCGGGCTACGGCCATGGAGCACAGCGTCCGGGTGGCGGCGCGAACCGCTGCCCGGAGCTGCCGCTTAGGCTTCCTGAGCGTATTTGGCCAGGCGCGCGTCTTTGTGCATCATCGCCAGGGTGGCGGCGTGTACGTCGGCGGCGCTGACCGAGGCGCTGGTGAAAATTTCATTGAAGTGCGCGTGGGCTGCTGCGTTGAAATGCGCGCGGTCTTGCGGGGCTACACCCAGCACCACGGCGTAGGTGGTCAGGGCTTCGCCCTGGCCTTTGGCCATGTCTTCCGACAACTCATCCAGCATGTTGCTGACCACCAGCATCGGCTTGCCGCCGTAGGTCAGGGTGCCATTGGTGGAGCAGCCGTTGGTGCCCGAGGTCATGCCGAAGGTGGCGTTGCCCGAGGTGCCGTTGGTGGTGGAAGCGACGAAGTGCGAGGCCATACCGCGCTGACCCTTGAACAGCATGTTGCCCCAGCCGCAGCTTGGGCCGCCGGGTGCTTCGGCGAAGGCGCTGGCAGAAACAACGGTCAACAGAGTACCGAGCAGGAGTTTTTTCATGGTTTTACTCTCTATGCAATCCTTGGTAGGTGGCGCAGGCACAAGGTCTGCGCCGTCCAGGCGGGGGCGTGTCCGCAGGCAGGCGCTGGCCAGCCCTGAGGGCACCTGGATACCCGTCTGTGCCTGGCAGCTTTGAGGAATGACCGGCCAGTGTCAAGGCGTACTGCGCGGGCTGTGCGCGAGTCGGCAAGGCGGCGTTGCTGCACATCCGTGCAGGTTGCCGTCAGCCAGCCACACTGAAGTCATTCTTCAACTGGAGTGTGCGTTATGACGACTTTCGATCCGCAAGCTGTGCTCGATAGCCTGGAAGCCGAATATGCGGCGCGGGTGACGGCGATCCGTCGTGACCTGGCCGCCAGTCATTCGCCCGATTCGGCCGAGCAGGCCGGCGAGCGGCAGAACGACGAAGTGCTGCAGGCGTTGCTGGTCGAGGCCGAGCTTGGCCAGGCCCAGACGGCCCAGGCCAAGTTGCGCTTAAGCGCCGGCAGCTATGGCCTGTGCCTGCGTTGTGGCGCCGCCATCGCTGCGGCGCGCTTGCAGGCGCTGCCCACCGCGGCCTGGTGTCTGGATTGCGCCGACCGGGCGGAGTAAGCCAGGCAGGCCGGCGAATGCCTTGCCAGTGCTCCGTGGCCGGCGCCAGAATGGGCCATCTTTCCCCGCGCGCCGCCCCTGCCGGCGCGCCGCCTGCCTAAGGATTAGCCATGGCCGACTCGATAGCGACTGCCCTGCGGGTGGCGCCCGCAGCGTTGACCCGTCCGTTTGATGCCGCCCAATTCAACTTCAGCAACACCGATGAGCTGGAGCCGTTTCGCGGCGTGCTCGGCCAGGAGCGGGCGGTGGATGCCCTGCAGTTTGGCGTGGCCATGCCGCGGCCGGGTTACAACGTTTATGTGATGGGCGAGCCGGGCACCGGGCGCTTCTCGTTTGTACAGCGCTACCTCAAGGCCGAAGCCAAGCGCCTGGCCACACCGTCGGACTGGGTCTACGTCAATCACTTCGACGAGCCGCGCGAGCCACGGGCGCTGGAGTTGCCGGCAGGTACGGCGAGTGCCTTTCTGGCCGACATCAATCAACTGATCGACAACCTGCTGGCGACCTTTCCGGCGGTGTTCGAGCATCCCTCGTACCAGCAGAAGAAGAGTGCCATCGACCGCCTCTTCAACCAGCGTTACGACCGCGCCCTGGATGTGATCGAGCGCGCCTCGCTGGAAAAAGAGGTGGCCCTGTACCGCGACAGCAGCAACATCGCCTTTACCCCGATGAAGGACGGCAAGGCCCTGGACGAGGCCGAGTTCGCCCAGTTGCCGGAGGCCGAGCGCGAGCGCTTTCATGCCGATATTGCGGCCCTGGAGGAGCGCCTCAACGAAGAGTTGTCGAGCCTGGCGCAATGGAAGCGTGAGTCGAGCAACCAACTGCGTCAGCTCAATGAAGAAACCATCAGCCTGGCGCTGCAGCCGTTGCTGGCGCCGTTGTCCGAGCGTTACGCGGAAAATGCCGGGGTCGGCGCCTACCTGCAGGCGGTGCAGGTCAACCTGCTGAAGACCGTGGTCGAGCAACTGGTGGATGTGGACAAGGCCGATGCGCAAACCCGCAAGTTGCTGGAGGAGCAGTACAGCCCAAGCCTGGTGGTGGGGCATCACCATCGCGGCGGCGCGCCGGTGGTGTTCGAGTCGCATCCGACCTACGACAACCTGTTCGGGCGCATTGAATACAACACCGACCAGGGCGCGCTCTACACCAGCTATCGGCAATTGCGGCCGGGGGCGCTGCACCGCGCCAACGGCGGTTTCCTGGTGCTGGAGGCGGAGAAGCTGCTGGGCGAGCCGTTTGTCTGGGATGCGCTCAAGCGTGCCCTGCATTCGCGCAAGTTGAAGATGGAGTCGCCGCTCGGTGAGTTGGGGCGCATCGCCACCGTGACCCTGACGCCGCAGATGATTGCGCTGCAGGTCAAGGTGATCATCATCGGCTCGCGGGAGCTGTATTACACCCTGCAGGACCTCGATCCGGACTTTCAGGAGATGTTCCGCGTGCTGGTGGATTTCGATGAGGACATTCCCCTGGTCGAGGACAGCCTTGAGCAATTCGCCCAACTGATGAAAACCCGCACCTCGGAGGAGGGCATGGCACCGCTGACGGCGGCGGCCGTGGCGCGGGTGGCGACCTACAGCGCACGCCTCGCCGAGCACCAGGGCCGGTTGTCGGCGCGGATCGGCGATCTGTTCCAGTTGGTCAGCGAGGCGGACTTTATCCGTCAGCAGGCGGGCGAGGCCTGCACCGATGTTGGCCATATCGAACGCGCGCTCAAGGCCAAGGCCGTGCGTACCGGGCGGGTCTCGGCGCGGATTCTGGATGACATGCTGGCCGGCATCATTCTGATCGACACCCGTGGTGCCGAGGTCGGCAAGTGCAACGGCCTGACCGTGCTGGAAGTCGGTGATTCGGCGTTTGGCGTGCCGGCGCGGATTTCCGCCACGGTGTATCCGGGCGGCTCGGGCATCGTCGACATCGAGCGTGAGGTCAACCTCGGCCAGCCGATCCACTCCAAGGGCGTGATGATTCTCACCGGCTACCTGGGCAGCCGCTATGCCCAGGAGTACCCGCTGGATATTTCCGCGAGCATCGCCCTGGAGCAGTCCTACGGCTATGTGGATGGCGACAGCGCTTCCCTGGGTGAGGTCTGCACGCTGATCTCCGCACTGTCGCGCACGCCGCTGAAGCAGTGCTTCGCCATCACCGGCTCGATCAACCAGTTCGGTGAGGTGCAGGCGGTTGGTGGGGTCAACGAGAAGATCGAAGGCTTCTTCCGCCTTTGTGAAGCCCGCGGCCTGACCGGCGAGCAGGGCGCGATCATTCCGCACTCCAACGTCGCCACCCTGATGCTCGACGAGCGCGTGCTGCAGGCGGTGCGCGCCGGCCAGTTCCACGTGTATGCCGTGCGTCAGGTGGACGAAGCCCTAAGCTTGCTGGTGGGCGCCGATGCCGGTGCGCCGGATGCCAAGGGTGTGTTTCCCGAGGGCAGCGTCAATGCGCGGGTGGTCGAGCGCCTGCGCGCCATCGCCGAAATGGGCCAGGCTGACGACGAGCCGGAAGAGCCGCCGGCCGCTGCAGCCAAGCCCACTCGCAAGAAGACGGTGAAAAAACCGCCAGCCGAAGGCGACGGTGCCTGAGCTCGCGGCCAAGGCCTGCTGAGCGCAACTGGCGGGCTTTCAGCTTAGGATGCGGGCGTTGGCGCGGAGCGGCTGCAGGGCTTTTTCCAAGGTCCATCCACAGAGTTATCCACAGCTTGTGCGGGTGCTCTGGGGCTTTCGGCGGGGGCGTTGCGGGTGTAGGCTGAAAACTCGTCCTTGCCGGAGTCGCCGCCATGTCGCGCAGCCTCTGTCTGACCCGTGATTGCCTGGGCATGATCACCCGCATCGAATGCGAGGTGCGCCCGCTGGCCGGTGAACAAGGCCTGTGGACCTTGCTCTGCGCCGCCGGCATGGCCGCCGCACAACCCTCGTTGATTAACGCACAAGGCCCATTCTGCGGGCCTTGCGTGGCCGAGCAGGTGCTCGATGGGATTGCCGAAAATCTATTGTCCCAGGGCTATCGAGCATGCGCCCAGCCGCCGATCTGGCGCTTGCAGATGCAGGCCCAGTTGCGCCGTCTGAACCAGCAGCGTGGCCATCCACAGGGCGCCCGTCAGCGGCAGCCGGAGGCCTGAACCGGCGTGCCCGCCGCGTCTGCCGGTGGCCGTCCGGCATGTGCCGCTGAGCGGCCTGGGCAACGGTTATCCACAACTTGTCGCTGGGTATAAGCCGCGCCATTCAAGGGCGCTGGCCCCTATGTCGGTGGCCGGCGGCTGGGTATACTCGCCGCCGGTTTTGACTCTTCTGCGAGGCAGCATGGAACGTTTTATTGAAAATGCGATGTACGCATCACGCTGGTTGTTGGCGCCAATCTATTTCGGTCTGTCGCTGGCTTTGCTGGCGCTGTGCCTGAAGTTCTTCCAGGAGGTGTTCCATATCCTGCCCAGCGTATTTTCCATGGCCGAGGCGGATCTGATCCTGGTGCTGCTGTCGCTGATCGACATGGCCCTGGTCGGCGGCTTGCTGGTGATGGTGATGATCTCCGGCTACGAGAACTTCGTCTCCCAACTGGATATTGACGAGGGCAAGGAGAAGCTCAGCTGGCTCGGCAAGATGGACTCCAGCTCGCTGAAGATGAAGGTGGCAGCATCGATCGTGGCGATCTCCTCGATCCACCTGCTCAAGGTATTTATGGATGCCAAGAGCATTGAGCCGGAATACCTCAAGTGGTACGTGATCATTCACATGACCTTCGTGGTCTCGGCCTTTTCCATGGGTTACCTGGATAAGCTGACCAAGCACTAACACGGACAGTCCGCCAAGCCGGCTTTGAGGGCCGGCCAATGGCCTTAACGATGGCCCTGTGCCAGTTACGTGTTGTGCGGCGCTTTTGTCGGGTGGGTTAGGCGGCGCCGGGCTTGTGCGCTGATGCGAGTCCCCAGCGTCTGCGCCGCTAAGCCACCCTAGGAATTACCACGGCCCAGACCTCGCCCGGCCATAGGCCGCAACCTATAACGGTTGCAGGGCCTTAAAGATGGCGCAAGAGCACGTCCAGCGCTGCGCTTTGGTCGTCGGCCAGGTCGATGATATGAAAGCCGCTCCAGCAGTGCTGACCATCGGCGCCTGGACGACTCCATAGGCAGTCGGCCCCCAGGTGTACCTCGCTGACCCCCTCCACCGGCTGGGCGCTGCGCAGACGCAGATCCCAGACCGAGTCGGCGCTTACCGGCGTTTCGCTGAACAGCATAAAACCATCGGCCGACAGGTCGACGACGCGGCCCAGGCATTCGCCGTTGTGGTAGTCGAAGACTTCCAGCTGCAGCTCGGTGTGATGGCGGCTGTGCTGACGACGATCATCCATGGAGGCTCCTTAGGTGGCTGCGGCCGTGCGCCCGGTAAAGCGCTGCAGGACACGATAAATGGCATTCAGGGCGCGGTCGACCAGCGGGCCGGCGCGCTCTGGGGTAATGATGCGGGCCAGGCCCTGTTCCATCTCACTGGCCAGCAGGGTCAGCGGTTTGATGGCGACGCGCTGCCCACTGTGGTCGACGAACATGTAGTTGCGGGTGGTTGGGCTGAACCATGACAGTTTCAACTCGCGCGGCTCGCCATTGATGATGATCTCGAACCAGGTGCCAAACTCGATGCTCTCCAGCTCCTTGACCAGCAGTTGGGCGCGGGCGGACAGGCCGCTGGCGCGCGGCGCGCTGGTGGCCAGTTCGGCGTCTTCACCGAGCATGGCGCCCAGGGGGCTGGCGGGCAGGGGCGGATTCAGCCTGGCGGCAATCAGTGGCTGCTTGGCCTGGACGGCATGCTGGCAGGCGACGATGTCCTGCAGCAGGCGGCGAATGCCATCCTCGTGGTAGCCGCCGAGCAGCTCCAGGCCTTTGCGCAGGTCTTCGAGCAGGGCGATGCGCAGGTTTTGCAGGCGTTCGCGGCCGTTGCCGTCCAGCGGCGTGCCGCTCCAGGCCAGTTGCTCGGCAACCTCGCTGGCGCGTTGCCACTCCTGGCTGCGTTCACCGTGGCGCAGGAGGACGAAGACCAGTACGTCGGCCCAGGTCAGTTCGAGAAAGTTACGAATAATCGCCGGCGGGCTGCGCTCGTTCAGGGCGGTGGCTATCACGTCGATGGCCAACTGGCGGGCGCCGAGCAGCTTGTCGCGGCCTTTGGCGGCCTCAACGGCGCGCCGTTCACGCAATTCGACCTTGTGCTGCAGGGTGGCGGCGTATTCGTTGAACTCCTCCAGCAAGCTCTCAAATAGCAGCAGGTCGCCGGCAAAACCGTGGATGACCCGCTCCACAACCCACTGCATTTTGGCCAGCAGGCCGCGCTCATCGCCTTCGCCGCCATACAGCACGCCAGCCTGGGCCATGGCGTTAAGCAGACGACGGGCGGGGTGGTGGTGCTGGGTGAACAGGGCCTTGTCCTGCAGGGCCACTTTCAAATAGGGCGTGTGCAGATGGGACAGAGCGGTCTTGCAGTTGTCCGGCAGGTTGTCGTCATCGAGGATAAAGTCGAAGAGCATGCCCACCAGGTCGATCACGTCGGCTTCCTGGTCGGAGAGTTTTTGCTGGCCGGGGAGGCTGCTGTGGCTTTCCAGTTGTTGTTGCAGATCGGCTTTCAAGCCCTCCACGGCTTGCGGCTTGTGCAGGCGCTGGCTGAGGTCGTTGGCCGATTGCTGTTGCAGACGATTGAGTGCGTCGAGCAGCTCGTTGGCGCTGTAGGTGCGGGTCGCGCCGCGCGGGGCAAAGCTGGCGATGCTGCGGGTGCCACCCAGCAGGGGCGCATCAATGTCGTGCTGGCGATGCTCGCTCAACATCGTCGCCAGGCCGCTGAACAGCACGCCAGGGTCGCCCGAGGGTGGCCCGCTGAGGTCGCCAGGGTCGAGCATCGGGTCGGCGGCGGGTGTGCTGCTCAGGCTTTGGCTCGTCTGCCCGGCCGCTGCCACGCCCGCGCTGTGGGGGCTCGCAGGTGGGGCGTTGAGTGGGTCTTCTCCGGCTGGTGCGGGTGCCTCAGTTAGGCTGCCGGGTGCCGGGCGTGGGCGGTTGCTGGCGCGCTGGGCGCTGTATTTCAGGTTGGGCAGCACCCCGGCCTCAATCAGGCGCTGGTTCAGGGCTTCATAGAGGCTGTCGAGGTTCTGCATCATATGCTGGTCGAAGAGCATATAAAGAATGGTCTTGATACGCAGCGGAAATGGCGTAGGGGTCAGCGCGTCGCGAAACGTCTGGGCAATCGCCTGGGGGCCAAAAGGGTTGCTGTCTTCGCTGAGTTTCTTGCCGTTGTTGAGTAGTGCCAGGCGCTGCTCGAGGGCAAACAAGGCTTGTGCGCAGCGGGCCTTGACCCGGCTGGACATGTTGGTCACCAGCAGGCTTTCTTCGTAATCCTCATTTTGCACCAGCGATAGCTGCTCGGCGTCCAGTTGCGCGGGCAGGTCGCGTGGTTGCAGCTTGCCGTCGATAAAGTCGGCAAAGTTCTGGGCGATTTGCTGGTGATAGGCGCGCTCGATCTGCGCCCGTTGTTTGCGGATGTCGCGCATGCTGTCGAAGAACAGCGTTTGCACCTGGTTGTTTTCGGCTTTTTCCGCGCACTCAAACAGGGTGTCATCGACCTGGCCGAAAACCCCGCTGAGGTGTTCGGCCAGGCGATTCATCAGCAATTTATGGCAGCCCTGCATCAGCTCGCCAAACCGCGGTTGAATGCCACGGTTTGCCAGCGTGGACGGTGCGGGTGGTGGTTTAGATGGCGGTTGGTTACTCATTGACGTTCCTTGCTAGAGACTCGCGCCCTTCGCACCCTGCTGTGATCACAATTAAAGAGAAGATATAGCAGCCGGCCACTAACCTGCAAAGCATTGTCTTAATTACAGAAATAGGTGTTGACAGGGGTTTCCAAATCCGTAAAATGGCGCGCCTCAGATACGGGAAAGCGGAAACGCCAGACGGTAACTGAGATGGAAGTAATTAGTTCCGCGATAGCTCAGTTGGTAGAGCAAGTGACTGTTAATCACTGGGTCCCTGGTTCGAGTCCAGGTCGTGGAGCCAAACTTTCACCGGGGTATAGCGCAGTCCGGTAGCGCGCCTGCTTTGGGAGCAGGATGTCAGGAGTTCGAATCCCCTTACCCCGACCATTTTTGGGTCGTTAGCTCAGTTGGTAGAGCAGTTGGCTTTTAACCAATTGGTCGTAGGTTCGAATCCCACACGACCCACCATTAAAAAGGCCTCGGTTGAAAAACCGGGGCCTTTTTTTGTCTTGCTTTTGACGTTTGTCTGTCTGTGCTGGCTCAGAGTGCCAGGCTGCTAAGCAGGCGGCTAAGCAACCCCAGGCCAAGCACTAACGCCAGCAGCGCGGCCAGTAGGCGCCAAGGTCTAAATGGCTGGCGTTCGATCTGCTGCTGCGGTGCGCTCAGGTAGGCGGATACACGCTGCTGGTCTTCGGGATTCAGACGGCTGGACATGGCGATTCTCGCTCGGACTTGTCCGCAGTTTAGATCAGCGATTTAACCAGGCTCGACTTCGACTGTGTCATGTAGACGAATAATCCCGCCGCGCACGACCCGCGCGGTGATGCCGGCGTGGCCGCGCAGGGCCTGCAGGCTGCCCGGCCCAAGGTGTGCTTGCAGTTTGGCGCATGGATGACACCAGCCGGTGGTTTGCAGGATGGCCTGGCCGATGCGAAAGCAGCGACCTTTTAGGCTGAACAGATTGATTCCGCTGACCGCCAGGTTGCGCCGCAGCTCGATGGGGCCGATGGGCTTGTCCGCTGGGCTTGCCAGCAAGGCATTGATGACCGCCAGATGCTCCCATTGCAGCAGGGTAACCTGGCGCGGATTGCCGGCGCCGGGGCGAGCGTGATCGCCTGTCAGCCCCGCTTCGCGGCGGGCCTCCACGGCATCCAGCAGGATAATCGCCTCGCCGGCCTTGGGGCGCACGCCGATCCAGCGCACCTGGCCGCGTTGCCTGACGTCGCTCGGCCAGGGTTGGGCGTCGCTCACAGGCTGATACCTACATCCAGAAGCACGCTGCGGCCCAGGTTATTGCGCAGGAAGTCTGCGGCGTCTGCGTGGGCAAACAGCACGCGAACAAAGTTGGGGCCCACCAGTGAGAGTGAGCGCCAGCCTTGGCGCAGGAATTCGCTCGGTGGCGGAAAGTGACTGTTGAGGTCCAGGCTTGAGCGCTTCAGGCTGGCAAAGGCGAGCAGGTCGAGTTCGCCGAGATCAATCCCGCGCTCGCCGTAGTTGTGCGCCTTCTTGCGCAGGGTTGGCGCCAGGCGCTGAAGCAGCTCGTCGGCGCCAATGCGCCGTGGCCGCACTTCGCGTCGCACCAACTGGCTCAGGCTGAAAGCACCGCGTCGGCGTTCGGCTTCGGCGCGCCATTCATCATTCAGGCGGCGGCCCTCATCCAGAACGAAAAATACCTCGAAGTTGGCGTCACGAAACTGCACATCGGGCGGTTCCTGCGCTGCGCGGCTGAACTCATCCAGGCGGTTGGGTACGTTCAAGCCCTGCAGCAGGCGCTGGCAAACCCAGCGCTCGCGTTCCCATTTGCGCGCGTTGGAGAGAAAGTCGTTGGCCTGTTCGGCTTGCTGGGTCAGCAGGCGCAGGTAATCGGAATCATCCATGGGCGCAGCTTAATCTGCGCGCAAGGGCTTGGGTAGCATGCCCCGCGTTCTGCGCATGGGCTTGTGCGGCTCAATGCTGCCGAGGCGGCAGCTCAGCGGAAAACAGTTCGTCCTCCAGCGGGTCGCCGGGAATGCTGTGCGCTTCGGCGGCCCAGGCGCCGAGATCAATCAGTTTGCAGCGCTCGCTGCAAAATGGCCGGCTCGGGCTTTGTGGGCCCCATTCGACGGGTGCTTCGCAGGTGGGGCATTTAACGGTGGTAACGGGTTTCATGGCTGGCCTTTGCGCAGGGTCAGATAAAAGTGATGGAGGCGCTCGACTTCACCCTGCAGCCAGTGCAAGTCACGGTCATTGACCAGCACATCATGGGCATGGCGCAGGCGCTCGGCACGCGTGGCCTGGGCCTGGAGGATCGCCTGTACCTGCTCGGCAGAGGTCTGGTCGCGGTGCATGGTGCGCTGCATCTGCAGGTGCTCCGGCGCATCGATCACCAGTATCCGTTGGGTGATGTGATGCTGGCCGGATTCTATCAGCAGCGGCGACACCAGAATCGCATACGGCGATTGGGCGCGAGCTAAGTAGTGGCTGATTTCCTGGCCAATCAGTGGATGCAGCAAGGTTTCCAGCCAGCGCCGCTGTGCGGGATCTTGAAAGATCAGGCCACGCAGGGCGGCGCGATCCAGCTGGCCGTCGGCCTGCAAGACGCGCTCGCCAAAACGTTCGACGATCTGTGCCAGCGCCGGGCGTCCCGGTTCAACCACCCAGCGGGCGGCGTGGTCGGCGTCGATAAGGCTGACGCCGAGGTCGGTAAAGCACTGGGCTACCGCGCTCTTGCCGCTGCCAATTCCGCCCGTCAGGCCTAGGGTCCAGGGTTTGCTCATTTGAAGCCGGCGATCTGCAGGTAACTGGCGGTGATCTGCTCACCCCACAGCAGGGCAATCCAGCCGGCAATCGCCAGGTAAGGGCCGAAGGGGATGGGGGTGCTGGTTTCGGCGTTGCGCAGGCGTAGCATGATCACCCCAAGCACGGCGCCCACCAGAGACGAGAGCAGAATGGTCAGCGGCAAAATCTGCCAGCCACCCCAGGCGCCGAGCATGGCCAGCAGCTTGAAGTCGCCATAGCCCATGCCTTCCTTGCCGGTGACCAGTTTGAACAGCCAGTACACCGACCACAAACTCAGATAACCGGCAATGGCACCCCAGAGCGCATCTGCCGGGCTGGCAAACAGGCCGAACTGGTTAACCATCAGGCCAATCCACAGCAGTGGCAAAACCAAGACATCCGGCAGCAGCTGGTGGTCGGCATCAATCAGGCTCATCGCCAGCAGGCCCCAGGTCAGCAACAACATGCTGCCGGTTTGCCAGGTAAAGCCGAAATGCCAGGCCACATAGGCCGACAGCAGGCCGCAGGTCAGCTCTACCAGTGGGTAGCGGGTGCTAATGGGCGCTTTGCAGGCCGAGCATTTGCCGCGTAGAAACAGCCAACTGACGATCGGGATGTTCTCCCACGGCTTGATCTCGTGGGCGCAGTGCGGGCAGCTGGAGTTGGGCAGGATCAGGTTGAAGGTCTGCTTGTCCGCTTCTGCTGGCAGGCTGAGGATTTCTCTGGCCTGTGCTTGCCAGTCGCGTAAGAGCATTTTTGGCAGGCGGTAGACGACGACGTTGAGGAAGCTTCCAACTAAGAGTCCTAACAGTAGTGCGCAGAGAATAAGGGTCGGGATGTTCTGCTCTAGAAAATAAATAAGTAGCATTTATCCGACCACGGCGCCAAGTTGGAATATAGGCAGGTACATAGCGATAATAAGTCCACCTACCAGTACTCCTAATACCGACATGATGATTGGCTCCATTAGTGCGGTTAAGCCATCAACAGCATTGTCGACTTCCGCTTCGTAATAGCTTGCAACCTTGTCTAGCATCATGTCTAGGGCGCCGGATTCCTCACCGATAGCAGTCATCTGCACGGCCATTGACGGGAATACACCGGTGGAGCGCATGGAGAAGTTAAGCTGCATGCCGGATGTTACGTCTTGCTTTACTTTCCCTACAGCGTTCTTAAAGACGATATTGCCAGTTGCTCCGGCAACAGAATCCAGAGCCTCTACTAGCGGAACACCAGCTGCGAAGGTAGTCGCTAGCGTCCTTGCGAAGCGAGCTACCGAGGATTTATAAATAATATCGCCAAAAACGGGCGCCTTTAGCGCTATTTGATCAAGTCGGTTACGGAATGCTTCAGAGCGTTTTTTTGCTTCGGTAAATAAGAACACAATGCCTACAAATCCGAAAATAAATGCATACCACCAGGTTTGTAATCCTTCAGATATTCCAATAACAAATTGAGTAAATGCTGGAAGTTCTGCGCCGAAGCCGGAGAATATTGACTCAAATTGCGGTACAACCTTGATCAGAAGGATGCATGAAACAATTAATGCGACGGCAATTACAGCGATTGGATAGTTCATGGCCTTTTTGATTTTTGCTTTGAGTGCTTCCGTCTTTTCTTTGTAGGTGGCTACTCGGTCCAGCAGGTTTTCCAAGGCGCCGGATTGCTCGCCAGCATCCACGAGGTTGCAAAATAAATCGTCAAAGTAAAGTGGGCGTGTACGTAAGGCAGAAGCAAAGCTATTACCTGCAGCAACCTGCTGTTTGATGTCATCGACCAGTTTGCGCATGTTGGGGTTGTCTAAGCCCTCACCAATAATGTCAAAAGACTGCAGTAGTGGTACGCCTGCCTTCATCATAGTGGCCATTTGCCTGGCAAACAGGGCAATGTCCATTGGCTTGATTTTTTTGCCGGCGCTGAACAATGAGGCAGATTTTTTGCGTACTTTGGTAGTGTTTATGCCCTGTTTGCGTAACTGTGCTTTAACCAGTGCTGGACTTTGTCCGGTTGACTCGCCCTTGATCTTTACGCCTTTTTTATCAGTACCTTCCCAGATGAACGTACTGGTTTTTATTTCTTTAACGGCCATGGGTTAGTCCTTGGTTACGCGGTTGACTTCTTCGAGGCTGGTGACGCCTTGCATGGCCTTGAGCAGCGCCGAGGTGCGCAGGTCATTGAAGCCGTCTTTACGCATCTGAATCGAGATATCGATGGAGTTGCCTTCTTCCATAATAATCCGTTGCAGTGCCGACGTGTTTTTAACCACTTCATAAATACCGACACGGCCTTTGTAGCCGTTGTTGCAGTTTTCGCAGCCTACAGGTCCATAAATCTTGAAGGTGCCGAGCTTATCCTCCGGAAAACCTTCCTCAAGCAGGGCTTCGCGGGGGATCTGCACTTCCTTCTTGCACACGCTGCATAGCTTGCGCGCTAGGCGCTGGGCGATGATCAGGTTGACTGAGGTGGCGATGTTGAAGGAGGGCACGCCCATATTGCGCAAGCGCGTGAGGGTTTCTGCAGCGCTGTTGGTGTGCAAGGTGGACATTACCATGTGACCGGTCTGCGCTGCCTTGACGGCGATGGAGGCGGTATCTAGGTCGCGGATCTCGCCTACCATGATGATGTCCGGATCCTGGCGCAGGAAAGATTTCAGCGCGGCGGTAAAGTCCATGCCCTGCTTGGGGTTGACGTTGACCTGATTGATGCCTTCCAAGTTGATTTCTACCGGGTCTTCGGCAGTGGAGATGTTTACATCCACGGTATTAAGGATATTCAAGCCGGTATATAGCGATACAGTCTTGCCTGAGCCGGTGGGGCCGGTGACCAGAATCATGCCCTGAGGTTGCTTGAGTGCGGACAGGTACAGCTCTTTTTGCGACTCTTCATAGCCTAGCGCATCAATGCCCATCTGGGCGCTGGCGGAGTCGAGGATTCGCATCACGATCTTCTCGCCCCACAATGTCGGGCAGGTGCTGACGCGAAAATCGATAGATTTGTTCTTGGAAATGCGCATCTTGATCCGCCCGTCCTGCGGCTTGCGCCGCTCGGAGATATCCAGGCCGGCCATGACTTTGAGGCGCGCGGAAATTCGTGGCGCCAGTTGAATCGGTGGGCGTGCAATTTCACTCAAGATGCCGTCGGTACGAAAACGCACCCTGTAGGTTTTCTCGTAGGGCTCGAAGTGTAAGTCGGATGAGCCCGCTTTAATCGCGTCCAGTAGCATCTTATTTACGAAGCGCACCACTGGGGCATCGTCAGCGCCCTCGCCCTGGGGCTTGTCATCCTTGTCGTTATCAACGGCTTCGACATCCAGGCCATCCAGGTCGATATCTCCGAGGTTCTCCATGCCGCTGGCGGCATTATCGAAGAACTTATCTATGGCATCGCCGAGCTTGTCGTCCTCCACCAGAATGGACTCGGTGGTTAGGCCGGTGGAAAACTGAATGTCGGTAACCGCTTGGTGGTTGGTCGGATCGGACACAGCCACGAACAGTTTGTTGCCGCGGCGCCATAGCGGTAGGGCTCGGTGTTGGCGGATCAGCTTCTCGCTGACCAGATCTTTCGGTTGACTTTCTTTGTCGATGCTGCTGAGGTCGAGGTAGGCCACGCCAAATTGATCGGCGGCCAACTCCGTGAGTGCGCGACTTTTTACCAGCTTGTTTTGCACCAGATAGGTGACCAGCGAGAGCTTGTTACGCTGCGCCTGGTTTTGTGCTTGCTGGGCGGCCTTTTCGTCAAGAAGCTCGGCCAGCACCAGTTGTTTGGCCAGGCCGGAGAGTGGTGGGCTGTCATTCATGAGATGGACTGATTTCTTTGGGTTGATGAAAAGCTGTATAGCTCAATTAGATGCTGAAGCGAAAGGGATGATGTTTTTTAAGAGGAGGGTAAACGACAAAGGCGCTCTGGGAGCGCCTTTGTGGGTAAAGCGTTTAACTAATTAGTTGCAGTTACGTGGCTTGAAGTCTGCGGTCAGATCAGTTCCGCATGTCCATGCACCGGATGCATCGCGGCTCAGGCGAATATATTTGCCAGTGGTTTTCGGGCCGGATGAGGTGAACGCGAAGTTCAGGGCACCTACGCCGGCGGCGTCAAATGCCGTGCTTACGGAGATTGTGCCTAGAGGGCTTGCAGTAGCTGCTGAGCCGAGGCGAGCTACAGTGATGCTTGCACCGGCAAGGCCTTGGGCGTAGGCATCTTCAACGCCTGTCTTCAGCGGTGCAATGGCTGCCAGGCCAGTGGCTGCTTCAGAGCGACCGATATAGTTCTGGTAGGCCGGCAGGGCGATGGCGGCCAGGATGCCGATGATCGCGACCACGATCATCAGTTCGATCAGGGTAAAGCCTTTTTGCAATTGAGCTTTCATAGAGTCTCTCCAGTTGAATTCACTAACGCTTTACTGCCTTTACAGCAGCTGACATGCTCAATGCAAAGGGCTTGCCAATATGTGCTGCCTTGATGGATGGTGTTGTTGCAGCTTTATTTGCACGACGAATGTGACCAAAATTGTCAGAGAGTTCCCTTCGATGTCGAGTGTTGTTTCTGCGCAGCGGGCGTTTCTGCTGGTGCTGGCGGTGGTTGGGCTGGGCTTTTGTCAGCCGATGCATGTGTTTCCGCTGGCCAACTTTATTGAAGAGTTGTTGGTGGCGTTGGGCGTGCTGCTGGCCGGTGCGGTGCTGTTTGTTGGGGTGAAACAGCTAAAGCTATCGCTGTGGATGCTTATGTGGTTCGTTCTGGGTGGTTTGTTGGCGTTTTCTGCGTGGCTTCATCCGGCTCCCTTTGTGGCTTATAAGCTGTTTGCCGGGGTGTTTTGGTTTGTCGGTTTGCTGGCTCTGTTGATTGGCGATCAGCTCGATTGGCAGGCCGATGGTCAGCGTTTGTCTGACTGGCTGGCTAAGGCGCTGCTGGTCATTGCCTTGTTGTGTGCAGTCGGCGGTTTTATGCGCTTTTACGGTTTGCTGGGGGATGTCTGGCGCGCCTATGTGCCGGAACCTAATACCGGGCGCATGACGGGCCTGGTTGGGCATAGCAATTTCTTTGCATTTATTAGTTTTATGGGGCTATTGGCTGCCGGCTGGATTTTTAATCTGCGACGTTTGCCGTTGTGGTTGTGTGTGGTGTCAGGGCTTATTCTGGTCACCGGGCTGATTGCCAGTGGTGGTCGGGCTGTTCTGCTGGCGTGGGCTGTCGTGATGGCGCTGCTGTTTTTTGGGCGCTTGAGGGGTGAGGTCAGACGCTGGTTTTGGTTTATGGCTTGTGCCTTTGCTTTTTACTGGTTATTTAAGCCGGTGTTCTTCGTTTTTGATCAGTGGTTTTATGGTGTGGTGCTCAAGCTTGGGTGGGTAGGCGGTGCTGGCTTGGGCGAGAGCGATGTGATGGCGCGCGGCGCCGTCAGCACCCAGCGTCTTGATGAATGGAAAGTTACGATTGCCTTGATCCGTGAGCACCTCTGGAGTGGTGTTGGCGTAGGTAACTATGCGGTGAGTAGCTACCAGAAGCATCTTGAATGGGGTATGCCGTCCCCTGATGGTGTTTTTGTTCATTCGCATAACTCGCCGATGCAGCTAGTGGTGGAGCTTGGGTTGGCGGGGCTTGTCTGGTTGCTGGGTTTGCTGGCCTTGGCCGCCGCTGCTTTTTGGCGGGCGTCTGCAAACCTTGGTCGCTTGTTGCCATTGCTTATTTTGCTGACGCTGCAAATTTATGGGTTATTGGAGTTTCCGCTGTGGATGATGCATTTTCTAGCGTTGCACATGCTACTAGTCGGTGCTTTGGGGGGGTCAGTAGTTGTGCTCAGATTGCAGCTGGGTAAGATTTTTGCGGTCGCACTGTTGCTTGCTTGCGTAATTGCCTCTGCGATTTATGTTCCCTTGATCGAGCGATTTGTATGGTCTTATCGGCAATATTTTTTACGCGAAGCGGTGACCGCTCAAGAGTATGCGTTTGTTGAACGAGTGATGGGCGATCCGCTACTGGAGCCTTTTGGGTATCTGCTCTTTTTTGCCAATTTTGAGCTGGCTAGTGCGTCCCTGGAGCGTGAGGTTGCTGTACTTGAGCGGTTTAGGGGCTATTTGCCTTATCCTCAAGTACTGATTCGTTTGGCGGTTGCAAGGATGATAAAAGGAGATGAAGCAGAGGCGCATCGGCTGCTTAACGAAATGCGAATTTTCTATGGTGAGCGGTATGAGGCCCTGCTGTGGGAGCAAATAGCTGTCAATAAAAAGCAATTTCCAGATGTTGCGTTTGAAAAGCTACTTGTCCATGGGGTAGGGGGTTAAAAACCTCCTTCGTTCTCCATTGGTGCTATTGAAGTGATTCTGTAGAATTTATCTTTTTTGTTCTATTTAACCGATTACCCGCAATAAGCAACTCATGTAAAGCCTTGGGGTCAGAGTCGATTTGTTACTTGACGGTAAATGGGGTCAGCGGTAAATGGGGTCAGAGTCGATTTGTCTGCTAGTTTTAAGCCTTCGATGGAGCCTTGGGGTCAGAGCCTTGGGGTCAGAGTCGATTTGTTTCTTGACGGTTGGCATGGTTGGCGACGCTTGGGAGGGGGGCAGAAAACAAATCGACTCTGACCCCCGGCCCCTGACCCCCGGCCCTCTTTACTGCTCGGCGTCGCGGAGTAATAGCGTCTGGCTGTAGTGCAAAAAAACCTCAAGATGCTTTTCGATAATCGCCACCATGATGGGCAGTTGCAGGGCCTGGTAGTCATGCACGGCGATGTTGCGAAAGCCGACCATGCGCTTGAGGCTGTCGGCCAGTGTTGGGTCAAGCCGCTGGCTTTGCGCCAGTAGGGTAAACACATCACGAGCGCTTTGCGGTACGCCCAGGCGTTCACGACGAATCAGGTGTTGGCCCATGTCCAGTGCGGCTTCGCAGGCGCGCTGGATATTGAGGATGGCGGAGTCCTGACGGGTGAAGTCGGTGGCAAAACTGGCGGGATCACGCAGATATTCTTCACGCGCTCTGGCCACGCAGCGTTCGATGGTGGCGGCTTTGTTGATCAGCACATCATCGAGCATAGATTTTCCCTTGTTGTTGAATGTCGCTGAGCAGTCCGGCGCGGGCGCAGTCGAGCGAGGTTTTTTCGCTCAGAATGGCAGCCTCAAACAGGCTAGCCTGAGCGTCTTTGCTCCACCAGCGCTCGCCTGTGGTGATGATTTGGTACTGCATGACGGTTGAGGCGGCGCGCAAGTCGAGCAAGTCCACCGGGCAGTCCGTTATATCCTCCAAGTCGCTTGCCAGTGACCACAGGTTCAGTGGTTCGGCGTAGCCGGCTACCAATACAGCCATGTCAAGATCACTCTGGGCGTTGGCGGTGCCTTGTATGCGACTGCCGAAGGCGTAAATAGCCAACAGTTCTGGAATTTTATCTTGCAGGATTTGCACGATGGCGTAGCGATTCATGGAGCCTCGGTGAACCTCGGGGGTCAGAGTCGATTTGTCTGCTAGTTTTAAGCCTTCGATCGACTGTTTGGCGGATCATCCATGCCCCGTCTTCCTCGTTATGTCTTACCTGGCGTGCCACAGCACATCATTCAGCGTGGCAACAATCGGCAAGCTATTTTTGCGGCTGATTGCGACTACTTGGCCTATCTCGAATGGTTGAGGCAGGCCGCGGAGCAATATGGCCTGCATATCCATGCTTATGTGTTGATGACCAATCATGTACATCTGCTTGCCACGCCGCTAGTGGCAGATAGCATTGGCAAGACGTTGCAGTCGCTCGGCCGACGCTATGTGCAGTATTTCAATTACCGCTATGGTCGCACAGGAACCCTGTGGGAGGGACGCTATCGCGCCACCGTAATTGATGCGCAACGCTATTTTCTGGCCTGCAGTCGATATATCGAGCTGAACCCGTTTCGGGCCACCATGGTTGAGGTGCCCGGCGCATATCGCTGGTCCAGTTATCGATGCAATGCTCTGGGTGAGGAGAATTGCCTGGTTACCGAGCATGATGTGTATCGGAGTTTGGGATGCAGTGCCGAGTTGCGTCAGGCCGCTTACCGGGGGTTGTTCCAGCAGGCGGTAACTGACGAGTTCCTGGATACTCTCCGCGATGCAACCAATAAGGGCTGGGCGCTTGGCAATGAGCGTTTTTGCGCTGAGGTCGAGGCGCTGGCCGTTCGCCGCGCGGCGCCATTGCCGAGGGGGCGAGCCAATAAATCGACTCTGACCCCTTGAGATCCCCTGACCCCTTGAAGATTACCCAAAGTGGGTTCTGTTGCGGCCGCTTTCTTTGGCCTGGTACATCGCCGCGTCGGCGGTATTGATGATGGTTTTTTCGTCGCTCTCGCGGCCCTTGAACAGGGTTGCGCCGATGCTGGCCGTGCAGCAATGCTCGATGCCGCCCTCCAGCCAATAGGGCATGGACAAACTCTGGCGAATTTTCTCGGCAATGCTGCCTGCCGTGGTTGTGGCGGCGGCTTTGTCGGTGTCCAGGTCACAGAGCAGCACGACGACTTCGTCTCCGCCAAAGCGGGCCACGGTATCGGCCTCGCGCACGCAGGTTTTCAGGCGCGTGGCGACCTCGATCAGCAGCAGGTCGCCGACGCCATGTCCGTGGCGGTCGTTGAGTGGTTTGAAGTTATCCAGGTCGAGAAACAGCAGGGCACCGTAACGGTTGCTGCGCTGGCTGGCGGACATTGCCTGGCTGAGGCGGTCTTCCAGCAGGCGGCGATTGGGCAGGTGGGTCAGGGGGTCGTAGAAGGCCAGGCGCTTGACCTGCTCTTGTAGCTGCTTGCGCTGGGTGATTTCGCGGGTAATGCCGTGGTAGCCGATCAGTTCGCCCGCAAGGTTGTAATCCGGTTTTGCCAGCACCTCGCCCCAGATTAGGCGGCCGTCCTTACAGCGGTGCTGCGCTTCAAAGGTGCTGAAGCCATTGGCGCTGCCGGCGGGTTCGCGGTGTGCTGGTTGCCGCAGCAGTTGCTTGAGACGGGCTGCGTCCTCGCGGGTCAGGATGTCGAGTGCTGGGCGGCCTAGCACTTCGGCGGCTGCAAACCCGCGCAGGCGTTCGTCGGCCGGGCTGATGTAGGTGATGATCAGGTGGCGATCGGTTTTCCAGTGAACATCGCGGGTGTCCTCGATGAGCTGACGATAGAGCGCCTCGCTGGCGTGCAGGGCCTGGGTGCGTTCCTCGATCAGCGCTTCCAGGGCGCGGGTGCGCTCCTGCAGGCTCTTGAGCGGATAAACCTCGTTGCCCTGGGTGAAGTGGTAGGGGATGGAGATGCCGCTATGGGCGATCTTCCAGGCCTGCCCTTCATGCCGAAAGATCAGGCTCAGGCGGGCTGCTTCCTTGGCCAGGGCCTCGCCGCCAAAGGGTAGATGGATGCGGAACAGGGCGGTGGCCGCCACCACTTCGGCGCTCAGATCCTGCAGGGCCAGGTCGAGCATCTCAATGCGGATGGGTTCGGGTACCTGGGCGAAGTCCTGGCGGGTGATCGTCTGCCATTCGCCAAGCGCCTTGACCAGAAATCCACCGCTGCCGGTGTAGCCACTGAAGTTGTCGCTGAAGTGCTCGATCAGGCGCCCATCCCGCGAGGCGTACATCTCGATGTACTGGTCAAACAGAGCGCGAATCTGTTGCTGTCGATCCGAAGCGTTGCTGTGCATGGCCACTGCCTGTTCTGTGCGGTATCTGCCACTTTACCTCCACGCAGCGCGGAATTTCCTGCTTTTTAGCGGGTACTTGGCCTTAATCCTAAGCCCGGTATTAAGGCGTCATGCCAGGCATAAAGTAGCCATACCAAGGCATGAAGTAACCATGCTTGGGTATGAAGTAACCATACCTGGGCATGAAGTAACCATACCCAGGCATAAAGTAGCCATGCTTGCGCATTCAGGTTGACTTAAGTATCGCCGGTTAGGGTTAGGCCATCCCTTCTGGAGAACTTCACGATGAACAAGACGGCTATCTCTCTCGCCCTCGCTGGCATGGCGGCATTGCCCGCCAGTGGCCAGGCTCGGGAAATCAACCTGAGCACCACGCTGAAAGACTATCGCGGCAACGAGGCCTACCTGGCCATCTATGTCACCGACGCCCAGGGCGCCTACCAGCGCACCCTGTGGGTCGCCGGCAAGAAGGCCAAGTACTACAAGCACCTGCGTGACTGGGCCCAGGGCGGTGGCAGTAAGCCGGCCGAGTTCGATGGCCTGACCGGCGCCAGCGTCGGCGGCGGTGAAACCCTGGACGTGGCGGTCGAGCTGGAAGACGCCCTGATCGATGCCGGCTACGAAATCCGCATCGACAGCGCGGTGGAAGACCAACGCGACAACCGTGGCGAAATCAAGCTGCCACTGACCCAGCAGGCGACCACGGTCAACGGCGGCGCCCAGGGTTATGTCGACCGCTTCAGCTACCACTTCTGAGCCCCGGAGCCCGTTCATGTTGCAACGCACCCATGCGCTAGTGAGCCTCGTGCTCGGCGTCATTCTTATCCTCTCGGCCGCCAGCGGTCTGGTGCTCTCCGGCAACACGCTGGTCGCGCACTTGCGCGCTGCGCCGAGCCAGGGTGAGACGGTCGCCGTGGTCGCCGAGCGGATTGCCCGCCAACTACCGGGCATCGAGCGCATCGAACGGGCGCCCAGCGGTGAGCTGCGGGTGACGTTCAGCACGGCCAGCGACAGCGAGGTGGTGCTGGTTGATCCGGCCAGCGCGACGGTGCTGGGGCCGTATCAGCCGTCGGCGGTTTTGGCCTGGGTGCGCGATCTGCACCGTGAGTTGTTGCTGGGTTCCGCCGGGCGCTGGCTCAGTGGCCTGTCGGCGCTGGCGTTGTTGCTGCTGACCCTGACCGGCAGTTGGTTGCTGGCCCGTCGCCTCGGCGGCTGGCGCCAACTGCTGTTGCCGATCAATCCGGGTCAGGGCCTGACGCACTGGCACAGCGTGGCGGCGCGCTGGGCGTTGCCGGGGTTGCTGATGCTCGCCAGCAGCGGGCTTTACCTCGCAGCCAGCAGCCAGGGTTGGCTCAGTGACGGCCAGGATGTCGATCTGGCCTACCCCGAAGCCCGCTATGCGGCGCCGGCGGTGGAGCTGGGCAGCCTCTCGGCCCTGCGTCATCTGGAGCTGAACGATCTGCGTGAGCTGGAGTTCCCCAGTGACAGCCAGGAGTCCAATTACTACAGCGTGCGCACCGCGACCGGCGAGGGTTTTGTCAATGCCAACAGCGGTCAGTGGATCAGCTATCAGCCCCACGGTTTCGCCCGTCGGCTGTATGAAAGCGTCTATGAACTGCACCGCGGTGCCCACTCGCCGCTGTGGTCGCTGATTCTCGCGGCGACCAGCCTGGCCTGCCTGTTTCTCGGTGGTTCCGGCCTGCTCGCCTGGTGGCGACGCCAGCGCCTGGCGCGATTGTTGCCGAACAATGCCCCGGCCGCCCAGGCGGACACCATTCTGCTGGTGGGCAGCCAGGGCGGCAGCACCTGGGCCTATGCCCGCCAGTTGCACAGCCAACTGGTGGCCAGCGGCGTGCGCGTACACAGCGCCAGCATGAACCAGCTGCAGCCGAGCTACCCGCAGGCCAAGCGCCTGCTGATTCTCACGGCCACCTATGGCGATGGCCAGGCGCCGGACTCGGCCAGGGCGTTTCTCCCACGCCTCGAACATAGCCACTTGAATGCCAACTTGCAGGTGGCGGTGCTGGGTTTTGGTGATGCGCAGTTCCAGCACTTCTGTGGCTATGCCGAGCAGGTTCAGCAGCAGTTGCAGCAACGTGGGCTGCAGGCGCTGTTGCCACTGCAGAAGATCGACCGTGGCGATCTCGGCGAGTTGAATGGCTGGGCGCAGCGCCTCGGTCAGGCACTGGGCCTCGACCTGCACTTCACGCCGGTGCGCAACGTGGTGGCGCTGCAGCAACTGCAACTGCTGAGCAAGGAGGTGTATGGCCAGCACAGCGATGCGCCGGCGGCCATCCTGCGCTTTGCCGTGCGCGCCGCGCAGCCGTCCTGGTGGCGCCCGGCAGTGCGCTTTGCACCGGGCGATCTGCTTGGCATCAGCCCCGGCAGTGGGCAGGCGCCGCGCTATTACTCGATAGCCAGCAGCGATGAGGATGACGCTCTGGAAATCTGCGTGCGCAAACAACACCAGGGGCGTTGTTCGTCGTTGCTGCATGGCTTGCAGGTGGGCGACTGCGTCGAGGGCTTTATTCAGCCGCACCCGGACTTTCGCCCCAGCGCCGGTCAGCACCCGCTGATTCTGCTGGGCGCTGGCACCGGCTTGGCGCCGCTGATCGGCTTCGTGCGCAAAAATGCCACGCAGCGGCCGCTGCACCTGTACTGGGGTGGGCGCAATGCGCAGGCGGATTTCCTCTATGAAGATGAACTCGGCGAGTACCTGGCCGACGGCCGCCTGAGCCACCTGGGCCTGGCGTTCTCCCAGGGCGCCGACGGCCTGTATGTGCAGGATCGCCTGCGCCAGGACGCCAGCGCCCTGCAGGGTCTGTTTGCCCAGGGCGCCCAGGTGCTGGTGTGCGGCTCCAAGGGCATGGCGGCCGGCGTGCGCGCCGTGCTGGATACTCTGCTGGCGCAACGGGGCAGCAGTGTCGACGAGCTACGCCTGCAAGGGCGGTACCGCGAAGATGTCTACTGAAACCCTGCCGCTGCAGCGCTACAGCCTCAGTGGCGCGACCATGGGCACGCGCTACAGCGCAGTGTTTTACGCCGCGGGCGAGATTGACCAGGCGGCGATCCAGGCCGACCTGCAACAGGCGGTCGAGCGGGTCGACCAGCAGATGTCGACCTGGAACCCGGCGTCCGCGCTGATGCAACTCAACGTCGCGCCGCTGGAGCAGTGGTTGAGCCTGCCTGACGAGTTGCTGTGGGTGCTGAGCACCGCGTTGCGCATTGGCGAGGAGTCGGCCGGTGCCTTCGAGATCGGCGTTGGTGCGCTGGTCAGCGCCTGTGGCTTTGGTCCGCAACCGGCGGCCGAGCACTTGCCGGCCCGTCAGCCGAGTGCGCGAGCGGCGCTGGAGCTGGATGTGGCGCGCCGCGCCGTGCGCAAACGGGCAGCCATCAGCCTGGATCTCAACGGCATCGCCAAGGGCTTTGGCGTCGATCAGCTGGCCCGCTGCCTGGAGCAGCACGGTATTCACGCCTACCTGGTGGGCATCGATGGCGAAATGCGCGCCGCCGGGCGCAAGGCCGATGGCAGCGCCTGGTTGGTGGCCCTGGAAAAACCGCTCAAGGGCCGCCGCGAAGTGCTCGGCGCCCTGGAGCTGCACGACACAGCCATCGCCACCTCGGGCGACTACCGGCATTGGCGCGAGCGGGATGGCACGGTGCATTCCCACACCATGGACCCGCACAGCGGCGCGCCACTGGTGTCGACGCTGACCTCGGTGTCGGTGATCTGCACCAGCTGCATGTACGCCGATGCCTGGGCCACCGCCTTGCTGGTGCTGGGCGTGGAGCGCGGCAGTCAGTTGGCCAAGGCCCAGGGCTTGAGCGCGATCTTTGTGCTGCGCGAGGGTGATGAGCTGCGCGAGATCACCGTGGGTTTGTGAGGCGCAAGCATCTTGCTGTGGCGTTGACAATTGTCATGAGGGGTTAGGGCCTGCTCCGGTAACAATAATTATTCTCATTAGAGGGCGGCGGGAGAAAGCTCCTGACCACGCGATGTTTTCTATGGAGTAATTGCAATGCCGTTCAAGCCCAAAAAGCTGGCGCTGTTGATTTCCGGGCTCTATGTGTTTAGCCCGCTGGCGCTGGAAGCGCAGTCTTTGCCGGTTGATCCGGTTGAGGCTGAACAAGTCAACACCGAGCAACTGCCGGTCAAGTCGAACAAGGCCGCGCCAGCGCAGCCTGTGCAACTGGAGCCGGCCCTGGAGCCGGCCAGCGATGATGCGCTGGAGCTGTCGCCGACCGATGTACAGGGGGTCATGGATAAGGATGCCGAGGGCCACGCCAAGGTCTACCAGGAGAACGTCACCAGCGTCTACAAGGGCCGCGAGGAGCTGCAGCGCTTCCAGGTGAGCAATCCAGGTGATGTGTTCAAGGGTATGAACGGCGTCTACAGCATGGACACCCGCAGCAGCCAGTCGATTACCCCGAACATCCGCGGCATCACCGGCGAAGGGCGCACGCCGCTGACCATCGATGGCACCGAGCAGTCCACCAACGTCTGGCTGCACTTCTTTGGTTCGGGCAACCGCAGCTATGTCGACCCGGCGCTGTTTCGCAGTATCGAGGTGGAAAAAGGCCCGTCCCTGAGCCGTGGCATCAAGAGCGGCGTGGGCGGGGCGGTGAATATCCGCACCATCGAGGCCAGCGACATCATCCCCGAAGGCGATAGCTGGGGGATTGAAAGCAACCTGAAAACCTCAAGCAACACCAGCGCGCCGCGCTTCGATGCCACCTCGGCGTTTGGCCAGGACTACCGCACCTTTCCCGGCGCGGAGCGGGTCGAGCTGGAGGGCGTCAACCTCAGCACGCCGCCGGCCCGTAGCGAGAGCGATGGGCAGGTTTTCAACTTCGACGACCACTCGGAAACGCTGAGCATCGCCGGGCGCAATGAGGTGGCCGATATTCTGCTGTCGCGCAGCGAGCGGACGTCGGGCAACTACTATGCCGGGGAACACAATTCCAGTCGTTATGAGGGCCACGATGTCTGGGATAGAAGCAGCACCGACGTCTACATCCCCAACCTGACCAAGGTGTATACGGCGGGTAGCGAAGTGTTCAACACCTCCAGTGACACCGACACCACCCTGGTGAAGAACAACTGGTACCTGCCCAACGAGCAAAAGCTTGGGCTGCAGTTTATGCGCACCGATACGACCTTCGGCGAAACCACGCCGGGGCGTTCGCTGCTGATGTATGCCTATCGCGAAGGCGCGGAACAAGCCCAGCCGGATCTGGATTGGGCGAACATGCGTGGCTTTGTCACGGAAGACCCGCGCTCGGAACTGCGCCTGGACAGTTACAAGCTGAGTTACGACCTAAAGCCCCAAGGCTCCCCCTGGCTGGACCTGGAAACCAGCCTGTGGCAGACCAAGGCCGAGGGCATGCGCTACCAGACTGGCATCTCGCCGTGGGGGCTGGAGCTGACGGCCGAGGAAAAGGAGGCGCTCAAGCTCTGGGACTGGGCGAAAATAAGCGCGATACAGTTTATGGGGCAACAGTGGTGGGATGAGAACGCCCACTTGTTCCCGCAACCCGAGCATGACGGCACCATCAAGCCTCTGGGGCGGCAGTGGACCAACCATGACCGCACCGGCTTCGACGTCAGCAACCAGATGCTCCTCTCCAGCAACCTGCAACTGACCCTGGGCGGCAGTTACCAGCAGGAGAAACTGGATGAGCGGGTGCAGCAGAGTAATAGAGACACCAACGGCCTGCTGCCGGATGGCGTCTTTCTGAATACGGGAACCGACCGCCTCGGCCCGCGCTCCGGCGAGCGCAAGGAATACTCGGCGATGATGAACCTGAGTTGGGAGGCCACCGACTGGCTCACCGTTACCGCCGGCACCCGTTATTTGCAATACACCGGCAAGGACATCGGCACGGCCAAGTTGCGTCGCCAGCAAAGCGAGTTTCATAAGGCGACGCAACGTTTGGCGGGGCTGCAATTGCAATACCAGGAGCTGATGTCGCCGGAAGACAGAGCTGAACTGACTCGCTTGAGAGCCGAGGCAACAGCTGCATGGGGTGCCATAGATAGAAACGACCCAAGCAACTTCAAAGAGTGGATCGTCTATACCTCAAGCCATGTTGATGGGCTGCCCGCCACGATAACGCGGAGGCTTCCTACCGAGGATGCTCAATACCGATTGGCAGCCAACAATCTGTTGAGCTTTCTCTCGGCGCGTAATGCCAACCCCTTTGGCAAGACCAACCCGAACGGAGCGCAACTAATAAGCGAAACCGAAACCTCAGAGATAGCATTTTATAATTTATGGGCCACAAACGGTTATACATCCAGTTTTCCGAATGATTTCTACAGCACAGATAGCGGGACTTATTGGGTAAAAACGGTGTTATTGCCCAGTAAAGATGGCAAGTTCGACTCATCGCAAAACCCCTTTGTCAATGGCACGGCCGATGCCACGCAGATTGTTGCGGACCCTTACAATCCGGGCAGCACGACCCAGAAAATCAAATTGGAAAATGGTTTGTACGGCGAGCGTATCTATGAATCGCTGTCAGCCGGCAAGGCCTGGGAAGCGCCCGAAGAGCAATCCGGCCATGCCCTGAGCCCGGTGCTGAGCGCCACCGCACGGTTAACGCCCTTCGGCACGGCCTTTGTGCGCTATGCCCAGACCACCCGCTTCCCCAGCATCAACGAGCTGACCTCCAGCGCCATTATCGATGGCGCCGGCACCGTGGGTACCCTGGCCCAGGGCGCCAGCGAGCCGGAGCGCAACAGCAACTGGGAGGTGGGCTATGCCCACGACCTCACCCAGTTCTTCCCCAGCCTGGGCTTTGCCGATGCGCGCCTGAGTTACTACAACACCGAGATCGAGAACTTTATCGATCGCGGCCTGTATCTCGACAGCATCCAGTTCGACCAGAAAAAAACCAGCGGCCTGGAGTTGCAATCGCGCTTCGACACGGGCCGGCTGTTTGGCAGCCTGGGCGCCACCTACCGGCTGGAGCAGGAGTTGTGCGACAAGGATTACGCCTCGGCGCTGGACCCCTATCTCAACCGCATCCCCACCTGCATGACCGGCGGTTTCCCCGGCACCTACAGCGGCAACAGCCTGCAGCCCAAGTACTCCATTGACCTGGCGCTGGGCACCCGCCTGTTCAATGAACAACTGGAACTGGGCTGGCGCAGCGTGTACCACGCCGGCGCGGAAAACAGCCAACTGGACGACCTGCTGGGCTCGCAAGTGAGCGTCGCGGCGCTTAATGGTCTGGCGCGGGATGCCTGGTTCAGGAGCGGCAACCAGGATGGCTTCTACTGGCGCTCGGTGCTGCTGCATGACCTCTACGCCAATTACCAGGTGAACAAACAGCTGGCCGTGAATATGGGCATCACCAACCTGACCGACGAGTACTACCTGGACCCCATGGCCAAGACCCTGCTGCCCGGCCCTGGGCGCACGCTAACCGCCGGGCTGAAAGTCAATTTCTAGTTTTTTTACGCGTTTTTTTGGAAAAAACGCGCGGTTGTTCAATCTCACTAAAGAGGATGTAAAGATGAAAAAATCAACAGTGGCCCTGGCTATCATGGCGTTGGTGGGCAGCGGCGCGGCATTGGCGGCTTCTCCGAATGTACAAGGAGGCACCTCCAATATCGCGGGTGTAAAGGTTGGTGCGTCTAACCACAGCATGTTCGCGGGTGGCAATTCCGGCGTGGCATTGAATGGTGATGCCAGTCGTATCGACCTGGCCGGCGGCCCGATCAAGGGCTCGAACAAGGCGATTGCCGCCCGTGGCAACGGCACCATCATGAAGCCGGCCGATGTCGGCATGTTCCCCCTGCCGATCAATATCGCCCAGGTGTGGAAGGCTTCTGCCAGCAACGGCGCCGCCCAATTTGCCATCAATAGCGTGCGGCAGATCACCCAGATCTCCCTGGCTCCGCAGTTTGGCGGCCTGGTGATCGGCCAGGTGGCCAATGCCAGCGGCGCACCGCTGGCGGTGGGCAGTGGCGTGTACTTTGGCGAGTGGGCGCCGCGCGCTGCCGGCACCCCGCCGAGCAATAGCTCCAACCTGAATATGACCAGCACCAGCCGTACCGTGTGGTATGTGGGCGACAATGCGGTGCAAACCACGCCCGGCCTGAGCAACGTGCAGTACAACGTAATCGGCATTAACCAAACCGGCACGGATGCTTCCGGGGCTACGCTGGCCGGCGGCTTGCCGGCCAGCCCGAACCTGTACAAGGGCACGCTGACGGCTAACTATGTTGCGGGTGGCTCAAATAACAAAATCACCGGTGCTATTAGTCGGGGCAGCAGCAGTATCGACTTTGCTGGCACCACTATCGGTGACCAAGGCACTTTCAGTAAGGGCAGCACTATCGACGGCCGCTTCTATAACGGTGCCCAGGCTTTGGCGGGTATCTACAAGGGTGCAACTGCGGCTGATCACGTCGCCTTCGGCGGCAGCAAGGTCAGCGGCACCATCACTCCCTAAGGTTTGATCACTCTCCACTGGCGGCTACCAGTGAAGAGCGTCAAACAGGGCGTTGCCGGATGGAGTCTCGTTCGGTAGCGCTTGGCAGGGGTACCTGTGGAGGCCGGCTCGCCGGCCTTCATTCTAATGTACGCACATTAATTGTGGAAATTGCTTATGTCTTGTCGCCGCACAGCCGCCTGGCTGCTGTCTCTGGCGGGTCTTGTCGTGCCTGGCGCCTGGGCCGATGACGACGATACGCGCTTCTTGCAGGACCAGACCCGGCGCAGCATCGAACAGAAAACCCAAGCCGAAGGCGAGCTGGCGCCACCGCCCGGCACGCTGCTGTATGAAGGCCAGCGCTACGCGGTGCCGAGCACCCTGGAGGCCCTGACGCCGGCCATCTACGTGGCCATCAACACCCAGCAATGGACTCAGTTGCCGGAATTTGTCGCCCGTTACCGGGCACTGCCAGGCCACCGCCCGGCGCTGGCGAATATGGCGGACAGCCTGTTGGCGCGCTTTGCCGGCGATTACCCGCAGGCCTTGCAACGCATGCAGCAGGCCAGCGAACAGGAGCCCTGGGATGCGCGCATCCTCCTGGAACTGTCGCGCCTGTTGTTCGAGGATTATCAGGAGCAGCGCGCCCAGGTGAGCTTTGCCAGGGCGCTGGACGCCGGCCTGCCGCCCGAGGTGCAATTGCTGACCGAGCAATACCAGCAGGCCATGGACCTGCGCGCCGACTGGCACGGTGGCGTGGCCCTGGGCTGGGGCTACAACGACAATATCAACCAGGCCAACGGCCACTACAGTTGCCTGAGCCAGTTTGCCGGGATTTGCCTGTTCGAGCGGCAGATGCCGGAGGCCATCGGCTCGGCGCTGAACAATTACGAGCTGGCCCTGCAGCGCCGGGTCAACCTGGGCGGCAACCATAACCTGCAGATCCGCCCGCTCAGTTACGGCACCTTCTACCGGCGGGAGAACCCCAGTAGCAGCGCCAGCCTGCAGGACTACAGCACCAACCTGGCGATGCTGCAGTTGGGCTACCAGTACCTGGATGCGCGCAACAGCCTGGCGCTGAGTCCGACCCTCGAACACTTCTACCGCAACGGCCATGGCGAATACCTGGCCCATGGCCTGCTACTGGAGGGCAGTCGCGCCCTTGATCAGCGCTGGCAACTGGGCAGCAGCCTGGAGGCCAAGCGTTATCGCTACAGCGACCGCGGGCAAAGCCTGGGCGCCGACTACGAGCAGTTTCAGTGGGGGCTGACGGCAAGCTTTGCTCCGAGTAGCCAGGGCAGCCTGTACGCCGGCCTCGACCTGACGCGCAAACGCTATGCCGAAGACGTGGCCAGCAGCCGCGAATGGGCGCTGCGGGCGGGTTATTACCATGCCTTTGAAGGCCGCGCCGGGCTGTTCGTCAATGCCCTGGCGATCTACCGCGAGGCGAAGAACGAGGCCTATGACGGCTTTCTCGGTGCGCAGCGCGAAGACCGCCAGCAGGTTTATATCCTCGGCATGGGCGCCAAGGGCTGGTCGCTTGCCGGTATCAGCCCCGAGCTGCGTCTGCGCCATAGCATCAACCACAGCAACCTGGACTGGGCGTTCGGCTTCAAACAGACCGAGCTGAGCCTGATGCTGCGCCGGGACTTCTAAATTGCGCGGATGGGATAGCGGGGAGTGGGAAGTGGGGAGTGGGAATAGGCGTTCGGGAGTAGGAAGTGGGAGGGGAATGGGTTTATGATAATGCTTCTCATTGACGAGGTGTTTTTATGTGGAACCTGAATCCTGGGTCAGGTATTGCCGGGGCCATGGTTGTGCCGGTTAATCACCTGCTGAACGAGATGCCTGGGCTATGACGACGCCTGCCTTAATCACCCTGCTGAGCCGTTCGCCGGTGTTCGCCACGGTCGGGCGAGACGGGCTTGGTGCTCTGCTTGAGGGGGGTTCCCTGGTGCGCCTGGACGCCGGCCAGCATCTGTTTCGCATGGGCGACAAGGCGGCCCATTTCTTCCTGGTGCAGGCTGGTAGCGTGATGCTGTATCGCCCCAGCTACGGCGGCGAGCAGAAGGTCTTTCGCAATATGGAGGCGGGCGATCTGCTGGCAGAAACGGCCATGTTCGTCGAACCCTGTCGGTATCCGTTGTCGGCCCGCGCGAACATGCCTTCCAGTGTTTATCGCCTGCCCAGGGCGGGCTTGCTGGGCTTGTGCCGCGCCTCGCCGGACTTCAGCCTGGCCATGCTCGAAGGCATGGCGGTGCGCATCTCCCAGTCGCTCAACCGGATTGATCTGCTGACCATCGGCAACGCCGCCCAGCGCCTGGTGGCCTATTTGCTGGATCTGTACACGCAGCAGCGCAGCGCCTGGCTGGCGTTGCCGGCCAGCCATAGCGTGCTGGCTCGCCAGTTGAATATCACCGCGGAAACCTTCTCGCGCCAATTGGGTGCCTTTCGCCGTGCGGGCTTTATCGGCGGGCGCAATCCCGAGCTGGTGTTGCTGGACATCGACGGGCTCTGCCAGGCGGTGGAGTTGCCGCCGCCCGGCCTGCTGTTCGAGCAGGCCGAGCCGATGGATCACCTGGGCAGCAGCCTGTTCGATTGTTGCAACTATGCCCGCCAGGCCCTGGGCAAGTGAGCCGCGCCCTGCTGCGCTGACCTACCTGACCTGACCTGACCTGACCTGACCTGACCTGCTTGGCGCGGCGCCTCAAGCCTCGCTGCTGTCTGGCGCCGCCGCTCGGGGCGCGGCGCAACCCTCCTGACCGTCTGTGCGCGGCCAGGCCAGGCCCGGCCAGGCGTACCCCAGATAGACGGCGAAACAGCCCGCCCAGAGCAGCCCCGCAATCATCAGCAAGGCGCTGCTCGACGTTCCCGGCAGGCCGGCCCAGGCGCGCAGCACGGCGGCAATCAGCAGGGTGACGGCGCACAGTGGCAGCCAGGGGCGCCGATCCAGCCACAGGCCGGTATGGATGCGGCTGACCATGGCCATCACCGCCAGTACCGCCAGTGACAGGGCGCCGCTGCTGAGCAGATGCCGCCCGCTTGAGGGCGGTAGCGGGGCGCCCAGCCAGGCGGCGCCCATGGCGGCGTAACCCAGGGCGAGAAGCCAGTAGCCGGCATACAGCAGGAGTGCCCAGCGATTGAACAGCGGGCGGCCAATATGCCAGTCGTTGAGCAGGTTGAGCATGGCGGCCGCGGCAGCCAGGGCGGTCCAGCCGCTGACGGGGTGGTGGCCCAGAAGCAACTCGCTGGCGCTGCACAGGGCGATGCAAAAGATCGCCAGGTGGCGGCGTGGCGGGCGGGCCAGGTAGCGGTTGGTGGGCGCGGGTGCGCCGGGGCGGCCCTCCTCGATCTGACCGTTGACCACGCTCATGGAGATGCGGCTGGTGGCGATCACGATGAGGATCATCATCGCCCCGGTGGCGGCGCGCAGCCAGGCCATGGCATCGGCGCCGACCAGGCTGGCAGCAAAGAAGCCGATTTGCACGGCGCCGAGCAGGGCCATGGCCCAGGCGAAGCTGAGGTGCTGGCGACCCGGATCGCGCCACAGGCGAGGGGCGAGGAGCACCAGCATGGCTGCCCAGAACGCCAGGTTGAGCAAGGCCGCAGGCCATAAACCGAGCGCGGCCGGCCAGTATGCCGCCAGCAGATAAGCCAGGCGGGCCAGCAGCCAGAGGCTGACCAGGTGGATCAGCGGTCGGGTGGTGATGGCCGGGGTGGCGGTGAACTCGGGAATGGCTGTCAGGGCAAAGCCGGCGACGGCGGCCGTGGCAAAGCCAAACAGCAATTCATGGGCGTGCCAGAGGAGGATGCCGCCGGGCGGCTGCCAGGCGCCCAGCGCGCCGTTGAGCAGCAGCAGCCAGACCAGCATGGCGGCCGTGGCACTGGCCGCGGTCAGCAGGAAAAACGGCCGGTAAGCGCAGATAAACATCGGTTGCAGCCACTCGCGCGGGGTCATATCTGGCAGCCTCGGTGTTCGCCGTGTGACGGGGCGGCGTTGTGCAGTTCGCCGCGGTCGAGGCCGAAGGCGATGCGTACTTCACGGCTTTCCATCAGCTCGCCGGTGTTGCGGTGAACCCAGGCTTCGCTGCGCTCGGCGTGTGGCCGGTCGAGGACGAACTCATGCACCAGGCGGCCCGGCTCGGGAACCATCAACAGAATGCGATCGGCCAGGCGCACCGCCTCCATCAGGTCGTGGGTGATCAACAGCACGGCGCTGCGGCGCTGCTCCACCTGTTCGCGGAGCAAGGCATAGAGCTCCAGGCGCAGGCCGACATCCAGGGCCGAGAACGGCTCGTCCAAGAGCAGCAGATCGGGCGCCAGAACCAGCGCCCGGCCCAGGGACACCCGGCTCTGCATGCCGCCCGAGAGTTCGTGGGGGTATTTGTCCAGATCACTGACGGCCAGGCCCAGGCGTGCGGCCATCCCGGCGGCCTGCCGATGGCGCGCGGCGCGTGGCACACCGAGGGCCTTGAGGCCGAGGGCGAGATTGTCCAGGGTGGTCATCCAGGGCATCAGGCTGGGTTGCTGGAAGACGCAGCCGAGTCCGCGAAAATCGCAGTGCATGATCATCCGCGACGGCCTGAGCAGGCCGGCGACGATCTGCAGCAAGGTGCTCTTGCCGCAACCGGAGGGGCCGACCAGGGCCAGGCTTTCGCCGGCGTAGAGATCGAGGCCGACATCGGCCAGCACCTCGCTGGGCCCGAAGCGATGGTAGAGGTGACGAATATGCAGTGCATTCATGGGTTCGGGTCCACGCGCCAGCGTTCGACCTGGCGCTTGAGTGGTTCGAGTAGCAGGTATTCGCTGCCCAGCAGCAGGGCCAGTACGGCGACAATCCAGGCCAGGGAGGTGGCGGTGTCCAGTTGCGCGCGTGACACCGCCAGGGCCGCGCCGACGCCGTCGCTGGTGCTGAGCAGTTCGGCCATCACCACGACCTTCCAGGAGGTGCCCAGGGCCGTGACCCAGGCCGGAAACAGGTAGGACATGACGTGGGGCAGGTACAGGTCGCTGAACAGCATCCGCGGTGGCAGGCGATAGGCCAGGGCGACCTTGTGCAACTGGTTGTCCAGTGTGCGGGCGCCCTGCATGGCGGCAGCGAAGACGATCGGGAAGCAGGCGATAAACACGGTGAACACCGGCGTGGCGTCGCCCATGCCGAACCAGAGCATGGCCAGCACCAGCCAGGCGATCGGCGGCATGCCCAGGAGCAAAGTCACCAGCGGCCTGGAGAGCATTGCCGCGGTCAGCGAGCGCCCGGCCAGCAGGCCCAGCAGCGAGCCGGCCAGCAGGGCCGCGGCCAGGCCATACAGGGTGCGGCGCGCCGAGATCAGCAGGGGCGGCAGGGCGCTGCCATCATCGAACAGCAGCTTTAGCTGGGCCAGGGTTGCCAGCGGGCCGGGCAGGATCAGCGTGCCGTAGACCTGGCCGGCCAGCTCCCAGGCGGCGCAGAACAGCAGCAGGCTGGTCAGCGCGCCCCAGCCGCTCCACAGGTAGTTCAAGGCCGCCAGCAATGCTCGCCAGGGGCGCTGTAGCCAGGCCCTCATGGCGTCTGTGCGCCGGCATAGAAGCCGGCATCCGGCAGCTTGCCGCCAATGTTGCTGGGCTGGCGTTGCAGCAGCAGTTGGAAGAAGGTCTCCAGCTCCGGGCGCGCCTGCGCGGCGCTGGCCTGGTAGCGCGGCAACACCTGCAGCGAGTCAACGATAGCCTCGGGGCTGAGCATGGGGATGTGCCGCACAACCATCTCGGCACATTCCTGGGCATGCTCGAAGCACCAGCTATTGGAGCGTGCGTAGGCCTCGGCGAGGCGCTGGCTGAGCTGCGGATCAAGGCGCGCGGGGCCGATGGCGGCCAGCCCGGCCTGGGGAATCCGCGCCTGGTTGCCGAACAGCGTGCCCCACTGCTCCTGCAGGTTGACGCTGCGAAACAGCTCGGGGGCGACTATCGACACCGGGAAGGAGCGAGTCTTGCGCAGCGCCATGGACACCGCCGGCTCGGCCAGCAGGGCATGGTCGACCTGGCGCATGATCAGCAACTGCAGGGCATCCAGCGGCGTGGCGGTGTAGCGCAGGCGAAAGTCCTTGTGCGGGTCCAGGCCCTGTTGCTCGACGAGGAAGCGAAAGAGGATGTCCGGCATATCGGCGCGAAAGGGAATGGCCACTTCCTGCCCCTTGAAGTCCGCCAGGGTGCGCATGCCGGGCGTGCGCGAGACCATCCACAACGAGCCCCAGGCCGAGACATTGAGCAGGCGGATGGGTACCCCACGGTTGTACAGGTTGGCGGCCACGTTGGTTGGCACGGCAATAAACTGGGCCTGGTTGCCGATCACCAGGGCGCGCAGCTGATCGGGGTTGTTCCACAGGACAAACTCGACGGGCATGCCCAGGTCATTCAGGGCGCCGCTTTCCTGCATATGAATCAACGGGAATGACACCGAACTGGGCGGCCCGGCCAGCACCAGGCGCGCCTGATCAGGGCCTGGCGCCGCCAGGCAGGGCTGCACAAGCAGAACAAACAACGCGAACAGCACAGCCAGGCGGTGCGACAGACAAGCGGTAGGTGGCATCAACGGAGAATCCAGTGGCAGCGGAAAGAGGGCTTGGTGCAGCCAGCTTATGCGCCGTCGTGTTTTTTGATAATGATAATTATCAACCGCTGGCGATTATCCTTGCTTGCGCGGCATGGAATTTCTTGCGATAGGCCGCCGGCAGCAGGCCAACCCGTTGCAGGAACAGGCGGCGGAACGAGTTGCTGTCCTCGTAGCCAATTTTGTAGGTGATGCTGTCCAGGCTCATGCGGGTGGTTTCGAGCAGTTGCTTGGCCTGCTCCAGGCGCAGCGTTTGCAGGTAGGCCAGCGGCGTGTAGCCAGTGGCCTCCTTGAAGCGGCGCTTGAAGTTGCGCACCCCGAAGCCGAAGCGTTGGGCCAGCTCATCGATCACGATGGGCTGCTCGAAATTCGCCTCCAGCCAGTTCTGCACCTGCAGGATGTCGCCATCGCCGTGGTTCTTCGGCAGCGACCACATGACATACACCGATTGCGCGCTGCGCACGTTATCGATCAGCAGGTATTTGCTGCAGTGCTGGGCCAGTTCCAGCGAGGCAAAGCGGCGGATCAGATGCAGCAACAGGTCCATGGCCGCACTGGCACCGCCACTGCTAATCAGGCCGTTGTCCTCGCAGAGGATTTGCCGCTCATCCAGCAGCGCCTCGGGGTAGCGGCGGCGCAACAGCTCGGCAAAGGCCCAGTGGGTGGTGACCTTGCGCCCCTCCAGCAGGCCCGCTTCGCCGAGCATAAACGCCGCCGTACACATGGCTGCAAGCACCGCGCCCTGGGCCTGCTGCTGGCGCAGCCAGGGGGCATGGCTGGCAAAGCTCGGCAGCGCGTCTTTGAGGGTGAACAGAAAACCCGGAATCAGCACCAGCTCGGTGTGTGTCAGTTCGGCCAGGGCGGCATCCACCTGCAGCCGTTGTCCGCCCAGGCAGGTGACGTCGGCGCCATCCAGGGAGGCGCTGACGACCTCGAACGGTGGGGTGGCGCTGGCGGCAAACAGGTTGGCGGCGGTGAGCATCTCCAGCGCAATGCTGGCGCTGGCGGCGGAACAGTGATCAGCCAGGAGCAGGGTGACGTGCATACAGTATCCGTTTGCGCTTTTCGCATGGAAAAAGTCATTTGCGCACCTACCTTAGCCGAACTCGCCGCCCTAGAGTGAGCCGCTCCTTTCAACCTACGGCATTTTTATGAATCTCTGGTTCCGCCTGATCCTCATGCTCCTGCGCCGCCCGTGGCGCAAACCGGTGGATGGCCTGGCCACCACCGTCATCCGTCTGCGCGTCTGGCCGCTTGATCTGGACCTCAATCGGCATGTCACCAACGGCCGCTATTTCACCCTGGCGGATGTCGGTCGCATGGATTACGTGCTGCGCAGCGGCGCCTTTCGCGTGGCCCTGCGGCACAAGGCGCTGCCGATTGTTGGCGACACCTGGGGCAAGTTTCGTCGTGAGCTGAAGCTGTTCGAGGCCTTTGAGATTCACACCCGCATGCTCGGCTGGGATGACAAGTGGAGCTTTGTTGAGCACCGCTTCGTCAGCCGCGGGCGGGTGGTGGGCGTGGTGCTGATCCGTGGGTTGTTCCGCTCGCCCAAGGGCACAGTGGCCCCCGGCGAGTTTGCCCGTGAGCTGGGCTTGGACGAGCAGTCCCCGGCGCTGCCGCACTGGCTGAGCGCCTGGTCGCAAAGCTGCGACGACATGAGCCTGCACCTGCGTGGGGAAGAGGCGAGTTAGGTGCAGCAAGCGCCGCTGGCCAGCTCCTTGAGAATCGGGCAGTCCGGGCGCTGGTCGCCGTGGCAGCTACTGGCCAGTTCGCTGAGGGTGTCGCGCAGGCTGCTGAGTTCGCCGATCTTGCGGTTGAGTTCGGCAATATGGCTGAGCGCCAGGGCCTTGACCTCGGCGCTGGCGCGCTGGCGGTCCTGCCACAGGGCCAGCAGTTTGCCGACCTCCTCCAGGGTGAAGCCGAGGTCGCGGGCGCGCTTGATAAACGCCAGTTGGTGCAACTCCTGGGCGCTGTAGTGGCGGTAGCCGTTGTCGCTGCGGCTGGCGGGGTGCAGCAGGCCGATGCTCTCGTAGTAGCGGATCATCTTGGCCGACAGGCCGCTGGCCTTGGCGGCGGCACCGATATTCATGCGTCATCCTCGCTCAAGTCAGCTTTCCAGCGTTTCAGCAGCAGGGCATTGCTCACCACGCTGACGCTGGACAGGGCCATGGCGGCGCCGGCCAGCACGGGGTTGAGCAGGCCGCAGGCGGCCAGGGGCAAGCCGATCAGGTTGTAGACAAAGGCCCAGAACAGGTTCTGGCGGATTTTCGCGTAACTGCGCCGGCTGATCGCCAGAGCGGCCGGCACCAGGCGCGGGTCGCCACGCAACAGGGTGATGCCGGCGGCGTGCATGGCGATGTCGGTGCCGCTGCCCATGGCGATGCCGATGTCGGCGGCGGCCAGGGCCGGGGCGTCGTTGATGCCATCACCGACCATGGCCACCCGGCCGTGCTGCTTGAGGGCGTTGATGTGCGCCAGTTTGTCTGCCGGCAGCACGTTGGCCTGGCGCTGCTCGATGCCCAGGGCGTCGGCCACGGCGTTGACGCTGCCCTGGTTGTCGCCACTGAGCAGATGGCACTGGATGCCCTGGGCCTGCAGGTGCTGGATGGCGGCGCGGGCGCCGGGCTTCAGGCTGTCGCCAAAGGCCAGCAGGCCGAGTACCTGCGGCTGTGGGGCCAGCTCCAGCAACCAGGCCAGGCTGCGCCCCTCGGCCTCCCAGGCCTGCGCCGCCTGGGCCAGAGGGCCTGCATCCAGTTGCTGTTCATCCAGCAGGCGGCGGTTGCCCAGGGCCAGGGTGCGTGGGCCAAGCTCGGCGCGGGTGCCTTTGCCGGGCAGGGCCTGGCTGGCGGTCACGCCACTGAGGCTCAGATTACGGGCGCTGCAGGCGCTGAGCACGGCCTTGGCCAGCGGGTGTTCGCTGCCTTGCTGAAGGCTGCCGGCCAGTTGCAGCAGCCCTTGCTCATTGCCGTCGACGGCCTGCAGGTGTACCACTTGCGGGCTGCCGGAGGTCAGGGTGCCGGTCTTGTCGAAGACCACGGCATGCACGGCGTGGGCGATTTCCAGGGCTTCGGCATCCTTGATCAGGATGCCATGGCGGGCCGCCACGCCGGTGCCGACCATGATCGCCGTGGGCGTGGCCAGACCGAGGGCGCAGGGGCAGGCGATCACCAGCACGGCCACGGCATTCAACAGCGCCACTTGCACGCCGGCACCGGCCAGCAGCCAGCCGAGCAGGGTCAGCAGGGCGATGGCCAGCACCGTCGGGACAAACACCTGGCTGATGCGGTCCACCAGCTTCTGGATTGGCGCCTTGCCGGCCTGGGCGTTTTCCATCAGACGAATGATCTGCGCCAACTGGGTCTCGCCGCCCAGGGCACGGATGCTTATCAGCAGGCGGCCTTCGCCGTTGATCGCGCCGCTGCTGACGGCATCGCCGGGGTGTTTGGCCACCGGCAGGCTTTCGCCGCTGAGCAGGGCTTCGTCGGCGTGGCTGCTGCCCTCGATGATCAGGCCATCTACCGGGAAGCGCTCGCCGGGTTTGACCACGATCAGGTCAGAGCGCTGCAGGCTGTCGATTGCCACCTGTTGTTCACGGCCGTCCTGCAGGCGCAGGGCAAAGGTCGGGCGCAGGGCCTGGAGGGCGCGCAGGGCGCTGGAGGTCTGACGCTTGGCGCGGCTTTCCAGGTATTTGCCCAGGCGCACCAGGGCGATGACCACCGCCGCGGCCTCGAAATACAGGTGCGGCATGCCGCCGGCCGGGCTCGCCCACCATAGATACAGGCTCAGGCCGTAGGCGGCGCTGGTGCCCAGGGCCACCAGCAGGTCCATGTTGGCGCTGCCGGCGCGCAGGGCGCTCCAACCGGCCCGGTAGAAGCGCGCGCCGAAGATCAATTGCACCGGGGTGGCCAGGGCGAACTGCAGCCAGGCCGGCAGCATCCAGTGCCAGCCGAAGGGTTCCACCAGCATCGGCAGCAACAGCGGCAGGGCCAGGCCGAGGGCCAGTAGCAGGCTCCAGCGCTCGCGCCGCAGTGGTTGGCTGGAGTCGCTGCTGGGTGCGGCCTCGGGGTTTTGCCGGTGGGCCTGATAACCGGCGGCTGTCACGGCGTTGAGCAGGGCTTGTGGCTCCACGCTGGCGAGCAATTGCAGGTGGGCACGCTCGCTGGCCAGGTTAACGCTGACCGTCAGCACCCCAGGCACCTGGGCCAGGGCCCGCTCGACCCGACCCACGCAACTGGCGCAGCTCATGCCGACGATCTGCAGCTCGATGCTTTGTTCCGGTACCTGGAAGCCGCAATTGCGCACGGTGTCGATCAGCGCTTGCGGGCTGTCGCCCTGGTACTGCACCTGAGCGCGCTCGGCCAGCAGGTTGATGCTGGCCTGGCTGACGCCGGGAACCTGCTGCAAGGCCCGCTCGACCCGACCGGCACAACCGGCGCAGGTCATGCCGCGAATCGGCAGGTCGATCAGAATAGGGCTGCTCATGGACACCTCCAGTGTGGACAGGCGCTCAGGATCAACCTTCACCCAGGGGTAAGGTCAAGACGTTATTTATGGCGCACTGCGGGACTTGGACAAAGTGCCGATTGACGTTGGACTGGCACGATTGTCTGCGTCGCAGCCAATGGCGTGGCATGGCCGATTAACGCGTGCCCCGCATGCTTGGGTTTCCCCCGCGTTGCCTGCACGATTTCCGTGGAAACCAATTTTTCAGCCTTGGCTTTTTGCTTCTGCCTTGGTTCTTTTACGGCCATCTCACAGGCGCCGACCAAATCTCCATGCAGAAGGCCGAGGGCAATCGCTGCGCAAGGACGCGAGCGGCCTGGACGGCCGTTATGTCGGCCCCTGGAGCGGCGATGGGCGAGGGAAACGTAGCGCAGCGGAGTAACAGCCGAAGGCTGGCCCGCAGGGTGAGCGCAGCGAATCACCCCGGCGCAGCCGGGGCCGGATGATGCAGACGCTTATTTATACCGCTGTGCGACCCGTGCGGTGCCATTAAGGCCCCGCGAGGTAGCCCGGATAAAATCCGGGGCCTGCCAGGGGCTAATCCACGCTGGGCACATTGATCAGGTACAGGCCCTGGTTGCCCAGGGCGATGCGGTATTTGCGCACTTCGCCGGCCTTGAGTTCGATATGTTCGCCGCGAATCTGCTCGAAAGCCGGGATGCAGCCGAGGCCGCCGAGCATGCCCATGCGGATCGACAGTTTACCGGCGGGTAAATTGAACGAGGTGGCCTGGCCCTGGTACAGCCGCGCGACCAACTGGTCCTGCAGGTAGATGCCGATGTCGCAGGGGGTGGCCACTTCCAGGCGATCGCGGGTGATGATCAGCACCGCGTAATTGATCGCGGGTGTGCTGCTGACGCTGCCGGGCAGCAGCAGGGCAGCCAGCAAAAACACAGCTGAGCGGAGCATAAACACCTCGTCGCACAAAAGCCTCAGGTGTTGAGCTTGGCGTTTGCCGCGGCGTCCGGCAAGTGCGCGGCGCTGGGCGAGTGGCGATTAGTTTGCTGGGGGCATCGCATCGCAAGGGGAATTCGACCTATTATCGGCGCACTTACCTGAATTCAGCCGTCACGGAGACGACGTTATGCTTCTGGGTCGCCCTTGCCACACCTTGTTGTGCAGTTTTTCCCTGAGCCTGTTGCTCAGCCCGCTGGCCCTGGCCGAAGGCCCGGCGGCACCGTTGGTGTCGGTTGAGGAGGCCAAGCCCGAATTGTTGTCGGTGGTGCTGGAGTATCCGGCTCGCACCGCCGGTTATCGCGAGGTGGACGTGCGCGCCCAGGTCAGTGGCATCCTGCAGGAGCGTACCTACCTGGAAGGCAGCAAGGTCAAGCAGGGCCAGGTGCTGTTCCGTATCGATCCGCGCTTGTACCAGGCGGCGCTGGCCCAGGCCAAGGGCGCCCTGGCCCAGGAGCAGGCGCGCTACCGGCAGACCGATCGCGATCTCAAGCGGATTCGCGAGCTGCAGAAAAAAGGCTTTGCCAGCGAAAGCGAGCTGGATAACGCCATTTCCAACTTCGAGCAGAGCAAGGCCAATATCGAGGCCGCCCAGGCCAATGTTCAGGCCAAGCAGATCGACCTGGAATACACCACGGTCGAGGCGCCGATCTCCGGGATCACCAGCAAGGAAGCCGTGTCCGAGGGCAGCCTGATGGTGGCCAGCGATCCCAATGCCAGCCTGCTGACCCGGATCACCCAGCTCGACCCGATCTACGTCAACTACGCCTACGCCGACCGTGAGGCCGCGCGCCTGCGTGAGGCGGTGCAGAACGGCACCGTGCAACTGCCCGCCGACCAGAAGCTCACCGCCGAGGTGCTGTTTGGCAATGGCAGCGTCTATCCGCTGCCGGGCAAGGTGGACTTCACCGATAGCCTGATCGACAAGGGCACTGGCACCGTCAGCGCCCGCGCCGTAGTGCCCAACCCGGAGCAGAGCCTGCTGCCGGGGCAGTTTGTCCGCGTGCGGATTTCCGGGATCACCCGGCCGGACTCCATCACCGTGCCGGAACAGGCCCTGGCGCAAAGCCCCCAGGGCAATCTGGTGTATGTGGTGGATGAGGCCGGCATCGCCCGCGCCCGGCCGGTGGACACCGAGTTCACCGTCAAGGGGCGCTGGGTGATCCGCTCCGGGATCAAGGCCGGTGATCGGGTGATTGTCGAGGGCCTGATTCGCGTGCGCCCTGATCAGCCGGTCAAGGTGGTCGAGCCAACCGCCGCCAAGCAGCCATAAGGAGCAGGTCCGGTGATCTCACGTTTCTTTATTGACCGGCCGATCTTCGCCACGGTCATTTCCATCGTCATCCTGCTGGCCGGTCTGGCCGCGATGACGGCGCTGCCGGTGGCCCAATACCCGCAGATTCTGCCGCCCCAGGTGCAGGTCACCACCAGCTATCCAGGCGCCAGCGCCCAGGTCATCGCGGAAACCGTGGCCGCGCCGCTGGAGCAGCAGATCAACGGCGTGGAGGGCATGATCTATCAGCAGTCCACCTCGGCGGGCAGTGGCAGCATGACCCTGTCGGTGTACTTCCAGGTGGGGCGCGACCCGGACCAGGCCACCATCGACGTCAACAACCGGGTACAGGCCGCCCTGGCCAAACTGCCGGAAGAAGTGCGCCGGCAGGGCGTGACGGTGATGAAGAAGTCGTCGGACATCCTGCAGATGGTGACGATGTTCTCCCCGGACGACTCCAAGACGCCGCTGGAGATCAGCAACTACGCGCTGATCAACGTGATCGACGAACTCAAGCGTCTGCCCGGCGTTGGCGACGTCACCCAGTTCGGCGCCAAGGACTACTCCATGCGCGTCTGGCTGCGGCCGGACAAGCTGGCCCAGTACAACCTGACCTCCAGTGATGTGGTTAACGCCATTCGTGAACAGAACTCGCAGTTCGCCGCCGGCAGCTTCGGCCAGGAGCCGCTGACGCAGCCCCAGGCCTTTACCTACACGGTGACCACCCAGGGCCGTCTGGCCGATCCCAAGGAGTTTGAGCAGATCATCCTGCGTACCGACGACAGCGGTGCCAGCCTGACCCTGGGCGATGTGGCGCGCATCGAGCTGGGCGCTCAGGACTACTCCCTGGTCACCTCGCTGAACGGCAAGCGCAACGCCTCCTTCGGCATTTACCCGCAGCCGGGCGCCAACGCCCTGGACACCGCCGAGGCCGTGCGCAAGACCATGGAGCGGGTGGCCAAACGCTTCCCGGCGGGGATCGAATACAAGATTCCCTACGACACCACGGTGTTCGTCGAGGTGTCGATCGAGGAGGTGGTTCACACCTTCTTCGAGGCCCTGGCCCTGGTGGTGCTGGTGGTGTTTATCTTCCTGCAGAACTGGCGCGCCACCCTGATTCCGGTGCTGGCGATTCCGGTGTCGCTGGTCGGCACCTTTGCCGGCATGTACCTGCTGGGCTTCTCGATCAACCTGCTGACCCTGTTCGGCCTGGTGCTGGCGATCGGTATCGTGGTGGACGACGCCATCGTGGTGATCGAGAACGTCGAACGGGTCATGCGCACGGAAAAACTCAACGCCCGCGAGGCCGCGATCAAGGCCATGGAGGAGGTAACCGGGCCGATCATCGCCATCGTTCTGGTGCTCTGTGCGGTGTTCGTGCCGGTGGGCTTCCTCGGCGGCCTGACCGGCGAGATGTACAAACAGTTCGCCATCACCATCGCCATGTCGGTGGTGATCTCCGGCATCGTCGCCCTGACCCTGTCGCCGGCGCTGTGCGCGCTGCTGCTGAAAAACGAGCACAAGGAGCCGATTGCACCGTTCCGCGTGTTCAACCGGGTCTTCGACCAGCTGACCGCCGGCTATGGCGCCGGCGTGGCGTTCTTCCTCAAGCGCTCGGTTATCGGCCTGCTGCTGTTCGCCGGGATGATCGCCCTGACCGTTGGCCTGTTTTCTCGGGTGCCAGGCTCGCTGGTGCCCGATGAAGACCAGGGCTATGTGCTCAACGCCTACTTTCTGCCGCCAGCGGCCTCGCTGTCGCGCAGCGATGCGCTGACCAATGACTTCGACAAGAAGCTCATGGCTCACCCGGCGACCCGCGATGTGGTGACCTTCGCCGGCATGGACATTCTCACCAACAGTAACCGCACCAACGCGGCGGTGACCTTTGTACCGCTGAAGGACTGGAAGGAGCGCACCACCCCCGAGCTGGACGCGCGCAACCTGACCCGCACCTTTATGGGTATGGGGTTGTCCGAGCAAGACGGCGTGGTGGCCTCGTTTAACCCACCACCGATCACCGGCATGAGTACCACCGGCGGTTTCGAGGCCTTCTTGCAGAACCGCGCCGGCGCCAGCGTGCCGGAGATGGCCGCCAAGGTGCAGGCGTTCCTCGCCGCCGCGGCCAAGCGCCCGGAACTGACGGGGCTGCAGACCACCTTCAGTGCCAACGTGCCGCAGTATTACGTTGACCTCGATCGCACCAAGGCGCGGGCCATGGGCGTGGCGGTGAACGATGTGTTTACGGCCATGCAGTCGACCTTCGGCAGTTACTACGTCAACGACTTCAACCTCTATGGCCGCACCTGGAAGGTCAGCCTGCAGTCGGAGGCAGATTTCCGCCGCACCCCGCAAGACCTGGCGCAGATCTATGTGCGCGCCAGCAGCGGTGAGCTGGTGCCGTTGTCGGCGCTGCTCAAGGTCGAGCGGATTCTGGGCCCGGAAACCTATGCGCGCTTCAACGTCTACCCGGCTGCCAAGATCCTCGGCGGGCCGGCGCCGGGCTACAGCTCCGGCCAGGCGATTGCGGCGATCCAGCAGGTGGCGGATGAGGTGCTGGGCGACGACTACAGCATCGGCTGGGTCGGCTCGGCCTATCAGGAGCTGGCCAGCCAGGGTTCCGGCGGCACGGCGTTCCTGTTTGGCCTGATCATGGTGTTCCTGATCCTGGCGGCCCAGTACGAGCGCTGGACTCTGCCCCTGGCGGTGGTCACGGCAGTGCCCTTTGCGGTATTCGGCGCGATCCTGGCGGTGTGGCTGCGCGGCACCCAGAACGATCTGTACTTCCAGGTGGGCCTGATCACCCTGATTGGTCTGGCGGCGAAGAACGCGATCCTGATCATCGAGTTCGCCGTGCTGCTGCGCGAGGAAGGCAAGGGCATTTACGAGTCGGCGCTGGAGGCGGCCAAGCTGCGCTTCCGGCCGATCGTGATGACCTCCCTGGCCTTTATCCTCGGTTGTGTGCCGCTGGCCATCAGCACCGGCGCCGGTTCTGCCAGTCGCCACTCGATCGGCACCGGGGTGATTGGCGGCATGCTTGCGGCCACCCTGTTGGCGACCTTTGTGATCCCGATGTTCTACCTGCTGGTGGAGTCGTTGGGCGCCAAAGTCGCCGGCTTGGGCAAGGCTAAAGCCGCCCCGCCGGCTGCCGAGTGAGGCGCACCGCCTGATCGACCCACGCCGCCACCCGCAAGGATGGCGGCGTTTTTCTAGGTGCCAGATAGGCCGCGCAGGGCTGGCGCTGTTTTAGATCGGCAAACGCAGTCTGTAGGCGGTACGGCGGCGCGGCTGAGGGCTCAGCTGGCGGCGCGTTGCTCGGTGCGGGGCAGGCGGTGCGGGGCGCGCAGGCGCGATTCGAGGGTGGCGACGAAGGCGCGGGCTTCGCTTTCGGTGCGAAAGCTCACGGCATGTTGATCCAGGCGTACCTGCCAGCAATGGCCGTTGGCCAGGTTTTGCGGACGAATCAGGATGTTCATCGAAATCTCCTTCTGGCGATGAACCTGCAGTCTAGGGCGTCTGTGTTTAAGATTTGTGATTTGCGTCAACCAACTGCCTTGCGCTCGCCGCGCAGCCAGTCATGCAACTGTTCGCTGCTCAGCGGGCGGCTGAACAGGTAGCCCTGGCACTGCTCGCAGGCCAGTTGGGCGAGGGCCTGGTGCTGCTCGTGGGTTTCCACCCCTTCGGCAATCACGGTCAGGTTGAGGGTGCGGGCGAGGGCGATGATGGTGGCGACGATTTCCAGGTTGCCCTGATCCTTGGGCACGCCGCGCATAAAACTCTGGTCGATCTTCAGTTTGTCCAGGGGGAAGCGCTGCAGGTAGGCCAGGGAGGAATAGCCGGTGCCGAAATCGTCCACCGCCAGGCGCAGGCCCAGGCTCTTCAGGGCGCTGAGGGTGGCCTGGGTCTGGGCCACGTCATCCATCAGTGCGCCTTCGGTGATTTCCAGCTCCAGGCAGGCGGCGGGCAGACCGCTGTCGTGCAGGGCCGCGCGCACCTGCTGGAGTAGGTCGACCTGGCGGAACTGGCGTGGCGACAGGTTGACTGCCAGGGTTTCCAGGGCAAACCCCTGGCTGCGCAAGGCCTGGGCCTGGCGGCAGGCTTCACGCAACACCCAGGTGCCGATGGGCACGATCAGTCCGGTGTCTTCGGCCAGGGGGATGAACTCGGCGGGGGAGATCATCCCTTGCGGGCTGTTCCAGCGCACCAGGGCTTCAACGCCCAGGGGCCGGCCGCTGAGGGTGTCGACCAGGGGTTGGTAGTGGAGGATGAATTCCTGGTTGTTGATGGCCTGGCGCAGTTGGCTCTCCAGGGTCAGGCGCTGGTGAGCGCGTTCGGTCAGCGCCCTGGTGTAGAAACGGTAGGTGTTGCGCCCCTCGGCCTTGGCTTGATAGAGGGCGGCGTCGGCATTGCGGATCAGCTCGTCGCTGCTCTGCCCGTCGTCCGGATAGAGGCTGATGCCGAGGCTGGCGCCCAGATAGGCGTCGCGGTCATGGCCCAGGGGCAGCGGGCGCTCGAACAGTTTCAGCAAGGCCTGGGCGGTGTGCGCGGCTTCGTCGGGGCTTTGCAGGTTTTCCAGGATCACCAGAAATTCGTCGCCGCCCAGGCGCGCCAGGGTGTCTTCATTGCGCAGGCGTTGTTGCAGGCGGCGCGCCACGGTCACCAGCAGCTCGTCGCCGACGGCATGACCGAGACCGTCATTGATGGTCTTGAAGTGATCGAGGTCGATAAACAGCACGGCCACGCGCTCCTGATGACGCTTGGCCTTTTGCAGGGCATGGTTGAGGCGCTCGTGGGCAAACAGGCGGTTGGGCAAATCGGTCAGGGGGTCGTAATGGGCCAGATGGGCCAGGCGCTGCTGGCTGTCCTTGAACTGGCTGAGGTCGGTAAAGGCCAGGACGTATTGGGCCTGCTGCGGGTCGCCGTCCTCGATGCGGCTGGCATTGAGCCACAGCGGGCAGAGTGAGCCGTCGCTACGCCGGGCATTCAGCTCGCCGGTCCAGTTGCCCTGGCTTTGCAGGCCGCGCCAGACGCTGCGGTAGCGGCCGCGCTCCTGCGGTGAGCTGTAGAGCAGCGGCAGGCGACTGCCCAGTACCTGCTCGGCGGCCTGCCCGGTGATTTCGCTGTAGGCCGGGTTGCTGGCCAGGATGCGGTGTCGCCCATCGACCACCACCACCGCCTCGCGGGTGCTTTGAAACACCGCCGCCGCCTGGCGCAGGGCCTGCTCGTGCTGTTTGCGCAGGCTGATGTCCTCGACCACCGAGATGAAATAGTGCGGCGTGCCGTCGGCGTGGCGGATCAGGGCCACGCGCAGGGTGGCCCAGAGCAGGCTCTGGTCGGCCCGGTAATAACGTTTCTCCATGCGGTAGCTGTCGATTTCGCCGCTCAGCAGCTTGTCCATGTGTTCCAGGTCGCGGGGCAGGTCGTCGGGGTGGGTGAGAGTCTGGAAACTCTGCCCCAGCAACTGCTCCTGGGCATAGCCGAGCATGTTGCAGATCTGGCTGTTGACCAGCAGGAAGCGGCCCTCGGTGGACACATGGGCGATGCCGATGACGGCCTGCTCGAAGGTGGCGCGAAAGCGCTCTTCGCTGGCCTGGCGCGCGCTTTCGCGCCGTTGTTGCTGCACGGCCAGGCTCGCCAGGCGGGTGAATTCGGTGACCAGGGCGATGTCTTCGTCGCTGGGCAGTTTGACCGTGCGGTAGTAGATGCCGAAGGTGCCCAGCACTTCGCCACTGTCGTTCTTGAACGGCAGCGACCAGCAGGCATGCAGGCCGGCCGCCAGGGTCAGGGCGCGGTAGGCCTGCCAGTTGGGATGGCGCTGCAGGTCTTCGGCAACCATCAGTTCGCCGCTGGCTGCGGCCTGGCCACAGGAGCCGACCCCCAGTTCGGCGCCGATGCCGTCGATGGCGTGGCTGTAGGTCTGCGGCAGGCTGGGGGCGGCGAGCAGGTGCAGGGTGCGATCCGGGTGCAGGCCCATGATCGACACGCACATGTCCGGGCTGAGGGCCTCCAGGCGGCTGGCGATGCCGCTGAGGGTGTCGGCCAGTGGGCAATGGGCGAGCAGTTGGTCGAGCACCGCGTTGCGCGCCTGTTGCAGCTCTTGCTGCTGGTGCTGGGCGTGGATGTCGTTGAGGCTGCCCTGCAGGCCGTAGCCCGGCAGCTCGCCACTGCTCAGGTGCAGCTCGACCCAGCGACTGCTGCCGTCGGCGCGGCGCAGGCGGCACTCGCCGGTCCAGCCGGCTAGCTGCCCGGCGAGGATGGCGCTGGCCTGCTGGCTGATCAGCGCGGCATCGCTGCCATACAGGTAGTGGCTGAGGGGCTGGCCCAGGCTGTGGCGCTCGGCGTGGCCGCTGATAATCGCCCAGGCCGGGTTGAGCAGGGTCAGGCGTTGCTGGGCATCGCAGAGGAAGATCGCCTCCTCGAGCTGGTTGACCAGTTGCCGGTAGCGCGCCTCGCTGTTTTGCAGGGCCAGGTGGGAGGCCTTTTGCTCGCTCAGGTCGATGTCGACGCAATACAACTCGACCTGGCCGCGGGCGTTGTGAATCAACAGGTGGCTGGAATATACCCAGACCCGGCTGCCGTCCTGGCGTTGCAGTTGCAGCTCGGCCGCCGGGATCGGCGTGCCGCCACTGAGCATGCACTGTACGTCGTTGAGCACCTGCTGGCGCATGGCCGGCGGGATGATCAGCTGCTCCAGGGTCTTGCCCATGGCCTCGTGGGGGGCGTAGCCATAAAGCTGGGTGCTGGCCTGGTTCCAGTAGATCACCCGATGCTGTTGGTCATAGCCCTGCACGGCGATGCGCGGGGTTTGCTCGAACAACTGACGCAGGCGCTGTTCGCTCTCGCGCAGGGCTTCCTCATCGTGCTTCTGGCTGCTGATGTCCTGCAGGGTGCCGCTGAGCCGACCGTGTTCATCGGCCTCGCCGCGCAACAGCAGCCAGGTCGGCGGCAAGTGCGCCGGCTGATTGCGCCGTAACTGGATAAACAGCGCGTCGGTGCCCTTGAGGAAGCCCTCCAGGGCCCGTTGCGCCGCCGCCCGGTCGGCCGGGTGCAGCCAACTCAGCAACTGTTCAAGGCTGCTCTGCGGGTTGTCAGGCTGCGCCAGCAGGCGCAAGGCCTGGGCCGACCAGCTAAAGCCGGCGTCGGTGTATTCCCAACTGCCCAGGCTGGCGTTGCGCTGGGCCTGCTGCAGCAGGCGGCTGCTGTGGTGCAGCGAGCCGGAGAGTTGCTGGTGTAGGCGCTGGTCGCGGTAACCGAGGAGGAAAATCAGCAGGGTGCTGAGCAGCACAAAGGCCAGGCCCTTGTAGGTTTGCAGCAGATTGAGGTGCTCGCCGTCGAGGCTCAGGCTGGCCAGCAGGCCGTCGCTGAGAAAGATCCATGCCGAGCTGAACAACAGGTAAATGCCGGCCAGTCGTGCGGGTTTGACTATCTCGGGTCGCATCCCTTCCCCCCGTTAATCGGTGGAGGACATGGGGCAGGAACAGGCCCTGCCAGGCGTTGTCATTGCGCAAGCGGTTGCGGGTGATCCAGGGCGCGTGGGCGGTTGGCGCAGGCCCCTGGATGGCCTTGGTTGTTACCCGTTGCAGTCTAGTTGGCGCCGACCTGTTGCACGACCATTCCGCTGAATGGTCGCCGCCGCAGGCGCGCCAACGGTACTCTCAGGGGGCGCTGGGCGGCGCATCCTTGAGCGCTTCGAGGGCGCCAACGTGGAGTGGAATGGCGATTTTGGCCAAGGGCTGGTTGGCCGACAACTGGCTGCCTTGCACGCTGCCCAGGCTCAGCCACTGGGCGTCGGGGCTGAACAGCAGCTTAAGCAGTTGCTGGGCCTCGCGATTGGTCAGAGCCTGTTCGGTGAGCAGCAGGCTGCTGACGGCCAGAGTCGGCACCGCCTCGGTCTGGCGCGGGTAGCTGCCGGCCGCCAGGGTAAAGGCAAAGGTGCCGGGGCGGCTGTCTTGCAGGGCGGCAATGGCCGCAGGCTCCAGGGCCAGCAGGCGCAGGTCGAGGGCCGCGCTGGCGGCGCTGATGGTGTCGGCCGGGGTGCCAATCACTTGCAGCAGGGCGTCCAGTTGGCCGTCGCGCAAGGCGCTCAGGGCGCTTTGCAGGTCCAGTTCGCTGCTGCTGGCCAGATCCGCCGGCTGCAGGCCATGGGCGGCGAGCACGGCCAGGGCGGTGTCGCGCGAGGCCGAGCCCGGCAGACCAAGGTTGACCCGCTTGCCGCGCAGTTCGGCGATGCGCTGCGGGCCGTCATCGCGCACCAGCACATGCACCGGCTCCGGGTAGAGGTTGGCCAGGGCGCGCAGTTGCGTGTTGGCGCCGTCCCGGCTGAACGGCCCCAGGCCATGTACGGCCTGGTAGGCCGTGTCGCTTTGCGACAGGGCCAGTTGCACCTTGCCGGCGCGCAGCAGGCGCAGGTTGTCCAGGCCGCCGTCGGTGAGCAGTGGGGTGAGCTTGATGGCGTGTTCCTTGAGCAGGTTGCCGAGGGCTTCGGCAAAGCGGCTGTACTGGCCATGGGGCGGGCCGCCGGCCAGGGCGTAGCCTTGCTCCAGACGGCTCAGGCGGGCCTGGATATTGTTCAGGGCCACGCCGACTTCATCCTGAATCACCTGACGGGTTTGCACGCTGGTGCCGCCGGGTGCCAGGTGCAGGGCGGTGCTGATGGCGCCGATCAGTTGCGAGTCGCTGTCCTGATTGTCGCGGGCCTGGGCGGGCGGGCTGAAGCCCTGAGCGGTGACGGCTTGCCAACCCGCCGGCTCACGCACATAGATCAGGCTGCCGTGGGCCTGCAGGCGATCGCCGGCCTGGTTGCCGCCACTGCGGATGCCGTTGACCCCGCGCGGCCCGGCGCCCAGCACGCTGAGCAGCGAGGCCACGCCGGGCGAGTCCCAGGCGCTGAAGTCATAGGCGTGTTGCAGGTGCAGTTCGGCGTCGAAATACACGATCAACTGCTCGCTGCCGGCCGGCGCCTGGCTGTCCGTGGCGGCGCCGCGGCGCTGCAGTTGCTGGAGCTGCAACTGGTTGCCGAACACCTGTTGCAGGCGTGCCTTGACGTCGGCCTCCAGGCGCGCGCTATCCGGGCCGCGCGAGCAGGCGGCGAGCAGCAGGCAGGCGATTAGCAGAAAAACCTGGCGCATGTTCAGGCTCCCATCCAGGGCAATGACAGATAGCCGGTGAGAACCACCGCATTGAGAATGTCGATCAAGAAGGCACCCACCAGCGGCACCACCATAAACGCCTGGGGCGAGGGGCCGTAGCGCTGGGTCACGGCCTGCATATTGGCGATGGCGGTGGCGGTGGCGCCCATGGCAAAGCCGCAGAAGGCGGCGGACATCACAGCGCTTTCATAATCGCGGCCGACGCTGCGGTACACCACCCAGGCGCCATACAGCAGCACCAGCAGCAGTTGCGCGGCGAGGATCAGCAGCAAGGGGCCGGCCAGGCTGAACACGCTGGCCAGGCTCAGGGCCATCATGGTGATGGCGAGAAACAGCGACAGGTTGACCGATGACATCAGCTCGATGGCATCGTCGTTCAGGCGCAGGCCGAACAGGTGGCCGACGTTGCGGATCAGCACACCGTAGAGCATGCAGCAGAGAAAACTCGGCAGGGTCAGGGCGCCGCCGTCGAACCATTGTGCGGTGGCCTGGCCGGCGATCACCGCCACCAGGGTGGCAGCCAGCACCGGGATAAAGTTGCCGGGGGCAATTTGTGCCGCATCGCCGTCGCGGCTATGCACCACTTCGGCGGCATGGCCGCTGGCGTCGGCCAGTTGATGACGACGGATCAGCCATTGTGCCAGGGGGCCGCCGGCGATCCCGCCGAGCACCAGGCCGAGGGTTGCGCTGGTCATCGACAGCTCCATGACCGACTGGATATTGCTCACCTCGGCGAAGCGCTCGGCATAGGCCGCGCCCGTGCCGTGGCCGCCGATCAGGGTGATCGAGCCGCCCACCAGGCCCATCAGCGGGTGCAGGTCCAGGCCCCAGGCCATCAACACGCCAACCCCGTTCTGCAGCAGCAGGAAGGGGATCAGCACCAGCACGAACAGCAGCAGGCGCTTGCCGCCCTGGCGCAGCAGGCTGAGGTCGGCGGACAGGCCCACGGCGGCGAAGAAGGCCAGCATCAGCACCGGCTTGAGGGTGACATCGAACTCCAGGCTGAAGTCCAGGCTGTGGTTGGCGACCAGCATGGCCATGGCAAACGCCAGGCCGCCAGTGATGGGTGCCGGGATGTTGTAGCGCGCCAGGGGCTTGATCAGGCGATTGATGGCATTGCCGAGCAGTAGTACCAGTACGGCTATCACCAGGGTGTGCAAGGGTTGCAGGGTCACGGTGAACTCCTTGTCGAGGCGGCCAGGCGCCGTCGGTTTGTCGTCAGGCCAGGCGCGCGTCCAGGCTGTTTTGCGCCAGGCGCTGGGCCTGTTCGCGGCTCATGCCCAGGCTCTCATGCAGGGCCATGAAGTTCTCCGTCACATAGCCGCCGAAATACGCCGGATCGTCGGAGTTGACCGTCACCTTCACGCCTTGTTCGAGCATCTGCAGGATGTTGTGCTGGCCCATGTGCTCGAACACGCAAAGCTTGGTGTTGGACAGCGGGCAGACGGTCAGCGGGATCTGCTCATCGATCAGCCGCTGGATCAGCCGCGGGTCTTCGGCGGCGCGCACGCCATGGTCGATGCGGCTGACCTTGAGCAGATCCAGCGCCTGCCAGATGTATTCGGGCGGGCCTTCCTCGCCGGCATGGGCGACGGCCAGCAGGCCCTCGCTGCGGGCCTTGGCGAACACCTGCTGGAACTTGCTCGGCGGATGGCCGAGCTCCGAGCTGTCCAGGCCCACGGCAATAAAGGCATCGCGAAACGGCATGGCCTGTTCGAGCGTCTCGAACGCCGCCTCTTCGCTGAGGTGGCGCAGAAAGCTGAGGATCAGGCCATGGCTGATGCCCAATTGCTGCTGGCCATCCTTGAGCGCCTGGGTGATGCCGTTGAGCACCACGGCGAAGGGAATGCCGCGATCGGTGTGGGTTTGCGGGTCGAAGAACGGCTCGACGTGAATCACGTTCTGCGCCTGGCACTTTTGCAGGTAGGCCCAGGTCAGGTCGTAGAAGTCCTGCTCGGTGCGTAGCACGTCGGCGCCCTGGTAATAAAGGTCGAGAAACTCCTGCAGGTTATTGAAGGCATAGGCCTTGCGCAGGCTGTCCACATCGTCCCAGGGCAGGGCGATACGGTTGCGCTCGGCCAGGGTAAACAGCAATTCGGGCTCCAGGGAGCCTTCCAGGTGCAGGTGCAGTTCGGCTTTGGGCAGGGCGTTTAGCCAGTGATACATGCGGGCGATCTCGTTAGCGACAATGCCTGAATTCTAAGCGCTGTTGGCCGCGAGCGGTGCCTTGCTTTGCAGTCGGCACAATTGGTGGTTTTTTGTCCAGGGCCTGGCAGGCCCTGGCGGGCGTGCTCTGCAGCCAGTCATCCCAGGTTTATCCACAGACTTGCCCACCTTAATTGGGGGCAACTGTACAGGCCTCCCAGGCCCCCGATGGTCTCGAGTGGAGCGCCAGGCGTGCGAAAAAAATAGCCAATTAATCAGTTGCTTAGCGTCGAAACAAGGGTGCTCGCCGATACCTGGGTGAAATTTGTACAGCCAGGCCGAGGCCTAGTCCGGCGGGTGCTGCAGGCGCCCATCCCAGGCTTATCCACAGAAGGCTCCACAGAGATTGTGGGCAAAACCCCGGCCGAGGTTTTGTCTCCCGCGCTAGTCGGCTTACCCAGCGGCTCGCGGTTGCCTGTGCATCGGGGCGACACCTGCGGAGTAGGGCGGCCAAGAGCGGATTTGCCCGCAGCCTGGGGCGTTGAGTGAAAAACATACAGCGCGGCCCAGGCCCCACCCAGCACGGCGCACAGCGGCCTGTGCAGGGCTTGTCCACAGTTTTGTCCCCAGCCATTGTGGGCAACTCGTGGCGCGCGCCAGGATGCCGTGCCGGGGCTGCCGGAACGCCTTTGCTTTATGAAAAAAACCTGTAGAAACAGGGGTTTATTTAGATTTTGCGGGGGCTGGACGGGCGTCTGGTGGAAAATTGAACAATCGCTTGCAAGCCCCGCCAACCATGCCTGCCAGCCAACTGCCCCAAGGTTATCCACAATGCTGTACAGCGAATCTGTGGGTGCTTTGCTGGCTGGCTGGTGATGGAGGGGATGGGCGGTGATGGGTATCGCTGCGCTCAACGCCATCCTACGGGGGGCCGTCGTCAGGAGGGCAATCCGCTGCCCCCTGGCGGCTATAGGATATCGTGGTAGCCCGGATGCAATCCGGGGTGTTGGTTGTTTTGTCCGTCTGCCCCGGATTTGCTCCGGCCTGGCGCTATGTCGCGGCCCGCAGCCTTAGCGCCAGCTTGCTGGCGATGCTGTTGCTCTACGGCCAACGCCAACCTAGGCCGGTGGGGTCAGGCCGCAGCCCTTGAGGACGATCTGGATCAGGTTGTGGGTGGCCTTGGCGAAGTCTTCTTTGGTCTGCTTCTTGCGCCCGGTCAGGCGGCTGATCGAGCTGGAGTGGTCGGCGTAATACTGGCTGCTGCCCCACAGCAGGAAGATCAGGTGGACGGGGTCGACCGGGTCCATCTTGCCCTGATCGATCCAGGCCTGGAACACCGCCGCGCGGCCGCGGAACCACTGGTGATAGTCCTGGTTGAAGTGCTCAGACATGCACTCGCCGCCGCTGATTACCTCCATGGCGAAGATCTTCGAGGCCAGCGGCTGGCGCCTGGAGAACTCCATCTTGGCGCGAATATATCCGGCCAGGGCGGTGGCCGGGTCGTCCTCGGCGCGCAGGTTGCTGAAGGCGCTGTCCCACAGGTTGAGGATGTTGCGCATCACCTCGACATACAGGCCCAGCTTGCTGCTGAAGTAGTAGTGCAGGTTGGCCTTGGGCAGGCCGACGCGCTGGGCGATGCTGTTCATGCTGGTGCCCTTGTAGCCATGCACGGCAAATTCTTCGGCGGCGGCCAGCAGGATGGCTTCCTCGTTCTTCTGGCGGATGCGTCCGCTGGTTTTCGCGGCGGTGCGGGTGGCTGGCGTTTCGACAGGCATGGCGGCGGCTCTGAACGGCTGACAGGGTGCGCGCATTGATACCTGAGGCAACCAGCCGGGGCAAGGCTTGCCGGCAAAAAACCTGACCGTTGGTAAGGTGCCCGTAGTTGGGGGTCAGGTTTTGTTGTCGGCGGCGCTGTCAGTGGCTAGCGGCCAGGGCCTCGAGAAAGCTTTCCAGCACCAGATGGGGGCGGCGACCCTTGCGCGTCACCGCCGCCAGGCTGACTTCATAGCTGCGCGAGTCGGCCTTCAGTGCCCGCAGGCGGCCCTGTTGCACCCAGGCGCTGGCGTAGTGGTCGGGCAGGTAGCCGATATAGCGCCCGGTCAACAGCAGAAAGGCCATGCCTTCGCGGTCCGAGGCGCTGGCGGTGCAGTTGAGCGCCTGGTAATGGGCCTGGGCTTCCGGTGGCAGGCGAAAGGTCGGCGCGATGGCCTCCTGGGCGTTGAGGCGCTGGTCTTCCAGTTCGCGGTCATCAACATAAAACAGCGGGTGGCCGACCGCGCAGTACAGCAGCGAGCGCTCGTTATACAGCGCCTGGTATTCCAGCCCGGACAGCGCGCCGGCCTGGGGCACCACGCCGACATGCAGGCTGCCATCCAGCACGCCCTGTTCGACTTCGCTGGGCGGGGTCATGCGGATCTGGATGCGCACGTCCGGGCCGCGCTCCTTCAAGCGCGCCAGGGCATGGGTGATGCGCATGTGCGGCACGGTCACCAGGTTGTCGGTCAGGCCGATATTCAGCTCGCCGCGCAGGTGCTGGTGCAGGCCGTTGACCTCGGTGCGAAAACTCTCCAGGGCACTGAGCAGTTGCAGAGACGATTGATAGACCTCGCGGCCTTCCTCGGTCAGGGCAAAGCCGGCGCGGCCGCGTTGGCACAGGCGCAGGCCGAGACGCTGCTCGAGGTCGCTCATCTGCTGGCTGATGGCCGAGCGGCCGATGCCCAGGGCGCTTTCGGCGGCGGAAAAACCACCGCATTCCACCACGCTGCGAAAGATCCGCAGCAAACGAATATCGAAGTCGCTGACCTGGGCCAGCGGGGTGGGGCGACGGCTGCTCATTGTTTAGCTCTGGCTTATCTAATGTTTGTAAGAGTTGAATTTTAGTGACTTTATCCCTGTGGCAACTTAGCTGCAACTGCTGGGGGAGCAGGCTTGCCGAGCCTCCGGAAATGCACATCGCCGACTGTCACGAGGCCGCCACATGAACATGCCGCAGAATGCCACTTCGCCCATGGCCAGCCAGCTCAAGCTGGATGCGCACTGGATGCCGTTTTCCTCGAACCGCAACTTCAAGCGTGACCCGCGCATCATCGTTGGGGCGGATGGCAACCACTTTATCGACGACAAGGGCCGGCGCATCTTCGACAGCCTGTCCGGGCTGTGGACCTGCGGTGCCGGGCACAATCGCAAGGAAATTCAGGATGCCGTGGCCAAGCAACTGGGCACCCTGGACTACGCGCCGGGCTTCCAGTACGGCCATCCGTTGTCTTATCAACTGGCCGAGAAAATCACCGAGCTGACCCCGGCCGGCCTCGACCATGTGTTCTACACCGACTCCGGCTCCGAATGCGCCGACACCGCAGTGAAGATGGCCAAGGCTTACTGGCGCTTGAAGGGCCAGCCGAGCAAGACCAAGTTCATCGGCCGTGCCCGTGGCTACCATGGCGTCAACATCGCCGGCACTAGCCTCGGCGGCATCGGTGGCAACCGCAAAATGTTCGGCCAGATGATGGACGCCGACCACCTGCCGCACACCCTGCAGGCGCACCTGGCGTACACCAAGGGCATGGCCGCCACCGGCGGCGTGGAGCTGGCCAACGAACTGCTGAAACTGATCGAGCTGCACGACGCCTCCAACATCGCCGCGGTGATCGTCGAGCCGATGTCCGGCTCCGCTGGCGTCATCGTGCCGCCAGTGGGCTACCTGCAGCGCCTGCGTGAGATCTGCACCCAGCACAACATCCTGCTGATCTTCGACGAGGTGATCACCGCCTTCGGCCGTATGGGCAAGTGGACTGGCGCCGAGTTCTTCGGCGTGGTGCCGGACATCATGAACACCGCCAAGCAGGTCACCAACGGCGCCATCCCGATGGGTGCGGTAATCGCCTCCAGCGAGATCTACAACACCTTTATGAACCAGGCGATCCCCGAGCACATGGTCGAGTTCGGCCACGGCTACACCTATTCCGGCCATCCGGTGGCCTGCGCCGCCGGCCTGGCGACCCTGGAGCTGCTCAAACGCGAGCACCTGATTGAGCAGTCGGCCGCCCTGGCGCCGGTGTTCGAGGAGGCCCTGCACGGCCTCAAGGGCAGCAAGCATGTGCTCGACATCCGCAACTGCGGCCTGGCCGGCGCGATCCAGATCGCCCCGCGTGATGGCGACGGGGTGATCCGCCCCTTCGAGGCCGGCATCAAGTTGTGGAACGCCGGTTTCTACGTGCGTTTCGGCGGCGACACCCTGCAGTTCGGGCCAACCTTCAACACCCAGCCCGAAGAGCTGGATCGCTTGTTCAACGCCGTTGGCGAGGTGCTCAACCAGTTGGATTGATGCGCTTGCGCCCCTCTCCCATTCATGGGAGAGGGGCCGGGGGAGAGGGTGGCTGTCACACAAAAAGCCCCTCACCCTAACCCTCTCCCGCACGCGGGAGAGGGGACTGACTCAGTAGGGTGGATGTCCGCGCAGCGACATCCGCCATCGCCCAAATTCCATTTGAGAGACATGACCATGACCCCTATCCAGCACCTGATCAATGGCGAGTTTGTTAACGACAACGGTCGCACCGCCAGCGTCTACAACCCGTCCACCGGCCAGGTTATCCACCAGGTTGCCCTGGCCAGCCGGGCCACCGTGCAACAGGCCATCGACGCCGCCCAGGCTGCCTACCCGGCCTGGCGCAACACCCCGCCGGCCAAGCGCGCGCAGATCATGTACCGCTTCAAGCAACTGCTCGAAGCCAACGAGGCACGCATCGCCCGACTGATCAGCGAAGAGCACGGCAAGACCCTGGAAGACGCCACTGGCGAGCTCAAGCGCGGCATCGAAAACGTCGAATACGCCTGCGCCGCACCGGAGCTGCTCAAGGGTGAGTACAGCCGCAACGTCGGCCCGAACATCGACGCCTGGAGCGACTTCCAGCCGCTGGGCGTGGTCGCCGGCATCACCCCGTTCAACTTCCCGGCCATGGTGCCGCTGTGGATGTACCCGCTGGCCATCGTCTGCGGCAACTGCTTCATCTTGAAGCCGTCCGAGCGTGACCCAAGCTCCACCCTGCTGATCGCCGAACTGCTGCTCGAAGCCGGCCTGCCCAAGGGCGTGATGAACGTGGTACACGGCGACAAAGAGGCCGTCGATGCGCTGATCGAAGCACCGCAAGTCAAAGCCCTGAGCTTTGTTGGCTCGACCCCGATCGCCGAATACATCTACAGCGAAGGCAGCAAGCGCGGCAAGCGCGTGCAGGCCTTGGGCGGCGCCAAGAACCACGCGGTATTGATGCCCGATGCCGACCTGAACAACGCGGTCAACGCCCTGATGGGCGCGGCCTATGGCTCCTGCGGCGAGCGCTGCATGGCCATCTCGGTGGCCGTGTGCGTGGGTGAGCAGATCGCCGACGCCCTGGTGCAGAAGATCGTGCCGCAGATCAAAGCCCTGAAAATCGGCGCCGGCACCAACAGCGGCCTGGACATGGGCCCGCTGGTTACCGCTGCCGCCCGCGACAAGGTCAAGGGCTATATCGGCGCCGGTGTCGAGCAGGGCGCCAGCCTGCTGGTGGACGGTCGCGAGCTGATCGTGGCCGGCTGTGAGGAGGGCTTCTTCCTCGGCGGCACCTTGTTCGACAACGTGACCAAGGACATGAGCATCTACACCGACGAAATCTTCGGCCCAGTGCTGTGCATCGTCCGTGTCAACAGCCTGGAAGAGGCCATGCAGTTGATCAACGAGCACGAATACGGCAACGGCACCTGCATCTTCACCCGTGACGGTGAGTCGGCGCGGCTGTTCTGCGACGAGATCGAAGTCGGCATGGTCGGCGTCAACGTACCCCTGCCGGTGCCGGTGGCCTACCACAGCTTCGGCGGCTGGAAGCGCTCGCTGTTCGGCGACCTGCACGCCTACGGCCCGGACGGCGTGCGCTTCTACACCAAGCGCAAGGCCATCACCCAGCGCTGGCCGCAGCGCGCCAGCCACGAGGCCGCGCAGTTTGCCTTCCCGAGTAACGGCTAAGCGTTGAAGCCCAAAGGCTGGTCGCAAGACTGGCCTTTTTTGCTGTGCATAACCTGTAGGAGCCAGCTTGCTGGCGAGCTTTACGCTCAACCGTATCGCCAGCAAGCTGGCTCCTACAGCGGCGGCAAGGCCGTAGGCTGGGTTGAGCGCAGCGCTACCCAGCAGCAACCGTTTTACGCAACAAACCAGCCGCGCGGGCGCGGCGTTGGTGCGGTGCCCGGTTCGCCGGTTGCGGCACCCCTTTGGTCAACGGGCTTGTGCTGCTTAAGCGCACGCTGTCGAGGCCGCTGACCCAAGGGCAGCCCACTTCAATCCCCCATGAAGAGGACTCGCTATGACCAAACCCATGATTGGCCTACCCCTGTGCCGCTGGCAGCTGACCGACCGTGACATCGGCTGGTTTCATCTGGTCGGCGAAAAGTACATCCAGTCCGTCACCGGCTACGGCGCCTTCCCGCTGATGATTCCGGCGTTCGGCGATGATCTGGACATGGACACCGTGCTCGACAGCGTCGCGGGCATCATGTTCGGCGGCTCGCTGTCCAACCTGCACCCAAGCTTCTACGGCGACCAGCATCCGGGCCTCGGCCTGGCCGACAAACCCCGTGATGTCACGGTGTTGCGCCTGATGCGTGCCTGCCTGGAGCGCGGCATCCCGTTTATCGGCATCTGCCGTGGCGTGCAGGAGATGAACGTGTTGTTCGGCGGCACCCTGCACCGTGAGGTGCATGCGGTTGACGGTCGCCTTGATCACCGCGAAGTGAAGGATGTGCCGGATGACGTGGCCTATGGCCCGATCCATAACGTCACTCTGACCGAAGGTGGCTGGCTGCAGCAGATCATTGGCGAGCGCGAGATGCGGGTTAATTCACTGCACGGGCAGGGGATTGATCGGCTGGGTGAAGGCCTGCAGGTTGAGGCGGTTTGTGAGGATGGGCAGATCGAGGCGGTCAGTGTGATTGGTGCTAAGGCGTTTGCGCTGGGCGTGCAGTGGCACCCGGAGTATCGCTATTGGGAGAACCCGCAGTACGACAAATTGCTGGGGGCGTTCCATGAGGCTGCGAGGGCGTATCAGGCAAAAAAGCTTGAAGCGTATCGGGAGGCGGTGGGGGCTTGAGTAGCGCGAGCTGAGCGGTTGATTGAAACAAATAAGGCCCGTCGAGTGACGGGCCTTATTGTTAGAGAATTTGCAAAGATCTAAATAATCCCCTATGGACGATGATGTTCTCTCTTAAATTTAAGCGGGAATCTTTGTTTTTGTATCTGAAAATCTGATGTGTTAATTGCTTTGGTTGATTTCCTATGACGGAGAAAACGAAAAGCGCTTGCAGAACAAAGAGGCTGTCGGCTGTTTTTATTTTCCCTTCTTCGAAGTGTTTTATGAATAGGTCTTTAAATTCGTCGATCCTTATTGTTTGCTTTCTGAGTTCTGTGAATATATTCAGTATGTTATGTATGTCTGGTATTGCGCCGTGAATTTCATCTTCGAGCTCGCTTCTTAGGTAATTTGAGAAGGCGGTGTCGCACTCGAAAACTGTGTCTGCCTTTATAATGTTTCCACCCTTGTCTAGGGTTTTTTCTGCGCAGACTTGTATGTATCTAACAAAGTCTCTAGGTCTTAGGAAGCTGCTTCTGCATATGTAGTCAAAGGCGGCCATTCTTGATTTTTTTTCTATGCCCGGTTTTGACAGCGTCTGATGATATTATTTTTTCCCATGCCTCGTTGAAGTTAAGTATTTCTCCGCTAGGATCTAAAGCTCTTGAGATTCGAAAGGCGAGCATGCGTTTTAGCGAATCTTCGTTCCATTCAAGTTCAGATTTAAGATCTGTCCATTTTGTTTTGTCTGGATCTTGGAGGAGATCGTAAATATCATCTCGCAGGCAAATGACAGGGTAGTATTTATGTTTAGGGAATCTTGCTCTTATGTCTTGGGCGGCTTTAAATAGGCTGGTTAGGAGGTTTGTGTAGCGTGTGTATTTTGTTGGTTCGATAATTTCTTTGTAGTCTTCATCAAGTTCGTCAAAAACAATAATATATTTTTCTGCGCCGAGTTCTCCTTGTAAGAAGTTCTCTAAAATTTCAACTTTTGCGATCCAGTCTTGTGTTGTTGGCTGCAGGGTTTTTCCTTGATTAAATCCGCCGCCATTTCCGAGTATGTTTAAGTTGAATCCTGTGCTTGTCCAGCGCTCTACTGCGCTGGCTAGCGCTGATTCAATATTGTCTGGGAAGATTTCTTTCAGTTTTTCGCGTGATTCAAAGCTGACATTTTTGTTGTCAATTAGCATCTTGCATGTGGTAGCGTATATTACGTATTTCCATAGCGTTATGTACTGGTTTGGATTTGAAAATCCTTTGTCTTCTAGTTCATAAAGCTTGTTGAAAGGGAAATTTTTGAATGTTAGCTTTCTGGCAAAGTATTCGTTCTCTGTTCTTGATATCAAATTTTCAGTTATGGCTGTTTTTCCTGTTCCTTTTCGACCGATTACATAGAGTTTTTTCCCGCTTAAAATTTGGTCAATTATTCTTGTGTGGTAAAAGTATCTGGAATTGTCCTCTAGTTTTGCCTCAAGCTTCCAGTTTTCAATTTCTTCAAAAACATTGTTCGCAGTCAATTCGGTTGTTCCCTTAAAAAATGTATTGGGGCGTAGTGAATGCCACCATTTAAAATTGTTGTTTCGTGCGTTGGCGTGAAATTGTGCTTGGTAGTCGTGCGTCATCCCTGCGCAATCATCAAAGCTCGACATTAACCGGAACTTCCCTCGCAAACCAGTACCAAGCCACTGACTAAGGCGCCAGCCTGGCCTAACGGTTCCGCCCTTACGGCGGGTCACTTTTGGCAGTTGCCCCAAAAGTAACCAAAAGGTCTTGCCCCTTGCATCCGGCCCGACTGCGTCGGGTTCCCTCGCTCCATCATTGCTCCAGGGGCACGCCGCGAAGGGCCATCCCTGGCCCTTCGCGGCTCTCGCGGCATCCATGCCACTCAACCCCTTACGCAACGATTCCACTCGGCCTCCTGATGGGGCGTTTGGCGTCGTCTGTGCGATTGCGGGTTAAAAGCAGAGCGGATGTTTGTAGTTGTGGGGGCGGGATTTTCTGGGGTGGTCGGGATGCCAGAACTTAGTGCAGTGAAAGAGCCGCTGCCTTCGCGCTGTGGCTGGGGCAATCTCTCGCCATTCAGCCCATCACTGATGGCAGCACTGTTCGCCTGCGATCAGCTACAACAGAGGTTCACCCATTACGAGGATGCGTCCATGTTGGCTCCCAGCCAGAAGCGTTTGTTTCAACTCTCCAGCCTGGTCGCTTTGGGCGGTTGGGGGGTGTTGATTGGGCTGCCGGGTTGGGCGCTGGGGCCGCGGTTGGTGCTTGGGGTGGCGGTGGTGCTGCTCTGTGCGTTGTATGGCGTGAGCCTGTTTCAGGCCATGACCAGTCGCGGTGATCGCAGCTTGGGTAAGCCGGGCTTTTTCAGCCTGCGCGGGGTGTTGGCGCTGTTCAGTAATCCCAAGGCGGTGCTCGCCGCCTGGGTGCATATTCTCGCGTTCGATCTGCTGGCCGGGTTGTACATCCAGCAGCAGGGCGCGCTGCAGGGCATTGGCCATGTGTGGTTGGTGCCGTGCTATCTGCTGACGCTGATGTTCGGCCCCCTGGGGCTGCTGCTGTTTTTAGGGGTTGGCCTGCTCCACGGCGCCGGTTGAGTAAAACCCAGGCGCGTTACACCGGCTATTGAGCCGCAGGTGCGAAGCTCTTATCCTGCCGGCGCGCTTAAGGATGAGCGCGGGATTGCCCGCTGCGCCTGTCCTTGCGCCTTGCCGCCATGTTGAGCGGTTTATCTCTCGATTGTTAAGGACATTCCATGCTGCGTTTCCTGGCTGTTTCGTTGTTCGCCGTTATCCTCACCGGCTGCGCGTCCTCTGCGCAAATCCCTGGTATGACCGTTGCCGATGCGCAGGCCAAGGCCCAGGCCTACGATGCCTCGCTGCACACTAACGTGCAGGTGCAGGAGGTTAATGGTGGCGAGAAAACCAACCCGCTGTGGACCTCGGAAATTGATGGCCCGGACTTTCGCGCGGCGCTTCAGCAGTCCCTTGGCAATGCCGGCCTACTTGGTACCGACAGCGCGCCCTATGCGTTGCGTGCCAATCTGTTGCGCGTAGACCAGCCACTGTTTGGCCTGGATTTTGAGGTGACCAGTGAGGTTGAGTACACCCTGGTTGAGGTCGCCAGCAATAAGGTGGTGATGCGTGAGGTTGTGCGTACGCCATTCACTGCAGGGGTGGGCGATGCGTTTATTGCAATCAAGCGCTTGCGCCTGGCCAATGAAGGCTCCGCGCGCAGCAATATCGATGCCTTCCTCAAGCGCCTCGGTGCGCTGAAAATCCAGGCCAAGCAGATTTCGCTGCAGCACTAAGCCCGCCTGTTGCCCGCTCCCCGCGTTCGCGCGTGGGGGCGTTGCTGCCGATTGAATCGGGGGCAGGATATGGCTTGTGTAGGCTATAAATCCCCGCCCGTAGGATCAATGCCGTTCACTTAAGCCAAGTGAGCGGCATTTTTGTAGCCCGGATGCAATCCGGGGCGCGGGTTATCCTGCCAATTCCTTCCCGGATTTCATCCGGGCTACCTCTGTCGCACCTTAAGTGAACAGCATTGCGCCCGTAGGATGGGTTTATGGTCGCCATAGCCATCAGTCAGATACGCCGCAACCGCATGGGTATCGCTGCGCTCAATCCATCCTACGAGCCTGAAGCACGGCGCATCGCGGTGGGTTTCTGGAGTTTTTCCCGCGAGGCAAAAAGCTTTTGCCTGAGGCGGGCTTGGTCGTATGCCGCTAGCTACCTATGCTGCGCCCAGGGTCGGTCTGGCGCGGTGGTTGTTGGCGAGCGCGTTGCAGTCTTTGGCCTTAGCTGGATTCCGCTTTCCTAATGCAGTCAGCTTTGCCGGCGATGGCCAGGCTGACTGCATTAGGTCTGTTCTAATAAGACCTAAAGGTAGCTTTATGAGTAAGTCATTGATTGCGCTTTCACTTTGCCGCTGGCAGTTGAAGGACCGCGACGAGGGTTGGTATCACCTGGTCGGCGAGAAGTACGTGCGGGTGATTACCAACTACGGGGCCTTCCCCTTTACCGTGCCGGCACTGGCCAGTGACCTGGACATTGATACGGTGCTGGATAACGTTTCCGGCGTGCTGTTTGGCGGTTCGATCTCGAATATCCACCCAAGCTGCTACGGCGATGACAGCGAAGGCGCCGGCCTGGAAGACCGCGACCGCGATGCCACGGTGTTCCCCCTGATGGCGGCCGCCATTGCCCGAGGCATTCCGGTGCTGGGCATCTGCCGTGGCATTCAGGAAATGAACGTGCTGTTCGGCGGCACTCTGCACCGCCATGTGCATGAGGTGGATGGGCGTCTGGATCACCGTGAAATCGATGCCGAGGACGAGGTCTGCTACGCGCCGATGCACAGCGTTACCCTGACCGAGGGTGGCGTGCTGCACCGCTTGCATGGGGTGACGCAGTTGCGCGTCAACTCCCTGCACGGCCAGGGCATTGATCGCCTGGGTGAGGGTTTGCAGGTGGAGGCGGTGGCCGAGGATGGCCAGATCGAGGCGATCAGCGTCAAGGGTGCCAAGGCCTTTGCCGTCGGGGTGCAATGGCACCCGGAGTACCACTCCAAGGAAAACCCGGATTACGACCTGTTTATCACGGCGTTTCACAATGCGGTGAAGGACTACCAGCTCAGCCGCTATGAATGGCGGGCTACTGCGTAATGCGCAGGCGGCGTTGAGCGGCTCCGCAAAGGCTCGTCGCGTGAGCGCAATGCTGTGCGGCTAAGTCAAGGGAGCAGCATGTTGTAGCCCGGATTCCATCCGGGGCGCCAATTGTCCTGCAAAATCGCCCCGGATTTTATCCGGGCTACGTCTGCGGCGGCTCGCGATGAAACGGGAACAGACCCTAGGGCTTGGCTGGCGCGGCGATGGCGGCGTCGAAGCGCTGGACGATGTCTATCGGCACCTGGCGCGCGAACATCAGGTGCATGGGCTCGGGGTTTTGTTCGCTGAGCTGATGCTGTTGCAGCGCCTGCGGGTTTTGCCGGGTGAGTTGGGGGGCGATGCTGGCTTCGATCAGGTAGCCGTCGATGCGCTTGGCCTTGAGCAGTTTGAGCAATTGCTGGTCCCAGCGCACCTGCAGGCGCTGGGCCTGGGCCGCGGGGGCGTGGACGATCGGGTCGAGGCGCGGGCCGTAGTAAAAGCCCAGAATCACCCCCAGCACGCGCGGGTTGCCGTTGGCGTTGGGGCTTGCCAGCCAGCGCCTGAGGGATAGCTGGGCAGGCTGGGGCGGGTCTGTGCGTTGGGTCAGCAGAAGCATCTGCTCAACCCGATAGGGCAGGGAGAATTGGGCGAAGGCTTCGCGCTCCGGGGTTTTGCTGGCGCCGTAGAGCAGGTCGATGTCGCCGTTTTGCAGCGAGCGCAGGGCTCTGATCCACGGCAGTTCGACAAAATCGAGTTGGCAGTTGGCCTGTTTGGCCAGGCGGCTGAGCAGCACAAACTCGCTGCCGGTGAGCTGCCCGTCGCGCTCGTGGATCAGCGGATACCACTCTTCCCAGCCGACGCGCAGGTGGCAGTCTTGGGCTTGAGCCAGGCCGCTTATGCAGATCAGCAGACTGTAGATAAGGTGGCGGAGTGTGCGCATGCTGGCAGATCAGTGGGCGGCTATTGGCTGGCACTATAGTGGGCCGGCGCGGGCGTGGCCATGTTCGCGGCTGTGGCGCTGGCCCGCCCAGATGCGTCCACAATGGAGACTTACCCAGCAAGGAATCGTTTATGCCCCTGTGGAGCCCGCTTGAATGGCTGGAAGCCCTGAGCTACCTGGTGACCATTGTCGGCCTGCCGTTTGCCATCGGCGTGTTTTTGTTTGAGCAGCGCGAAGAGCGGCAGAACGAGGAGGAGAGCATCTACCAGAACCTCTCGGACGAGTACGCCGACTTTCTGCGCCTGGTGCTTGAGCATGCCGACCTGCAGTTGCGCTCCAAACCGCGCACCGAGGCGCTGAGCGCCGAGCAGGAGGAGCGCCGGCTGTTGCTGTTCGATCTGCTGATTGCCCTGTTCGAGCGCGCCTACCTGCTGGTGCATGAGGACGACATGAACCGCAAGCAGGCGCGCCTGTGGCAATCCTGGGAGGACTACATGCACTTCTGGTGTCAGCGCGAGGATTTTCGCGCCTTGCTGGTTGACCTGCTCGACGGCGAAGACCCGGACTTTTCCCGGCACTTGCTGCGCATTGCCGCCGCCGAAGCCAGCGCCGGCGCGTGAGCTAGCCGGGCTCGGCTGCGGCGCTGCGGATCTGGTTGCGGCCATTGGCCTTGGCGGCGTAGAGCTGCTGGTCGGCGCGCTTGATGGCCTGGTCGAGGGGCTCGCCCGGCTGCAGGATCGTCAGGCCGCCGCTCAGGGTGACGGGCACGTCGCCGGGCTGAATGCGCGTGTGCTGGGCCTCCTGGCGTATGCGTTCGGCCACGCTCAAGGCGTCGTCGGCATGCTCCAGGAGCATCAGCACGACGAACTCTTCACCGCCCCAGCGGCAGATCAAATCCGCGGTGCGGCGCACTCTGAGCAGGTGCTCGCCGAGCTGGCTGAGCACGCTGTCGCCGACGGCATGGCCATGGGTGTCGTTGATGCGCTTGAAATGATCGACGTCCATCAGCAACACGGCCAGCGGCAGGCGCTTGCGCTCGGCGAGGGCCAACAGGCCTTCGGCGCGCTCATACAGGCCGCGGCGGTTGAGCAGCTGGGTCAGCGGGTCGGTGTGGGTCATGCGGGTGACTGCGCCGAGCGCACCGAGCAGGCGCCAGGCGAGCACGCCGAGCAGGCTGGCCAGGGCGATCATCACCCAGGTTGGGCGGCTTTTGCGGACGGCGGCCCAGAGCAGGTCGCTTTGCTTGAGTTGATGCACCACCCACAGCTCGTCTTTCACCACCGGGGTGCTTAGCCAGGCATCGCCGTTGGCATCCTGTTGCCACTCGAGCGGGCCGTCGCTCAGCGGTGGCTGCAGGCGGGCGCCAGGCTGGAAGGCTTGATTGCTGGCGATCAGCTGGTAATCCTCGCCGATCAGCATGGTATCGCTGATGGCGCTGCCGACGCGGGTCAGGTGCTGCAGGATGTCGATTTTTAGGTCCAGAGCGACCACCCCGAGAAACCTGTCGGCGGCATACACCGGCTCGGCCAGGGTGATGATCCAGCCTTTACCGGCCAGGTCTGTATAGGGGCCGTCGAGGATCATCCGCCGCTGTGGGTTGGCTTGCGGGCCGGCGGCGCGCCAGTAGTCGCGCTGATACAGGGCCGGCTGGAAGTGAAACTGGCTGATCGGGGTCTTGGGCGCCAGGTAGATAAAGTGGCTGGCCGACAGGTAGTACAGCCAGCTGACTTCCTTGCTGTAGGCCAGGGCCGGGTGAATCTGCGCATCGAGGGCGCTGACGGCCTGGATTTCCCGCAGTTGTTCGGCGCTGGGCGCCTGCGCGGCGCGGCCGGTGAAGGTGCCGGCCAGCATCTGGTCGGTGCTGATCAGCTCCCAGACCTGCTGTTGTGGGTGCTGGCGCAGGCTGTGGGGCATGGCGCCGGGGTTGTCCAGTTGGTAGTGCAGGGTCAGCAGGTTGCGCATCACGCTGACCTGGTCGCGGTGCAGGGCGATAAAGGCCTCGATCAGGGCGCTGCGGCTGCGGAAGGTGGCGGCGGTTTCGTTGCGCAGCTCCTTGAGATTTTTCACCAGTACGTTGCTGCCAATGGCCACCGCCAGGAGGGTCATGCCGCCGAGCAGGATGGCCAGGCGCTTTTTTGAGTTGATCAATATGTGCATAGGGCAGGCTCGGGATCTGGCGAGTTGGGGCTTGAGGCTGGCGGATTCGCGCTGCGCAACACTGTCGCCGCGGTGTGCGCGCTATTCAAGGGCTGCCTGGCCGGGTGCGCTTACTGCCAGCGTTGCAGGATGGGGCGCAGGGCGTCTTGTTGTTGCAGGCGCTTGAGGGCGGCGGCGAACGCCTCGGCGCGGGCCTTGTCGCCTTTTTTGAAGGCCACATAGCGGGGCATTTCCACCAGCGGTTTGGGCAGGATGCGCACGCCGGCCTCGGCCCGCTGCTCGTGTACGTAGTGCTGCAGTTGCAGGCGGTCGCCGACGATGATGTCGATGCGCCCAGCCAGCAGCATGGACACCAATTGCCGTGGGTTCTGCGCGCTGCTGTCGCGGGACAGATCGGCCTGGTCGAAGGTCGATTCGTAGGCATAGCCGCGCACCTGGCCGATCACGTAGGGCTGCAGATCATCGAGGCTTTGCCAGTCTGGCAGGCGGGTTTGCGGGGTGGTCATAAACACCGTGGAGCCGCTGCGCAGCGGCCCGACCAACTCGTACTGGGCCTGACGCTCGGGGGTGCCGGCAAACTGGAAGGCCATCTCCACGGCGCCGCTGTCGAGCAGGCGCTTGACCCGCGCCCAGGGATACAGGCGCAACTGGTAGTCGATCTTGGCCTCGTCGAGAACGGCCTTGACCAGCTCGACATCCAGGCCCTGCGGGGTGTCGTCATCAGCCTGGACAAAGCTGTAGGGGGCGAACTGTTCGTCGCCGACGACCCGCCAGGTTTGCGCCGCGGCGCCAGGGCCAAGGGCAAGCAGCAGGGCGAGCATCAGGTAGCGCATCCACACCTCCGGCGAGCGAGCCACGGCTTGCGCCAAACCGCAGCCGTGCTGTTACAGGCTAGCGGATTGTGTGCCTGTTGCACGCCGGGCCGGGTGGTGGCGGATTGACCAGGATTTGGCCGGGCGATGTCGCGCCTGCTGGTGCGCGTGAGTGGCGCCGGGCGCTGGTCGGCTCGTCGCACTCAAGGCTGCCAGGCTTCGATCTTGCCTTTGGCTTCAAGAAAGTCGATGACCTGTTCGGCCTTGCCCAGCTTCACGGCTTTGATCAGCAGCATGGCGTCCATGTAGCAGTGGACGAAGCAGCGCTTGGGCAGATCGCGGTACTCGGGCACCTGTTCGTGGATCAGCAGCACGGTGCCGCAGGCGTGCTGGAACATCTGCTCGATCAGGTTTTCGTCGTCGATGCCGCGGTAGTAGGCGCCGATCGAGGGCGCCATCTTGAACAAATCGTGCGGCTCGAAGTCCGCTTGTTCGGCGGCAATCGCCTGGGCCTCTTCGAGGGCATCCAGGGCCTCGCGGGCCCAGGCTTTGAGGGTGTTGGGCAGGGCGTTGTGACGGCTCATACGGGTGTCCTGAAGGGCGGCGGGCGAAAAAGCCGGCGAGTGTAGCGCCGAATCGAGTTGCCGGCACGGCTGGTCAGCCGAGCGGGGCTTGCTCGTGGGCCAAGCAAGCCGGCGCAGGCCCTGCGCCTAACCTGCCGTTTGCTTGACCTGTGCCGGGGTTTGCCGCCGGGCGTGTCTCTATAGTCGCGCCCTGAAGCGCTTGCGCCCACCGCTCGCGCTCAAGCACAAGGTGGTTTGCCATGCGCGTATTTGCTTGCCTGTTGTTCAGTTGTGTCGCCGGCCTGGCCCAGGCCAGCGAGGAGGCCATGCAGCGGTTTACCCAGCTCAATGCCGACCCGGCGCTGCGCCAGCAGGCGTATGCGGCCGGCCAGGAACGGATTCGCTTTTGCGGCAATTGCCATGGTGAAAATGGCAACAGCAAGCGTGCGCACATCCCCAACCTGGCCGAGCAGAACCCGGTGTATCTGTTTAATGCTTTCGAGACGTTTGCCAATGGCCAGCGCAAGGACTTTGTCATGTCCAAGCTGGCGCCGACGCTGAGCACCGAGGACCGGGTGAATATCGCCATCTACTTTGCTCAGCAAAAGTTGCTGGCCCATTCCGCGCCGGTGGATGAGGCGCTGCGCCAGCAGGGCGAGGCCACCTTCAAGGCGACCTGCAGCGGCTGTCACGGCACGACCGCGGCCGGCCGCGAAGACATCCCGCGCCTGGCCGGGCAGCCCGGCGAGTATGTGCGCAAGGCCCTGACCCGCTTTCGCGACAAGGACCCCAGCCGCGCCGGCTCGGTGATGATGTCGATTGCCGCGCATATCAGTGACGCGCAAATCAATGGCCTGGCGACCTATCTGCAAACCCTGCGCTGAGTCGCCGCCGGGATGGCCGTGGCGGCGATACGGCCGAGCCGCTCTGGACAACGTAAGCCCCCGGCGCTTGGCCTGATGCCGTTCACTTAAGCCGAGTGAACGGCATTTTTGTGGCCCGGATGCCATCCGGGGCGCGCATTACCTGCCAAGTCCCTCCCGGATTTCATCCGGGCTACCGCTGTGGCGCCTTAAGTCAGTGGCATTGGCGCTTGGCCGGGGTTTTGATCCTGCGCGGCAACGCGGCTTGCGATGACACGGGAACAGACCCTAGACCTTGCGCACAAACTCCGACTTGAGCTTCATCGCGCCGATGCCGTCGATCTTGCAGTCGATGTCGTGGTCGCCATCGCACAGGCGAATGCCCTTGACCTTGGTGCCCACCTTGACTACCAGCGACGAGCCCTTGACCTTGAGGTCCTTGATCACGGTGATGGTGTCGCCGTCCTGCAGGACATTGCCGACCGAGTCCTTGATCACCTTGTTGTCGTCAGCGGCCGCCTCGCTGCTCGCGGTGGCGGACCACTCGTGGGCGCATTCCGGGCAGACCAGCATGGCGCCGTCTTCATAGGTGTATTCGGAGTTGCATTTGGGGCAGGAGGGCAGAGTGCTCACGCGGGTTCCTCGGGGCGGGTCGGCTAAAAGCCGCGGATTGTATAAGGTTTTGCCCGGTTTGCGGCCGCGAGCGGCGCAATGCCTGCCCAACGGATGCGCAAGGAGCATTGGTTGCTGTTAAAAATAAAACACTGATGAAATTCGCGATATTTTTAAAAGCCCTTATAAAACAGCTTGTTATCTGTTTTTTGTGACTGTAAGTCAGGCGTTTTTCCTCGTTTTGTGTGAGTGATTCGTCGTATTTGTTTGACATATTTTACGAGCTTGGCAGACTGCGCTGCCGTGGCGACAGGCAAATGGGCCTGGCCGCGAGGTGGCTAAATGGATTTGCCTGGCAGCCAACGAGGCTGCACCGCCAACCAAAAACAACAATTTATTGCCTGTCTCGGTGCCTTGCCTGAATTGCCCAGCGCACCTCGGCGTCCCCTGGCAGGCCTGAGCCACTGGAACAAAAAACATGCTGATCTGGTTTGTTGTGGGTTACCTGCTGATCACCGTAGGAATTGGGCTCTACGCCTCGACGCGCGTGCATAACTCCAAGGACTTCGCGGCCGGCGGTCGCAGTATGTCGTTCCCGTTGGTGATGGCCATGGTGTTTGCCACCTGGTTTGGCTCGGAGGCCGTGCTGGGCATTCCGGCCACCTTTATCGAGGAGGGCTTTGCCGGCATCGTCGAGGACCCGTTCGGCTCCTTCGGTTGCCTGATGCTGGTGGGGGTGTTTTTCGCCCGCAAGCTGTACCGAATGAACCTGCTGACCCTCGGTGACTTCTTTCGCAAGCGCTTTGGCCCCAACGTCGAACTGCTTACCAGTCTGGTGATCATGGCCTCGTACCTGGGCTGGATCGCCGCCCAGTTGACCGCCCTCGGCGTGGTCTTCAACGTGCTCTCGGATGGCTCCATCAGCGTGACCCAGGGCATGCTCATGGGCACGGCGATCGTGCTGGTCTACACCCTGTTCGGCGGCATGTGGTCGGTGGCCCTGACCGACACCTTCCAGATGGCAATCATCGTTATTGGCCTGGGCTACCTGACCTGGCTGATCGGCGACATGGCCGGCGGCCCGCAAAAAGTCATCACTCAGGCGGCCAGCGAGGGCAAGTTCACCTTTATCAACAGTTTTGACGCCCGCGATATTGTCGCCTTTATCGGCGCGGCGGTGACCATGATGCTCGGCTCGATCCCGCAGCAGGACGTGTATGCGCGGGTGATGTCGGCCAAGACCGAGCGAATCGCCTCCCATGCCACCATTGCCGGCGCGATCTTCTACCTGAGCTTTTGCATGCTGCCGATCTTCCTCACCTACGCGGCATCGATCATCGACCCGGCGATGGTCGCCCGTTACCTGGCTGAAGACGCACAGATGATCCTGCCGCACCTGATCATGGAGCGCACCCCGGTGTTTGCCCAGGTGCTGTTCTTCGGCGCCCTGCTGTCGGCGATTATGTCCACCGCGTCCGGCACCTTGCTGGCGCCGTCGGTGACCTTCACCGAAAACGTGCTCAAGCGTTGCCGGCCGAACATGACTGACGTCGAGTTCCTCAAGGCCATGCGCTGGACCATCGTCGCCTGCGCAGCGATCACCTGCGCCTTCGCCCTGTACTCCGATGCGAGCATCTACGAGATGGTTGGCAGCGCCTATAAGGTCACCCTGGTGGCCGCCTCGGTGCCGCTGATTGCCGGCTTGTTCTGGTCGCGGGCCACCACCCAGGGCGCGCTGCTGGCGATTGCCTTCGGCCTGCTGTCGTGGCTGAGCCTGGAATACAGCTATCAGGACGGTGACTTCTGGCCGCCACAACTGGTGGGCCTGCTGCTCAGCGCCTTGGGCATGCTGGTTGGTTCGCTGTTGCCGCAACTGATCGGCGTTCGCCCACCATCGGCCGCCGTGGGCGCCGACGCCCAGCGCGCCTGAGGTGGTGGTTGCGGCAATTGACCGCAGGCTGCGGCTATTGCCCCGGATGACTTGGTGCTAGAGTCGCGGCCATGAGACTTGCCCATGATGACCGCCGCTCGCTGCTTGCCTGGATGCTGTTCGCCAGCGTCCTGCTCAGCCTGTTCGCCTGCGGACTTCATCACGGGCAAATGAACGGGCTGAACCTCAGCGGCTTGAACGCTGGATTCTGTTCGGCAACCGGCGGTGCTGCTGCTGTCGAGCCGGGCCATCCGGATCAGGCACCGCAGGCCGCCTCCTCGTTTACCTGCCCGCTGTGTTCCTCCTTTGCCCTGGCTGTGGCGCTCAACTCCTCGGCCTGGGCGCTGGACTATCTGCCGGCTAACCGCCTCGCCCCGCCAACCCGGCACCACTGGGCACAGCCCACGCCCCGGCACCAGTGGCCGGCGCTCAACCCGCGCGCATCTCCCGCCGACTTTCGCACTGTGAACTTATCCGTCTGACTCGGGCGGCCAGCGTTTAGGCCTGGCCGTTCGAATCAGCCGTCACTTTTCCCGTGGAAGTTGTGCTGTATGAACCTAACCAACACCTCGCTGGTGCTGCTGATCGGCGCCTGTAATCTGACCTGGGCCGATGATCGCGCGGTAGCGCTGGCCCCCGTGACCGTTGAGGGCCGTCTCTACTACATGGGTGCGCCGCGCACCTTTGAAGTGGCGGTGGATACGCAGTTCTAAGGGGAAGCGCCCATGGCGAGCAAACGCTATCTGTACCTCTGGCACCGTTGGTTGGGCATCGGCCTGTGCCTGTTTATGGCGCTGTGGTTCGTCTCCGGGGTGGTGATGTTGTATGTCGGCTACCCCAAGCTGACGCCGGTTGAGCACCTGGCGCATCTGCCGGAGTTGCCGGCGGATGATTGCTGCGTGGGCCTGGAGCAGGTGTTGGCCGCCAGTGGGCGCAGCGAGGCGCCGAGCAGTCTGCGCCTGAGCAGTGTGGCCGGCGCGCCGCGTTACCTGCTCGGTTATGCCGATGGCAGTAATCTGGCGATCGATGCCCGCACGGGGCGACGGACTGCGTCGGTCGATGCCGAGCAGGCCGTGGCCAGTGCCCGCCAGTTTGACGGCCGTGCGCAGGCCCATTATCAGGGCCAGGTGCAGGCGGATGCCTGGACTCGCTCGCGTGCCCTGGACAGTCATCGGCCCCTGCATCGGGTGCAGCTGGATGATGAGGCGGGCAACCTGTTGTATATCTCCAGCCAGACCGGTGCGGTGGTGCGCGATGCCAATGCCACGGAGCGCACCTGGAATTGGTTGGGGGCCTGGTTGCATTGGCTGTACCCGCTGCGCGACAGCCCCTGGTGGGCGCAAATTGTCATCTACCTGGCGCTGGCCGGGACTGTTGCGGCGTTGCTCGGGCAGATTGTCGGCCTGCTCCGCTGGCGCTTTGCCAAGCCTTATCGCAGCGGTTCGCGCTCGCCCTACGCGGGCGGTTTTGCCCGTTGGCACCATATCGGCGGGCTGCTGTTTGGTCTGTTGCTGATCGCCTGGATCTTCAGTGGTTTGATGTCGATGCGCCCCTGGCATCTGTTCGATAGCCCGCAGCCCCTGGCAAGCGCAGCCTATCGGGGCGCAGCCTTGACTGCGGACAGCGATCCGCAGGCACCGGGCCTGACCCTGGCGCGCTTGCGTCAGGCCGGGTTTGCCAGCGTTGAGCTGCACTGGCAAGTGGTCGGCGGCCAGGTGTATCGCGTGGCTTACGATCGCGCTGGCGACAGTCGTGTGCTGCCCGTGGCCGCAGGCGCCGAGGTGCTGCGGCGATTGCCAGCCAGCACCCTGGAGAACGCGGCGCGGGCGCTACAGGCAGATGGCGCCGTGCAGGTTGAGTGGCTGGAGCGCTATGACTTCTATTATTACCCGCGCGCCGAGCAGAGCATGTTCGCCAGCCAGCGCAAGCGCCTGCCCATGCTGCGCGTGCGCTTTGCCGACCCGAGCGCCACCTGGTTGCACCTGGACCCTTACAGCGGCGCGGTGATCGAACAGCTCGACCGGCGCCAGCGTGTCGAGCGCTGGGTGTTCAGGTTGTTGCACAGCTGGGACTGGCTGCCACTGCTGGAGCTGGCGTGGCTGCGCGAGCTGCTGATCATCGTTGGCAGCCTGGGCGGCCTGGCCATCAGTGTCAGTGGCGTGGTGCTCGGTTGGCGCCGTTTGCTGCGGGTCCGCGGTCACTTGCAAAGCCCGCGGCGTGAGCGCGCTCAGGCGGCGCGGCTGAACCGGCCGGCGTGAGCCAGGCCGGCCAATCTTCTGGAGGCGTCATGTCCCAACGTCGACTCGAATATGTCTGGATAGCCTGCATTGCGGTGCTGTTCAACGTGTTCGCCATGCCGTTGTCCAGCGTCCTCTCCGGGCCAGATAAAAAACTGCTGATGTGGGGCGGCTTCTGTGCGGCCGGCGACAGCCGGAGCCTTAGTCAACTGCTGAACCAGTTGGACAGCCAGGCGCCGGCAGAACCCGCCGCCGAGCATTCCACGCACACCTGTTGTTGCTCCAATGCCACGGTGCTGGCATTGCCGGCCGCGCTGCCGGCGGCCCATGGCCTGATCTTCCGGGCGCTGGCCGGGCGCACCGCGCTGGCGGTCGATCATCTGGCTCGACGCCGACTCTGGCCGAGCATCAATCCGCGCGCCTCCCCGTAAACCCTCCCTGTTCTGCCGTGAATGTGCCAGGCGCTTGCCCGGCACCTTGGCCTTGCCGTGCCGCGCAGTTTGCCGCCCGGCAAGGCGCCGTCTGCGAACGCTCGCTGGCGGCCAAATGGATGGTTTATCGATGCCGGCGTCAGGTGTACGCCGGCTCAGGAGAACGCACATGTCAACTCAATACATCAACACCCAGGGGGTCGACCGGTCGAAGCTGGATGCCCTCTCGCTGCATCGGTTTCTCACCGGCTACCCGCTGACCACCAAGACCTTTACTCAGATCGACAGCAATTTGCGCGTCTACTGGCACACGCTCTTTGATCTGTGCCCTGGGCTGCTCAAGCTTGACGGCCCGGATGGGATGAACATGTTCCGCGGCTTTATCAAGATGGCCTGCGCGCAGAACCTGCCCCTGGACTGGACCCTGCACGCGAGTTTTTACCGCTGGTTGCTCGGCTCTGAATTTGCCGCCAAGGTCACTGCGGAGCATCTGGAGGCGGTCATGATGGCCGTCGCTTCGCTGTGGTGCAGCAATGACACGACGAGCAAGGTCGGCATCGTGCTGGCCCATCAACACAGCCCGGTGGTTGTTCTCGGCTGGAAAACCAAGGGCCACAAGGTCTCTTCGACGCTCGATGTGCTTGAGCCTGAGGGCCTGGTTGTGCCGAAAAAAGACTTTGGCTACCTGACCCTGGCGCAATACCGCTTCGCCCGTCCAAGCGGTTTCAAACCCTTGCCTCGGCGCTGAACCCGCGGCGCCAACGCACCGCTGCCGCGCCCGCCGCCAAGCCATCAGGCCGAAGCCGGCAGGCGCCGGTCAGCGCCCATGCCCCGACGCGCCTGCCGACGCAGCGGGCGAGATTGGCCAGCGACTGTCGCATCAATTGGGCTATTTGCGAGCGGTATATAACGAACTGCGCGGCCTTGCTCAGATTGACTACGCCAACTGAACTGAGCGTGTGGCTCTGTGTGGTTTCGTGTTGTTTCGTGTTGTTTCGTGTGGTGTTTTGCGTAATACTCTATACACGACTCAACCCTTGGCGGGCCGATTAAGTTCAGCTTTAGCCTAGGGTGAAGAAACCGGCCTCAGTGCCGGTTTTTTCGTTTCTAGGGATCAGGATTTGTGCGAACAGCTTTTTTCGTAGACGGCTACAACCTCTATTACGGCGTGCTTCATGGATCACCCCATAAGTGGTTGGATCTACCCGCACTGCTTTCCGCCATCCTGCGCATCCAAGTACCTGCTGCCGAAGTCTTGTCGGTTAGCTACTACACCTCTCCTGTGATCGCTCGACTTGCCACTCGTGGGCAGGCGTCAAATGATGCCCAGAGTCGCTACATTCGAGCCCTACAGGCCCGAGGGGTTGAGGTCATTCTTGGTAAGCATCGACTTGCAAGAGGCTATGCCCCTCGATTCGTCGATGGCCAGACAGCTTCTAGGCAGGACCAGGTTGCTATCTGGCAGCTTGAAGAGAAAGAGACTGATGTAAATCTTGCCCTTGGTATGTACCGTGCGGCCTGTCGTGCCGATCAGTTGCAGATTGAGCAAATTGTTTTGGTGTCGGGTGATACCGATCTTGCTCCTGCGCTTGCCGCCATTCGGGCGGATTTTCCGCACATTCGGTTGGGTGTGATCCTGCCTCACCGTGTCGAGGGAGGCGAGCTTACCCGCGAAGCGCCGGGGTCACTCAAGGCGAACTCCGACTGGATGCGTCGCTACATGGCTGAGTCTGAGTTGGCTGCCTGCCAACTACCGCCGAAAGTCCCTCTACCCAAGAAGCCTGCGATAGTTAAGCCGGACTACTGGTAGTCCGTTTCAGGTGTGACACGTTCGGGACGCTCGACACCCAGAAAAGCAAAAACAATTTAAATTGACTAGTAAAATCAATGGCTTAGGTTTGTGCATTTGGTGGGTCGGGGGATTTGAATCCTAAACGTCTTGCCCCTGCTCAAATCAACGGTTCTAGGTCAGTTGCCTTTCGCCAGTGATTTGTTGGAACACATACAGTCACGGCCCCGAGCGTAGAAACCTTGAGCTCTTCGTCAAGAGGCATGTAGCGAATCCAAATTGTGGGTTCAAATCCTCACAGGAGAGTTGAGCCCGCGGGGTGCCTAGGCAAGTGTTTGCTGAGCACCGGATCTATATAGGTATTAAAGTGCCTTTTTCGATTGTTTTAGGGCCTTTGCCGGCATTTAATTGCCTTTTTTATACGGCTTGGCTAAGGTTTAGGCATTAAGTTGCCGGTGATCGCTATGCACAAGCTCACGCTACAAATCTATGCGGGTGGCGAATGGCAGGACGCCATGGGGATTGGTTTCGAGCAGCCTGACCAAGGGTTGGATGGCCCTTGTACGTATGGGTACGAGCAGGGCTATCTAGTGGGTTCCCTCGACTCGATTAGCACTCGTCTGCATGGCGCTGTCAGTGCCACTTTACCTCTGGGTTGGGACGCTTGGCGGAGTAAGAAGGCTCCGGCTTTTCTCTTCGATATCTTGCCTGCTGGTGCGGCTAGACGCTTTTTGCTGAAGCGTTTGAGTGGTGAGCGACCGGAGGGCATGAACCTGGATTTGTTTCTGTTGGGGCGCTGTACGCCTGCGCCTATTGGAAATTTGCGCATCAAGGAGTCGGC